>Ga0335072_10015834_pt1 | contig 10699 bp, 9 predicted proteins | sample Lox_Sample_21_FD_206725 | JGI IMG/M metagenome (GOLD analysis project Ga0335072, IMG submission 206725) | Soil microbial communities from Loxahatchee National Wildlife Refuge, Florida, United States - Lox_Sample_2.1 | ecosystem: Environmental > Terrestrial > Soil > Wetlands | place: USA: Florida... | reverse complement strand
GCCCGGGGGGTGGACTGCTGCCCTGGCGGCGCCCAAAAAGTTTTTTTGCCGCCCTGCTCGTCTTCGTAATTTCAAATGAATGCAGCCCATCTTGGCCCCAACCCCACGAGGCGCGCCATGGTCGCGCGAAAACGGACTACGCTTTGCTCTCATCGATGGCGCTTTTACAAGATACGAGCCACGTGGACGGCGTTCCCGTCGTTTGTCTTCGGTGACATGCTGCTACTGCCAGGCGCCTGAGTCAGTACCGTCGTTGACCTTCAGATGGCATTTTGTTCGCCTTGACGTTGTCGCATATTTAGACTCGGTGACCGTAAATGCATCCACCGTTTCAGCCTGTGGTGGTCTTCACGGTGATCTCATACGCCTGAGCGGCTCCTCAGCTGTCCAAGAGATATGTATCACGGGCCAAGAACACTGAAAAGAGTTTCTACTTCCGATTCGGGAAGGCCTACCACGAACCGGGACTTGGCGAAAATCGACCGTTGCCGCGGCCCAAGACATTCTTTGTCACTCTGTTTACGTTGACGCTGCATAGAAAAGCAAGACCCGTAGCCAACCCAACGCAATTTCTGTTCACCAACAGACCCAAGTGGCTCGTGACGTCGCCGAACATGGCATGCCTGGCAATGCGCTGCGCACCTCGATAACAGGTGAGTCTCGGCGCAGGAGAGAGTGGGATTGTGGGAAATGAAAGAGCATCAAGGCCTTCGTGAAACGGGGATTCTGCAATTCGATCTGTCACTCGACGACCAGCAACGGAACTGATTTTCATCGACTGGAAGCCTTGCAGGACGAGCATAGCCATGGCGTGGCAGGTCGAGCATTTTGCCATCCCGAAGCCAGGCTGATTGTCTGAGGTTGTTCGCAAGTCCGGCACGAGACGACATTTTCTTTGCAGGCTTGCGGTGCTGGAGCCGCGGACTTGTTGGGGGCGACCAAAGCTGCAACAGTACGGATTTTTATTGAGAGCTACGGCTAGTTCGGTGTGAACTCCAGCCAGAATGTTTCGTCAGGCTTTGTCGGTTTGCCCAAGCTCACCATCGCTCTTCTCGACTTCAACTCCATGACGATGTTGAACAGAGTGGCACTCGTGCTGGATCCGCCTACAGATCTGCAAATGCTTCCAGGATGGCCCTTTTCGTCCTTGAATATGTCGAATAGCTTCTCAAAGCTCGGCTCTCCCTTGATCTCGTCTGCCAATTCCTTGATCCTGACTACTCTGACCAGTGTATCACCGGGAGATGTGAGATCGGTAACGCCATCCTGCTTTATGAGCCAGTGGTTGGAGTGGACCATTCTTCCCTTCTGATCCCTTTCGACTTTCCCAAAGCCCTTGTAGCTACACTCCAGTGCAAAGCCTCCTTCCTCTGCATCGGCAATGCCAATGCTGCAAGCACTCGCGACACCGACTTCTCTTAGTTTTGCCTCGGCCTCCTTTGCACTCGACGACTCCAGCACCGTCCTGAGCGCGAGATGCACTGGCATGCGCGTGCCGTCGATGCCCCGCGCCTTGATAGCATTCAAGCAGCAGCCAACGCCGTGCTCATTCATGCCAATCTTGCCGATGATGCCCGCCTCCGTGACCATCTTGATCGCCGGCTTTCCGGGTTGCACAATGCTCAAGCACACAAGCTGGTCCTTCTGCGGCTCGCTCCAGTCCCAGTTCTGCGCGAGCCACGACGCGCCTGCTCCTCCTCCGCTGCTGCTCGGCACGCGCCACGCCAGCGTCGTGCACCCGTCCATCGGCGCGTCGTCGCGCAGCAGCCCAAACGCAATCTCGGTGCGGACGTTGAGCGCGAGCACGGCGTCGAGCGCCACGCCTGCCCCGTCCGCCACGCCGCGCAGCTCCTCCAGATACGCCGGCCAGCGCGCGGCGATGGTCGCCGCGAACTGCGTCGCTGCGACGCGGCACGCCTGCGGCCAGTCGAGCCCCGCTGTTGCTGCGAAGTGCGCTGCGTAGAAGGCGATGCTGCCGTGTACTTGGGCTTTGGCGGCGCGCCCGTGCTGCTGCCCGATTTCGTAGGGCGTGCCGGTGCAGTGGATTTCTAGCATGCTTGCGCCGTGGTGGTGATGGTGGGCGGATGGCCGCTGATAGTTCGGAATTGCTCTGGCTGGGGATGCTGCCGTGAGGATGGAAGCAAATATTCTTACGCTACTTGCAGAAATTGAAAATACGTTGCTGTCCGTAGCAAGCCGAAGTGCTCCTGATAATCGTCTGGAGGTAAATTCCTCATCGGGGATAACATGGCATTGCGGGGACGGCGGCAAACGGCGGATCTCCGCGGACAGATAGTACGAACATATCCAAATGGTCAAAAATTGGCAACATCAGATCCATATGCTAGAGTCCTCAAGGTATCTCGGTTTTCTTGGTGTTGGGATAATCCGCATGTGAGGGTGCTCGCAGGATAGACGTCGAAAGAAGACTACGATGGCTATCCCGAAACGCACTTAGGCTACGGCGGCATGTTAGATTACCGAGAGAGGCATGACAATCCCAAACGTTCAGCAGATCAGTGAGCTTTGTGTTTCGGACTCTGCAAGCACATACTTTCGTCTGCGTTGTGGCGTTTTTTTCGTGTTTGGAACCAGAAAGGCTGGGGAGATCGACGTTGATATTCTCTGGAACGATGAGCGAACTCCGCTTTCGGTTTGCTGAGGTTGTCTCTTTGCGTAAGTTGGCGAGCAAAATCAGATCCGAAGCTTGCTCCGGCTTCCAGAGAAAGCTAGTACTGTGCAGGCAAAGCGCAGACGCCGTGTCGAATGAATGTCCGTCTTGCGGTGTCTGCTTCGGCTTCTGTTATCTGCTACGTTCCCATTCGCTGTTTGCGAACCCAGCCCAGCCTCATCGGCATTAACTTGAGACCAGCTCCGACATCCGCTCATCAGGCTCTCCACCATGCGCACCGGAGAGAGGACGCGTGTCCGGCAATGGAGATGTCAAGGCATCTGCAGGATTCAAGACCGTGTGCAGCGATGTTGAGAGGAGATCAGGACCTCACCGACAAAAAGCCAAAACTCGGCTCCCCGCGCTGGAGCTTCGCATTTTGCGGTTGTGGAGCTGTTCTCACTGATCAGCCACGGTTTCGACAGAAAAGATGGGCGCAGGCTCGTTACAAACGGGTGGCTGGTCCGTGGTTGCCCCAACCATGAGTATTTCAAGGTCTGTTCGCGCCGCTGGGAGCATGGAAAAAAAGTGAATCAGACGTCGCGTTGTGCTGGTGGCTTGTCTCCCTTGTAGTCGCGCAATCCCAGCCGTGATCTAAGTTTATACACGCTTGGCCCACTCAGCCTCCCGGTAAATCTATCTCCAACTTGGCGCCCGCCCCATCGTTGCACAGCAGAAAATTAAAGATAGACGGCTTCTCAAAGCCCTTCAAAAGCGCACTTTTTTTGCCTCCTCTCTCCTGAGGTTCATTCTTACCCAGTATCGACTCTTCCACTGCGAGCTGGACTTCTAAAACGACACATTTGCCCGCGACCAAACGCAACCCCCTGAAGAGGCCGGCCAATCAGGGCAAACATATTGCAATATGCGCACAGAAGTAGCGGTCGTATTGCTCGGACTAGGTATTTTTTGGCACGCGACATCATCTACAACGAGAACGAGACGGCTTACTCTTTATCCAGGTTCGGTGGCCTATGCAGGCATGCAGCAGAAATGTCAAGGAGACATCTGCTACAGCTTGAACATCCCCGATGCCACTGCGTCTTCCGGCAGCGGCGACATATACCTGCAAATCACTGGTCCTACTTCGTACAGCTGGATCGGTCTCGGCCAGGGAAGTGGGATGACGGGAGCACAGATCTTTGTTATGTACACAGACAGCAGCGGCAGCAACGTAACGCTATCTCCTAGACTGGGAACCGGACATGTCATGCCAAACTACAACTCAAAGGCCCAGGTCACCCTATTGGAGGGCTCCGGAGTGGCGAACGGACAGATGACGGCAAATTTCAAGTGCTCTAGCTGCAACTCATGGAGCGGTGGCTCCATGGATCTTACAGCCTCGTCGTTTGGCTTCATCTTCGCTGCTAAGCAGGGCAGCGAGTTGAACTCGGACAGCCCTTCCCAGACGATTACGCAGCACGTCAACACATACGGCACCTTTAGCTTCGATTCCAGCGCCAAGGGGGGATCCGATGTCAATCCATTCGTTGCTGGCAGCGGGAGCAGCTCCAACAGCGCCAGTAGCGGGAGCAGCGCCACCGCGTCTGGCAGCTCAAGAACGAGTGCCTGTAGCCACGGACCACAGGCTGCTACAGCGACTGCTAATGGCGGCGCTACTACCACGACAGGTGGTGGTTTCGGGTTCCCCTTCGGAGGCTCTGCGCCGACCGGGTTCTTCGGTAACTCATTCCCAACCGGCGGCTTCGTGAGACGCGACTCTGACGACGATTGCGCTGATGATGACTTTAATAATCTGAGTGCATCATACTCAAAGCAACAGAAGATCCTAGTTGCTCACGGTGTGCTTGCGGCTCTTGCTTTCGTCATCCTGTTCCCATTCGGCGCCATTTCGATTCGTTTGATGAGCTTTCCAAGCCTGCTTGCTTTCCACGCACTCTTCCAAGGAGTCGCATATCTAGTTTACATCGTGGCTTTTGGTATGGGTGTGTGGCTGGCTTCCCAGATGGGATACGTAAGTGCTTCTCCAGCAGCATGACTCTTCGCAACGTCGCTAATCGTTACCAGCTCACCAAGTACCACCCGGTCATTGGGATCCTGATCTTCATCCTGTTGTTCGTGCAACCCATCTTGGGCATCTTCCATCATTCAAACTACAAAAAATACCAGCGTCGCACGCTTTGGTCCTATGGCCATCTGTGGAACGGCAGAGTCGTTATCACATTAGGCATGATCAACGGCGGCCTCGGCTTGATGCTCGCTGACAACACCAACACGGGCAAAATCGCATATGGCATCATCGCTGCCGCGATGTGGCTAATATATGTTACTGCTATTGTTATTGGAGAGCGAAGGAGAGCAAGAGGAAGGAGAGAGCAGCCGCCGAAGTATGAGGATGCTGTGATGTTGCATCACTCACATCGACGGCAATCGAATTCAAGTGAGACCAGCCAGGAAGAATACTATGCTCCCAATGCTCCATATAGATGAGCTATAGGGCTTATGAAAACGAAAATGACAAAGTAAAATCACGGTCGGCGTCCATTTGTCCTTCTGGTAGGACGGTTTTCGTTAATATCCACAACAGCCAGCCTTAGACGAATTGCAGCCTTAAGCTGTCTAAATGTTAATGCAAAGACGGTCAATGCGCAACTCACTCAGAAATTTGGGCCTCTTTCCAAGGTGTATGATGTTATTGCTAGATGCGCGTTGTCGTTGACTGCAGGCCAGTCTGCCTGGACGGAACGGAGACCTCTCACTGGTTTGAAGCGCCGTGTGTTTTCCGATCCCACTTTCGCAACAACACACCAAAAGTACCTCTACCAACAAACACCGTACACGCTCAAATCACCTGAAAGACGGCCAAGGCAGCACTGAGCGTGCATCTTGGCTGCTTGATCAAGCTCTCATTACGAAGTTACTCGTAAAAACCAAAGTCTGCGGACGGCGCAACGCAACGAAACATCAACAAATATGGGCGAGTCGCGGTCAGTCTCTCCTCTCGACGCTCATCGCATAATATGCTATCAGCTTTACCTCGCATCCGCTAGATGATCAATGGCTAACTCGTCGACGAACAGGCAGGAGCTACTAGCATGGCTCAACAACCTCCTCCAGCTGAACATGACCCGAGTCGAGCAATGTGGAACTGGGTATGCGTCCGATTCTTGTCTCTGTTTCGGCTTTTTGGGGCTATATTGCGCAACAGATGGGTGGAAAGATCGCTAATCGGCAGCAGCGCGGCATTTTGTCAGATCTATGACAGCGTATTCCGTAAGTTTAGGCTCAGCGGTTCGGTATTAGTCGATAACTAACGTGCTCTTAAGTGGATGTGCCCATGTCGCGAGTCAAGTTCAATGTCAACACAGAATACGCGTATATACAAAATTTCAAGGTTCTTCAAAGTATGTGCACGCCTACGAGGCTGAAAATCGTCGCCATCCCGCACAAAGAGTGCAGAGCACTGACGTATTGCTAAGATACCTTCACGAAACATGGTATCGACAAAATCGTTCCCGTCGAAGCCCTTACAAAATGCAAGATGCAGGATAATCTCGAGTTCCTCCAGTTTTCCAAGCGATACTGGGATCAATACTTCCCGGGCGGCGAGTACGATGCAGTCGCCCGCAGAAAAGCTGCCGGCGGCGCACCAGTGACTGCCGGAATCGGTGCTCCTCGTGCCGCAGCAGGAGGAGGCGCGCGACGACCGATTGGCAGCGCTGGCTCAGGTGGAGCTCCGAGAACGAGCGCGCCTCGGGCGGCAGGCGGAGGTGCCAGCTCGGCTCTGCAGCAGGAGAACAGCGCCTTGAAAGAGACTGTCGCCGGTTTGGAGCGGGAAAGGGACTTCTACTTCAGCAAGCTGAGAGACATTGAACTGCTTATTCAACAGGCCATGGAATTGAATCCGGACGCGGAGAATGATGAAACCAACATCCTCAAGCAGATCCAGACGATACTGTACTCGACGGAAGAGGGATTCGAGATTCCTGCCGAGACCGAAGGAGAGGTCGTCGAAGAAGAAACATTTTAAATTGACTGCTGGCAAATAGCTCCATAAGAGGTAGACAGGACGACGTGATGCGCATAAGGACGAAGTATGAGATGACAGCGAACGCACACGGCACTCGGCACTATCTTGAGCATTGTTGCTGATGCGAAGCGCGCATTTGGAGGACTGACGGCGTAGTGGCACGGCTGAATTTAGCTAACCTATTCCCAAAATACACCAATGTTACCCTACCCCAGCCGCAAGCTGCCTCTCGGTGAATGCTACCGCCTCCAGGCTCAGAAACTGGTGTTGTTCCTGGGACGTTGTAAGGACCTAAGTCGTTTGCCTGGTGCTAGTGACTTTGGGCGTTCCGGCAAACCCCTGCACGCCATGCTCGGAGCTTTGAACGTCCTACGTCAAGCGGGCTACCAGCCTTTTTCCTCAGCAAAATATGCGCCTTATGCTTCACAACTGTCGTGGCCTTCAAGATTGATTTCAGGGATTATCTGATTCCGTCGCAAGCATTGTCTTTCTAGCTTCATCTGATCTCTTGCGTCGCAAATCCACGGAAGCATAGCCTCCACCAATTCAACCTCAGAGTCAACGAAGGCGTCACTTGACAGAATTCTCAGGTCCATAAAGCTCCGCCTAGAGAAGACGCAACTTTTCCTTTGTCGTTTCGGCGTTTTCAACCTTCGGCCCCGTTCTCTGACAGCATGCCGACTACACTCACAATACCGTCGGCCGCGACCTTGGACAAGGAGACTAAGCCCTACACAGTCTACAACCTCACCCTATCCACGCCGCTCCGCACAACCGTCATACCAAAACGCTACTCCGACTTCTCCGCTCTCCATTCCGCCCTCACATCCACCTGCGGCACAGCGCCACCGGCCCCACTCCCAAGCAAGAGCTGGTTCAAGCGAACCGTGAACGACCCAGTGCTGACCGACGAGCGGCGGCGCGGCCTAGCACAGTACGTCGAAGCCATCGAAAGCGCCGACGACCCGCGCTGGCGCAACAGCAAGCCATGGCGGGCATTCCTGAACCTGCCGGCAGTGCCAGAGGGCCGCAAGGACAAAGAGCGCGACACAGCGGACACGGCGCCGGCCGCCATGACAGCAAACCAGTGGCTCGATGCCCACGACCAGCTCAAGGCGCTGCTGCACGACGCCCGCTCCCTGCTCACCCGCCGCGAGCAGGCTACCGCCGTCACCGCGCAGCACGAGGCCAGCGCCGCCGCGAAGAAGTGCCTCGTTAAGGCGAACACGGCCATCTTGCGGCTGGATGAAGGACTCAAGGGTCTGGCGTCGGGGGCGCGCGGCGAGAGGCTCGGCGAGGGCGAGGTGCGGAGGCGGAAGGACTTGCTGGGCCGGGCGAGGAAGGACAGAGAAGGGCTGGAAGGCGTGCTCAATGCGTGGGTCGTGCGGAAGGGAGATCCGACTGTGGCGCTGGCGACGGATGGGCAGAAAGAAGGCCTGTTCGATGGAGCGGGCCAGAGCTCCGGTAACGGCATGCCTGGCGCTTTTCCAGGTGCTGGTATAAGTGGGTCGAGTCGGAGGGTTCTGGGTGGTGGCCCGGCCAAGGAGACGGAGAGGACCAGGGAGTTGGACAATGAAGGCGTTTTGCAGCTTCAGAAGCAGATTATGCAAGAGCAGGAAATGGACGTTGAGGACCTCACAAAGGTGGTACGACGGATGAGGGAAATGGGCATCGCAATCAACGAGGAATTGGTAGAGCAGGGACAGCTGTTGGAAATGCTGGATCAGGATGTCGATCGTGTCGACGCGAAGGTGAACATTGCGAAGAAGAGGGTTGGAAAGATCAAATGAAGGATAGACTCGTGAGCGTGGTCGATATACGATGGATTTCCCAGTGAAGACGGCATTTGATACCCTTTGATAGCGTTTCGGCGTGCTTCGAGTGAAGTGGATAGCTCTCTCGCAGCAGTTTCTAGACACCTGCTAGATTTGACCGCGTCCACTATTCCAAAATTTCCCGCGCTTTGATTTTCACACGTCTCGAATATTAATTCGATTTACGATGCGGTTCAATTCACTCCGAAAGCGTGATTGTCCTGCTTGCATTCACTTACGTAGTATGACGCACGTGAAGCGAAACTTCCTGCGAGTCGACTTCCACTCTTCGACTTCCAAGTCACACCACACAATCCGAATGGTGCGCCCGCCCACACCTCTACAATGAATCCGTCTCCAATCTGCCGTTTGGCAAACCGGCAATTCCTCTTCCGCACCCTCTTCACCTCGCGGCCTGCGTTGCGCAGCTCGAAACCGCCGCTCCAAAACGTTCGCATCATTCGCAATGTCTCGGAGCGCCGTCGCGTCGACGACTTCGACAACGAGGACTTTACGCAGCCCTTTCGGAAGCTGTATCGCAACCCACTCGACCACATAAACAACCACAGGCGTGAGCTGGCCGAGCGCCACTACCGCATGCGCCGCATTCGCATCGCTGCCTTCGGCGCAATCGTCTGCATGGCCGCGCAGATCGGCATCGTACTGATGTTCCCGCAAGAGGACAGCAGCAGCTCAACAAAACCGGCAGACGAAGCTGCTACGTCGACGTCGACGCTGTCTTCGCTGGTGCCGCGCGATCGCGCTGACGCGCCGCCCGAGGCAAATCGCGAGTTTCAGGGCAAGCCGGTGAAGGTGCTGGGTGGTGGAGCACGCATTGTTGCCAAAGATGAGAGCAGTGGCGAGGAGGTGGAGCTTGTTAGCACGGGAACGAGCACTGTGCCGCACTTCCCGAGGACAATTCTACTGCCTACGGGCGATGATGGTAGAAAAGAGGAATACACGCTTCTGGGCTTGGGGATCAGAACAGTATCGTTTTTGGGCGTGCAGGTTTACGTTGCTGGGCTGTATGTTGCAACAGCTTCACTCTCTGGACTGCAAGCGGATCTTGTGAAGACGGTGAACCCGATTGCAAGTGCGCTGATTCCCGGGGAGAAGGAACAGCTGCGAGCAGGACTATTAGATGGCGAGAGGAGCTACGAGATCTGGGACCAACTTCTAAAAGAGAAAGGCAGTGACGTTAAGAGCGCGTGGCGGATTGTACCAGTCAGAAATACGGATTTTGCACATTTGAGAGATGGCTGGGTTCGCGGCATCACGTCCAAGACTCAGGCTGCATCCGCATCCAAGGCCAGGGAGCAGTTTTCGGATGATGCTTTTGGCGCTGCAATGCGCGAATTCAAGGCCGTCTTCGGCGGAAAAGGTCGCGCTCCTAAAGGCAGCGTGCTCCTGGTTACCAGAGGTGCAGACGGAACGCTCGGTGTTCTGTTCCAGGAAAAAGAAGGCAAAGGAGAAGCGCTCGACTTTGGGCACATTGCGGACGAGAGAATCGCAAGGCTGATATGGCTTGGCTATCTTGGAGGAAAGAATGTGAGCAGTGAAGCTGCAAGGAGAGGTATCGTGGACGGCATTATGGAGCTCGTAGAGAGGCCCATTGGAAGTGTCGAGACAAAGGTGTTGTGAGACTAAATCTCGAACCCCATATGCCGGAAGGCTACATTGGATGGAGAAAATTCGAGTCTTCCGTGAACGAGCTGTTACTCTATCAACCTTGCCTCTTCTTACACCGTCTCCGCTCAACTGTTGTTAGCCCGCCGTTACTTTCGCAAGTGGTTTCCGGATTCCAGTTCCAGAGCTTACCCAACCCAGGATCGTAGGTAAGCAGCATGACGTCGAATGGACCGATAATGCGATGCAGTAAGCCAGCCCATCAAAGTGAATCTCGAGCCAAGCTCGAATTGCATCTCCTCGGAGATTCTAAGTAGTCCTGTGCTTCGTACACGAGGAATTGCCCAAGGCAGCTCGTAAAACATTGCTCAATTACTCTCCTGCGTGAGGGGGCGGAAATACCGCCGCCCTGAGGTAACAGAGACGACCTATATGCAGCCCATTTGCTGCAAAGCGAGTGTAAGGGTACCCAGAGAACATCTAAGGCGGAGTTAATGAACCCTTCCAGAAATAGTAATCGCTCGTGTCCGGAGGGAAAACGCTCAACCCGTCGACGGTATCTCGAATCGCAGGTATATAAACTTGATCCCTACAACG
>Ga0335072_10015833_pt1 | contig 10699 bp, 8 predicted proteins | sample Lox_Sample_21_FD_206725 | JGI IMG/M metagenome (GOLD analysis project Ga0335072, IMG submission 206725) | Soil microbial communities from Loxahatchee National Wildlife Refuge, Florida, United States - Lox_Sample_2.1 | ecosystem: Environmental > Terrestrial > Soil > Wetlands | place: USA: Florida... | reverse complement strand
AGTCGGTGATTGGGCCGGACGAGATTCATCTCTACGAGAGCAGGGACCAGCACGGGAACTGGCTGGACTGCATCATCACGCGGCAGGAGCCGATTTCGCCGGCGGAGATGGGGCATCGGGCGTGCTCGACGTGTCTGATTCACGACATGGCGATGGTGCTGGGGCGGAAACTGACATGGGATCCGGTGCGGGAACGATTCCACAACGATGACGAAGCCAACCGCATGTTGTCGCGTCCGCAGCGGTCGCCTTACATGCTTAGCTGAGGAGGAGAGGGATCGATGGTTTCAAGAAGGAAGATGGTTGCGGGACTGGCGGCGGTGCCGGCTGCTCTGACTGCGCTGGGCGCGCTGGGAGGTCTGAGCGCGATGGCGGCTGAAGACGAGAAGGGCGACGCGTCGAAGGGAATCCTTGGACCGACAGTGTTCGAGTGGGAGCAGATGCAGTTCCACACCACGCCGGTGGGGGCGGTGGCTCCGCTGTGCAAGCAGCCGACGGCGACGCTGGATCAGCTGGAGATGCATGTGGGCAAGCTGAATCCGGGGCTCGCGTCACATAAGCCGCACCGGCATGTGAATGAGGAGCTGATCATCCTGCGCGAGGGCGCGTGCGAGACGCTGTCGGACGGGAAGTGGGTGAAGGTGACGCCGGGGTCGGTGGTGTTCAATGCATCGATGAGCCTGCACGGATTCCGCAATGTGGGGACGACGGTGGCGGTGTATCACGTGATTAACTGGAGCCCGAATAAGGGCAGGGTTTAGGGCGCAGGGGGTAGTGAATCGAGGGCTAGGCGTGAGTGCTTAGTTCGTCCCAGACCATGGCGTCGAAGCGATGGGTGCCGCGGAAACCGAGCTGCTCGTAGAGGGCGACGGCGTTGCGGTTGGACGAGGTGACGGTCAGGGTGAGCAGGGTGAAGTGACGGCGCGCGAGGGTGCGGGCGCAGTCTTCGAGGAGAAGCCGTCCGAGGCCGCGTCCGCGATGCTTTTTGGCGACACAGACCTGCGTGACGTGGCCCACGTCGTCGCGCACACGCGAGCAGAGGAGCAGGCCGGCCAGGTCGGAGCTGCCGTGCTCGACGAGAACGCGCGAGGCTTCGATGTCGAAGTAGCCGCATCCGGGGAAGCGCACGATGTTGTGCAGGAAGCGCTGGGAGCCGGAGGGCGTGCGGTACTGCTCGTTGATGTGGCTGTCGAGGTGGTCCTGATACGCAGCGGCAATCAGACGGGAGGCCGGGCCGAGATCGGATTCTTCCCAGCCGCGCATGCGCAGGCCGGGAGGCAGGACGGGCTGGGCTGGCGCGGCTTTGCCGACGGGTGCGGCCAGAGTCCCGGCGAGCGGCCACTCCATGAAAATGCGCTCGTGGACCTCGAAGCCGGCGTGCTCAAAGACGCGGGTATGGGCGCCGTGGGGATGGAGGAGGAGCTGCGATTCAATGCGGGTGATGCCGGGCGTGTTCTTCAGCATCTCGAGAAGGCGGAGGAGCAGTTCGTTGCGAATGTTCTCGGCCGATTCGCGGGCGTTGATCGCGAAGACGTCGCCGATGACGGCCTTGTGGCCTTCGTAGACACAGAAGACGTAGCCGACCACGCGGCCGTTCTCGACGGCGACGTAGCCGGGAAGGACGCGGGAGTCGAGATACTGGAGGAGCAGGTCGGCTGAGCCGCGGTAATCCCAATGGAGGCGATCGCTCCAGACGCGGCTTTCCTCTTCGAGAAGCGGGCGGAGGCTGCCGGCGGAGAAGTGGCGCAGGTCCAGCAGTTCGAATTGGAGAGCCGGAGTCATGATGCCGGAGTCCTGCTGCCAAAGTTTCCGGATACAGTTCTGGAGGAGCATTCGCGGATGCTCACGGCCAGGTTTGTTGGTCTTCTGCTGCCCTGCTCTGCTTATCGACTGCAAACTGCAGGTTCTGAGGAGCCCGACGCCATCACCTTGTACGCCACCAGGCTTTGCCAGGGCCATGTGAAGCATGGAGCGTAATGGCGTCCCCTGAGCACCTGATGCAAGCTCTGCAAAGAAGTATCCGGAACGATGAGCCAATGCTCGCGATCGGGGATACCGTCGTCCATGATGCCGCCAAGAAACTGCGGCGCTTTGTCGGGGATGCGCGGATCGAGCACCTCGAATTCCAGACGAACCCCCGGTTTCCAGCTCGCCATCATGGCATTGAAATCCGCGGCATCCAGTACGGGCTGGCTGTTGACTGCGATCAGGTCGTCGCCCACCAGGTTGCGTAACCCCATTTCGTCCGCGGAGGAGCCTTCTTTGACTTCGTCGATCACAACACCGTGCGGACCGCTGCCGGCGCCAGCCGGCGGGTTAACGACCGTAATTCCAACATCGTAATTCACGACACGCTGGTTCCGGTAGAAAGAAAGGCCATACTGTATCTCCCTGCGCACTCGCCAGACAGAGAGGATACCGGGCGGCGGCTCGATCTCGTTAAGAATCTGGGCGAGGGGGCGCGCCGAGTAGGTGTTGTCCATGAGATTGATATTGCGTTTGGTTTCCCGGATAGCCGGGATACCGAAGACGGGTCCGACGCCGAAGATATAGAGCAGCAGGATCACCATGGGGACCATGGTGGCGATGCGCAGGCGTTTGAGCCCGAAGCGGGCGACCGTGATGAGAATGAAGACGGCGGCGGCAAGGCCCACCATGCCGGCGGCAACGATGGCGGCGGTGGGCGGGATGGCCTCCGGATCGCGCAGGTGCAGCGGCATGAGCAGCACAAACATGATGAGGACGGCGGTGGAGACCGCGTGGAGGACGAGGAGCCAGGTTTTGAGGCCGCGAGTGCGGATGCGGTTCAGATAGTCGCCGGCGAGGATGGTCAGGGGCGGCAGCGCGGGCAGCACATAGCCGGGGAGCTTGGATTCGGAGAGAGAGAAGAAAACCACCACGACCAGAGCCCAGAGGACGAGGAACTCGGGGAAGGCATCGCCGGTACGGCCGTGGCCGACGTAGTGGTATTTGGCTCGGCGAGCGCGCCACTCGTTGGCCGAGTTTTTGATTGCGTCCACAAAGGCGGTGATCGCAATGACGGCCCACGGGGTGAGGCCGAGGAGCATGACCGGGATGTAGTACCAGAAGGGGTGGTAGTGCTCGAAGCGATCGGTGGCGAAGCGCTCGATGTTGTGCTCGAGGAAGAAGATTTTGAGGAAGGTTGGGTTGCGCCGCTGCACGGCGATGAACCAGGGCAGCACCATGGCGAAGTAGAGGACGATGCCTGGCCACCAGAGGCTGCGGCGGAAGAGCGACCACTCGCGGCGCAGGGCGGCGAAGATGAAGATGATAACGAGGGCGAGCAGGGGCGCGACGGGTCCCTTGGCCAGGGTGGCGGCGCCGACAAAGAAGTAGATGTCGAAGAGCCAGAACTTGCTGTCGGTTTCGTACCAGGCGTACCAGCCGAGCATACCGATGCAGAAAGGAGCGGCGAGCTGCATGTCCGTGGAGGCGCCGCGGGCGAAGCTGAGGATGCCGGCGCAGGCGGCGGTGAGCAGGGCGGCGTCGAGCTGGCCGCCATTGCGGAAGCGACGCATGTGCAGGTAGGTGAGTACGACCAGCATGAAGGCAAAGCTGGTGGAGGGCAGGCGCGCAGACCAGTCGTGGACGCCGAATTCACGGAAGGCAAACATGGCGCGCCAGTAGTAAAGGGCGGGTTTTTCGAGCCAGGGATGTCCCCAGAGGACAGGGGTGATGTAGTCGTGGCGGGCGAGCATTTCGCGCGCCACCTGGGCGTAGCGAGGCTCGTCTGCGCCGACCAGGCCGAGGCCATCGCCGCCAAAGACAGGGACGAGGCCATAGAAGAGAAAGAAGACGGTAAAGCAGAAGAGGGTGAGCGCCTCAGCCAGCTCGCTCATGGCGGGAAAGCGCGCCTGGAAATAAGCAAGCCAGGGTGGCGGCGGGGCGGACTTGCCGCCGTCTGAAGCGGGCCCGGAACGGCCCTTCTTTAACCGGGCAGGGGATGCCGTCTGCGCCGATGGAGCGGTGGGTGACGCGGGATCGGGCTGGCTGCCCGGATCTCCTTCGGTCTTTTGGGGATGCTTCGGAGGTGTACTCACTTTCCGGGTCAGCCTACCAGATTCCCATTGGAATCTTTCGTTATGCCGGTATCTCCGGTGACGGTGGTCATCACTTCCCGGCGCATGGTGTCGAGGATCTTTTCCATCGCGGCGGGCAGCGGGCCGTCGAGTGTGCAGCCGCCGGCGTGGCGATGGCCTCCGCCTCCGAAACTGGCCGCGATGCGGGCCACGTCGAGCCGTCCTTTGCTGCGCAGAGAAAGACGCACACGGCGGTCGGGCAGCTCGCGCAGCAGAATGGCTGCCTCTACCCCCGAGATGCCGATGGCGTAGTTGACGATGCCCTCGCAGTCTTCTTCGGCGGCGCCGGTGCGCGCCATGTCGGCATGGGTGACCCAGAGCCAGGCGAGACGGCCCTCGCGGCGGAGGTTGGAAAGGGCTGCGCCAAGGAGGAGCATCTTGGACAGGGGATTGGAGAAATAGACTTCGCGAGCAATGGCGGCGGGGTCGGCGCCGCGGCCGACCAGTTCGTGGGCCAGCTCAAAGGCGTGGGCGTCGGTGCCCTCGTAGCAGAAGGAGCCGGTATCGGTGAGGAGGCCCGCGTAGAGGCAGGCGGCGATTGCGGGAGTGATATCGGAGCCGATGGCATGCGCCAGGGTGTGGATCATCTCGGCGACGGCACAGGCATCGGTGTCGATCCAGTTAACGTCGGCGAAGGGGCGGCCGGTGGCGTGATGGTCGATGTTGACCAGGGTGCGGTCTTCCAGCCCGGCGAGCCGAGAACGCTGGACGCCATCGCATTCAAGCAGAATGACGGCGTCGTAGTCGCCATTGACCTGCTGTGCCTGGCGAATGAGCGAGGCACAGGGCAGGCCGCGGTAGATGAGCGGCACCGGATCGGCGGAGAAGAGGTCGGCCTGCTTGCCCAGCTGCATCAGGAGCATGCCGCAGGCCAGCATGGCGCCGACGGCGTCGCCATCGGGGCGCGCGTGGGAGCAGATGGCGAAGCGGCTGCCGCCGTGTATCACGTTGAGGACGGCGGCCAGGTCCTCGGGCAGGGTGGAGCGAGGTGCAGTCGGCGCTTTGGATGGCGCCAGGGGCTCGGGGCGTCTCGGGAACCCGCCCTCGTCGTGCGACGAGATGTTCCGGCCGGTCGCCATGGGTTATTTGCTGTGCCCCGATTTGCTCTCGCCGAATTGAGCCTGTCCCGGCGGGAGATCTGCGGGGGCCGGCGCAAGCGCACGGCCGCGCTTCCTGCCGAGAAGCTCGTCGATACGGGCTTTCATCTTTTCGGAGCGGTCGATATGGAAGGTGAGCTCGGGAACGAAGCGGACGCCCATGCGTTCCAGCAGCTCGTGGCGGATGTGGCCGCGTGCCGCCATGAGGCCAGCGAGGGTATCGGATTCTTCCTGGGGGCCGCCATCGACGGCGACATAAATGAGGGCGGATTTGGCGCCTGGATTCAGGACGACCTGGCTGACATAAGCGAAGCTGATGCGGGGATCGGAAAGCTCGCCTTCGATCATGGCGCCGATTTCCTCGCGCAGCGTTTCCGCGACGCGCTCCTGGTGGTATTTTCGTCCTCTCTGCTCCGGCATGGCCTGACTCCTCCGACAGCTCTGCGTGGTCCGTCTACAGAACGGAATAAACGCTTGAGAATATCAGGTTTGAGGGGGAGGAGACGCTCTGGTTTGGCAGGGTTGCAAAAAGAGAAAGCCCGGACGGAGCGGGATTGTCCCTCGGGGATTGCGTTGGGCGCCAGGGAGACGCGGTGCAGCTAGTTGGCCGAAGCGTGGGAGGCCGGGGCGACGGTCTCGGCCGGCACCGACGGCGCGTGCTGGCCTACGGCGGCGACGGTGGCTTCGACCATCGCGACCATACCCATGCAGGAGTTCATCATGAGGTGGTAGAGGCGGCGGTCGTCCCACTCGCGCTGATGGAAGCGGCGGATGTATTCGGCGCGGCGGCGGTCGGTGGCGAGGATTTCGCTTTCGACGTCTTTCGCGTGCTCGGGGAACTGTGACTGGATGAATTTGACCCTGCGCGAGAGGGCTGCGTAGACGAAGACGTGGAAGGCGCCAGGAGATTTGGCCAGGGTGCAGGCAGCGCCGCGGCCGACGACGACACAGCTGCCCAGCGAGGCCTGCTCCTGCACATAGCCGCGGACGAATTCGGTCATGCGGGCGCTGTCGAAGACGGCGGGATCGTCAGGGAGACGCTCGAGGGAGCCGAGCCAGAAGGCTTTGCCGAAGCGGTAGAACCAGGGGTCGACGCGCTCGTCGCAGCGCTTGACGAGGGTGGGGGCGACGCCGGCTTTGCGGGCGACGTCCTCGATAAGGCAGCTGTCGACAAGGCGCCAGCCGAGGTGCTCGGCGAGGCGGTGGGCGTACTCGGCGCCCTGGCTGCCGTATTCGCGTTCGACCGTGATGACCTGAATCATGGGGCTTACCTCGTGCTGCGTCAGTGCTGCGAAGCCGATGGTCCTATTTTTTGGCTGTCTTCGTCAAGGCACTCGGGGGTGCGATGCATTGCGCCTTCGGCACCAGGACCTCCCGTACCAGGACCTCCCGTGCCCGCATGATCCAGGCTGCAGCGCTTTGCGCAGAAACTGAATCCGGGTGCGAGGTCCCACTTCCTCAGATGCTTATTTGGTGTGGGTTGTAACGCCTGACACCGGCTCGCCCTTCGCGTTCAGGAGTGTGCCATAGCAGGGGTCGATGCGGATGGTGCCAACGACCGGTTTCGCCGGCCAGACGTATGGGTGACGGATCGGTGGCGGGGGAGAACCGGTGATGATATCGAGTTTCCAGGAAGGCTCATTCTGGATGGGCAGGATCGATCCATCGGCGGTGAAGCGCAGGGGAGGGCTCCAGTATTGGAAGTCGTGACCTTTCCAGCCGTCGGGGCGGGAATCCCAGCGGTCGGCCATCCAGGCGTACGCTATGCCGTCGGGAGTGGGGATCTGCGCAACGAAGGTCTGCTGGCCGCTCACGATCGGGCGGCCATCGAAGTCGTTGATGTTGGCCACTTGCCGCCAGGGCCCGAGCGGGTGCGAGGCGACAAGGACGCGCGCGCCGCTGCCCTGTTGGCAGAAGCAGCAGGTGTGGTCGAAGAGCGCGTAGTAAGTGTCTGCGCGACGAAAGAGAGCGGGAGCTTCGCATTGCCGGGCCAGAATGGGGCTCACGCGGCCGGTCACGGAGGTAAAGTCGGCGTTTAATTGCTCGATACGAATCGCATGGTCCTGCCCGATTGTGCTGTAGATGAAGTAGCCGGTGCCATCGCGATCGACGAAGAGGCTGCCGTCGCCGGGGTGCTGATCGGCGCCGTCGACCGGAACGCGGGTCTGTACGATCCTGAACGGGCCGTCGGGTGTGTTGCTGACGGCGACGCCGACGCGGCCGTCCCACAATTTCGGATACCAGTTGTACCAGAGCACATATCGGCGGGTGTGTGGGTTGAAGACGACGTAGGGACGGTAATAGATGCCGTCGGGCGGAGACCGGAGCAGTTCGCCTTCAAAATACCAGTGCACCAGATCGGCTGAGCTGTAGACACGAAAACGGTTGTTAATGGTGTATCCCGCGGTTTTGCCGTAAGCGGTTCCGTAGAGGTAGTAGCGGCCGTTGAAGAATTGCAGGCAGCCATCATGCGCGTCGATGATGTGTCCCTGGCTATCGTGGCGAGGCACGTTGTTGCGAATGGTGACGACTCGCGAAGGAGGCTCAGCGGCGAGAGCCAGGGGACTGTGCAGGAAAAGCATCAGGCAGAGAGCGAGAAATCCACCGGGGCCCATGGTGCGATGATAGCCGCCCATTGGCCGGCTCAAGGTGGAGTATCCGTTGCAGGTCGACTTTCCTGTCGAACGGATGAGCGGCCGCGCTACTCGCGCAGCTCCACCACCGTTGCCCCGGCGCCGCCTTCGTTCTGACCGGGCTCCGTCACGGACGCGACCTGGGGCTGTTTCTGGAGCCATGCGCGAAGGGTACGACGCAGGACTCCCATGCCGGTTCCGTGGACTATGCGGATGCGCGGGAGGCCGGCGAGGAAGGCGCGGTCGAGGAATTTCTCGACGGCGTCCTGGGCCTGGTCGGCGGTTTGGCCGATGACGTTGATCTCACTGCTCATGAGGTCGGGCTCGGCGACCTGAACGGTGATGCCGGAGCGGCGGCGGGCGGCCTGGATGGGCGTGTCGGCAGGACGCGCGGGGGCAGGGCGCGCGGAGGCGACGACTTCGGCGATTTCGTCGCGGGCGATGCGCATCTTCATGGGGCCGATGGCGACTTCGAAGGTATTGTCGTCGAGGCGGCGCTGGACGGTGGCGGTCTTGCCTAAATTGCGCAGGCGGACGGTGTCGCCTTCGCCGACGTGGTGGACGATGTGGGGCTGCGCGTTCTGGTCGCCGCGGTCGGCGCCGGTGTGCTGGGCGACGATGGCGGTGTTGAAGCTCTCGGAAAACTCGCGGCGGGCGCGGGCGATGCGCTGCTCGGCCTGTTTCGAGAGCTTTTGCTGGGCGGCGCGATCTTCGAGGCCGCGGACGGTTTCGCGGGCCTGAAATTCCAGGTCTTTGAGCAGGGACTGGAGCTGGGCTTCGAGGTCGCGCACTTTGGCGCGCCACTCCTTCATGCCTTCGGCGGAGAGGCGGGCGCGTTCCTGGGCGAGATCCTGTTCGAGGCGGCGGACGCGGTCGCGTTCCCTGCCTAACTGGTCGAGCTGGTCGTGGAGCGAGTCGAGAAAGCGGGCGATGTCCTGGGTCTGGGTGTTGAGGCGGCGGCGGGCGGAGGCGATGATTGCCGCGTCGAGGCCGATGCGCTGGGCGATGTTGATGCCGGCGGAGGTGCCGGGAACGCCCTGGCGGAGCTCGTAGGTGGGGGCGAGGGTTTTCTCGTCGAAGCCGGCGGCGGCGTTGATGGCTCCGGGATTGTTTTCTGCGTAGACCTTGAGCGAAGTGAGGTGGGTGGAGACGATGGACCAGGCGCCAGCGTGGAGGAAGTGCTCGGCGACGGCGACGGCGAGGGCTGCTCCTTCTTCGGGATCGGTGGCGGAGCCGAGCTCGTCGAGGAGAACGAGCGAACGCGGGGTGGCGCGCGCGGCGATGCGGTTGAGGTTGGTGACGTGCGCGGAGAAGGTGGAGAGGTCCTGCTCGATGGACTGCGCGTCGCCGATGTCGGCGAGGAAGGCGTCAAAGACGGGCGTGGCGGCTTCGGTGGCAGGGACGGGAACCCCGGCCTGGGCCATCATGGCGACGAGTCCCGCGGTTTTGAGGGTGACGGTTTTGCCGCCGGTGTTGGGGCCGCTGATGATGAGCTGGCGGTCGCTGCCGGAGAGCTCAAGGGTGATGGGGACGATGGATTTCGATTCGGCGCGGAGGCGGCGCTCGAGCAGCGGGTGACGGGCTTCGTGGAGGCGGAATGTGGGTGTGGCGTCTTCCGGCCGGCCGGCATCCGGTCCAGAAAAACGCGGCGGGACGCAGTCGTATTCCTGGGCGAAGCGGGCTCGGGCGAGCAGCGTGTCGACTTCGGCGAGGACCGTCGCTCCGGTGAGGATGGGCGCGGCAACCTGGGCGATCTGCCGGGTCATCTGGAGGAAGATGCGATGAATTTCAGACTGCTCTTCTTCGAGGAGGCGGACGAGGTCGTTGTTGAGTTCGATGGTTTCGAGCGGCTCGACGTAGACGGTCTGGCCGGAGGAGCTGGCGCCGTGAACGACTCCCTGGACGCGGCGCTTGACTTCGGATTTGACGGGGATGACGAAGCGCTCGCCGCGGATGGTGATGAGCTCGTCCTGGGCGGCGCCGCCCTCGGAGAAGCGGCGGAGGGCGGCGCGGAGGCTTTCTTCGATGGCGCGCTGCTGGCGCTCCATTTCGCGGCGGATGCAGCGGAGCTCGGGCGAGGCGTCGTCGGTGAGGGTGCCGTCGGGGAGAAGCCTGGTGCGCATCGACTCAGTCAGCGGGCGCAGGAATACGGCGAGCAGGTCGCGGGAGAGGGCGCTTAATTCCGGAAGACGATCTTTCGTGTTTTCGGGCGGCGTGCGGATGAGCTCGGTCCAGCCGGTGATTTCTTCGGCGAGGGCAAGGAGGGCGCGGATTTCTTCGGATTCGAGGGCGACGCCTTCGATGCGGGCCTTCGCGAGCAGATCGGACGGATCGAAAAGAGAGCGGATTTGCGGGAAGGCTCCGGCGGCGAGCAGGAGACGCATTTCAGCGACAAGGATGTGCTGGCGGGCGATCCAGGCGCGGTCCTCGGAGGGGGTGAGGGCGGCGATCCAGGAGCGGCCGAGCGCGGACTGAGCGTAGGCGCCGAGGAAGGCGACGAACTTGTCCCATTCGAGAGGCTGGCCCGATCCTGAACCGGGTGTGACGGGATCCGGGAGGTCCGGGAGAAGTGGCATCGGATTTATTGTCTCGCGGAAAGGGTTGGGGAGCGCGGAATGGGGAACGGCGAGCTGCCACGGACGCCGGACATTAAGCTGAGATGGAGATATTGAAAACCGCTGCAGATGGTTTCCCGAGCCGGGCGAATCCGGCATCCGAGCCAGGTGAGAGTAGCCGGGCAGAGGTGCATGGTGAACCTATGAAAGCGCTCGCGTCGCGCGCAGTGGCTACGCTGAGCACACAGGAGGTTCCCCATGCAACCAGTCGTTGGGTGTGACGCACACAAGAAGTTCTCGGTTTTTGTTTCGGT
>Ga0335072_10015832_pt1 | contig 10700 bp, 5 predicted proteins | sample Lox_Sample_21_FD_206725 | JGI IMG/M metagenome (GOLD analysis project Ga0335072, IMG submission 206725) | Soil microbial communities from Loxahatchee National Wildlife Refuge, Florida, United States - Lox_Sample_2.1 | ecosystem: Environmental > Terrestrial > Soil > Wetlands | place: USA: Florida... | reverse complement strand
GTCCGTGAAGTCGAGACCGGCGAGCGCATCGAGTGTCAGCCGCGACCCGTCGCCCAGCACCAGGAAGGAGCGCATGGCGTTACCCGACCGCAGGCTGAAATGGGTTCCCACATGCAACACCGTGTACGAATGCGGCGCATGCAGCGAGGTCTCGAATCGCCGGGCAGTGAACGCGCCGTCGGCAAAGCCCTCTCCGGGTAGCGCGCCGTCACCCGTAGCCGTGCCGCGGCAGGCCGCCGAATGCGTCGCGAGTCCGGTGATCGGTCCATCGACGACATAACACAGCTCGGCGGCCATGCCGGGCAGGGGCTGGAAGCCGGCAACGGCCTGCGTCACCCCGAATCCGAGCACGCGCAGGGCGGGGCGGCCCTCCGCCTGCGCCGCCGCGGCGCTGGATTGCGCGGCAGACGCCAGGGTGATGCCGGCAAGCACTTCGATCGCATATCGATCGGCCAGATAGGTGCCGTCGGGCGCCTCGAGCGCGCCGAACGGCACATAGCGCAGCGGACCGTCGAGCCACAGGAAGAGGTGGGTGAGCTTCTCCTGCCGCGCGACGTCATCGAGTGGACGGGCCAGCGTCCCATAGAGCGCTCGTGCCGACGAATCGATCGGTGCGCGCTGTGCGATGAGGTCGAGAAAGTGTCCGATCTGACGCTGCAGGTCGCGGGCATCGACCGCTACTGGAACCTCGAGTTGCGTCCGGCGCGTGGCGATGAGCAGACGGAGTCGGTTCTGCGTCAACACGTAGATGGCGATCGCGGAGTCCGCGGGCGCACGGGCCATCGCGCGCTCGAGGCTCTGCGCGTCGATCCGCGCAGCGGCGCTCGCGAGAGCGCCGGGGCCTGCGACTCTCGCGTTGTCGACGATGAAAGCCTGAATCCGCCGCGCGCGCGCACCCTCGGCCTGCTGAGCGCGCCGCAGCAGCTCATCCAGCCGCTGCTGTTCCCGCACCGTGATGCGAGACCGATCCTGCAGCCGGCGCAGGCGATCGATTTCCGCGCCCTGGGTCGCATCGGCGCGCAGCATCGCCGCATAGCGGCGGTCGAGGGTGTGCTCGTGATCGTCGAATGCGGGTCCGCTTCCCGGCGCATCCCAGGCCGCGCCGCGGGAGGTGAAGTCATAGAGTTCCTGGGCCTTGAGGAGCTGCAGCACCTCGAGCCCCTCATCGATCCGCCCGCTGCCCATCAGCCAGTCCGCCACGGTGCGATACATGGCAATCTTGTCGAGCAGGAAGCCGCGATCGAGCCGCTCGTCCTCGCCGCTGAAATACTGGCGCTGCCGCTCGGTCTGGGCGATGGCGCGCTTGCCGAACCAGATGGCGAGCGGGGTCCTGCCCTGCGCCTGCAGGGCGAGCGCGGTGACGAAGTACGCGCGGGAGAGCGGCTCGGGCGTACCGATGCCCTCGGCCGCGGAGACCGCGGACGCCGCGAGCGATACGGCGCCAGCGGCGTCACCTTGCGTACGACTGAGCTCGCTCAGGTTGTCATATACCGCCGCGCGCAGCGCCGGATCGACATCGCGCGTGGTCGCGAGACGGGACCGCGCCTCGCCGCACTCGCTGCCGCCGGTCGACGCGTGCTCGCGGACATCCAGACCGCAAAGCTCGTTGACTACGCGCAGGATCGTCGGGTGCGTATCCGGCAGGCGCGAGTCGAAGAGTTTCAGTGCCTCCACGTAGTGCGCACGGCTCTGCGGGTCCGCGCTGCGCGCGGAGGCCTGTGCGAGCGTCTCCATGAGATAACCGCGCTGCAGCACGAGCGCCGGTTCCGCACGCGTAGCGTCGAGCCCCGCGTCGAGCGTCGCGGTGGCGTCGTCGACATTACCGAGGTCGAGCTGCAGACTGGCGAGACCGCGGTAGTACGTCACGCGGGTCGGCAGCTCCACATCGGCAGGATCCTTGGCGACGATTCGTCCGATTTGCTCGTAAAGATGCCAGGCCTCCGGCAGTTGCCCGAGTGCCCGATGGACGTCCGCGAGACTCTGCAGCGATGTCACGAGGCCCGGAGCGTCGGCACCCAGAGTCGTCTCGCCGAGGGTGACGGCCTGCTCGGCAAAGGGCAGGGCCTCGCCCGGCCGGCCGCGCGCGTTCAGCAGCGCACCGAGCTGGGTGAGTGCGATCTGTTGGTGGCGCTGCAAGGGAGCGCCCCGCGTGGTCTCGGCGAGCCGGATCGCCTCGCGCGAGGCCGCCTCGCTCCCTTCATAGTCGCCGAGCCGCTCGTCGATCCGCGCCAGGAAGACGTAGGCCGGCACGAACTGTCCGATGCCGGCGCTCAACCGCTTCTCGATCGCGATCTGCCGCTCGGCATGCGCCTTGGCCTCGAGGAACCTCTCCTGTCGGAACGCCAGATTCGTATACACGTTCTCGACCGCCGCGCCCGCTTCGCTCACCAGATCGCCGTTCGCGGCCAGGATGTCATGCTCGCGCTGCAACGCGTCGCGCGCCTGTGGGAACTCGCCTTGTGACACCCGCACCAGCGCCAGACCTACGAGCACCTTCTGCAGCTCGATCTCGTGCGCGCCGGGGAAATGCTCGCGGATGCGCAGCGCGCGCTCCCACGCCAGCTCGGATTCGGCATAGCGGCCCTCGCGCTGATAGATCCAGGCGTAGGCGACGTGAATGTCGGCGAGCTGCAGCCCGTCGCGGCCGTACTGTCGCTCGAGGATCGGCTGTGCATACCGCAACAGCGGCTCGGCCTCGGCGAACCGGTTCTGGTAGGCGATCATCGGCATGGTGAGCGATTCGATCCACCACCCCAGCTCGGGCGACTGGTCACCGTACTCGCGCGCCACCCGCGGGATCGCCATGCACATGATGGCGACCGTCGCCTGCGGATCGGTCTCCGCCTTGGCCTCGACCCGGCGGCGCAACTCCGGGAGGGGCGTCTTCAGATCGAGCGGCGCGGCGGCGCTCGCGCAGAATGCCGGCAGCGGGACGGTGTGGGCGGAGCCCATGAGAACGAGCGACGCCGCCGCACAGACGGGAGCACGCCAGCCCGTGAGTGTCGGCTTGCGCATCAGGGCGTCGCCGGCGCGGCGATCTCGATCCTCAGGACGCCACTGGTCGGAACGTTCAGGTGATGGCGCGTGAGGACCTCGCGCACGCGCGGCGGCACGGGCTCGGGGAGGTTGGCATCGATGCCTTCCACACCCAGTTGCTCGTAACCCGTGGCGCGGACGCCCGCGGCGTGCAGCTCATCGAGAATCTGCGTCTTCAATGCCGTTGGATCGGTCGACTGGATGCGGAGCACCTCCTCGCGGGAGCCGCGCAGATGCTCCGTCCTGGGAGCGCCATGCAGGAACACGGCAAGCGCGACCGCGACACCGGCGATACCCGCCGCCAGCGCGATCAACGCCCGAATGGCCGCCGGTTGCATACGGCGAGCGCGTCGCGTGAGCTCCGCCGGATCGATCAGACCTTCCCGCCGGGCCCGCTCCAGCAATTGCGCCTCACGCTGCGCGTCGCGCTCGGGGACTAACACCTCGGGGACGTGTACGTTCCGCTGAATGAACTCGCGCAGCCGCTCGCCCTCGTGCATCGCGCCGCGGTTGGAGCCGGTCGAGGGTCGGCCGGCCAGCGCATCGAGCCAATCGTGATCCGGGTCCGTCATGCGGTCTCCTTCGTGCCGAAGGCCAGCTCGTACCACTCGAGCAGATGCCAGCGCGCGCGCTTGCGGCATTGCGAGATGAACTCACGCGTTGCGCCCGGCGTGCGGCCGAGCAGCTCGCCGATCTCCTCGTGGCTGAGACCGTCCTCGACGATCCAGGCCATCACCAGGGCGTGGGAGGGCGAAGCCGACTCGAAGCGGCGCCAGCAGCGCTGAAAACACTCATCGAGCTGCGCGCGCGCCGCCTCGGAGTCAGGGCGCGGGATGATCTCCTCCGACAGCTCCGCGATCCGCCGCTGCATGTCGGGGTCCTGTTCCTCCGCGGTGTCGAGGGCGACCTCGACGGTCGACTTGCGCAGCCGGTCGAGGAGCCCGTGGCGGAGAATGGATTTGATCCAGGGCAGCAACTCGGAGTCACCCTGGAAGGTGGCGCAGCGCAGCCACACTTTGATGAAGGTGTCCTGCACCAGGTCGCGGGCGGACTCCTGATCGCGCAGACCGCGCAGGGACTCGCGGAAGAGGGCGGCGAAATAGCCCCGATCGAGCAGCCGCAGGGCCCGCTCGATCGCCGCGCCTCCTTCGCGGCACGCGCGCATGAAGGCATACCGGTCCACAAGGGTCCCCGCTCGCCGGGCGGATTCTTCTGTTCGTCCATAGCCTACCGGAGGGGGCGTGCAAAGTCACCGCAGCGGCCTGCCTCAGCAGCCCTTGAGGCCGATCCACTGCCCGATCCCGCAGACCTTGCTCTTCAGCCAGACGGAGAACTCGCTCTTGCCCACCGTGTCGACCTGGTCCTGGTATTGGCGAGAGCGGGCGTAGCCCTGGGTGAGGGCCACGTTATCGTCGTAGAGCACGTGCTGATACATGCACTCCTGGAAGTCCAGGCCGGTCGAGTGGGCGCAGACGGGCATGCGCTGCCGCAGAGCCTCATAGCTGTGCGCGACGCCGCTCAGGCAGGCATTGATCTTCCCCTGGATTTCCGCCGTCAGGCGATCGGCCGCCTCGCGCGAGTTGGCGGTCGGATCCTTGCTCTGCGCCCACTTGTTGAAGAGGGTCTTGGCCCACTTCCCCGCCGTCTGCGCGGCCGCGGCTCCGCGGCCCGGCGCGGCGCGCGTGCCGCCGGCAGCCGGCGCCGCCGGAAACGTAGGCGGCGGCGAGGCGCCCAGCACCCCGTGCACCTGCGTGCCGAAGCTCAACGCAAGCGTTCCCCTTGCCGTGTTGATTCCCTGCGGCAGGGTCAGCCGGCAGGGCTTCTCGTCCGTGCAATGCGAGGGGTCGGGAACCTCTATGTTTCTGGCGATGATCGCGTGCACCCCCACGCGGTCGCCGATGCGTTCCATGTCGATTACCTCCAGCAGCATGCGCGGGTCGTTCGGCACGAGCGGTATGTGGAGCGCGATCTGACACTCCGTGCTCGGCTGGCCGTTGCCATGGCTGTCGCCCTTGAACTTCCAGCAGATGCTCGAGCACCTCGGCGTCGCGCGCATCAGCGGCCGTGCGCAGACTTCCACGTTCGGGTAGATGCTCGCCGGGTCGGTGAAGGAGCTGAGGAGGTGCTCGGCGACGGGGTGCCAGAAGTCGCCCTGCGGCGGGTTGGGCACATCGTGCACCCACACGGTGGTGACGGATTCCTGCAGGCTCTGCGCGCCCGCCGGGCCGGCGATGAGGAGGAACGCCAGCGGCAGCCACGGTCTCATTGCGGCTGACTGGCGCAATAGTCGACGTACTGTTGTCCGAGCTGGCTCTGGCCCGGATAATTGAACGATTGCAGCTGGCCTTTGACGCACGCGGCGTTGCCCGCATTGACCGATGACCCACAGGACGAGCCGACGGCAGCCTGCACGGCCGGACTCAGGTAGTACTTCTGCAGGCAGTTGAGATAGTTGGCATCGGTGCGCGTCGGTGCCGGCGCCGCCGCCTGGCCCGAAGAAGAGGAAGACGACGTCTCGCACCAGGACTTCGGCAGACCGGGGATGCAGGCAATCGGCTCGGTCATGGTGTGCAGCTCCGGCCACAACTGCTGCGGTGATCCATTGACACAGTCCGCCGCCGAGCCCGGGTCGACGGCGTCGACCTGCCCGGCGAGGCAAGTCTCCAGGCTCGAGGGGTTGCTGGTGGCGGCCGTCTGCCGGCACAGCGTGTTGATTCCCTGCATGATCTGTTGGGAGCTGGGACTGGTCGCGGCCGCGTGCCAGTAGCAGGCAACCCTCGCCGTCTGCGCGTCCGAGGCGCCCTGCAGCGCGGACGTGAAGTAGGGGCAGACACTGTCGACGCCCTCGACCTGCGTGTGCTCGCAGACCAGGTCGAATTTCTGGGCGGGATCGGCGTTGTTCCACTGATCCTTGGCGAAGCCCAACAGCTTCTCGACGCCGTGCAGCAGGCTTCGGCCCCAGCCGCTCACCGTGTTGCCGGCGGCATTTGCCACGCCGTTCGCGGCGTGAGCGGCTGCATTTCCGGCCATCTGCGGCAGCTGCTGCGCACACCGCGGAATATAGGAGATCAGCAGGTAGCCGATGACGATCAGCACCAGGAAGCGCATGAAGCAGCCGCTGCCGCCGCCCCGGGATCGTGCTTTCGAGGTCATGGGCTCAGGCCAGCGCCTGGCTGACCATCGCCTCCGCCGGTGTCAGGCCTTCGGCGCGGATGACCAGGCGGCGCTGGGCTTCGGCAAGCGCGCGCTCCCAGCCGAACTTGACGTCGTAACTCCTCTTGGTCACGACGATGAAGTAGATCGGGAACAGGAACCCGATCAGCAGCACCGAGAGTGCCGCGGCGACCCACAGCCGCGTACCGGTCGGCATGATCATGCGTGCCTCGGGGATCGTGAGATATTGCGGGTGTCGTGCATGAGGGCGGAGATATCCGAGTGGTTCTTCATGACGCCGAGCCTTCTATGACGTTGCCCGAAACGTAGGACGCATCCCGGCTGCGATCGTCAGGGTGGCGGCTTCGGAGGCGCCGGCTGGTCTCGAGCCTGACGCCGGGCCACGCGCTGCGTCTCATTGGTGAGCCGGCGCAAGACCGCAGCCGACGAGGGTGACCATGGCAGACCATCGATCGCGCATGCGCGCCGCGCCGTCCGGATCCACGGCGGCTTTCCTGTTTGCTCTTCTCTTGCTCCTGGCTCTGCTGCCGTCGACACCGGCGGCCGCTCTGGATGCCAGTGACCAGGCGCAGGCCCGGGGCCTCGGTGACATGTTCGCCGAGCTGGCGCTCGATCCCCGCCAGAGCAATTTCCTGCTGCAGAGCGGGCAGATCTCCCAGGCGGCCTACCAGGAGCGGCTGCGCCGCGACCAGGCCGAGCTCCCACGCCTGCAGCAGGCGCTTGCGCGCCTCTCGCCCGAGCAGCAGGCCGTAGCCCGCCAGGAGGCCGCCGCCACGTACAACCAGGGTTTCGCGAATCTGCAGCGCCGGGTCACGGAGTGGCAGCGGCAGGGCCGGCCGAAGGGCCGGCAGAGCACCGGCGCGCGCGCGGCAGAGACGTACTCCGCACCGCCCCCCTACGTACCGCCCGTGCCCGCCCCCTACACGCCGCCCCGCCAGTCGGGCGGATTCGAGCGCCTGCTGGTCCTGCTCCTCGTCGCCGGCGGTGTGGGAGCGGGCGCAGTCGTAATGGTGCGGCGCCGCCGCGCCGGCGGCGCTCCTTCGCTGCCGCCGGAAGCCGAGGACGTCCCGGCGCGCTCAGTCGCACCCGCGCTGCCGGCGGATCCGGTCTCGCTTCCCGCCGTGCCTGCCTCTGGACCGGTCGCAGCCCCGCGTCCGGTCACGGCGTCTGCACCTGCGTCACCGACGCCCGTGAAAGGAGATGCCAAGGAAAGGCTGCTCGCCGAGCAGACCGCGAAATATCAGGCGACGCTGACCGCGGCAATGGACGAGCTGACGGCGACCCAGGCCGCGCTGGAAGAGCGTAAGACCGTGCCCGGCCTCATCGACAAGGATCTCGGCCGCGTGGGTACGCTCGTCTATGAGCGAGTCAAGAATCTGCTGCGCCAGCAGGCTTCCGGCACGAAGAAGGTGGTGCTCCACGCGCTGGTGCTGCTGCCCCTGTGGCACCGGTTCAAGCGAGCGGGCATCGGGCTCAAGATCGTCATGCTGATCCTCGCCTACTGGGCGTACGGCGCGATCGGCCGGCTGATGGCCGCCGGCTTTACGCATACACCGATATTCGTCTATCTGCTCGCCGCCGGACTCTGCTTCTACTTCGAGCGGCGCGCCCAGACCCGCGGCATCGTGAAGGAGCTCGAGGCCAACGCCGCCAACCTGCTGCACCCCTCGCTCCTCTACATCTACAAGGATCAGGCGCCCGGCCTCCTGTGGCTGCTGCGCTTCTGGAGCACGCCGGGCAAGCCCGCGTGCGAAGAGTCGCAGATGAACATGCCGAATGCGGATCCGGCGGCGGCCGCCGCCGGCGCGACTCTCCTCTCTCTGGGGGACCTGGCCACCTATCGCATCGCCGTGGACGCGGACCCCGTGCTGGGCGGCAGCAACCAGAAGAGTGCGTTCATGACCGCGTACGCGCCCCTCCTGCAGAGCGCAGTCCTGGAATCCCGCAATGATCTCGTTCCCATTCTCAAGCACGCGGAAGTGTTCGCCCAGCTCAAATGGCGCGAGCGCCGCCAGCGGAGCGAGATCCCGCGCCTGGAGGCGATGCTCGCCAACATCAAGCGGCTCGCCGACCTCTGGGCGTCCGTCTACACCTCCGACAAGGTGTTCGAGTTCCTGATCCGCCGCATCGACCTCTTCAACCTGCGCGACCGCGCGACTCCCCTGGGAATCCTGCTGCACGGCTATCCCGGCAACGGCAAGGAGTTCCTCGCGCAGACGATCGCGAGATCGGCGTTCGCGCAATTCATCAAGCCGTCCGCCGATCAACTCGCCTCGGCGAAGGATGTGAAGGCCTTCTGGGGCACCGTGAAGGCGCCGGCGATCGTGTTCGTCGAGTACGCCGACCATCTCTTTCCCAAGCCGGGGTCGGAGCAGGACAATCCCGGCGCGCGCGAGGCGACCCTCGCCTGGATCGAGGAATGGACGCGCCGCGAGCCCTGGCAGAGCGGCGTGTGGGTCGTGATGACGGCCCAACAGGAGAAGAACGTCCATCCGCGGCTGCTCGCGCTCCTCGGCAGCTCCAAGATCGAAGTGACCGCTCCCGAGTCCGCCGCCGACCGCGCGAAGCTGCTGGCGCTCGCGTGCGCGGAGAACGAAGTGCCCGGGCGCGCGCCGCAGTGGCTGATCGAGGCTCTGAGCGGGGCCTCGATCCGTGAGCTGCGCGAGATCGTGCGTGAGACCAAGGTGCAGTGCGTGCCCAACGCGCCGCGCGATGAGCACTGGCGCACGGCCGTGACCGCCGTCCGCGGCAGCGAGGGCGTCGACCGCACCAAGACCTGGGACCGGCTGGTGCTGCCGGAAGAGATCAAGGACAAGCTCAAGCGTGCCGTGCGCGTTCTTCGCGAGACCGACCGTTACAAGGGCGTGCGGGTCAACGTGCCCAACATCCTGCTCTTCGGGCCGCCGGGCACGGGCAAGACCGACATCGCGCGCACCTTCGCGAACGAGGGCGGCGTCAAGTTCATCGCCGCCTCGACCGGGGACATCAAGGGTCAATACACCGGCCAGTCGGCGCAGTTGGTGCGCGAGCTCTTCGGCCGTGCGCGCGCGAGCGCTCCCTGCGTGCTCTTCATCGATGAGATCGAAGCCGTCACGGCGAAGCGCACCTCCGGGGACACGGACTCCTTCACCAAGGACATCGTGACCGAGATGCTCGCGCAGATGGAAGGCGCGTCGAAGTCCGATCGGCCGGTGATCGTCCTGGCGGCGACCAATCTTCCCGAGACCATCGAGCAGGCCATCCTCGATCGCTTCACCAGCAAGATCGAGATCCCGCTGCCGGACGAGGCGGCGCGGGCGCAGATCCTGAAGCGCAAGATGGCGGAGCAGCCGTGCGATCCGGCGCTCGACGTCGAGGAGACGGCGGCGTTCCTCGCCAAGCGGCTCAAGCGCAAGAGCGGCCGCGATCTGGTGCAGATCGTCGACCGCGCCATGGAGCGCGCGTTCGATGAAAGCGACTCGCCGGAGACCATGTGCCTCACGCGCGACATCCTCCTCAAGGAGGCGCTGCCCCAGGCCAAGGAAGTCTCCGAGAGCGCCCTGGCGCAGATCTGGGCGCAGATCGTCCTCAAGCCCTCCGTCAAGCAGGACCTCCTCGACAAGATCCGCATGTTCAACCGCGCCGACAAGGCAGCGCCCAAAGGCCTGTTGCTCTACGGGCCGCCGGGAACGGGCAAGACGGAGATCGCGCGGCGCATCGCCGACTCTGCCAGCTGTTACTTCATGTCGCTCAAGGGTCCGGACCTCAAGGCGGGCTACGTCGGTCAGAGCGGCGAGCGCGTGCAGAAGATCTGGGAGCAGGCGCGTGCCCGCGGGCGCTGTGTCATGTTCATCGACGAATGCGAGGGCGTATTCGCGCGCCGCGGCGGGTCGAATACGGATCAGGCCTCCGAGGAGCTCGTGCAGGCGTTCCTCGCCGAGTGGGACGGGGTCGGCAGCGAGGATCAACGGGTATGGGTCGTGGGCGCGACCAACCGCAAGGACATCCTGGATGATGCGATCACCTCCCGGTTCGGCGCCGAGGTCGAGATCGGCCTCCCCGAGGCTGCCGAGCGGCTGGAGATCCTCAGGCTAGAGATGCTGAAGCTCGAGCGCCCGCCCGAGATCCCGCAATTCCTCGGCCAGGAGACCGTTGGCTTCTCGGGCCGCAATCTCTCGCGTCTCGCGAGCGATGTCTGCGTCCGTGCGGGAGCCAGCGGCGGGACCATCACGGATGCGATGTGGCGCGACGTGATCAAGCGTCTGCGCCCCTCCGAAGCAGTGGATGCGACTGCCCGCTGGGACTCGCTCATTCTGGCGCCCGAGACCCTCGCGAAGCTCAAGGGCGTCTGCGAGGCGCTGCGTCACGTCGAGACGCTGCGCAAGCAGGGGGCTCCGCCGCCCAAGGGCGCATTGCTCTACGGGCCGCCGGGCACGGGCAAGACACAGATCGCGCGCACGCTGGCCAATGAAAGCGGGCTGGCCTTCATCGCCGCCGGCACGGCCGATCTC
>Ga0335072_10015831_pt1 | contig 10700 bp, 10 predicted proteins | sample Lox_Sample_21_FD_206725 | JGI IMG/M metagenome (GOLD analysis project Ga0335072, IMG submission 206725) | Soil microbial communities from Loxahatchee National Wildlife Refuge, Florida, United States - Lox_Sample_2.1 | ecosystem: Environmental > Terrestrial > Soil > Wetlands | place: USA... | reverse complement strand
ATGAATTAAGCGGCACGCCTGCGTCCGTCGTGACGGGCTTAGCCGGCCACTGGTGTGCCGCGTTTAGCGTACCAGCGCCGCCAGCAACGCGTCGAGCCGCAGGCGTCCGGCCGGTCGTGTTGCTAACCGACCGTCCATCAGGCGCACATAGCCTTCGGCCTCGGCCTGGGCCAGCACGCCGGTGTCGACGGCTTCTTCCAGTGATACGCCGGTGCGGGCGGCAAAACGGGCCGTGTCGATGCCCTCGGTCAGGCGCAGGCCCATCAGCAACATTTCGCGCACCTTCTCTGTCCCGCCTAGCGCGGCTTGTTCCGCCGTGCCGTGGCCGCCCTGCGCTACACGCTCGGCCCATATCTCGGGTGCGCGATGACGGCGCGTGGCAAGCAAATCCGGTGCGAGCGTGAGCCGGCCATGTGCGCCGGGGCCGATGCCGGCGTAGTCGCCGTAGCGCCAATATGTCAGGTTGTGGCGGCTCTCCGCACCCGCGCGGGCATAGTTCGAAACTTCATAGGCGAGCAAGCCGAACCGTGCCGCTTCCTCGGCTGTGGCTTCGTACAGGGCGGCGGCGGCGTCCTCGTCCGGCAGTACGATGTCCCCTCTTGCATGACGGGTGGCGAACGCGGTGCCCGGCTCGATGGTGAGTTGGTAAAGCGACAGATGGTCGGCGGCCAGAGATAGTGCTGCGCGTAGCTCGGCGCGCCAGGCGGCCAGGGTCTGTCCGGGGCGGGCATAGATCAGATCGAAGGACACGCGTGGGAAGGTGGTGCGTGCGATTTCCAGCGCCGCGCGCGCTTGCGTGGCGGAGTGCTGGCGGCCGAGCAAACGCAGCGCGTCGGGGTTGAGGCTTTGCACGCCGAGCGAGAGGCGGTTCACGCCAGCTTGGCGAAAGGCGGCAAGGCGCGCGGCTTCGACGCTGGTGGGATTGGCTTCCAGGGTAATTTCCAGTCCAGGAACAGGGTCGAACCAGCGGCATGCATCCTGGATCAGCGTGGCGACAGTGTCGGGCTGCATCAGGCTTGGCGTGCCGCCGCCGAAGAATATGGAGGTGAGCGGACGCCGTCCCAGGCGAGCGGCTTCCCAGGCGAGTTCCGTGCGCAGCGCGGTGCGGAAGGCGTCCTGCGGGATGCGCTCCCGGACATGGGAGTTGAAGTCGCAATACGGGCACTTGGCCAGGCAGAACGGCCAGTGGATGTAAAGCGCGAGCGGTTCCATGGCGGAGAGATAGGGCACCGTTCGGACAGGCGCGACCATGCTCGCCGGGCGTAGCGCAAGATCGGAACATTCCTGTGACGAATAGAAACGCACGTCGTGGCCTGCATGCCGCACCATCGCTCTACGGGACCGGCGTGGGTACCCAAAGCGTTCTCGGCAACGGGTTCTTCCTGAACTCGATCATCCAGCAGGCCTATCAGACACCGGGTGGCGTCGGTTCCTTCGCGGCATTCAACATCGGCGTTTGCAATGCGACCGGGACGAAGCCGGGAGACGCTGCGGCGATGCAGCCTTACGTCAACAACGTGCCGCTGATTTCCATCAGTTCCGCAGGTTGCTCACCGTTCGCGACACTGTCTGGGCCGCAGGCCGTTGCCACGGGCGTGGTCACAACGCTGACCGCGGCGGTCGATATGCAATTTAACCCCATTGCGGGCGGCGGCGCGGCAATCACGCTGCCCTGGGGCGACGACCTTCCGGACCTGAGTGCGACGACGCTCAACAACGATATCAACAGTGGCGCGTCGCTTTCTACCGTCCTCAACGATATCCAGACTCTGGACCCGGCCATTACTCAGCAAGTGGCAGAGCCGGCAATGCTGATGTTGTTCGGCGTCGGGCTCGTCGAACCGGGTGCGGTGCAGCGGAGATTGCGTGTCTGACACCGGCCGACTTGACGATTCTACGGTCCGGGGAGCGGGTGGCGCAGCGCCTAGCCCACTCGTCGTACTATCGCCTCCACCGCCTCCAGGCGCTGCCGCAGCCGCGCCGTCTGCACTTCGCCCAGGGAAGTGTCCCAGCCTTCCACCACGCGCTGCGCCCGCACCAGGAGCGCCGTCTTGATGTCGTTGCGCTGCACGGTCAGGCCGATATCCATGATCGCTCGCAGCAGCCGCAGGCTCACGGCCAGGTCGCTGGCCGCGTAGTGGCGGATCTGCTCGAAGGCGGTGTCGAACATGCCCTCGATGCCGATCCAGGGCACGATCACACGGGCGACGTGCGGCGGGTCATATAGCACCGGTTCGGGCGGCGCGCGGCCAAGCCAGCGGATCAGCACGCGGCTGAGTTGGTCGATGCAGCTTATCGCCGTGCTGGGGTCGTTGACCGCCGGCGAAATCGCCCTCAGCGCGATATCTACGATCATGATCACGCCGAATTCCACGTCCTGTTGCAGGGTCCGTGTCGGGCCGATGTCGAAGGCGCCGAGCAATTCGGCAATGCGCAGCGGGTCCAGCCGATCCTCGCGCGACACCAGCATCAGCGGCACGCCGGCGGGGATGAACTGGCCGACACGGCGTTCCACGCGAACGCGGATGCGCCACGCCTTCGCCAGATCCAACAGGCGATGGATGTCGATGAAGCGGATATAGCCTGATTGATCGCTGAGGATGGGCGTGGCGGTCTCGTTCATCGGCATGGGCAGGGCCATACTTTCGAACCGGCGTTGTTCGGGCATCAGTTCGTCGATCACCTCCTCCGTCTCGCGTGCGATGCGGTCCACGATGTTGTTCACGCTGATCGATTGCGAGATGTGGTGGATGAAGAACACCAGCCAGCCGACCGAGACCAGCGCCAGGATCATGGCACCGGTCACGGTGACGACCGGGACGAAAGGGGTGGGCAGCGAACGCGCCGCCGGCATCGCCGCCATGCAGTAGCAGAAGGTCCCGAGGAACACACCCAGCGTCCATTGCGTGTTCCGGTCGCGCACGAAGCTGATGAGGATGCGGGGGGAAAATTGCGTGGAGGCGAGAGTCAGCGTCATCAGCAGGATGGCGAAGACGATCGATACGACGGTCATGATCGAGGTGGCGATCGCGCTGAGGATGACCTGAGCGACCTGCGGGTCCTGGCGGGAGGGGAACAAGACGAAGGGCACCCAGGCGCCGAGGGTTGGGACTTTCTCCTCGGCGGATGACAGCAGCGCCCCGGCCGCGCCGAGAACCACGGCGATGACGAATGGCCGGATCAGGAAGCCGCCGCGCAGGCCGTAGGCGATGGCGCGGAGCAAAAGGGGGAAGCGACGGTTCATGTAGGTGGGGTGAAGAGCCGCGGGCGGCGATGAAGGGCAACGCAATCATCGCGAAAAAGTCGGCGGGCTTCCAGGCAAAGCGGGCGATGGGTGGCGGCCTGACGCGAATTCCGGGATTCGTGCTGGACGCGGGTGCCGGGTTCAGGGTTCAGTCAGGGCGAAGGGCGGTGGCGTCGCCAGGGTCGCCAGCAAGGCGTGCAGGCGTGGCATTCCGGCGGCTGTATCGACGCCGTTCCCGGGCGCAAGCCGTGCGGTGACGACGGCGGATGTCGGCGTGGGTCAGCGCTTGGTGCAGGAGATGGGTCGCGCCTGGGGGCAGCGTCGCCTCGACGGCGGCCAATGCATGCGCCGTTTGCGCCACGCAGTCGTCGATCCAGGGCTGGTGCAGCTAGTCGGTGGGGGGAGATTGCGCTCGTAGACAGCGCGCAGGCCCTTGTCACGGGCACCCATCATGAGGGCCGTGCCTTTCAAGACGACGCGCCGGTCCGGCCCCGCGGCGGGCACCAAAGCGCGGGCGCGGCCATAGACCTCGTCGATGTGGTCGGTGATGGCGGCGCCGTCGATCAGGGTCTCGTCGTCTTCGAGGACCAAGGCCGGAATCCGGCCGAGCGGATTGACGACGCGGCAGTTGCCGTCTTCCGCAGCACCTTGCCGGGCGCCGCCTCGGTCTCGCCGTAGCCCGGCTTTGGGGCGACCTGCCGGGAGCGGCGGTGGGGAAGTCTCCTGCCTTGCCGGTTTCGTTGGTGTGCCGGCGGAGGCGAGCGAAGCGCCGGTCGGGCGAACTATTAGCTTGCATTATGCAAGTCACAAGTTTATGTAAGTTGCATCGTGAAAGGTACCGCGGTGGCTGCCATGCGACGCAAAAGTTTCGAATCGATGCCTTGCCCCATCGCCCGATCGCTGGAACGGGTCGGCGAATGGTGGAGCATCTTGATCCTGCGGGACGCCTTCCGCGGCGCTACCCGTTTCGAGCAATTCCAAAAGAGCCTCGACATCGCTCCGAACATGCTGACCCGCCGGTTGAATGCGCTGGTCGAGTCGGGATTGCTCGAGCGCCGGCGCTACTCCGAACACCCTCCGCGCGACGAATATGTGCTGACCGAACGCGGGCGGGACTTCCGGCCGGTGCTGTGGGCGTTGCTCGCCTTTGGCAATCGCCATTTCGTCCCGGAAGGGCCGAACGTGGTGATCGTGGACGGGGAGACCGGCGAACTGGCCGACCCGGTGCTGATGGACCGGCGCACGCTGCGTCCGCTGACCGAGCCACCATTCCGCAGCGTGTATGGCACCGCCGCTGCCGAGGCGGTCGCCCGTGCGCGGGCTGCGACAGAGGCAAACTCGGCCCCGTGCGCGGTGTCGGCGGCATCCAACGCTCCGGCCTCGACCGATCTCTCATCCGCAGGAGCAGCCACCGATGTTTGATGCCGCCACGGCTGCGGAGACGCCGCCTGTCCTTCGCCGCGACCTGGTCCGCCTGCGCTTGCGGCGCGCCGTAACGGCGGGAGCCGCGGCAGCCGTGATCGCTGTCGGCGCAAGCTGGTACGGCTACGACTGGTGGACTCTCGGCCGCTTCATTCAGACCACGGACGATGCGTATGTCGGCGGCAACGTCACGCCGGTGGCGCCACATGTCAGCGGGTTCGTGGCGCAGGTGCTGGTGACCGACAATCAGTACGTCAAAGCTGGTGAGGTGCTGATCCGCATCGACGCACGCGACTACCAGGCGGCGTTGGCACACGCCGAGGCGGTGCTGGCGGCGCGCACCGCTTCTCTGGCCGGGCTCCGGGCGCAATACGTGTTGCAGCAGTCCACCATTCGCCAGGAGCAGGCAGAACTGGTCGCGAAGACGGCGCAGGCGAATTACGACGCGATCGACGCCGCGCGCTATCGCGCCCTGGCGCAGACCGCCGCCGGTTCTCGCCAGGACGCGCAACGCACCGGCACGCTGGCAGACGAGGCGCAGGCCGCGGTACGGGCTGCCGATGCCGGGCTGTCCGCCGCCCGCCAGAAACTGATCGTGTTGAGCGCTCAGATCGCCGAGGCCGAGGCCGCCCGGGGGCAGGCGCAGGCCGACCTGGCGACCGCCCGGTTGAACCTGGGGTATACCGAGATCCGCTCGCCAATCGACGGCTATGTCGGCAACCGCGCTGCCCAGGTCGGGGCTTATGTCTCCGCCGGCACATATCTGATTTCCGTAGTGCCATCGGCGGGGCTTTGGGTGGATGCGAATTTCAAGGAGGACCAGCTCGCGCGTATGGTCGCGGGCCAGCCTGCCACCATCACCGCGGACGTGCTGCCTGACCATCCGTTCCAGGGCCACGTGGCAAGCCTCGCGCCTGCGACCGGGGCGGTGTTCAGCGTGATCCCGCCGGAGAATGCCACCGGCAACTTTACCAAGATTGTGCAGCGGGTGCCGGTGCGCATTCTGCTGGATGCCGGCGATGCGAAACTGCCGATCCTGCGGCCGGGGCTTTCGATCACCGCCAGCGTCGATACGCAGGCCCGTGCGCCATGACCACCGTCTCGCCGAAGCCGCCGTCGGTGCTGCCCTTCGTGGTGATGTGTGTCGGCATGTTCATTGCGCTGCTGGATATCCAGATCGTCGCAGCATCCTTGCAGCAGATCGGCGGCGGGCTTTCCGCAGCGCAGGACGAAATCAGTTGGGTGCAGACCGCCTATCTGATCGCGGAGATCGTGATGATCCCGCTCTCCGGCTGGCTGACGCGGGTGTTCTCCACCCGCTGGCTGTTCACCGTCTCCTGCGCCGGGTTCACTCTGAGCAGTATGCTGTGCGGCATCGCGTGGAATATTCATAGCATGATCGTGTTTCGCGCGCTGCAGGGGATGCTGGGCGCGTCGATGATCCCGACCGTGTTCACCTCGTCGTTCTACTTCTTCGAGGGGCCGCGGCGGGTGTATTCGGCGGCAGCGGTCGGCACGATTGCCTCCATGGCACCGACGCTAGGGCCGGTGATCGGCGGCTGGATCACCGACACGCTGAACTGGCACTGGTTGTTCTACATCAACCTGATCCCAGGCGTGATCATCACCATCCTGGTGCCACTTATGGTGAAGATCGACAAGCCCGACCTGTCGCTGCTGCGCGGTGCCGACTATCCGGGCATCGTGCTGATGGCGGCCGGGTTGGGCACGCTGGAATACGTGCTGGAAGAAGGCACGCGCTGGAACTGGTTCGACGATTCCACCATCCGCGCCTGTGCCTGGATCGCCGGCGTCTCTCTGCTGCTGTTTGTCGCGCGCAGCCTGACCTTCCGCAATCCGGTGGTGGATCTGCGCGCACTGACCAACCGGAATTTCGCGCTGGGGTGCCTGCTGTCCTTCATCACCGGCATCGGCATCTTCACCACGATCTATCTGACACCATTGTTCCTGGGTTATGTGCGCGGGCTGAGTGCGTGGCAGATCGGGCTGGCGATTTTTTCCACCGGCGTGGCGTCGCTGATCGGGACGCCCTTCTACGTGGTGCTGGCGCGTCGGTTCGATCCGCGCTGGCTGATGATGTTTGGGCTTGCCAGCTTCGGCGTGGCGATGTGGAGCTACAGTTTCATCACTCACGAGTGGGGCGCGAACCAGCTTCTGCTGCCGCAGGTGCTGCGCGGGTTCCCACAGGTGTTCGCGGTGGCGCCGAGCGTTACACTGGGGCTGGGCAGCCTGCCGCCGGAGCGGCTGAAATATGCGTCGGGCTTGTTCAACATGATGCGGAATTTGGGTGGCGCGGTCGGCATCGCGGTGAGCGCCGCGGTAATCAACGACCAGACCAACCGGCATTTCCTACGCATAGCCTCGAACCTGACACCGGCGAACGGCGCCATGGAGCGACTGCTGGATGGACTGACGCAACGGTACGGCGCGCTGCCCGGCGCCCCTGGGGCGGGCCACGACGCCGCGCTACATCAGTTGTGGGATCTGGCGTATCGAGAGGCTTCGACACTGGCGTTCGCCGATGCGTTCCGCGCGATCATGCTGGCTTTCGTGCTGGCGACTCTGCTGGTGCCGCTGCTGCGGAAGGTGGCGACAGGGCCGGCACCGAAGGCGGAGGCGCATTGAGGGGACGCGTGCCTGGCGCCAACGGATCAGGAACAGGGCGGGAACACACTCGGCCGTTGCGACGATGCGCGGCGGTTTTGCGTACGCGGTTTGACGCGGGGATGGGCGATCCTCTAGAGTTGGAGCAGCAAACGCCGTGTCCGGGGGCGCCCCCGGGTATGCGCCCGTTCCGGCGGAGGGGTGGCCGAGTGGCTGAAGGCGGCGGTTTGCTAAACCGTTAATGGGGGTCAACCTCATTCGTGAGTTCGAATCTCATCCCCTCCGCCAATTGCTTGAAATCACTGGGAAATTCCAAGAGGGTCAGCGAAAGCCGTTGTATTATATAACGGTTTTTCGTGCGTTGTGCCGATCCCCGCTGGCTGCGCAACGAATTTGCCCAGATTTGCGCCGCTTTTTTTGCCGACCCTGATGGTGTCGCAAGCAAATCGAACAGCGAGTTGTCGTGGCTGTAGCGCGACATCGCTCCGTCACGCCGCAAGTGGCCGGTGTAGATCTCGGTGGTCGAAGCCAGCGTGTGTCCAGACAGGCGGTAGATGCAGTCGGGGTCGTCCACCATGGACGCGACGGCGAACGCGTGGCGCAGGTCGCGAAGCCGGTGGCCAGGCAGGATGATGGCTGGCAGATGTACCGAGAGCCAAGGTGGAAGCCGCGGGCTGCTCGCGCAAGAATTCGGCACCGGGACAAGTAGTGTGACGAATCGTCTAATGCCGTCCCGTCAGCCGCCCATCAGCCCCCGGGCGTCGGCGCCGCCGCAACTCATCGGGAGAGCGCGATCCGTCCGGTCAGGGCGCCGGTCCGCGGGTCCACCAGCACCACGCGATCCACGCCGGCGCCTTGCAATTGCAACGCCAGGCGATCCTGGGTCGCTGCGATCCCTACGATTCGGGTGCCGGCCGGTTGATCCAGCGTCACGTCGATCGGCGCGGACGTGGCTGGCGCCGTCGCGCGATGGAAGATTACGGCCACGATGACCGCGGTGCCAGCCAGGATGAGTACCCCCATGGCGATCGTCAGTATCTTCAATGCCCGCATGCCATTGCCCACGCCAGTCTCTCCTTCGGACCAATTGACCGCTCGCCCGGCCCTCGCCACATTCGGTGCCGTTGGTCAACACGCAGTCGATGGCTGAACCCGCGAGCCTGCCCGCACCACGTGCGTTCCGGATCACCGCTGGCACAGCACAGGCCGGCCAGCGGCTGGACCGCTTCCTGGCCGAGTCGATCGGCACGTTATCCCGCTCCCGCGTGAAGGCGCTGATCGAGTCGGGCTGCGTGCACCAGGGCGACGCGCCGCAGCGCGAGCCGGCGGAACCGGTACGGGCCGGCACAATCTATTCTCTGAGCCTGCCTCCCCCGGCGCCTGCCGCGCCACAACCGCAGCCGATTGCGCTGACCATCCTTTATGAAGACGCAAGTCTGATCGTACTGGACAAGCCGGCCGGGCTGGTCGTTCATCCCGCTCCAGGCAATCCGGATGGAACACTGGTGAACGCATTGCTGGCCCATTGCGGCCCTGGGTTCACCGGTATCGGTGCGGAACGCCGCCCCGGCATCGTGCACCGGTTGGACAAGGACACGTCGGGCGTGATGGTCGTCGCCAAGACCCAGGCCGCGAACGACGCGCTCACCGCAGCCTTCGCCGCGCGCGATCTCGACCGATCTTATTTGGCACTGGTCTGGGGCCTGCCGTCGCCGCTGGCCGGCGAGATCGAGGGCGCCATCGGCCGCGATCCCCGCGACCGCAAGCGTATGGCGGTGGTGACACGCGGCGGCAAACCAGCACTTACACGCTACCGCACTCTGCGCACCTGGCAGACCAGTACCGCATTGCTGGAATGCAGGCTGGCAACCGGGCGGACGCACCAGATCCGAGTCCACCTCGCCGGGCGCGGCCATCCGATGGTCGGCGATCCGCTCTATCTGCGCCGCATCCCCGCCGGCGCGCGGTCGCTGCCGCCGCCGATTCGCTCGGTTTTGCTGGACTTTCCACGCCAGGCATTGCATGCGGCCCGGCTTGGTTTCGCGCATCCGATCACCGGCCAGGGGTTGTCGTTCGAGACCCCGCCGCCCGGCGATTTCCAGGCCTTGCTTGGTGCCCTGGATGCGGCCCTGCTTCCGCTGCAAACCTGAGTTACCCTGAACTCATCAAAGGGTAATCTTGACAGGACTATTCCGGTCCTGTATGTCACGCGCCGCCTGAGCGGGCGGATGCACTGCGCAGGTGGGGATCGTCCGGAAGCGCCGTTGCCATTGTCTGGGGCGGGTATCCGGGACGTGATGTCTCATCCCGCATCCCGAGTGGCTAAAGCCACATTCAGGCCACGTACCGCGCCGACAAAATACGGGCGACACGCGACCGCCGACGCAAGGAGGAGCCTTCCGTGGCCTCTGCCGTCCTTAACATTGCCCCTGAGGGCAACCTGTCGCGGTATCTCCAGGAGATCCGCAAGTTCCCCATGCTGACGCCGGAGGAGGAACTCGACCTCTCCAAGCGCTGGCGTGACCACCAGGATATGGAGGCGGCACACAAGCTTGTCACCTCCCATCTGCGACTCGTCGCAAAAATCGCCATGGGCTATCGCGGCTACGGCTTGCCGGTGGGCGAGCTGATCAGCGAGGGCAACGTCGGCATGATGCAGGCAGTGAAGCGGTTCGACCCGGACCGAGGCTTCCGCTTGGCTACCTACGCCATGTGGTGGATCAGGGCCGCCATCCAGGAATACATCCTGCACTCCTGGTCCCTGGTGAAGATGGGCACCACCGCCGCGCAGAAGAAACTGTTCTTCAACCTGCGCCGCCTGAAGGGGCAGATGCAGGCGATCGACGACGGCGACCTCCAACCCGAGCAAGTGGCCAAAATCGCGCGGATGCTCGACGTGCCGGAGCAAGATGTGGTGAGCATGAACCGCCGGCTGGCGGCACCCGACCACAGCCTGAACGCCCCGGTGCGCCAGGACAGCGAAGGCGAGTGGCAGGACTGGCTGGTCGACGAATCGGAAACCCAGGAAAGCACCATCGCCGACCGCGAAGAGCTGTCCGGACGCAAGGCCCTGCTTTCCAGCGCATTGAATACGCTAAACGAACGCGAGCGTCACATCCTGATTGAGCGCCGTCTGAAGGATAACCCGACTACGCTCGAGGATCTGTCGCAGGAGTACAACATCTCTCGCGAGCGGGTGCGGCAGATCGAGGTCCGGGCATTCGAGAAGCTGCAAAAGGCGATGAAGGCCCAGATCGCCGAACGCCGCTTGCAGCAAGCGAACCGCGCGAGCATGCCCGCGTAACCAAGAACCTCCCCCGCCTGCGGCGGGGTTGGGCCGCGAAGCAGTCTGCGAACCCGAGCAGCAAACCTCTCCCGCGCGCAACGCGGGAGAGGTTTTCTTTACTCA
>Ga0335072_10015830_pt1 | contig 10701 bp, 12 predicted proteins | sample Lox_Sample_21_FD_206725 | JGI IMG/M metagenome (GOLD analysis project Ga0335072, IMG submission 206725) | Soil microbial communities from Loxahatchee National Wildlife Refuge, Florida, United States - Lox_Sample_2.1 | ecosystem: Environmental > Terrestrial > Soil > Wetlands | place: USA... | reverse complement strand
GGCGCCCTCCTCGGCGAGCCTGACCGCGTGACTGCGGCCCTGACCCCGCGCCGCACCGGTGATGAACGCAACCTTGCCCGCTACTCGCCCTGCCACGTGCCCTCCCTCACTTCTTGTTCGTGTACCCGGCGCCTCATGCCGCGCGCGGCGCCGGTGATGAAGACTCTCCCGGGCTACCCGGCGAACCCGGCCAGCGGGTTCTCGTCGCAGGCGTGCGTGGGCGGCGACTGCGGGCGCGGGCCGATCGTGACCGGCACCGGCTCGCGCCGGCCGCGCACGCCGCCGCGGTGCGAGTGGTCCAGCGCCGGACGGGGCGCGGCCGCCGGGTCGGCAGCGCTGAGCGCTTTGGCGCCGTATCCCGCCGCGCACTCCGGGTCGGGCCCGTCCAGCGGCAGGCCGGTGAAGAACTTGGCGGCCATGCAGCCGCCGCGGCACGAGTCGAAGAACTGGCACTGCGTGCATGCTCCGCCGGATTGCGGGCCTCGCAGCCTGGTGAACAGCTCGGAGTCGCGCCACACCGCGGCGAACCCGCCGGGCTCGCGCACGTTCCCGGCCCAGAACTCCTCGTGGATCGCGAACGGGCACGCGTAGACGTCGCCGACCGGGTCGATCAGGCAGACCACCCGGCCGGCGCCGCACAGGTTGAGACCCGGCAGCGGCCCGCCGTACGGAGCCAGGTGGAAGAACGAGTCGCCGGTCAGCACCTGCTCGCCGCGCGCGACCAGCCAGTCGTAGAGCTCGCGCTGCTGCCCGGCGGTCGGGTGCAGCTCGTGCCAGGTGTCGGCGCCGCGCCCAGACGGGCGCAGCCTGGTCAGCCGCAACTGTGCCCCGAAATCGTCGGCCAGCTCCTTGAACTGGTCGAGCTGGGAGACGTTGTGCCGGGTGATCACGACGGAGATCTTGAAGCCCTTGAACCCGGCGGCCCGCAGGTTCTCCATCGCGCGGATCGCCGTGGCGAAGGAGCCCGGCCCGCGCACCGCGTCGTTCACCGCCGCGGTGGCGCCGTCCAGCGAGATCTGCACGTCCACGTAGTCGCTGGCGGCGAGCCGTTGCGCCACCGCCGGGTCGATCTTGATGCCGTTGGTGGAGAACTTCACGCCCACGCGGTGGGCGGTGGCGTAGTCGACGAGCTCCCAGAAGTCCGGCCGGACCGTCGGCTCGCCGCCGCCGATGTTGACGTAGAAGACCTGCATCCGCTCCAGCGTGTCGATGACGGCCTTGCACTCGGCCGTGGTCAGCTCGCGCGGATCTCTTCGCCCCGAGCTGGACAGGCAGTGAACGCACGCGAGGTTGCACGCGTAGGTGAGCTCCCAGGTCAGGCAGATCGGCGCGTCGAGCCCTCGCTCGAACTGCTCGACCAGCCTCGGCACCGACGTGGCCGACCGCTCCGGCGCCATGGTGGCCGTCGTCACGACGCCGCCCTCTGCGCCGCGACAGAGTCCCGCTCCGCGCCCGCAGCTCCCGGCTCAGCCTCCGCGGCCCCACTCCCCGCGCCCGCGGCTCCCGGCTCAGCCTCCGCGGCCCCAGGCTCCGCGCCCGCAGCCCCTCTCTCCTTGATCATCTGCGATTCGGCGAGCGTGGCGAGCGCCCGCTCGTAGGCCGGCAGCGCCGCGCCGCCCACCCCGGCCGCCGCGCACGCCGACCGCGCGCTGGCGTGCTCGGCCAGTGAACGGACGATCTCGAGCACCGTGGTGTTCTTCAGGAACGACAGCCGCCTGGTGCCGAAGTGGTAAAGCAGCGCCCCGAACGGCTCGGGGCGCACCGCGACCCGGTCATCAAGCTGCCACGGGCGGTCCAGATCGAACCCTGCCGTGACGCCCGCCCCGGCCGCCGCGTTAGTAGACACCGCACATGCCGTCGATCGAGACCTCTTCGACGAGGAGTTCGTCGGCGACCAGTGCCTCCTCACCCGCGCGGTCCACGGTCTCTTCCTCGGCGAGTTCGGGCTCGGCTGGCGTGGCTTCGATTACGGCCTGCTGTGTCATGGCTACCTCCGTCGCCTAATAATGACACTTAGTGCAGATAGTAACGGCACCGAGTGCCGCAGAGCAATAGCCGGGCCTCGTGAGAAGTGCGTGACCACGGCGGCCGCCGCGTGGCAGCCAGCCCGTCCGTGGTATGCCCGACCCGCCGCCGCCTCACGCCAGCGGGCCCGCCCGGTGGCATGCCGACGTCCCCCGCGCCTCACGCCAAGGGGCCCGCCCGTGGCATGCGGAAATCCCCCGCCGCCTCGCGCGCCGCGTCCGCCCGTGGCATGCTCCTGGTGAAGATCAGCGTCGCGCTGAATACGGAAGCGAGGGTGGTGAGAGCGGTGTCCGCAGCGGCTCCCGTCGCCCGGGCCGGCCGCAAGCGCGTCACCTCCCGGGCCGACCTAGAGCACGTCGCGTTCGACCTGTTCGACCGGCAGGGATTCGAGCGGACCACGGTCGACGACATCGCGCGCGCCGCCGGGATCGGGCGGCGGACGTTCTTCCGGTACTTCCCGTCCAAGAACGACGTCCCCTGGGGCAACTTCGACGCCGAACTCGAGCGGATGCGCCTGCACCTCAAGGCGCTGCCGCCGCAGATGCCGCTGATGGAGGCGATCCGGGTGGCGATCGTGGACTTCAACGCGTTCGCACCCGAGCAGATCCCCTGGCACCGGCGCCGGATGCGGCTGATCCTGCAGACCCCGGCCCTGCAGGCGTACTCCACCCTCCGTTACGCCGCCTGGCGCCAGGTGATCGATGAGTTCGTGGCCGAGCGCATCGGCCAGCGCCCGGACGCGCTCGCGCCGCGCACCCTCGGCTACGTCGCCCTGGGCGTGGCGATCGCCGCCTACGAACAATGGCTCGAGGCCGATGACGCCGACCTCAGCGACCTCATGGACAGCGCGATGCGCCAGCTCACCGCCGCCTTCGACGACAGCCAGCACCGCGCGGACCCGGGCGCGACGGACGCCAACGCTGCACTCAGCGCGTGATCACGCAGACACCGGCGTGGTAAAGTGCACCTAGTGCCAAAAACTGGAGTTTCCGGAGCCTCCGGGTAGGCGGAGAACGATGGACCACGCTGGGAACACCTCGGCAACGGCGCAGGACCTGCCGTCGCCGGCAGGTCCTGGCAGACCGCCGAGCACCACCCGGCGCCAGCTCCAGGACGTCGCGATGGAGATGTTCTCCGAGCAGGGCTACGACGAGGTGACGATCGAGGCTCTGGCGGCGGCCGCCGGGATCAGCAGGCGCACCTTCTTCCGCTATTTCAGCTCCAAGGCCGACGCGCTGATGGCCGACTTCGACGCGGACGTGGAGCGGTTGCGGTCGGTGCTCGCCGGGAGCGACCCGGGCCTGCCGCTGATGGACGCCATCCGGAATGCGGTGGTCGAGGTCAACGACTACCACGCCGACGACCTCGCTCAGCTGCGGCAGCGGCTGCTGCTCCAGCACAGCAACCCGGCCCTGCTGGCGAACGGCATCCTGCACTACGAGGAGTGGCAGGCCGTAGTCGCCGAGTTCGCGGCCGACCGGCTCGACCAGCAGTCCGGTGACCTGCTTCCCCAGGTCATCGCCCGGTCGGTGTTCGGCGCGGCCTACGCCGGCTTCATGTCCTGGCTGGCCGACGAGTGCGGCGACCTGAGCCCGCGCCTCGACGACGCGCTGCGGGCCATGGCCGAGGCATTCCAGGCAAAGCCCGCCGCTGTCAGCCGACCCGGCCCGCGCGATCGACTGTAATCACGCCTGAGCGCGGACAGGGCGTCCGTCGCCAGGTGAGTATCGGGCCAGAAGACGGGTGGCGTGAAGCCGAGGAGGCCGCGGACCTTGAATTACGATCGGGAAGCTGCCGAGCGCGTCCGGCGAGTGCTATCCAGCCACGACCGCGTGGTGGAGAAGAGGATGGTCGGCGGCCTGTCGTTCCTGGTCAACGGCAATATGTGCTGTGGCATCACGGACAGCGCGCTGATGGTCCGGGTGGGCGCCGAGGGCCGCGAGCGGGCACTCCGGGAGCCGCACGTGCGGCCGATGCAGCTCGGCGGCCGGGCCCTGTCCGGCTTCATCCGTGTCGACCCTGCGGGCTTCGCCGCTGATGACGCGCTCGCCAGCTGGGTGCAGCGGGGACTCGACTTCGTGTCCGGGCTCCCCGCCAAACCCGTCCGCGCCAGCCAATGACCAGCCAACCCCAGCCAGACCCGGTACCGGTCGCCCTGTCCAAGACGCACTCCAAGACTCGCGCAAGGACTCCTCCGCCCAGGTCAGCGCGCTACCAGCGGCAAGAGCGGACACGCCGACGACTGAACGCCGCTGCTCACCGTTCGAAACGCTGACCGATGGGCGTGACCTGCGGGATGTCACCAGTGGCGATGACAGCTCGGGCGAGCGGGGCAAGAGCGTCGAGCAGCTGCCCGAGCTGCTCGTCGTCCAGGCCGTCATAAGCGGTGAGGGCCACGCGGTCGGTGCGATCCTCGACGTCGTTGCGCACGTCCTTGCCCCGGGCCGTGAGCTTGCCGTCAGGGCCGACGAGCTCGCGATCGATGAGTCTGGCGGACACGCGGCCCCATTCGGCGTCGTCGTAGTGCCGGGCTGCCTCGAATACCTCGCGCGGGACGATGCCAGCTGCTGTCTGGAGGACGTTCGCTTCACGGCCGCCTATTCCGGCGGCGGCCAAAGCTGCGACATGCCCGTCGCCTCGGTGCTCGCGCAGCAGCGTGCAGGCCTGCCACAAGGCGGCAGCCGGTTCCGCCGGCCACGGCAATGCCCGGTTGGCGGCGAACAGGGCGCGGCCTTCCATCGGCGCCGACTCTGCAGCGGCGCGCCCGAGAACTGCTGCCGTCTCCACTGCCTCGGCGAGATCATTGCCGGCGAACGCCCGCCGCAGCGCCGCTGCCGAGCCTCGCTCACGTGCCTGCAGCGCGGCGCTGGGAGGGGCGAAGGTCCAGGCGTCCGGTATGGCCCTGCTGACGTGCGCGATCGAGAAGTTATAGAAGGTGGCGAACACGACCTCGGGGCCGACCGGACCCAAGGGCGCAGCCCGGCCGGCGAAGTAACCCATCCAGAACCCCTTGTACCCTGCGCAGGACAGCGCGGCGCGTGCCTCTGGCGAGAAGTAGGTAACAACGTGGATCGGTTCCAGCCGCGACCACAATCGGCGGGCCAGTTCTACGTCTCGGACCACCAAAGCAGTCTGGCTTGTCGCTCCTGCAACCACAACCGCAGACCGCTGGCGTGCTCGCAGCCTGTCTGCGTGGCGCGGAATCGTGCATGCTGACCGAGTGGGCGTTCGAGCTGAGCTGCCAGGATTCGTAACCCATTACCACCTGCCGGGACGACGACGCCTCGCGCGGAGATTCGCCTGATTGTCCGGCGGCCTTGTGTCTTGGTGCCTCTGGCGGGTGCAGCGGGCCTGTCAGTGCCCTGGGCAGATCACAGGCCGAGCAGCACTGGCGTGGCCGGGACGTCACCGGCGATCAGCGCCGCCAGCGGTGTGGCGATGTCACGGGGTGAGAACAGGTCGGTTCCGCCGTATCCGGCGATGTCGGCGTGCCGCCACCATCGCATCGCGCTGATGTGCTCGGCGGCGAGGTCGGAATCGGATAGCGCGCCGCGGGGATCAAAGCGCGTGGTGCGGACGAGGAAGTAGTCGTTGACCGCCCCGTCGTAGCCGCCCGCACGGCCGGGAACGGCGAGCTGCTGGTGCCAGACGTGCGGCGGGTCGGCGTCCAGGACAAGCCCCGTCTCCTCGTGCAGCTCCCGGCGCAGTGCCGCCAGCGGCAGTTCACCGGGCTCGATGCCGCCGCCGGGCGCCGCCCACACGCCCGTTGCGCCCGCCGGCACAGCGGGATGCGGGAAGCTGAAGCGGCACAGCAGGACACGGTCATCATCGGCCAGGATGACCGCCCGGACCGCACGTCTGAGCCTCGCCGGGGCCGGCGTCTGGTTCACCTGCCGATGATCGGGCCGCCAGCGGCCGGGCCGCAAGCCCGTCAATGGTCACCTGTTTCCGGCGTTCCGCGCGCCCGCAGGCATCGCCGACTGCGCGAGCCACACCAGCGCCCTACGCGGTCCCTGTGACAGCCGTTCGGTGTTCAGGCCTGCGGTCGACGGGAAGGCAGTCGGCGCGTTCGGTCCGTGTGTCTAGCGGACGGCACTGCCTTCGCCTATTCCTGTCATGAGCGTTTCCAGCTTGTTGATCGCGGGCTCGACATTGGTGAACAGGCGGGCGAGCGCCGATTCCATCAATGGGTCTCCTTGATGATCTGCCATGCCGCAGGTGGCGTTGAGCCGGGATCGCTGCATCCAGGCGGACAGGTCAGGATCGGTGGCCCAGATGATCTCGGCGCGCTGTGCGGTGCAGGTGAGCGGGATCCAGTCGGCCGCCGCGTCGGGATACTGGTTTGCCGGGCAGATCAGGTTCTTGCGGGCGTCGTCGTCGCGTGTTGCCTCGATATAGCCGGTCAAGGCCGCGCTGAAGACCGGTTGGCAGGCCCTGATCTGCTGCAGCGTGATGAGGCCACCGCTGAAGACTGGCCGGGCAGGTTTGGTGCGAAGGCCAGCCGCAGAGCAGTCCACGTGAACCTGGCCGCGATCAGCCGGGATGGAACCGGCGGCAAGTCTTATCTGGTCCGGCCCGATCCGCGTGACTCTTCCGAGGCGGATCACTTTTTCGATGCTGCGCAGGCTCACCAGTTCGTCCTGGCTCACCGTCGCGCAGCGGAACGTCGTCGGCTCGACGCCGGGGTCTAGCCGGACGAGCTGGCCGCAAGCTTCAAGCCGCCGGAACAAGTCGGTCGGGTCCTCGGCCTGGGCTGCTGCCTCCAGGTAGAGCGACACGCCCTCGATCAGCCGGGGCAGAAGCTCGAGCGGCTGCTGGAATGCCCGGTCCAGCAGCCAGGGATCCCGCGGCCTGACCCAGCGGATCGCTTCGGGCGGCACGCCAGCGCCGAGAAGCCACAGGCACGCGTCGATCGCGGTCTTGCCGCCTCCGAGGATCGTGAATCCGCTGGCCGGGCTGCTCAGCCCGACGAGGTCGTTGACCGGGATCAGCCGTGCACCGGGCTCGATGCCGAACGGCCGGATATGGGTCGCCGGGATCGAGGGCTCGAGATATCTGGCGTCCACGACTCGCCTGCGTACCCGGATCGTCGTGGTCTGCCCGGTCAGCCGGGACGTGAACTGATGCCCGCCCGGGGCGGCGCTGTAGTCGGACACGCCGAAGAACCGGACCCGGCCGGAGGGCAGCAACTGCTCATCCAGCACCCGCTGGTAGTAGGCGCAGATCTCGGCCGCCGTTGCACGCGGGTAATAGCCGGCGTTCGGGCCGTCCCGGTCAATCACGTCGCTGCCGAGCCGCCGCGAGTTGACGCCATACAAGGCCGACGGCCCGTGCAGGCGCACGAACGGGTAGGCGTCGTGCCAGTGGCCACCTGGGGCGTGACGCCGGTCCACCATCACCACCTCGGCGTCGCTCGCGGCGATGAGTGCGTCGGCGAACGCCATGCCCGCGGCACCTGCGCCGATGACCAGGTAATCGGTGTCGATTGTGCCCACAGCAGCCCCCCGGTCCTTATACGCACGACCGTTTAAAGACTGTACGATCGTTCGTATAGACTGTCAAGATGGCTTCCCCGGACCGAGAGACACCTGCGCTTCCCCGGGCGCCGGGCGGCGGGCGGCTTACCCGAGCCCCCGGAGACCGGTCACGCGCCAGGGTGCTCGAGCACGCGGCGGCGCTCGCCACCCTCGAGGGTCTGGATGGCGTCTCGATCGCGCGGATCGCCGCAGCGACCGGAATGCCGAAAAGCAGCGTTTACGTCCTATTCGGATCGAAACAAGAACTCCAGCTTGCGACGATCGACGCCGCCCGGGCGAACTTCATCCGGCACGTCGTCACCCCCGTGATCGCCACGACCCCCCCGGGCCGCAACCGGCTGCAGCGGCTCTGCGACGACTATCTCACCTACGTCGAACAGCGGATATTCCCAGGCGGCTGCTTCTTCGTCATCGCATCCGCCGAAATGGGTGGCCGGCACGGGCAGGTACGCGACCGCGTCGCTCTCTACCAGGGGCAGTGGCGCCAACTCCTGTCCGAAACGGCCCGGCAGGCTCATGCCGCGCATGAACTCGCCCCCGGCACCGACCCCGACCAGCTCGCCTTCGAACTCGGCGCGCTTCTGGCCGGATCAGGTCTTGCGGCCGTCCTGCACGACGACAACACGCTTATCGACCGCGCCCGCCAGGCAGTCCATGCCCGGCTCGACGGCCGAAACGGCGCCACCACGGGTTAGGCGACCACCCCCCATCCGCTCATCGCTGCTGCATGGGCCTGCGCCCAGAATCGGACCATCTGCGCTTACCTAGCCGGGCGATCCAGCCAAGCCGCCACGAGTTCCCATTCGGCAACCTAATTCAGCCAGCGAGCACAATGAAAAGCGGCTCCTGGTCGGCAGCCCAAATCATCATCGGGGCAGATCCTACGTTCGCTCCGGGGTTTGCCGTCTCGCCGGTCCGGCTATCTGACGCCGCGTCCGATGTGGCTCGCCGTCTGGATCGTGATTGTGCCGTCGGCCGACGGCCTTAGCCGCCTGGCGAACAGGGTGCGCACCCGCTCTTGCGTCTCGGCGGGCAGTGCCCTGATACCCGGGCCGTAGGGCGTTCCCATCAGGGTGGCGGCAGCATCGTCGGCGTTGCGCCACACGGCGTCGAGTACCACCGTCTCGACGACCAGATCCCGCAGGCCTGACAGGAGGCTGCGAAGCTCAGCGGCCTCGAGGCTGTAGCTCCGCGGGTCGAACGCATGCGGGTAGGGCTCGGCCATGCCCGCTTCCTGCAGCGCCTCGGCCATGGGGCCGAAAAGTCCCAGTGGACGCTCGGCCGCCCACGTCGAGACCATCACCACGCCGCCGGACCGGGCCACCCGGCACATCTCGCCAACGGCGCGCACGCGATCGGGAAAGAATTGCAGCCCCTGCTGGCAAAGAACGGCATCGAAGCTGCCCTCGGCTGCATCGATCGCGGTCACCGGGCACTCCAGGTAATCGATCGGCGCCCAGGCTGGATCGACCGGCTTGGCCGCCGCGACGGCGAGCATCGCCGGGCTGATGTCGCTCGCCACGACCCGGCCTTCCGGGCCCACGACGGCGGCGGCCAAACGTGCAACGGTACCCGGGCCGCTCGCCACATCAAGAACCGAACTGCCGCTCCGCAACTCCGCCCGGCACACCAGTTCCCGGGCCCAGGGCTCGAAAAGCTGAGGTGCCATGAACCGGTCGTAGGCCTCCGGAACCGATCCCGCCGTGAATCCCGCGCTGCGTTCCTCGCTCATCCTGACAACCTCATTTCGTCCACTGACGTCGGTACTGCGTCATGCGCCAGACCGCGCAGTCACATCCCAGCACTCGAGACGCTGCTGTTGATCCCGAACGCCCAGCACAAGGCGTTGCCGCACCGTAAGCGGCAAATGAGGATGGGCGCCGGGTGCGCTTTGGGTAAATTCAAACTCGCAGGGGCCAGTGCGCCGGGCGGCACTCAGCGGTCTTCGGCGGTCCGGTCATCCCGGTGCGTTTCGGCTGCCAGGAGGCGTGCCCGGTTCTGTGCCTCCGGTTGCAGGCCAAGCGCGGCGCGCCGTCCGTCAAGACCGGCTGGCTCGCGCACCGCCCACAATGTCAGGACGCCGTCCTTGACCAGGTACTGGGTGCCATAGAACTGCGGCTGCCCCCGATACATCAACACGCGGTCACTCAGGTAGGCCAGGTCCCGCGGGCTTGCGTCGCCACGGGCGACCGCGTCTTCCAGCAGGGGCAGACATTCCTCCTGAAAGTCTGCCGGCGCGTGCTGGGCCAGCAGCCAGGCTGCGTGCGCGCCCGCCTCGCCGACGAGCTGGTGGCCCGGCCACCTATGCTCGGCCATGATCTGCCGCAGCCGCGTCGTGTTGGCCCTGTCCACTGGCTCGACGATCTGCTCCCATTGCCGCATGTCATGCGCGGGCTTCACGGACTCCCGGGCAGCTTGATCCCGGCCGGCACGCTCCAAGAGCTCCACGCGCAACGCATCGTTCACGCGCACGTCCTCCTGACCCGGACGATAACCCAGACCAAACCGGTCGGGTTCACCAGCTCGGCCTCGGCCCGCTGGTTGTCCGCCGGCAGGGCGATAAGTCCAGCTCGCGGCAGATGCGGCCGATATCAAGGCTGGGCTGCGCTGGATATTTTATCCATATTCGGCCGGGCGGGCCGGCGCGTCGCTGGCGGGATTGGTCAGTCCTCAGACCGTTCTGGCCACAACTGGCACTGAATGATCTGCCGTTCGGCGCGCTACTCGTGACCTGCCCGATTGCAGCCAGTGCCGCGCCGTTATCTCAGTTTCGGTGATGCCGCGCGACGGCCAGGTACGGTCGTGGCGAGCATGAGATGGCGCTCGAGCGCAGTAATCTGCCAGGCCCAAAGTGGTTCAGCGGCAACGCGTACCGCCAAGGCCATTGGGGCGAAGCCGCGCGTAACCGGGCGCAGCCACGGCCATGCTGGCATCATGAGCAGCCCCGCATCCCTGGCCCTCGGAGCCCGTGCAGCGGCTCCGGCATTCAATGGCTTGTTCTACGCCACCGCCGCGACCATCATCCCGGTCTTGTTCCTGGCGATCGCCGTCCAGGGGCCCTTGTACGGTGACCTGCTGAAAGCCTTCGACGCAGCGCTGCGCCGGTTCCGCGAGCATAAAGCTGGCTCCAGCCCGCCGC
>Ga0335072_10015828_pt1 | contig 10702 bp, 7 predicted proteins | sample Lox_Sample_21_FD_206725 | JGI IMG/M metagenome (GOLD analysis project Ga0335072, IMG submission 206725) | Soil microbial communities from Loxahatchee National Wildlife Refuge, Florida, United States - Lox_Sample_2.1 | ecosystem: Environmental > Terrestrial > Soil > Wetlands | place: USA: Florida... | reverse complement strand
GGGTACTTACTGACCCTCCTGGTTGGGTACCTGCTGGCCCTCCTGGTTGGGTGCCCGCTAGCCCTCCCGGTTCAGCGCCTGCTGACCCTCCTGCTACGGTGCCCGTTGACCCTCCTGCTACGGTGCCTATTGACCCTCCTGCTGCGGTGTCCGCTGACCCTCCTGGTTTGGTGCCTGCTAACCCTCCTGCTACAGTGCGTGTTGACCCTCCTGCTGCGGTGCCCGCTGGCCCTCCTGCTGCGGTCCCTGTTGGCCCTCCTGGTTGGGTTCCCGCTGGCCCTCGTACTGAGGTCCCTGATAGCCCTCCCACTGCGGTCCCTGCTAGCCCTCCTACTGCGGTTCCAACTAGCCCTTCTGCTTCAGTTCTTTCTTATCAGGACGAACAGCAGGGGCAGGATGATCCGAATATGGTGGAGTTGAAAAAGGGGTTGCGAAACTGGTTCCAGGAGCTAAACCATCAGAAGCCTGAGAAGCGCAAGCCGGCGCAGGAGTGGAAGAACGGTGTCTTGCGGCTGCTGGACACCGAAACGATCAGGCTGGCAGCCCCTAAATCTAGTCGATCCATCTCAAAATCTCACCAAGCCACTTCAAATCGGGATCAAACAACCCCAGAATATGCCATTCTCTCACACAGATGGTCTGACGGCGAAGTTTCTTTTAAGGAGATTCAAGATCCTACCCGAGACGTTGAGGAGAAACAAGGTTATAAAAAGGTAGAGCAATTCTGCAACAAAGCCAAAGAAAACAAAATCCGCTATGCCTGGGTCGACACTTGCTGCATAGACAAGGACAGCAGTGCTGAGCTTTCCCAGAGCATCAACTCCATGTTCGAATGGTACAAGGACGCCAGAGAGTGTTACGTCTACTTGGCTGACGTCTCTGACCAGAGCGATTCGGAGTTGCGGAAGGAATTAAAGGAGTTGGAGTTGGAGAAGGAGAGGTTGGAGCAGAAGAAGGAGGATGAGTTGGACAAGGAGGTGGAGGATGAGTTGGACGAGGAGGTGGAGGATGAGTGGGACGAGGAGGTGGAGGAGGAGGAGTTGGATAACGAGAGAGAGGAAGTGAACGAGAAATTGGAGAAATTGGGAAGGGAGTTGGAAAATTTAAAGACGAAAAAGGAGATGTTGAAAAGGCTGTTGAAAAATAGGGCGAGCTCACGTCGGAGTGGAGAGATATCACCCAAAAATTACCAAGTGGACCTAGAGAAGAGCGAATGGTTTACGAGGAGTTGGACGCTACAAGAGCTAATAGCACCGAGAAAGATAACGTTCTATGACAGGAACTGGAATCCTATAGGAAGCAAAGAAGACCACTGCAAGTTGATTTCAAGGATTACAAGGATCAATCCCGAATTCCTACGACTAAACAAAACCCCTGGAGGAGAGGATTTTGAACGCGATATTCGTACGGCTAGCATTTCAGCGAGAATGTCTTGGGCGTCCGGACGGGAGACAACCAGAGAGGAAGACGTTGCGTACAGCCTGCTCGGTATATTTGGAGTCAGCATGCCAGCGCTCTATGGCGAGGGTGGCCACCAGGCATTCATCCGTTTACAAGAAGAGATTATCAAGAAAAGTGATGATCAAACGATTCTTGCATGGTCTCGAGATTTGAAGGAAGATCTAAGCCTAGAATTCAGTGGAGCGCTTGCAAGCAAACCAGCCGACTTCGCAGGTTGTGGACATTTCATTCCCGACGAGTTGGAGGATGGATGGGGACCTTTCACCATGACAAACCAAGGTCTACAAATTGAACTACCACTCATCCCCTTTCCCGGTATATCTACCAATCAGAAGGTGGTTGGAGCAATCTTAGGATGTCGGCCGAGGAAAGCGAAAGAGCTACAGAATCTGCAAGGGCTGCAGGTCCTAGAAAAGCTACAATGGCAGGAACTAGAAGAGCTACAACAGCTTCTGGTTATCCCGTTAGTAAGCGAAGGAAGCCCAAACCAATATGTTCGACTATCTTCCTTTGGACGTCCGTGTTTTGTGCGGGCACATGCTTCATGTTTACCCCGCCAAACTATCTACATCAAACAGTTCGGCCCCTCCCTGCCAGGGAAAGCGGAATCTTCTGGGGCTACGGCAAGGTGTGACGGCTTCCTGCTTCGGAAACAAGACCCCTTCGTTGCTGGGTATAGATGCAAATCTATCCCAGAGGGTTCCTTCGACGATATAACACATGCAATTCGACGGCCTTCGACAGGCCAGCCATCATGGGAAGTCAAGCTCAACTTCAAGAGGAAGTCCAAAGGTCTCGAAGGGCTAATCCCCAACGCTTTTGACGTGATTTTGGGGTACTCTGAGGAGAAAGGTAAATACTGTAGGATTGGGACACTTCTCAACATCCCTGGAGTATTTCCGGACTCTGACAGAACTTATGATTCAGGAGGTGGTGTGAGAGTCTTTCTTATTGAAAAACCGCTGAAGCTGGCAAGCGGAGACTGCTTTACCATCGTTGATATCGAGATGGAGCCGGGTTTGATGCGAAAAGTCACGGGGATCTTCGGAGGTATCTGGCAGAATGTGGCAGAATATAGCAAAACGAATCAGAAGGACAAATTCCGTCGGACGGTAGAGAGAGGAGAGGAGAAAGGCGGAAAAATTATGGCACCTGATGACAGAAACCATCAGAAGAGAGACAAGCTGTTACGGATTGTGTCTGATGGAACAACGACAGTTCAGCCTTCCGGCCATTCATCTATAGCGCCAAGCGTCCACCAGCCCCACCAGCTTCACCTTCCAGAGCTCCCCGTACGCCCGCTAGGAACTATTCACCGTTCTGCCTCGTCCGACCACCCGAACCACCGTCCAGAGCTCCCCGTACGCCCGCTGGGAACTACTCACCGTTCTGCCTCGCCCAACTACCCGCTCCACCGTCCAGCGCCCCCCGTACGCCCGCTGGGAGCTAGTGGCCGTTCCGCCTCGCCTGGCTATCCATTCTAACTGAGTTGGGTTGGGACTAGTTTCTCTCTCAACTATAAGCACCAGTTGATATTCCATGTAGACAGATGGTCAAGCAATTCAGTACTTTCTTGTTGTGGCGTCCGTTCAGTACTGCAGAATGTAGTACTGTCCACCCATCATTATTTACGGCTTTCACCTCCACACCACGACCCAGCAGAAGCTTAACCACTACCTCATATCCGTTCTATGCTCCAAGATATATTGCCGTCAACCCATTATTGTCTACAGCTTTCGCCTCCGCGCCATGATCGAGCAGGACCTCGGCCACTGCCTTATGTCCGTTCCGTGCCGCAAAAATGTAGTGCTGTCTACCCATCATTGTCGGCTGAGTATGTATCTGGACTACTTTACAACCTCTTTGGACTCCGCCGTCCGCGAAATTCGGTTGCTGCAATTCCATCCTGGCGAGTTCACCGGCGACGTGGTCTGCAGCTTCACCCGTGGAAGCGTAGGACACCTGGTGCCCTACGAGGCTCTGTCATACGTCTGGGGCAGCCAGGATTACAAGACGCCAGTAACTCTCTCGGGCCACGACTGGCACGTCACGCGCAACTTAGCCGCTGCCCTGCGGAGTCTACGGTCCGAGACAGAGTCCCGCACGCTATGGATCATTCAGGAGATTGTGTACGCGCGAGATGCACTCGTGCTCTGTGGAGCGTGGAGCGAGGAGTGAGACGTGGCGTACCGTCAGCGCTGCAATTCAGACTATCTGGTCGTACTGTCCGGATCTCGTCGAAGAAGTCGAGCGCGATATGGGGCGTAGAGAGCCCAAATACTTTATCTGGCAGCGCCTCGAACACATCCGACGGAAGATCCAAGACAAGCGGGATATTAAGGTGTGGGACTTGATTCGCTATTTTCGGTATTGCCAGTCAACGAGGCCGGAGGACCGCATATATGCGCTGCTTGGCCTGTGCACGGATATTAAAGGAACGGGCTTTGAGGTCGACTATAATAGGTCGCGTCATGACACTTTTACGCTGTTCACGAAGCACATGATCGAGACGGAGCGGAGTCTTAGATGGCTATCGCTTGCTGGCTCAGAGTCTGTTCCAACTGCCCAACTCTCATGGTGTCCTTGCTTTGATCTTCCCGGAGGCGTTATCCCCGACACACTACTGTCTTCTATGGATCTTTTTAACGCTGATGGCTCTGCGGAATTCTGTGTAGTAACCTCCCTCACCCCCGCCAGTCTTGTCTGCGACGGGTGTGCAGATAGACCGTCTTGACCAATTTTGTCACGGATTCCAGGATATTCTCAGGGAGTGTATAAAACCCCCAAACAACGATTCTGCAGGAATATTGAGCTTGAACCGAGCACAATCCAGCTATGGGCAGTCGCTTCAACTCATACCAGAGAAGTGCTTGACTGCTGACCGTGGCTCGGATGCCGAGGGTCGGATCATCGGATACAAGCCGGATGGGAGCTTTATTCAGGAAATGATCGCGCTGAAAACAGCAGCGGATACGAAGCCCCTACCAGCTGAAATATCCAATCCATGGCAAAACGGGATGACGGTCTGATACGACGTCTTCCGTGTGGGCAGTCGAATTAGCGTCGTCGAACAGCAAGGACTAAGACTTTGTGACATTGAGGATGGCTCTGAGACTGTGGAGCACGGATGATCATAGCAGATTGAATGGGCGAGAGGCTGGCGGATTGCCTCTGTGTGCTGTGCAATTCAAGGATACAATAACGTCGCTGTGGGAACCCATTTCGGCCGCGCTTGCCAGGGGCCAGAAAGGGATCCAGAAAAGAGGACTGAATTGGTCAAGCTGACGGAATGCATTTGTCTAAGTGAGCAAAAGTGAGCGAAGGTGAGCGAGAGCGAACAACCGTGATGCAGCTCATTCTGGATGAGTGCTATCTCACCTGGCTCGCACGGGGCGGAAAGTCAGGGCAGCGACGACTTTGATATTTCCTAAACGCGCAGGTTCGCCGATCTACTCGTAACACTTGGGGGGCAAGTTAGAACTATGACATCTCCACGTTTATAGTACACTGGGTTGACCAAGGGGCTTGTCAGATGCATGTCGGTCTCGAGCCTCTGAATCCGGAGTTAGATTAGGTTTCTCACCCTCCTATCAACCCACCGGGCTTGATAGGAAGGAAGCTTTTGTCCTTTTGGATTTCGAAAATCACAGCAATAGGACTCGGTAGGAAATAGAAACATCTCCCCGGCAATTTAATCTGCAGGTTTGAGGCACCGAGGACGGAGCATCGAATGAGAAGTCTCAAGTTGAAGAAGACCTATCGCTAAACCATACCTAAAATCCCCGCAAGCCATGCCAAACTAGAATCTAGATAACCTAATCATGCGTTCCGTACCACAGCCGTCATTGCATTCTTCAGCGTCGATGTAATCCATTCAAAGCCTCGCTTTGTGAGCGTTGTATGTACAAGAATTCCCGGCCGTGTCAGACATCCTCCATAGCCCCAGCAGGCTCATCTTCTTCGCCGTCGCTGTCAAAGTCCTCCACCGAGCTCATTTCCCCATCGTCCTCCCCTTCATCTCCATCTTCAAGGTCAACATTGTTCGAAGCATATTTTGCCACATATTCTGTCCCAGTTAGTTCCAAGTAGCAATTGTGACACAACTTGCGGAACCAGAGGATCAGGTTGCCCCTGCTTACCTTTGACCCTCGCTTCATAGCTCTTTGGTTCTCTCATCAGCAAAGCGGCAGCTTCCCCGTTAAGTGGATCTGTTGGGTTCGGGTATCGCAAGAGTTGTGGAAGGAAGACTTCAAAGATATTGATCATATCAAACATGGGTGACCAAGTCTGGTTGATCACATCCAAGCAAACGGAGCCGGATCTGCGTGCGCAGTGTTAGTCCAAGTGGTTGACAAGTTTGTAGGTGTGCAAACGGCTTCTAAAACGAAAAATGAGAATCAGGCAGTAGATGCACCGGGAAGGATAGCGGACAACTCATCAATGTTCGGATGAAAAATCTTGTTGACAAAGCCGATCGAGGGCGATTTGTACGGATAGGCATCTGGGAGCTCGACGTGGACCTTCCATTGGCCACCTGCGAACGGCGCTGACAGAAAGACCAGAGTCAGCGTGGTTGTCCTCTGGTAGGGCATTGTCGCGGTACCGTCGGAGACCGTTGATGAAATCCCGGCTTGTGGATGGTAGTGTGGGTATCTTACTCTCAGAAGGCCCTTTGAATGCGACATAAAACTCTTGCCTATGTCGAGAAGCATTGTCAATGGCCAGACCGCGATTCTTCCAGGACATAACCTGCTACGTACACTGCCCGTTGTCAGCAAGTATCCAGCTATATGCAGGGTGGGCCAAATTTCCCCAGGCCAGGTCTAAAGGGCACTGACTGTTGTCGTTTATAAGAGTGACCTCATAGTCGCTCATCATCCTATACCATCAAGTTGTCAGGACCTCGGGGTTTCTCGGTAAGTCTAAATAAGGCTCGAGAAGGCCTTGGAAAGGGACATACATCCTATCGCATCGTCAGTATCGTAGCCTGAGTAGGGTAAGAAGTTGGCACCTACTTCATGACCTATGCATCCAGCACTGTGTCAGCCGTGTCCTTCTTCTATAAGTCTTTCAAAGATCGAAACTAACATCAGTCTCTATCCTCCGCTTTGGGCTGCTCATCTTGTCCGGCCCTGCCGCCTGAGTATTCTGCCGCCCTCTGTTTCAAACTAATGCTTGTGAAATTTCTTGCTGCTTCGTTGATGCTGATGATGGAATGAGGTTCTAAGGCAGTCGCGCCAAAAGGTTTCCTTGGTGAAGGTTCGAAGGTGACCACGGAGCTGCAGCTAGGGATGAATCTTTCCGGAATTTCAGGCTGGGAGATAAAAAGAGCGTCTGCTCGGATTGTGAACCGCTGCGGCTCTTTGTTCGGCGTCAAGTCCAATAACTTTTGTGAAATAGAAGAGAGAGCGGAGGCCGCGGACTGCCAGTCACGATGGAGCAACTAAGATATCTTTGGGATGAGTATGAGCAGAGGCTGTGGATTGGGACGTGAGAGATCTTGTACTACTTGGAAGGCGTAGTGGGGTTGCGCTAGTTATTGGAACTGGTCATATGCGCATCCAGGGCATGACCTGCTTCTGAAGGCACTTGATGACTCCCGGTGATAGACGAGAGGCAATCTTTGTGAACAACTTGCACGCGCGAACATATGTAATACATCAGACCTCCCAAATTGGACACAGGTAATTCTCACGGCCCAATTCTCGAACACCATGGCCATGCGCCTCTCGTTGAAAAGCACCCCCCATCGGATCATCGGGGTGGCCGTGCTTTTGGGGACAGGAAACCTAAGCTTAATCTGCTTAGGCCTAATTTAGCGCCAAGTACGAAAAACTAAACACCACCGAGGCTCATCTCCAACGTCTTCAAAACTACGCTGCAGGTACGGTCACGATGACGATAATAACAGATTTCTCACCGCCACCGGTAATCAGCATGACTCACCTGCTTCGGCATAAGAAGGGCACGCCTCGACGAACCTTTTGGACGTGGAAAAATCAGAGCAACCCTTCCTGAAGCCATGGCAAAAATGGTCGTGCGACCAGGTCTCCTTCAATCCCTTCCTACACGAGCCCTTCCATTTCATGCACCTGCTGTTTCAGCGGTCGCTGCAGGCAGACATCGCCAGATACGGCACAGCTCACATGCTCCATCGCCGCCTCCCGTAAGCTCAAAGGCTTCAAGCCCGATCACAATCCCTGGCCTGCACAAGCTTTATGCTAAGAAGATCCCAATCACCATGCTAACGGCGCACAACTACCCTTCGGCTCTTCTCGCACAGGCGGCCGGGATGGACATCATCCTGGTCGGTGATTCTCTGGCTATGGTCTCCCTGGGTATGCCTGATACCTCTGAAGTGACCCTCGATGAAATGATCGTCCACGCCCGCGCGGTAAGCAGAGCAGCGACAATATCCTTTACCGTCGGCGACCTGCCTATGGGCTCTTATGAGATCAATCCTGAACAAGGCCTGGCAAGTGCCATTCGCATGATGAAAGAAGGTCGCATGCAAAGTGTGAAATTTGAAGGCGGAATCGAGATGGCGGAGACAATTCGAAAGATCACCACAGCTGGTATACCAGTCTGCGCACATATTGGTCTGACACCACAAAGACAACACTCGTTAGGTGGCTTCCGGGTCCAGGGCAATACGTTGGATAAGGCTTTAGACCTGCTCAGAGACGCCAGAGCCGTTCAAGATGCCGGTGCCTTCGCTGTGGTCCTAGAGTGTGTCCCTCCTGCGATCGCAGAAACAGTGACCGAGGAGCTTGCAATTCCTACCATTGGTATCGGTGCTGGGAATGGATGCAGTGGGCAGGTTTTGGTGCAGACGGATATGCTGGGACAACGACCGCCGGACTCATTTATGCCGAAATTTGTGAAGAGGTACGGTCAGGACTGGGAACATGGTTTGTCGGCCATTACACAATACAGAGATGACGTCGTCAGTCGGCACTATCCAGGACCAGAATTCTCGTACAAGGTTGATGCCGAGGTCGCAGCTGCTTTCAAAAAAGCTGCTCGGGAGAGGAAGTCTTGAGGCGCGAGTGGGGGCTTTGTCTGGCGAGATCGAGTTGGATGACTGATGGTACACTAAGTTAGAGCCGGACTTTCCTGGCGAGAGGACATCGAGACGCGCGTGTAGATCAGCCTCAGATCCTCCTCAGCCGAAGGCAGGTGTCATTGAGTAGGCCACTTGGAGCTGGTCATCAATCTTGAAACACTGCTCCATGGTTAGTAATCCGACAAGGCATTATCCAGGACGTGAATAGTTGAATGAGCATGTTGAGGCCGTAGTTAGCTACTTACTCGATAGAGATTGCCAACGCCCTCATCTAGTCCGGGCGCAAATATACTATTGACATATAGAAAGACCGAATCGGTAGGTTTGCATTGCAGCTTCTTGCGGAGAAAGTTGACAATGGTCTCAAACTTCTGAGAAGCAGAGACTTTGAAAACCTTTTGGCTGAGGATAGGTGCAGACCCCACTGCTTGAAACCGGACAGGTACTGCAGTGCCGTCAGTTGTCAATACAGAAGATAAAATGTGGCTCATTGTGGCGTGGCCAATGGTACGGAAGGTGTTAGCTGAGAACTAAGGCTTGTTGTCGTACCTTTCCTGTCATCTAGGGCTTCTACATCTGCGAGTGCCTGGGAAGCGTCTTTTGGCAGATTCGTCAAAATGACCGAAGCCGTCATACTCATCGGCAAGTCCACTCCGTGATCCTCGTCCGGTACCGTAGGCGCGGTAGGAGGATCATTGCTACTAGCAGGCGATGACGATGCTCTAGGCGAAGCCATTTCTTTGATTCTCCTTGTCAAGGTTCAACTTAAAAGCAGAGGCCTGTTAAGTGCGCGAAAAAGTCCCCTTGTCGTTGTCTGGTTGTTGATGACCCTGGATCAAACAAGATCCTCGGCGGAATAAATTAGCTAAGAATTTTTTTGGTTCCAGTCTAGATAGCGGGAATATTCTTCAAACTTTGGGAAATTATTCCGTTACCACTCGTCTGTAGAAGAAGGGTTCAACTGCTTCGATAACGAATTGCGGGGTTTCAAAGTGTGCGCCGAACATACCTTGGATGCCTGGTCTTGCCTGCCATGTCTACGAAGCTCGGCGCAGCGGTCATACAGCAGATTGTGAAAGCCAATCAAATCACTGAAAAGACCACCTTCTGCGACAACTGCTTTGCCTTGGCCTCGGAACTGCCGACCCTACTGAAGCGTTGCACGGGCTGTCAATGTGTAAGCTACTGCTCGAAAGAGTGCCAAAAGAAGCACTGGTCTCGCCACAAACCCTTCTGTTATCTTGTTCAGGGTAAAGGGGCGCCAAACAGTTTCCTAACTCAAGTCGGATCAAAGAAAGCAGAGGATGGCGTTTTCGACATGGTCATCGACTCGTACCGGATTCGAGTCCAACACGATCATTTGTATCGTCAAGAAGATCATGGCATATTTTACCAAGGGAAGCAATTACCGGAAGGGAACGTCTTCGCCAATGGCGACGTTTACGCTGACTTCCAGAACTACTTGGACTGCGCTGAAGTGGCGAGGATCCTGCCGGAGTGGTGGGACTTCTACAAAAGAATGGAGTGCTTGGGGAGAGCAGTGGATCGAAATGGCAACGATCAGAACATCTTCGTTCCTATCCAAGAAGACACATTGGTCGATCGATACAACGGAGACCGGCAGATCAAGACTACCCTGATCATCCTAGCGGAACTAGTGGTTGGTTATGAAGGGAAAGGGCCGCCAAAGGACGGAGAATGGATCTCTAGATTCAAGAGCTCTATCGACACACCAGAGATGAAAGAGAAGATTAAGAAGATCACTACCGATTCTCTGCAAGCTACGTAAGCCAAACATGGACGAACAATCTCGCTCACTACGTTACAATCAATTTCAACCTTCACCCGAACTTCGGCAGATCGACCGATCTTGGATTGATGGCGACATGATAGCCGCCACTCAAAATCGGGTTTACGCGGCCTATAGACTTGACCACATCAAAGGAGATGAAGAATACACAGGAACTATCGGTAGTGGCTAAAGTGTGGAACATCAGGAAGACTGACTTCGGCAATATCTGGCCGTCCGTCTTAACAAAGGAAATCAAGTTCTGAGCCGTCCACGAATAGCTTGAAGCTGGTTTCCTTACTAATTTACCCGATGACCACCAAAGAGCGCTCTGAAGTACCAAGTCGTTGGAGTATGGCTTGGGAGCAAAGGTGGATCTACGTGAT
>Ga0335072_10015826_pt1 | contig 10702 bp, 8 predicted proteins | sample Lox_Sample_21_FD_206725 | JGI IMG/M metagenome (GOLD analysis project Ga0335072, IMG submission 206725) | Soil microbial communities from Loxahatchee National Wildlife Refuge, Florida, United States - Lox_Sample_2.1 | ecosystem: Environmental > Terrestrial > Soil > Wetlands | place: USA: Florida... | reverse complement strand
GGTACCACGTGATGGCGGCCAGCAGCGTGAGACCGGCGAGCGCCAGGCCGATCAGGTGAAACCACGTGAGGAAGGCCAGGCCGCCGTACCCCTGCCGATTGGCGCCGAAGAGCAGCAGCAGCGTCTCCCCCAGCGCCCGGATGTGACCCGGCACCTGCGATCTTGTGACGAGCAGCTGCTGCGGAAGGGGAAGCAGATCGAAGCCGCCGAGCGCGCGGATCGCCTTCTCAGCGCCGGCGGCTAGCAGGATTGAGGCCGAGGCGGCCGCGCCGAGCGCGGCGTCGTACCAGAACTCCCGGGGCGGGCGCAGCCTGATGGCAAGCACCGTCAGCCGGACCACCGCCACCGCGCCGACCGGCCCTGCCACCGCGACCAGGGCGGTCTCGTCGGCTATTTGCACCCAGGCCAGCAGCACGCACACCGCCACCGGCACATACCAGCGTTCCCGGGCCCGGTCGATAACCAGCAGGATCAGCAAGATAGGCACGGCGGTGCCGAAGTGGTCGGGATTCTCCAAGAGCACCGCCGTGCCGCCGGCGATCGATGGCGCGAGCATGACGCCGGCGGCTAGCAGGGCGCGGACCAGGCCAGCCGGGCCCGTGGCCCGGCCGCGCGCCAGCAGTGCCGCGAGCAACACGGCCAGCGTGTAGGTGAGGGCGCCGCAGATGTGCACCACATCCGGCCGAAGGCCGCGGATGAGATCGACGAGCATATATTCGGGCAACTCGGTGGTGTAGAACGAGACGTCCCCAGTCCACCACCCGCGAAGCAGCAGGTTGCCGTGCAGCATGTCCTGGGCCTGCAGCACCTGAGCGGCGCCGTCGGAATTGAACGACCCGATCCGCGACTGCCGGAGGTAAAGGATGAACAGCCCGGCAGTGGCGAGCAGCAGGCCGCATAGCCGCAGGACCCGCAGCCGCCAGCCCGGCTGCGGGGGCCCTTCCGCTGGTGTCCTGGCCGCGACGCTGGCATCGACCGCGTTTTGTACCGGGTGCATCCGGCTGCCAACAGTAGCTGGAAGCTGCCATCCCGGTGGTGGGCGTAATGAATCGAATAGATTCTGGCTGACTGAACGGCCTCATCGCGCGAATGTGGTCTGTTGATTACAGCCTCGTGGCCGGGGGGTGAACGGTGATCGCCTGATCCGCGTGATTCCACGGCACATGGTGTCCTGCCTGGGGTTTGTTTGGTTTTGCCGGGGCCCGGGATGCGATGATATTCATTGTGGATCCTGCGGGCGGTCCGGGTGCCGCGGCGACGGCGGTGGTGTCGCGTCCGGCGCTCCTGGAGCGGCTCTCGGGTCCGGCACGGGTGACGGTGGTGGCGGCGCCGGCGGGTAGCGGGAAGACGGTGCTGCTGCGGTCGTGGCTGGGCCAGGCGGGGCTGGACGGGCGGGCGGCGTGGGTGGCGGCGGGGCGCCAGGGGCGGGACCCGCAGCGGTTCTGGCTGTCGGTGTTCGGCGCGCTGCGCCAGACGGGCCCGGGGACGGGACCGGTGCGGGCGGTGTCCCCGGCGCCGGACCTGGACGGGTGGACGCTGGCGGAGGGGCTGCTGAGCGACCTGGCGCCGCTGGACGAGCGGCTGTGGCTGGTGATCGATGACGTGCACGAGCTGGACCAGGACGCGCTGCGACAGCTGCAGCTGCTGATCATGCGGGCACCCCCGGAGCTGCGGTTCGCGCTGGCGGCCCGGCATGATGTGCGGCTGGGCCTGCACCGGCTGCGGCTAGAAGGCGGGCTGACCGAGATCCGCGCCGTTGACTTGAAGTTCACCCTGGCCGAGGCGGGGGAGTTGTTCACCGCGGCCGGGGTGGAGCTGGATGAGCCGACCCTGGCGCTGCTGCACGAGCGGACCGAGGGATGGGCGGCTGGGCTGCGGCTCGCGGCGCTGTCGCTGGCCGGGCACCCCGATCCGGCGCGGTTCGCGGCCGAATTTTCCGGCACCGAACGGACGGTGGCCGAGTACCTGCTGGCGGAGGTGCTGGACCGGCAGCCGGCGGCGGTGCGGCGGCTGCTGCTGCGCACGTCCATCCTGGACCGGGTGAACGGGGAGCTAGCGGACCTGCTGACCGGGGATGAGGGCGGCGAGCGGGTGCTGCAGGACCTGGAGGCGGCAGGCGCGTTCGTGGTGTCGCTGGACGCGGAAAGGTCGTGGTTCCGCTACCACCAGATGTTCGCCGCGCTGCTTCGGCTGGAACTGCGCCGCGCCGAGCCGAGTGCGGTTACCGGGCTGCACGCCGCCTCCGCTGGCTGGCTCGCGGCCCGGGGGTTCGCGGTGGAGGCGGTCCGGCATGCCCAGGCGGCGGAAGACTGGCAGCTGGCCGCCCGGCTGCTGGCCGGTCACTGGCCGGCCTTGCACCTGGACGGGCAGGCGGCGACCGTGCACGACCTGGTGGCCGGGTTCCCGGCCGAGACCCGGGCGGCGGACGCGGAGCTGGCCGTGGTGGCCGCGGCGGATGAGCTGGCGCAGGGATCGCTGGAGGCCGCGGATCGGTACCTGGCCCTGGCCGAACGGCACTCAGGATCGGTGCCGGCCGGCCGGGCAGAATACGCGCGGCTGCTGCTCGCGGTGGTCCGGCTGCTGGTGGACCGCCAGCGCGGGAACCTGTCGGCCGTCGCCACCGACGTGCGAGAACTGCAGGCCATGACCGAGGTCGCGGACGCCTCGCGACGCGGGCTTGGCGCGGACCTGCGCGCGCTGGCGCTGATCAGCCTCGGTGGCACGGAGTTCTGGGCGGACGCCTATGATGACGCGGCGCGGCATCTGGAGCAGGGCGTTGCGCTGGCCCGCCGGATCGGGCGGCCTTACCTGCAGTTCACCGGCCTGGCGCAGTGGTCGGCGGTCGCGATTGTCGAGTCGTTCACGCGGGCAGTCGAGCTCGGCACGGAGGCGGCCGAGCTAGCCGAGCGGCACGGCTGGACCGGCGACCCGGCCTTCGGCCTTGTCGGTGCGAGCCTCGGAGCTGTGCTGACGTGGCAGTGGCGGGCGGAGGAGGCGGAACGCTGGCTCCTGACAGCCGAGCGCATCCTCGGAGCCGACCAACCCGGTATGGCGGCAGCGATGCGCTTCGTCCGCGGGGAGCTTGAGCTCTTGCGAAATCGCGACTCTGCGGCGGTGGCCGCGTTTCAGGCCGCGGATCTGCTGGCCGGCCAGCTTGCCTCTCCGCACATGCTCATCCCCTGGATACGGGCATTGCTGTTGCTGGCCATGGTGCGTCTCGGCCAGACCGGGCCCGCCGGGCAGTTCCTGGCCGGGCTGAGCGACAACGACCGCGAGCGGGGCGAGATCCGCATGGCCGAGGCGGCACTGCGGCTCGCCGGAGACGACCCGCGCGCCGCGACCGCCGCGCTCGCCCCTGTCCTGGACGGCTCAGCTCCGGTGGTCATGGAAAACGGACGGGCGCTGGCGTACGTGCTGGAGGCGGTCGCCCGGGATGCGGTCGGCGACGCCGACGCCGCCGACCGCGCCCTGGAGCGCGCGCTGGGCCTGGCCGAGCCCGACGGTTTGCTGCTGCCCTTCCTGCTGCTCCCCGCGGAGGGCCTGCTCGAGCGCCGCGCCGGGCACCGCACCGCGCATGCCGCCTTGGTCGCTGAGATCCGTGGCATGCTCGCCGGGCCAGCGGGTGATGGGGGGACAGCCGGGGGATACGGGGGCCCGGGGGGATACGGGGGGCGGGCAGCCCCCGGTGCAAGGAGCGACAGCCGTCGCGCCGGAGACTCTCGTCCCACGGTGAGCAGAGCGGGTCCGGGGGAAATCGTCGCCCCGACGCTGCTTGAGCCGCTGAGCGAAAGCGAGGTCCGCGTGCTGCGCTACCTGCCCACCAACCTGACCGCGCCGGAGATCGCCCGCGAGCTGTCGGTCTCCATTAACACCGTCAAGACCCACCTCCGGAACCTGTACGGCAAGTTTGGCACGCACCACCGCGCCGAGACCGTCGAGCACGCCCGCGCCATGGGCCTGCTCGCCCCCTCCAGAACTGGTCGCGCGACCCGCTAGGCCCCAGCTGCTGCACTTTGCTGCTGCACCAAGATCAAAAGGCCGGTCCCACGCACGGAACCGGCCTCTGGTCTGGGTGGAGCTGAGGGGATTTGAACCCCTGACCCCCTCGATGCGAACGAGGTGCGCTACCGGACTGCGCTACAGCCCCGAGAACCTGAGCTAGCGTAGCAAACTTTGCAGCCTGCTCGTGCCACCGACGCCTGGGACCGCTAGTCCCCGACGGCGCGCAACTTGCTGGCCGTGTACTCGTCGCGGAAGTCCTCGTCGGCCTGTTCGGAGATGTCGATGACCTCCGCGTTCGAGGCGGTGTACTTCCCGGCGAGGCCCGGCGCGAAATCGCGGCCGGGGCCGGAGTCGTCGTAACGCGGGGCGGGAGGCGGCGCCGCCGGGGCGCGGGGTGCCGTTGCCGCCGCGCGCCGGTCGGCCCGCTCGCGGGCGCGTGCCTGCGCCCGGGCCCGGGCCCGCGCCGCTTCCTCCTCGCGCTGCGCCCGCTCGGCGTCGGCGTGCGACGCCTCCCGGAGCAGCAGCAGGTACCCGATGAGCATGATCGACGGCGGAATCAGCACCCAGAGCGCGGCGAGCCCCGACACCGTCAGCGCGATCGCGGCGATCTGGAGGACGACAAGCATGCCGAGCAGCCGGCGGCGCGCCGCCAGCATGCGCCGCCGCGCTTCCTCGGGAGCAGGCCGCGGGGCGTGCGTTTCCGCACCGGACTCCGGAACAGCCCTGGCGGACTCCGAAACAGCCTCGTCAGCCTCGGGAGCCTCGTCAGGCTCGACGGTCTCGGCGTAGTCCGCATAACCGGTGTAACCGGCGTCGTGGGCATAATCCGCGTACCGGCCATGATCCGTGCTGGCCATCTCGTCATCCCGCGGGACGCCGGCATCGGCGGTGTCCTCATCGGGGACGACGTCGCCGCGGACCACGTCCCCGGCAACCTGGGTGTCCGCCTCGTTGCCCGCGCCGCGCGCGGAGTCCCGCCGCAGCCACCGCGGAATAAGCACGCACGCCCAGATCACGACGATCGCAACGTAGAGGATCGCGCTGCTCACCGGGCTCGTGCCTCCCCTCGTTCATCGCGGCGCCAAGCTGGATACACGTGACGCAGCGTAAAGGCACCAGCGGGGGATAACGAGCACTCCGCGCGGCGTGTCGCGAAGATCAACAGCAATGAGCCGTTATGCGCCGGACCGGGACGAGGGGGACAGCGAGCCGCGCCAGCGGGGCAGCATCCCCATCGGGACTTCCTCAGCGGTGATCGCGTAACAGATGTGGTCCCGCCACGCGCCGTTGATGTGCAGCTGCCGCACCCGGATGCCCTCCTCGCGGAACCCGAGCTTCTCGACGACCCGCCGCGACGCGACGTTCTCCGGCCGGATCGACGCCTCGAGGCGGTGCATGCCGACGACGCGGAAGCAGTGGTCGACGGCCATCGCCAGGGCCGTCGGGATGATGCCCCGGCCAGCGAACGACTCGTCGATCCAGTAGCCGATCTGACCGGATCGCGACGATCCCCAGACGATCGACCCGACCGTGAGCTGGCCGGCGAACTGGCCGCCGTAGGTGACGACCCAGGGCAGCGCCTGGCCGAGGCGCGCCTCGTGCCGCATGGTGCGGACCATCGCGACGTACGGCCCGAGCGACGAGCGGTGCAGGGGCGTCTCCGGGTTGGACGGTTCCCAGGGACGAAGCCACGAGGCATTGCGGACCCGGATCTCGCGCCACGTCCGGGCGTCGGAGACTCGCACCGGTCGCAGCGAAACCGGCGCGTCAAGCAGGTCTTCCTCAATGATGGTGGCAGGCCACCCACGCATTCGTCCCACGGCTGTCAATCATTCCCCTGAGCGGCAATTCATGCCATGTGATCTAAGCGTAGGTAGCTGACTCTACGCAATCTCCGCAGGTGTCTCCGTGTCCCCGTCGGACGGCGGGTCGGCCCGCGCGTGGTCGCCGCCGCGGATCTGGTCGACCGCGTGGACGAGTATCGGGCGCAGCACGTTCATGCCGTCCCGCACCCCGCCAGACGAGCCGGGGAGGTTGACGATCAGCGTGCGCGAGGCGACGCCGGCCAGCCCGCGGGACAGGATCGCCGACGGGACCCCGGCCGCCGCCCCGGCGGCCCGCAGCGCCTCGGCGATGCCGGGGATCTCCCAGTCGAGCACCCGCCGGGTCATCTCCGGTGTCTGGTCGGTCGGCGTCAGCCCGGTCCCCCCGGTGGTGACGGCCACGTCGTACTCGGCGGTGATCGAATCCCGGAGCACCTCTTCCACCGCTTCGCCGTCCGGGATTACCAGGGGCCCGTCCACCACGTCGCATCCCGCCGCCCGCAGCAGTTCCACCAGCACCGGCCCGGAACGGTCCTCGTACACCCCCGCGGCCGCCCGGTTCGACACGGTGATCGCCAGCGCCCGGATCACGACCGCCGCCACGACCCGGATTTGCCGCCGTCCTTGGCTTCCAGCCGGACGTCGGTGATCTGTGCTTCCTTGTCGACCGATTTGATCATGTCGATGAGCGTCAGCGCGGCGACGCTGACCGAGGTCAGGGCCTCCATCTCGACCCCGGTCCGGTCGGCCGTCCGCACCTCGGCGGTGATGAACACGCCGGAGTCCTCGACGGTCAGGTCGACCGCGACGCCGTGCAGCCCGAGCGGATGGCACAGCGGGATCAGGTCGGGCGTCCGTTTCGCGCCCTGGATGCCGGCGATCCGCGCGACCGCGAGCGCGTCGCCCTTGGGCACCCGCCCGTCGCGCAGCGCCGCCACCGCGGCGGGTGACAAGAGCACCCGCCCGGACGCCCGCGCGGTGCGAACCGTGACATCCTTCGCGGATACGTCGACCATGCGTGCTCGTCCCGCCTCGTCGAGGTGGGTCAGCCGCGTCGCTGGAGCAGCATCGCTCATGGGAGAAGCCTACGCGTGCCCTCACATGGCCGCTGTCCGTGGGTTATTTAAAGGCACTTATCCCGAACGTACCCATCCGGCTCTCCCAACTCCATGTCTCCGCAGGTCAGTCAGCCTTGACATTGAGATACCATCGGTATTAGATACCGATGGTATGAGAACGAAGCTCAGGCGAGAAGAGCAGGTCGAGCGCAACCGCGGCCTGGTGCTCGCCGCGGCCCGGCGGGTGTTCCTCGCCCGCGGGTACGCGAACGCCTCGCTGGACGCGATCGCCGAAGAGGCCGGCTTCTCCAAGGGGGTCGTCTACTCCCAGTTCGAGAGCAAGGCCGACATGTTCCTGGCCCTGCTCGAGGCGAGGATCACCGAGCGCGCCGAGCAGAACGAGCGGCTCGCCGCCGAGCTGGACGGCAAGGACCTCGCGGAGGCGGTACCGGAACAGGCCTTGGCAATGCGGCGCGCCGAGCCGGAATGGACGCACCTCGTCCTCGAATTCCGGCTGTACGCCGCCCGGGTACCCGAGCTCCGCGAACGGTACGCACGGCTGCACCAGCGCACGATCGGCGCGCTTGCCCAGGTCTTCACCCGGCTGCACGAGCAGGCGGGCACCGCCCCCCGCTATCCGGCCCCCGTGCTAGCCGAACTGGCCCTGGGCATCAACGTCGGCGCGTTCCTCGAGCAGCTGGCGTTCCCCGACGCGATTGACCTGCCGTTCCCGCAGGTGATCAGCGAGATGGTGCTCCAGACGGCACCGTCTCCTGACGGGGAGGGGGAATCCGGTGAGCGACTTTGACGACCTGCGAGCCCGCATCCAGGCGGACATCTTCGCCGGGCTGCCCGCGCATTTCAGCAGGCTGAGCTGGAGCGAAGCCCGGCTGCGGGGCTGGCAGCGCGACCGGCTGCGCGCCTTGCTGGCCAGCGCGACCAGGCGATCGGCCTTCCACGGGAGGCGGCTGGCCGGCGTCGATCCCGCCAGGTTCGAGCTTGCCGACCTGCCGAGCCTGCCCGCGATGACCAAGGCGGAGCTGATGGCGGACTTCGACGCGGTGAGCTGCGACCCGCGGCTGACCCGCCTGGCGGCCGAGCGCGCTCTCGCGGCGACCGGAACCGAGCCGGTGCCGCTGCCCGGCGGGTACCTGTGCATGGCGACCGGCGGGAGCTCCGGCCAGCGCGGCATCTTCGCCTTCGACGGGGCAAGCGTGGCGGAGTTCTCCAGCCTGATCTTCCGCTCCCGGCTGGCGGCGCTCGGCGCCGACCCGACGCGAGTCCCGGAGCTCACCTTCGCCATGGTGGGCGCCCCGTCGGCGGTGCACGGCACGATGTTCGTCCCGTCGATGATGGCCGGCAGCCCTATCAGGTTCTCGTTCGTGCCGGTCACCTGGCCGCTGGCCGACATCGTCAGCCGCCTGAACGAGCTTCAGCCGCAAGGGCTGTTCGGCTATCCGAGCATGCTCGCCCGGCTGGCGGCCGAACAGCAGGCGGGCCGTCTCGCGGTCGCGCCGCGGATGGTGAACAGCACCGCCGAGACGCTGCTGCCCGAGTTCAGGGCAGCGATCAGCGAGGCGTTCGGGGCGCCGATCACCGACACGTTCGCCACCTCGGAGGGCCTGATCGGCGCCAGCGCGCCGGACGAGCCGGTGATCACGATGGCCACCGACAGCTGCCTCGTGGAGCTCGTCGACGACGCCGGCCGGCCGGTGCCGCCCGGCGTCCCCTCCGCCAAGGTCCTGGTCACCAACCTGTACAACACGCTGCAGCCGCTGATCAGGTACGAGCTGGGGGACTCCTTCACCCAGCAGCCCGACAGCCCCGCCCACGGCCACCTGCGGGTGACCGTAGCCGGCCGGTCCGACGAGATCCTCCACTACGCCGGGGCCGACGTCCATCCGGTCGTCCTGCGGTCGGTCCTGCTGGCCCAGCCCGGCGTCGTCGACTACCTGGTCACGCAGCTGCCGCACGGCGTGGCAGTGCTAGCGCTGACCGAGCGGGATGTCGACCTGACCGCGCTCAGGGAGAGCCTGCGCACGGCGCTGGCCCGCGTCGGCCTGGCCAACCCCGAGGTCCACGTCGAAGCGGTAAGTTCGCTCCCGCGCCACCCGGAAACGGGCAAACTCCGCCGCGTGATCCGCGCCTAGCCGATAGAAAGATGGCCGCTACGGGAGGACAAGGACGTCTACCTGGTGGCCTTCGGGGAGGCCGGTTTCTGGCTCGGGAACGATGATCAGGGCGTTGGCCCGGCCGAGGGCCGCGATCTGGTGGGAGCCCTGGCCGGATAGCGGGGTTACCTGGTCCCCGGCCAGCACGCCGCGCAGGTAGGAACGGCGTCCGGCGGGCGAGCGCACGGGCCCCTTCAGCGTCGCGCGCACGACGGGCAGTCCCAGATCGCCGGCGCCTTGCAGCGCCGCGATCGCGGGGCGGACGAACAGCTGGAACGAGACGAAGGCGCTGACCGGGTTGCCGGGCAGCGTGAAGATCGGCACCTGCCGCTTGCCGATCGTGCCGAACCCCTGCGGCATCCCCGGCTGCATCGCCACCTTCGTGAAGGCGACCGTGCCGAGCTCGCCCAGCGCCGCCTTGACCACGTCATGCTCGCCGCCCATGCTGACCCCGCCGGTGGTGATCAGCAGGTCGGCGCGGCTCAGCTGCTCCTCGAGGGCGGGCAGCACCCCGGCCGGGTCGTCCGGCACGACCGAGCGGCGGTAGGCGAGCGCCCCGGCCTCACGAGCGGCGGCCGCGAGCATGTAGCTGTTGGAGTCCCAGATCTGCCCGGCCACCAGCGGGGTGCCCGGCTCGGTCAGCTCGTTGCCCGTGGACAGCACGACGACCCGCGGCCGGGGCCGGACCTGCACGGTCTTCCGCCCCGCCGACGCGGCCACCGCGATCTGCATCGGCCGCATCCGGACCCCGGCGGTCAGCAGCGTCTCGCCCTCCGCCGCGTCCTCACCGACGGACCTGACCGCGTTGCCGGACGGGACCGGGCGGCGGATCTCCACCTGGCCGGCGCCGCCGTCGGTCCACTCCACCGGCACCACGGCGTCCGCGCCCTCGGGCATCCGCGCGCCCGTCATGATCTTGATGGCGGTACCGGGAGCAAGCCCGTAGGCACCGGTGTCACCCGCCGCGATCTCGGCGGTGACCTCGAGAGTCGCGGGCGTACGTTCTGACGAATCGGTTGTGTCTTTTGCCTGTACGGCGTAGCCGTCCATGCTGGAGTTATCGAATGACGGCAAGGAGACCGCCGCTGTCACGTCCTCCGCGAGCACGGATCCCTCGGCGTCCGCGAGTGCCGCGCTGACCGGGGGGAGCGGGGTGAGGGCGGCGAGAATCGCCGACTGGTGCTGCTCGACGGTCGTGGACGGCGCGTCGTGTCCGTGGTCTCGCGTCACTGCAGCCCTTCGAGGTACTTGCGCAGCCAGGGGATGAACTCGCTGGACAGGTCCGGCCGTTCGGCGGCGAACATCACCATTGTGCGCAGGTAGTCAAGCTTGTTCCCGGTGTCGTAGCGCCGCCCGTGGAACAGCACGCCGCGCAGCTCGCCCTTGCCGGCGAGCGGCTTGAGCGCGTCGGTGAGCTGGATCTCCCCGCCGCGGCCAGGCGGCGTATCGCGCAGGATGTCGAACACCGCGGGGTCGCAGACGTACCGGCCGATCACGATCCACCGGCTCGGCGCCGACCCGGGGACCGGCTTCTCCACGAGGTCCGTGACCTTGACGACGTCGATTTCGTCGGTCAGCGAGATCGCGGCGCAGCCGTAGAGGGAAACCTCTTCCGGGTCGACTTCCATCAGCGCCACCACGCTGCCGC
>Ga0335072_10015825_pt1 | contig 10703 bp, 10 predicted proteins | sample Lox_Sample_21_FD_206725 | JGI IMG/M metagenome (GOLD analysis project Ga0335072, IMG submission 206725) | Soil microbial communities from Loxahatchee National Wildlife Refuge, Florida, United States - Lox_Sample_2.1 | ecosystem: Environmental > Terrestrial > Soil > Wetlands | place: USA... | reverse complement strand
CGGCGCGATCGGGCGTCCTCGGGTGCCCGTCGAGGTCAACCACGAACTGTTCCTGACGCTGGGCATCCACATCGGGGCCCGGACCACCAGCATCGTGGCCACCGACCTGTTCGGCCGCACACTTGACGCCGTCGAAACCCCGACGCCGCGCAGCGCGCAGGGGCCGGCGCTGACTTCGCTGGCCGACGGCGCGCAGCGCTACCTGAGGCGTTGGCACCGGCGGCGCGCGCTGTGGGTCGGCATCGCGATCGGCGGGACCGTCGACGCGACCAGCGGCCACGTCGACCACGCCCGGCTGGGCTGGCGGGACGCGCCGGTTGGACCGGTGATCGCCGAGGCGCTGGGCCTGCCGGTGTCGGTGGCCTCGCACGTCGACGCGATGGCGGCCGCGGAGCTGCTGCTAGGCATGCGCCGCTTTGGGCCGAACGCGTCGACCAGCCTGTACGTCTACGCCCGCGAGACGGTGGGCTACGCGCTGATGATCGGCGGCCGGGTGCACAGCCCGGCCAGCGGACCGGGCACCATCACCAACCTGCCCGCCCACTCGGAGCTGCTCGGCGGCACCGGCGTGCTGGAATCCACCGTCAGCGACGAGGCTGTGCTCGCCGCGGCGCGGCGGCTGCGCATCCTGCCGGCCCGTAACACCGGTTCCGGCGCCACCGTCACCGAGGTGCTCAAAGCCGCGCGGGGCGGCAACGAGCAAGCCAGGGAGTTACTCGCCGAGCGGGCCAGGGTGCTCGGCGAATCGGTTGCGCTGCTGCGCGATCTGCTCAACCCCGACGACTTGGTGGTCGGCGGCCAGGCCTTCACCGAATATCCCGAGGGCATGGAACATCTCGAGGCGGCCTTCGCCGCGCGCTCGGTCCTGCCGCCGCGCGACATCCGGGTGACCGCCTTCGGCAACCGGGTGCAAGAAGCCGGGGCCGGCATCGTGTCGCTCGCCGGCCTTTACGCCGACCCGCTCGGCGCCATGCGCCGCGCCGCGCCGCCGGCCCCCGCGTACGAGGTTGACGTCGAGACACCCGCCTGACCTGCGACTCCGCCCGGTACTGCAAAGATGGCGGGGTGGCCCTCACTGACTTGACCAATCCCCGCCGCGTCGCGGTGCTGGCGGTGCACACGTCGCCGCTGGCCCAACCGGGCGTCGGGGACGCCGGCGGGATGAACGTGTACGTGCTGCAAAGCGCGCTTCACCTGGCCCGCCGCGGCGTGCAGGTCGAGATCTTCACCCGGGCCACCGCGTCCACCGACCCGCCGATCGCGCGGGTGGCGCCCGGTGTGCTGGTGCGCAACGTGGTGGCCGGGCCGTTCGAAGGCCTGGACAAATACGACCTGCCGACGCAGTTGTGCGCGTTCGCCGCCGGGGTGCTGCGCGCCGAGGCCGCGCACGAACCCGGCTACTACGACATCGTGCACTCGCACTACTGGCTGTCCGGTCAGGTCGGCTGGCTGGCCCGGGACCGCTGGTCGGTGCCCCTGGTGCACACCGCGCACACGCTGGCCGCGGTCAAGAACGCCGCGCTGGCCGACGGAGACACCGCCGAGCCGCCGCTGCGCATCGTCGGCGAGCAGCAGGTTGTCGACGAGGCCGACCGGCTGATCGCCAACACCGATGACGAAGCCGCCCAGCTGGTTTCGCTGCACCACGCCGACCCCGCCCGCATCGACATCGCCCACCCCGGCGTCGACCTGGACGAGTTCCGTCCCGGTGACCGCCGCGCCGCCAGGGCCCAACTGGGTCTGCCGCTCGACGAAGAAGTGGTGGCGTTCGTCGGGCGGATCCAACCGCTGAAGGGCCCCGACGTCTTGCTGCGCGCGGCGGCCAAACTGCCGCGGGTACACGTCGTGGTCGCCGGCGGGCCGTCTGGCAGCGGCCTGGCCACCCCGGACGGCCTTGTTCGGCTCGCCGACGAATTGGGTATCACTGCCCGCGTGACATTCCTGCCGCCGCAATCGCGGGAAAACCTGGCGACGCTGTTTCGGGCCGTCGACCTGGTGGCGGTGCCCAGCTACTCGGAGTCGTTCGGTCTGGTCGCGCTGGAGGCGCAGGCCTGCGGGACGCCCGTGGTGGCCGCCGCCGTCGGCGGGCTGCCGGTGGCGGTGCGTGACGGCGTGAGCGGCACGCTGGTTTCCGGTCACGACGTCGATCGGTGGGCGCAGGCGATCGACGAGCAGCTGAGGCTCAGCGCCGGGCCCCGCGGTTGGGCGATGAGCCGCGCGGCGGTCGAGCATGCGGCGACGTTCTCGTGGGACAACACCGTCGACGCGCTGCTGGCCAGCTATCGGCACGCGATCAGCGACTTCACCGCCCGCCGTTCGGTTCGCGACCTGCCGTCGACGCGGAGGGCCTCGCGGCGGCCGTCGCGCCGCAAGGCGTGGGCATGACCGGCGATCGGGGGACGGCGCCGGTGACTCCCGTGCAGCAGTTGATCGAAGACACCCTGGACGCCAGCCAGCTGACGTATTCGCGGCACGAGGGTTCCCACGGCGGGCTGCCCGGATTGATCGTGGAGCTGCCCGGGGAGCGCAAGCTCAAGACCAACACCATCCTGAGCATCGGCGAGCATTCGGTGCGCATCGAGGCGTTCGTCTGCCGCAAGCCCGACGAAAACCACGAAGGCGTCTACCGATTCCTGCTCAAACGCAACCGCCGCCTCTACGGCGTCGCGTACACGCTGGACAACATCGGCGACATCTACCTGGTCGGCCGGATGGCGTTGGCGTCGGTGGACGCCGACGAGATCGACCGGGTGCTCGGGCAGGTGCTCGAGGCGGTGGATACCGACTTCAACACGTTGCTGGAGTTGGGTTTTCGCTCATCCATCCAAAAGGAATGGGAATGGCGGGTGTCCCGCGGTGAGTCGCTGAAGAACCTCGAGGCGTTCGCCCACCTGATCGAAGACGACGACGACTAAATCGCCACGGCGCGCAGGAACGCGTCGGCGAACACCGTGCGCGCGGTATCCAGGTCGGGCAGGTCAATCTCAGGGATGTTGACGGCCGCGGGCCGAACCATGGTGTGCACGGCGATCGGCGCGAGCATCTGCTGAATCAGCAACTGCAGCGGCAGATCTCGGATACGCCCCGCGGCAATTTCGGCCGCCAGCCACTGGCCCACGCCTGCCAGTATGCGTGGCACGTGATACTGCAAGAGGGCCTGTACCGCCGGTGAGGTCGGACGGGCCAGCCCTTCGGCGAGCATCGCCGGCGCCACCCGCGGTTCGCGGCTGAACGCCGTGGCCAGGACGGCATAGACCCGATGCACGACTTCACTGAGTTCGGCATTCGGGTCAGAGACCGCCTCCTCCAGGTCGAGGATCGGGCCGTAGCGATCAAAAACCGCCCGCAGCAGTTCATCTCGGCCACCGAACACTGCATAGAGGCTGTGCACCGAGCAATCTGCTTGAGCTGCAACCGCTTCCAGTGTCACTGCGGCTAGACCGTGGTCACTGATCAGCGATCCTGCGGCCTCGATCGCCCGTTCGCGCACCGGTGGTCGCCCACCGGGTTCAACACCCGCGGCGCGGACGGCGTCGTCCAGCAACTGCCGCGAACCGTTGAGCCGGCGTATCAACGTGCTGCGCGACACACCGGCTTCGCGCGCGATCGCGACCAGTGGCACGTCGGCGACGTCCCGGCCGAGCGTCTCTGCCGCGCGCAGCGCAGCATCGACGATCTCGGCCGACACCTCGTTAGCGGTTGACGTCGTCATCAGTGCAGTGTTGTCGATGCCGGTGCGCGGCGGGCGAATTGCGGGGCGTGTTCGGGCCGCACCCCGACACCCATCAGGTAGGCCGGAATTCCGGCCAGTTGCGGGAAGCGGGCCAGCACGCGCAGCGCCTTGGTGGGCGACGGCGTCTTACCGGAGTCGATCGCGCGCAACATCATCCAGTGCAGGAACCGTTGGAACGTCTGGGTGACCGCGGTGGGGAATTCGCGGCGCCGCTGCACTGCGGCCAGGTCGTCGGCGGTGACCCGGTGCTCGCGCAGCGGAACAGCGAGCAGGCGCGCCGCGGCGACGGCGTCCTGGACAGCCATGTTGATGCCGACACCGCCCGCGGGGGACATTGCGTGCGCGGCGTCGCCGATGCACAGCAAGCCGTCGGTGTACCAGCGGCGCAACCGGTTCAGCCTGATGTCGAGCAGCTTGACGTCGTCCATCTCCAGGCTTTTAACGGCGTCGGACAGCTCGGGAATGGCGTTGGCGATCTCGCGGCGCAGCGCCTCGACCCCGCGCGCCCGCAGCCTGGCGTCGGCTCCCTTGCGCAGGAAGTATCCGATCTGCAGGTAGTCCTCGCGCGGGATGACCCCGAGGAACTGTCCGTCCTTGAATCGGGGCAGCAGGGTGTCGCCGACCCCGTCCGCCTTCGGCAGGCGGAACCACCAGATGTCGGCGTCGACCGGGTATTCCCGCGGGATCAGGCCGGCCTCGCGCCGGCACAGCGACCAGCGCCCGTCGCAGGCGATGCTCAGGTCGGCGCGCAGTTCCCCTGGCCCGTCCGGAGTTTCGTAGCGCACACCGACGACGCGTCCCCGGTCGTACAGCAGCCCGGTGACGTCATGGTTCATCCGCAGGGTGAATGTCGGCTCCTTCTTGCCGGCGTCGGCGAGCAAGTCGAGCAGGTCCCACTGCGGCACCATCGCGATGTAGCGATGCGGCAGCCGCAGCCGGGTGAAGTCGATGACCGGCGCCTTGCGGCCGTCGGGCAGATCCAGCCCCCACCCGGTGAGCTTGGTGTGCGGCAGCGCGTCGAACTGCTCGAAGAGGCCGAGCTCGTCGAGCAGTCGCAGCGTCGACGGATGCACGGTGTCGCCGCGGAAATCCCGCAGGAAGTCCGCGTGCTTCTCCAGCACGGTGACCTCGACGCCGCCACGGGCCAGCAACAGCCCGGCGATCATCCCGGCAGGGCCGCCGCCAACGATGATGCATGTCGTCTTCTCGCTCATCGGATCTCCTCACACCGTCGTGGTTGATACTCAGTTACGGCATAACTGTATACCGGTGTCACACGGCTGCGAGGTCTTGTGACGCACCTCACCGCGCATCGATGCCCTGGGCGGGCCATCGGCGGCGGGTGAGAGACTTGCGAGCATGGGAGACGCTGCTGCGACGCTGGTATTGCTCCGCCACGGCGAAAGCGAATGGAACGCGTCGAACCAGTTCACCGGCTGGGTCGACGTCGACCTGACCGACAAAGGACGCCGCGAGGCGGTGCGCAGCGGCGAGCTGATCGCCGAACACGGTCTGCTGCCCCACGTCCTGCACACCTCGTTGCTGCGACGGGCCATCACCACCGCGCATATGGCGCTGGACACCGCCGACCGGCTGTGGATCCCGGTACGGCGCAGCTGGCGGCTCAACGAACGGCACTACGGCGCGCTGCAGGGCCTGAACAAGACCGAGATCAGGGACCGCTACGGCGAGGAGCAGTTCATGGCCTGGCGGCGCAGCTATGACACCCCACCGCCGCCGATCGAAAAGGGCAGCGAGTACAGCCAGGACGCCGACCCGCGCTATGTCGACATCGGCGGCGGCCCGCTCACCGAGTGCCTGGCCGACGTGGTGGCGCGGTTCCTGCCGTACTTCACCGACGTGATCGTGCCTGATTTGCGGGTCGGCAAGACCGTGTTGGTCGCCGCGCACGGCAATTCGTTGCGCGCGCTGGTCAAATATTTGGACGGAATCTCAGACGAGGACATCGCCGAGCTGAATATTCCAACCGGTATTCCGTTGCGCTACGACTTGGACGCAGATATGCGACCGTTGGTGAGTGGGGGTAGCTACCTCGATCCCGATGCCGCCGCTGCCGGCGCGGCGGCGGTGGCCAGCCAGGGCGCGAAATAGGGGTCGCTCACAGCAACTGGGCGAACGCGACGTGAACGGGCGTCGAACAACTGTCTCTTGGCGTGTGACATGTCCTATTTTGGCCTTGCGCTGCTGGGTTGGCGTTCATCGTATTCGTAGGATTGTCATGTGACCGTGTTCTCGGCCCTGTCACTGGCCGGGGTGCTGTTTATCGCGGCGTTGGCCGTCGGAGTCACCGTCGGCTCGCGTTTGGCACCGCGGTCTGTTGAGCGACGCCAGCGGGAGGCCGTCAAGGCATCGGGAATCACCGTCGCGCAGATGCTGGAGTGCATCGTTGCGTTGATGCCGTTGGGCGCCGCCGTGGTGGACCGGCACCGCGACGTGGTCTACCACAACGGGCGTGCCAGGGAGCTCGGCCTGGTGCGCGAGCGACAGCTCGACGACGAGGCCTGGAAGGCCGCGCGCACCACCCTGAGCGACGGCGCCGACGTCGAGTTCGACCTGGTGCCGGGCAAGCGGCTGGTGCCGGGTCGGTCGGGTCTGTCGGTGCACGGGCAGTCGCGGCTGCTCAGCGAAGAGGACCGCCGGTTCGCCGTGGTGTTCGTTTACGACCACTCCGAATACGCGCGGATGGAGGCCACCCGCCGCGACTTCGTCGCCAACGTCAGCCACGAGCTCAAGACGCCGGTGGGCGCGATGTCGGTGCTCGCCGAGGCGCTGCTGGCCTCCGCGGACGACCCGGAGACGGTGCGCCGGTTCGGGGAGAAGGTGCTCGTCGAGGCCAACCGGCTGGGCGACATGGTCAGCGAGCTGATCGAGCTGTCCCGGCTGCAGGGCGCCGAGCGACTGCCGGACATGGGCGCCGTCGACGTCGATACCGTTGTTTCCGAAGCCATTTCACGCCACAAGGTGCCCGCCGACAACGCCGACATCACGGTCGCCACCGACGCACCCAGCGGCCTGCGGATGATGGGCGAACAGGCCCTGCTGGTCACCGCGCTGGCCAACCTGGTGTCCAACGCGATCGCGTACTCACCCCGCGGCTCGCTGGTGTCGATCAGCCGTCGTCGCCGCGGCGAGAACATCGAGATCGCCGTCACCGACCGCGGTATCGGCATCGCCCACAAGGACCAGGAACGCGTCTTCGAGCGTTTCTTCCGCGCGGACAAGGCCCGCTCGCGGGCCACCGGGGGCACCGGGCTCGGGCTGGCCATCGTCAAGCACGTCGCCGCCAACCACAACGGCAGCATCGGGTTGTGGAGCCAGCTGGGCACCGGCTCGACGTTCACCCTGTCCATCCCCGCCTATGACGTCGATTGCCCCTCGCCCGAGCAACCGCCCGAGCGTGAATTCCGGCCGATCAAGCCGCAACGAGAGCCCCAACGAGAGGAAGAACTACGCCGATGACCAGTGTGCTGATCGTGGAGGATGAGGAATCGCTGGCCGACCCGCTGGCATTCCTGCTCCGCAAGGAGGGCTTTGAGGCCACCGTGGTGACCGACGGCCCGTCGGCGCTGGCCGAGTTCGACCGGGCCGGCGCCGATATCGTGCTCCTCGACCTGATGCTGCCGGGCATGTCCGGCACCGATGTGTGCAAGCAACTGCGGTCACGCTCCAGCGTGCCGGTGATCATGGTGACCGCGCGGGACAGCGAGATCGACAAGGTCGTCGGCCTGGAATTGGGCGCGGATGACTATGTCACCAAGCCATATTCGGCGCGCGAGCTGATCGCCCGGATCCGGGCGGTGCTGCGGCGTGGCGGCGACGACGACTCCGAGGTCACCGACGGCGTGCTTGAGTCCGGGCCGGTCCGGATGGACGTCGAGCGCCACGTCGTGTCCGTCAACGGTGAGCCGATTACGTTGCCGCTCAAGGAATTTGACCTGCTCGAGTACCTGATGCGCAACAGCGGCCGGGTGCTGACCCGTGGGCAGCTGATCGACCGGGTGTGGGGCGCGGACTACGTCGGCGACACCAAAACCCTTGACGTACACGTCAAGCGGCTGCGGTCCAAGATCGAGTCCGACCCGGCCAACCCGATCCACCTGGTCACCGTCCGCGGCCTGGGCTACAAGCTCGAGGGCTAACGGACCCGTATCGGCTGCCGGGCGAGAGGGCACTAAGGTATGCCGATGCGCATCACCATTCTGATCGCCGCGGCGGCCGCGATTGCCGCGGCCGTTGTCGGTGGCGGCACCGCGAACGCCAGCCCGCAAGACGACCGGTTTATTCAGCTGCTCCAGTCAGAGGGCTTCGACACCGTCAACGCGGCTGACGAAATCAGGGCTGCACAGGACGTTTGTAAGCTGCTCGCCGGCGGCGCACCGGGCGACAAAATGGTCCAAACGTTGGTCACCCACGATCAATTCAGCCGAGCCCAGGCGACTCAGCTCATCAACGCATCGATAACGGTCTACTGCCCGAACTACCCGCCCATCCCCGGGTAGCGACCGAGTCTATTCGGCCGCCCGCGTTGCCGGGTGGACCGCGACGAGTCCTAATGCGCTGCGCCGCTTGCACATTGCGGCCAGCTCGGCATAGGCCTTCTCGCCGAGCAGCTCGGTGAGCTCGTCGGCCAGGCTCACCCACACCGGCTCGGCGCCCACATGGGCGGCCGGATCGCCGGTGCAGTACCAGTGCAGGTCCGCGCCGCCGGCGCCCCAGCCGCGGCGGTCGTACTCGGTGACGGTGGTCTTCAGGATTTCGGTGCCGTCCGGCCGGGTCACCCATTCCTGGCTGCGGCGGATCGGCAGCTGCCAGCAGACGTCGGGTTTCATCGTCAGCGGCGCCACCCCGAGCTTCAGTGCCTTGCTGTGCAGCGCGCAGCCCGGGCCGGAGTGAAACCCGGGCCGGTTCAAGAAGATGCACGCGCCCTTGTGCTTGCGGGTGCGGAACTGCTCTTCGCCCTCGTGCTCGTCGAGTTCCAGGTAGCCCTTGCGGCTCAAGCCCTTTTCGCGGAACTGCCAGTCGTCGTCGGTGAGCTTGGACACAGCGTCGTCGAGGCGAGCCCGGTCGTCCTTGTCGGACAAAAACGCCCCGTGCGAGCAACATCCGTCGTCCGGACGCCCCTCGACCGTGCCTTGGCACGCTGGCGTCCCGAACACGCACGTCCAGCGGGACAGCAGCCAGGTCAGGTCCGCGGCAATCAGATGCTCGGGATTGTCGGGGTCGTAGAACTCCACCCATTCACGCGCGAAGTCCAATTCAACTTCACCGGGATGTTCTGGCTGCGAACTTGCCACAGTTTTCACGGTAGTCCAATCCAACGCTGGGGCGCCTCAGCCGTAAGGTTGTGTTTCGTGCGATTAGGTGTTCTCGACGTCGGCAGCAACACGGTCAACCTGCTCGTGGTGGACGCCCGCCGCGGCGGGCACCCGACACCGATGAGTTCGACCAAGGCCACCCTGCGGCTGGCCGAGTCAATGGACAACTCCGGCAAGATCACCCGCCGCGGTGCCGACAAGCTGATCGAGACGATCGACGAGTTCGGAAAAATCGCGGACAACTCGGGGTGCGCCGAACTGATGGCGTTCGCCACATCGGCGGTCCGCGACGCCAAGAACTCCGACGACGTGCTGGCCCGGGTGCGCAAAGAGACCGGCGTCAAGCTGCAGGTGCTGCAAGGGGTGGACGAGTCGCGGCTGACCTTTCTCGCGGTCCGCCGCTGGTATGGCTGGAGCGCGGGCCGGATCATCAACCTCGACATCGGCGGCGGATCGCTGGAAATGTCCAACGGCGTCGACGAGGAGCCCGAGGTCGCGATGTCGCTGCCGTTGGGTGCGGGCCGGCTCACCCGCGAATGGCTGAAAGACGATCCGCCCGGCCGTCGTCGGGTGGAGATGCTGCGCGACTGGCTGGACGCCGAAATGGCCGAGGCGGCCGCCAAAATGCTGGACGCCGGGACGCCGGATCTTGCGGTGGCGACGTCGAAGACGTTCCGCTCGCTGGCCCGACTCACCGGCGCCGCGCCGTCGGCGGCGGGTCCCCGCGTTAAGAGAACGCTAACGGAGAATGGCCTCAGACAACTCATATCTTTCATCTCTAGGATGACGACCGCTGACCGTGCTGAGTTGGAAGGGGTGAGCGCCGAGCGAGCGCCGCAGATTGTGGCGGGAGCTCTGGTCGCTGAGGCAAGTATGCGAGCGCTGTCATTGGAAACGGTGGACATCTGCCCGTGGGCGCTTCGAGAGGGCCTTATTTTGCGCAAACTCGATAGCGAAGCTGACGGAACCGCTCTCGTAGAGGCTTCTGTGCGAGATGCTGGTAGTCAGCGACGGAATGGCGACAAGAGATGACCGGACCTAACGACCCCACCCGACCCATTTCGGTTGCGGAACTGTTGGCCAAGAATGGCACGCTCGGTGCCCCGGTTCCTGCGCGCCGCCGTCGTCGCCGCGGCAACTCCGATGCGGTCACCGTCGCCGAACTGACCGGTGAGATCCCCATCATCGAAGACGACGTCGAGCCCGAGGCGGCGGCCGAGCATCACGGTCCCGGATCGCACGCCCACCGCGCCAACGGGACCGCAAGGGTGCACGAGCCGGTCGCCGACGAGCCCGCCGAAAAGACCGCCTACTGGTCGGAGCCCGAGCCGCGCTGGCCGCAATCCCCGCCGCCGCGTCCGCGCGAGGCTGGGCCGGAGCAGCGGGAATCGCGGCCCGAGCGCAGCTCCTACCCGCGTCCGGTGCGGGGCAACGTCCGAGTCGAGGCGAACCGCGCCGACGACCGCGGCGACAAGGCCGCCGACCGATCCGGCGCCGAGGGCATGAACCCCGATCCGCTCGAGGACTACGCGGGCATGTCGGTCGACGTGATGGACACCGAAGTGCGCGACCTCGAACCGGCCAACGACGACTCCGCCTACGTGCGCTCGTACCTGAGGTCGTCCACCGGCAAG
>Ga0335072_10015824_pt1 | contig 10703 bp, 11 predicted proteins | sample Lox_Sample_21_FD_206725 | JGI IMG/M metagenome (GOLD analysis project Ga0335072, IMG submission 206725) | Soil microbial communities from Loxahatchee National Wildlife Refuge, Florida, United States - Lox_Sample_2.1 | ecosystem: Environmental > Terrestrial > Soil > Wetlands | place: USA... | reverse complement strand
CGACGTTCCAGAACTCAGCCATGGTCCTGTCGATCGGCATCTTCTTCACTCTGATCATCCTCGGGCTGGCCTCGACACTGCCCGCTGCGCTTAGTCACGGCCTGATCACACAGGGAGTGCCCAGTGCCGACGCAGCCCGGATAGCCGCGCTACCGCCGGTGTCGATCATGTTCGCCGCGCTGCTCGGCTACAACCCCGTGCAAACCCTGCTCGGGCATGCCATCAGCAAGTTGCCGGCGAGCCACGCAGCGTACCTGACCGGCCACACGTTCTTCCCCTCGCTGATCTCCGCTCCGTTCCAGCACGGGCTGGCCATCGCGTTCGGCTTCGCCATCGCAGCCTGCCTGATAGCGGCCGTGGCCTCGCTGTTGCGCGGCGGAAGGTACGTGCACGACCTGCAGGGCAGCACGCCCACCCAGGAGGGGAACGTGCACTTGGAGCCGGCTGCCTCCGCAGCGCTCGCGGACTGACAGTCTCGCGTCATCTGTGATAACCAGAGGACATGCAGGGCGCTACCGATGGCACCAGTCTCCGGCCGGCGCCGGAGCTAGCAGTCAGCTCGATCGATCCAGAGCCCGTCACCATCGCGCGCCTGACGGCCGGCGGCCCGGCCCTGTTGCTGTTTGTGTCGGAAGAGTGCCCGACGTCGGCGATGGCGCTGCGCAAGCTCGGGCCACTCTGCCCGGCACTGGACGACGGCGGGCTCAGCTGCACCGCCATCTTCGAGGATCCGCTCGAAATTGCATTGCGGGTGGCGCGTAACTGCGGCTGGGCTGGCAGAGTCGTTTCGCAGGCTCCGCCCTACCAGGCGTCCCGGCAGTACGGGCTGATCTCGGTACCAACGGCGGTCCTGATCGGTAAAGATGGCTCGATCGTCGCCTCGGTAACCGGCTGGGACCAGCCAGCCATTGCCGAACTGATCCGGACGGTCGGCGCGGACCTGCCGGTCCCGGCGGCGACCGAGCCGCTGCGCAAACCGGGCTGTTCATCGAAAGCCGCCATCGACCCGGAACTCGCTGCGGCGATGGCTTCGGCCAGCGCCGACGACGAACTCGAGGAGATGTTCGAGCGGGGCTGGACCGACGGCCTGCCCGTAATCCCGCCCACGACGGAACGGGTCGACAGGATGCTCGGCCGTTTCGACGGCGGGGAGTCGCTCGGGGAAGTGCCGCCGTCAATGGGCGAGGCAACGCTGCGCCGGCTCGCCGCCTGCGCGGTGCTGGCCGGCTGCCGCCCGGACTACTTCCCGGTCGTGGTCGCTGCTGCCAGGGCAGCACTCGATCCACGGTTCAACCTCCATGGCCAGGCCGTCACCACGCAGCCAGCCGGACAGCTCATCGTGGTCAACGGGCCCGTCAGGCAGGCTCTCCAGATGAATAGCGGCATGGGCGCGCTCGGACCGGGCAACCGGGCTAACCTGACGATCGGCCGCGCGATCCGGCTGCTGGTCTGCCTGACAGGCGGTGGGATGCCGGGCACGCTCGACCGGTCCACCCTTGGTCAGATGGGCAAGGTCGGATTCTGCATCGCCGAAGACGAGGAAGTCAGCCCGTGGGAGCCGCTGCACGCGGAGCGCGGATTCCAGCCGGGTCAGTCGGTCGTCACCCTCATCGGCTGCGACGCCCCGCTGTCGATCTCGGACCACCGGAGCCGGACGCCCGAAGATCTCGCCTACGTGCTGGCCTGGGCCGCGGCTAGCACCTGGAGCACCAACTGGTGGCCGCTGACTGAGCCGTCGGTGTTTGTCATCTGCCCTGAGCATGCGGCGATGTTCCGCGCGGCCCGGTGGTCCAAGCAGCGGCTGCGCGAGTTCATGTTCGAGACGGTGCACAAGCCGGCCCGTGAGTTGCGCCGCGGCGAGACCACCCCGTTCGTGCACGCAGCCGACCCGGAGGCCGAGGTGTATAAATGGGAGTCGCCTGAGAGCATCGTGCTGCTCGTCGCGGGCGGCGAGGCAGGACGTTACAGTGCTGTCCTCGGCCCGTGCACCGGCATGGGGTTTCAGATCGTCTCTGCGGAGGTGGAGTCGCCGTGACCGCCGACTACGTCAGCCCGTTCGACGAGCGGGTGCGGCCTCCGGAGCCTCTCGCGCCTCGGCCGGCCAGCATCTCTGGCCTGCGGGTCACGCTGCTCGACATCAGGAAGAACCGGGGCGCCGAGTTCCTCGACCGGGTCGAGACGCTGCTGCAGGAGGCCGGCGCGACGACCAGCCGGGTGACGAAGGAGATCTTCTCCAAGCCGGCTGCACTCGGTCTGATCGACCGGATTACCAGCATCTCTGACGCGGTCGTCGAGGCGCTGGCCGATTGAGGCTCCTGCACGTCGTGCAGTGTGTACGACCTCGTTCGCCTGGAACGCCGGCAGATCCCGGCAGTCGGCATCGCCACCACCCCGTTCGCTGACGAAGCGGTGGAGCAGGCGCGGCTGCTGAGCATGCCGGGCTGCCGCATGCTGTACGTGCCGCATCCAGTTCAGCTACTCACCAGCGAGGAACTCGACGGGCTTGCCGACGCCGCCTTTCCTGCCGTTGTCGCGGCCCTGACGACGTGAAATCAGCCGACTTCGAAGTCAGCCGACCGGTAATCAGCCGGCGGCTGCCAGCTCTTCACCGTCGGACACCACGGACGCCGCCGCCTTCTCCGGACGGCTGAGATCGGCCGTCTCACCCGGCCGGAACAGGTAGTTCCGCGCGTGCGTGCAGACCACGTCAGTCTCCTGCCAGCTGCCGTGCCAGGTGTGCATGACGTAGCCGCGCCGGCAGAGCCAGGTCGCCACGTCGCTGCCCGGGTGCCGGTAACGTGCCGTGTGCCGGTCCTCGATCTCGACCAGCACCACGGGCCTGAACCGTTCGATAGCGGCCGGGCCCCCTTTGAGTACCTGCAGCTCAGCGCCTTCGACATCGATCTTGATGAAGTCGAGTCGGGTCAGCTTCTCCGCAGCGCAGATTCCGTCGAAGGTCTGGACCTTGACGTCCACGCCCATCTGACTACGGAACTCGGCGTTGGAACCCTGCCCGTCGCAATCGGCATCCAGGAACGACCGGCCAGTCACCGGTCCGTGCTTGCCCACTGGCACGCTCATGACGCCTTCTCCGGGCTCAACGCCCAGCGCCACAGCGTGGTGGCGGACGTTGGCAGTGGAACGGGTGCCGAGCAACCGGGTCAGGAAGGGGTGGGCGAACGGAACCGGCTCGAAACTGTGCACCTGGCCCTCAGGGCCCACCAGCTGAGATAGCGCGAGGGTGTACAGGCCCGCTGCCGCCCCGATGTCAAAGCAGACGTCGCCCGGCTTGACCAGGTCGCGCAGGCCAAGCATCTCGGGCTCCACGTACCGGCCCTGGCGGGCCAGCTGCAAGACTATCGCCGTGGCCAGCGCCTGGCGCGCCTTGCTCGTCTGCGACGTCATCGTGCTCCTTCTAAGCTTCGGTTCCCAGCGCTCGCCGGCCTGCCTCCAGTAAAGCTAAGCCCAGTCAGGCTAAGCCCAGTAAAAACTAACCGCTGGTGAAATCGCTCACGAGTTAGCGATTGCACGGTACACGGTCCGGCGGCTAGCTGCCGATCCACACTGTCTTGATGTTGCAGAACTCACGGATGCCGTGGCCGGACAGCTCCCGGCCGAACCCCGAGTTCTTGACGCCGCCAAACGGCAGCTGAGGGTAGGACGTCACGTTCCCGTTGATGAACACCAGTCCAGCGGCAAGATCACGGATGAACCGGCCCCGCTCAGCCTCATCGTTGGTCCAGGCGTTCGCGCCGAGGCCGAATTCGGTGTCATTAGCCAGGCTGATCGCCTCGTCGATGTCCGCGACCCGGTACAGCGATGCGACCGGCCCGAAGACCTCCTCGCGATAGACCCGCATGTCCTCCGTGATGGCGGCCAGCACAGTCGGCAGGTAATAAAAGCCAGGCCGATCAGGCGCCGCGCCCCCGCAGAGCACCCGGGCGCCTGCGGCGGCTGCGTCGGCGACGAGGTCTTCTACGTCGTCGCGCTGCTGCTCAGAGGCAAGCGGACCGACATCGGTGCTGTCGAGCATCGGGTCCCCGACGGTCTTGCCGGACATCTCCTTGACGAACAGGCGCTCAAACTCGTCGTAAACGGCCTCGTGGACAATGAACCGCTTGGCCGCGATGCAGGACTGGCCGTTATTGATGCACCTGGCGGTAGCGGCTACCTGGGCGGCCGCCTGAAGGTCGACCGATGGCATGACGATGAACGGATCGCTGCCGCCGAGTTCTAGCACGACCTTCTTGACCTCGCTGCCCGCGATGGACGCTACCGACTGCCCGGCCGGGCCCGATCCGGTCAGCGTCGCGGCTACGACGCGCTCGTCGCGCAGGATGCCCTCCACCCGGGCGGAGCTCACGAGCAGAGTCTGGAACGCACCCGAAGGGAAGCCGGCTTCGGCAAACAGGTCCTGCATGAACAGCGCGGTCTGCGGCACGTTCGATGCGTGCTTGAGCAGCCCGGTGTTGCCGGCCATCAGCGCTGGCGCAGCGAATCTCATGGCCTGCCAGAGCGGGAAGTTCCAGGGCATGATCGCAAGCACTGGCCCCAGCGGCTGATACCTGACGTATGCCTGACCGGCCCCGACCGCGGCGGCGTCGGCTGGCTCGTCGGCCAGGAACCCGGCCGCGTGGTCGGCGAAGTACCGGCATGCCACAGCGCATTTGGCGACCTCCTGACGCGCGGCGGTCAGCGTCTTGCCCATCTCGGTCGTCATCATCGTGGCGACTGAGTCCTGCCGGTCGTCGAGAATGTCAGCTGCCCGGCGCAGCCAGCGGGCGCGGTCGTCGAAGCTAGTGAGCCGGTAGCTGTCGTGCGCTTCGGCAGCCGCCGCCAGGCAGCGGTCAACGTCTGCCTCGCTCATTTCCGCAAAGGTCTGTACAGTCTCCCCGGTGGCCGGGTTAACGGTCGCGATCGCCATGATCCCCATGCTAGGGGTGCTGCCTGCCGGGGCGCATGCTCCGCCAGCGGCAGGAAACCGTGATCACGAGAACTTCCGGGCCGCGGGCTCGAAGGTTAACGACTTACGCTCCGGCGCTCTGACGGAGACGGCGGCCGACGATCAGGCTGGGCGTGATCCGCACGAAGTGCTCTCGGCTGTGCCACTCGGCTGATCGTTGTCCTGGCACCCAGGCTGACAGGCAGTCGTCGTCGGCGTTCACATGGTGCGCGGGACCCTGAATGACGACAAACCAGCCCTCTTCCGCATCACGTCCGACTTGGTCGATCTCGAAAGCGATCCGGTAGTCAGCGCCCCGTATTCCGGTGCGAAGGGCCTCATCAGTGCTGCTGCCCAGCGGGGTGCGTACCACGATGCTGCCGTCAAGCAGCTTGTAGCTGACCGGAAGTACGGTCGGCCCGAACTGGCCGGAGTACGCGATCCGGCCGACACCACCGCCGGCGATGAGCCGCAGGCACTCGGCTGCGTCCATCTGCTCGACCTGGGCATGCCAGATCGTCGGAGGACCCAGGTACTGCGTATCAGCAGGCTTGCGAGTCGCGCTGGCCGGGTCGTCAGACATCGGTAGTCCTCTTCGGCATGCGGCTGGAGAGCGAACGTGTTATCGCCATTCCCGGCGCTGCGCCAGGTAACCTCATCCGGTGCGCCGCGCTGGTCGTCGCGCCGGTCAGCGCGGTTCGACCCGCTGCAGGTCAGCGGGGGGACCGCACCAGGTAGCGAGCGCGTCGTGGATCCGGCCGGCGAACGCGCCCGAATCCGAGTAGGGGGCGGCCCATGCGATGTAGCCGTCGGGGCGCACCAGCACAAGCTTGTCAGTCGGCCCGTCTGCGGCAACGACCTTGACACGGTCGGTCCAGCCGGCGGTCAGTGCGGCGGGCAGCATCGCGTTCGGGGGGGTGACCAGGAGCATGCGCCTGCAACGCAGTGCCTCGTACAGCCTCTTTGGTCCGTGGTCGCCCAGCGGGATATCCGGTGCTCGCCGGCCGGTAAGGGGGTGTGCGCCGGGCGGCGCGGGATAGCTGACGCCGATGCCGGAAAAGGCCCTGGCCATCCGACGGGCCAACGGCGGTACGCGCGTCGCCGCCCGCAACGCCGTCCTGCGCGCGGCGCCTGGTGTCCGCGGCCGAGCCTGACCGGCGCGAAGCAGCATGCTGCTGACGCGCACGGTGGCCTGTCCGGCAGGATGACGCTCAGCGTGATAGGTGTCCAGCAGGGCAGCCGGGGCACGCCCCGTGATGACTGCGCCGAGTTTCCAGCCGAGGTTGGCCGCATCCTGCATGCCCGTGTTCATCCCGAGGCCGCCAGCCGGGGAGTGCGTGTGCGCGGCGTCGCCCGCCAGGAACACCCGGCCTACGCTGTAACGCGGCACCAGCCGTTCGTCGCTGTGGAATCGCGACAGCCACCGGGGATCATGCATGCCGAAGTCGGTGCCGAGCACCCGGCGGGTGAGGTCGCGGATCTCATCCATTTCCACCGGGGCAGTGTCAGGCACATCGCGGTGGCGATCCCAGGCGATCACGCGGTAGTAACCGTCACCGAAGGGCAGCACGAATGCGAGACCATCCTCGGCCGCGCGCGCCGCCAGCATATTCGGCGGCGGGTCGGTCATCTGCGTGTCGCACAGGATGACCGAACGCGCGGCGGCGCGACCTGGGAAGGGCAGGCCTAGGGCGGTTCGTATGGTGCTGTGCACGCCATCGGCGCCGACCACATACCGTGCTCGCCGCGTGTGCACCTCACCGCTCGGGCCGCGCACCTGCAGATCGACGCCGTCTGCGTCCTGGCTCAGCCCGGTCACATCCGCCCCGTAGACGATCTCGGCGCCGAGCGCGCGCGCTCTGTCTTCGAGCAGTTGTTCCGTCTTGTACTGCGGGATGGCCAGTTCAAAAGGAAACCGACTCGGCAGCCCGGATATGGCCAGCTTGTCGCCGAAGACCTCGAATTTGTCAACGGGCAGGCCGGCCCGGACCATACCGTCAGCCATGCCTCGCGCGTCCAGTTCCTCAAGCGTGCGCGAGTTCATGCCAGCGGCCCTGCTCAGGTTCGATTCGTGGTGGCGGCGTTCCAGGACCGTGCAGGACCCGAGGTCCTCGGCGAGATCGCCGACAGTCAGCAGACCGGTTGGGCCGGCCCCGACAACGAGCACATCTGTATCAGTAGGCATATCGTCCTCGTCGGCTTATCTGCCACCAAACTGACCGGCCGAAGTCGATACTGATCTGTCACTGCTTGTGATCAGTTCAACGCACTCTGTATACCTAGCCTATGCCGCGGACCCTCCGGTGGCCAGACGCATGAGATCGGTGTCGAGGTCGACAGCAGTCTCCGTTCCGCCCGCGCTGCCGTACTCATGCTGATAGTTCTGCCAGGACTCGTTCCTGATCTTGCGAGCGAAACCGCCTTCCATGAGCAGCGCGAACTCGAACGCCGCCCGGGTGATGCGGTCGTTCAGCGCCGGGTCGCTCCAGTCTTCCGGCGCGGCGAACAGCGATGTCGGAACGGCCATCGCTCGCAAGTAGGCGAACATGGACCGCATCTGATCGTCGGCGACCAGCGCGTGCCGCGGCGTTCCGGCGGTCGCGGCAAGTATGACTGGCCTGGCGATCAGCAGATCGTTGTCAAGGACGTTGAAGAACGAGGTAAACAAGCCGCTAGGGCCGGCCTTGTAGACCGGCGTGCTGGCGATGATGCCGTCGGCGTCGCCCAGGATCTTGATCGCTTCCTGCAATCTCGGCTTGACCAGCTGGGTGACGAGCGCCGTCGAGATGTCAGCCGAAATCTCGCGTAGCTCGATGACATCACTGGCCACCACGTGCCCGTTCCCGGTCAATATTGCCCCGGCACAGTCGGCGGCGCGGTCGGCGAGCAGCCGGGTCGACGACGGATCGCTCGTTCCTGCGCTGACCACGGCGATCCTGAATGACTGCTGTTCCACGGGCGCGTTCACTGCCGCGATCCCTCGCTCTCGTCGCTAGTTGCCGTGCCGGCTAGTTGTCGTGCTGGCTAGTTGTCGTGCTGGCTAGTTTGAGGCAGATGGCTTCCAGCTGAGCCAGCTCGCGGCGGCTCAGCGCGGCGGTCATGCCGCGGGCGACGCTGCGGGCATGCTGCCGCCCGACCGCGCGCTGGACAGCACGACCGGCGCTGCTGAGCGACAAACGGACGCCGCGCCCGTCTGCCGGATCGGGCTGGCGCTCGATAAGCCCCCGCCTGACGAGGCGGTCAACCATCCGCGACAGGGCTGGCTGGCTCAGCAAGACGTGACGGTGCAGCTCGCTGATGCGGATGGGCTCGCGGCACTTGGCCAGCGTGTAGAGCACGTCGTACTCCCGCATGGAGACATCCGCCCAGATGTCCTCGGCCGCGAACGTCTTCATCACGGCCGCGTGGGCCGACAGCAGCGCCTCCCATGCGTCATTCGCCGGATGTCTGCTGCGGAGCATCGCAGTATCGGTCGTCACTGTGTCGGTCATGAGCCGGCCTGCGGGGCAGTGTCCTGGTAGGGAGACGGCCCAGCGAGGTTGTCACCACGGTTGGCGTTCGGCCGCGGCTGGCGCGGAGCCTGGTCACCGTACTTTGCCCGGACCAGGCTCTCGTGCGTCGGCGCGTCGGGCGCCTCCGGGTCGCGCCTTGCCTCGATCTCCTTGCGCAGCACCGGCACGACCTCGCCGCCGAGCAGGTCAAGCTGGTCGAGCACAGCCTTCAGTGGCAGGCCGGCGTGATCCATCAGGAAAAGCTGGCGCTGGTAGTCACCGAAGTGCTCACGGAAGGTCAGGGTCTTGTCGATCACCTCGGCCGGGCTACCCACCGACAGCGGCGTCAGCTCGGCGAAGTCCTCCAGTGAGGGCCCGTGCCCGTACACCGGCGCCTCGTCAAAGTAGGGCCGGAACTCCCGCCTGGCGTCCTGGCTGGTCCTGGCGATGTACGCCTGGCCGCCGAGCCCGACAATCGCCTGCTTCTGCGAGCCATGGCCGTACTTGGCGTACCGCTGCCGGTAGAACCGGATCAGCCGGACGTAATGGTCCTTGGGCCAGAAGATGTTGTTGGCAAAGTAACCGTCCCCGTAGTAGGCGGCCTGCTCGGCGATCTCCGGAGTGCGGATCGAGCCGTGCCACACGAACGGGGGAACGTCGTCTAGCGGGCGCGGGATCGAGGTGAAGCCCTGCAGCGCCGTGCGGTACTTGCCCTGCCAGTCCACGACGTCCTCGCGCCACAGCCGGTGGAGCAGGTTGTAGTTCTCCAGCGCCAGCGGCAGGCCCTGGCTGATGTCCTGGCCGAACCACGGATGTACCGGGGCCGTGTTACCCCTCCCCAGCATCAGGTCCACCCGCCCGTTGGACAGGTGCTGCAGCATCGCGTACTCCTCGGCGATGCGCACCGGGTCGTTCGTCGTGATCAGTGTCGTCGCCGTGCTGAGGATCAGCTTCTTGGTGGTCGCGGCGATATAAGCGAGCAGTGTCGTAGGCGCGGACGAGAAGAACGGCGGGTTGTGGTGCTCGCCGATCGCGAACACGTCAAGCCCTACCTCCTCGGCCTTCTGGGCGATCTGCACGATGGCGTCGATGCGCTCCGCCTCGCTGGGCGTCTCCCCCGATACCGGATCCCGCGTGATGTCGCTGACCGAGAAGATCCCGAACTGCATGCCGTGCCTCCTGCGTTCCCGCCGTTAGTCCTACCGCCGCGAGCTATATGCGTTTGCATGTATCTAACGCCGGAGCGGCGTTCCTATTCCCCGCAGACCCGCTGGTGCGCCTGACACGGATCAGGCATGGATGACAGCCATCGCGTGCCGGCGGGCTGGCTCGCGCAACTCTGCGTTCAGCTCAGCGAACAGCGCGCTCGCGGCCTCACCGCTCCAGCCGGCTGGCAGCAGCTCCAGCGGCAGGCCAGGGTCGAGGTACGGCAGCCGGCGCCAGGTTGTCAGCACCGGCACATACTGCCGGAACGCTTCGGCGTCACTTGCCGGGCGGACCGCGAGCCGGTCCGCGGCGGGGCGGAAGCGCGCGGTGAACTCGGCTGACCGGGCCGCCAGCTCAGCCAGGTCCCACCACTCGCGGACCTTGACGGCCAGGTCAGTAAAGCCAAGATGATCGCCGCGGAACATTTCGACGTACCGCTCCAGTCCGCTCCGCGCGAGCACCGTAGCCGTCTCCTGCGTCAGCTGGGACGGGGCCACCCAGACGCCCGGAGCCGCAGTCCCGAAGCCGAGCCGGGATAGCCGTGTGCGCAGCTCATGACGCTTCTCACGCTCGCTCTCGGGTACCGAGAAGACGACGACAATCCAGCCGTCGGCCAGGGTGGCCCGCCGGGTATGGAAAATGCGAGCGTCGCCTTCGCGCAGCACTTCCAGGGCTGCCGGCGACAGCGAATAGCCCGCCGCTCCGGCCACGGAGCGGCTGCGCAGCGTGTCGCGCCGTTTCAGGCGGGACACTGATGACCGTACGGCCTGGCCGTCCACACCGAGTTCGCTCATCAGGCGCACGAGCGCTGCCACCGACAGCCAGTTGTGCTCGTCGCGCGCGTAGAGCCCGTACAGCGTGACAATCAGCTGCCTGGGTTGCAGCTCAGGGTGGGTGTCCTGGACGAACGTCGCGTCTGTGGCCACGGGGCTCAAGACTCCGGGTGATCGATGCCGATTCTATATATCGTCTACTTGACTGCCGTCACGAATAGAGCATACTTGAAAGTGGTTCGGCTAGCGGGAGGACTTAGGGATGCGTATCGCGGTCGTCGGCGGCGGTCC
>Ga0335072_10015823_pt1 | contig 10703 bp, 9 predicted proteins | sample Lox_Sample_21_FD_206725 | JGI IMG/M metagenome (GOLD analysis project Ga0335072, IMG submission 206725) | Soil microbial communities from Loxahatchee National Wildlife Refuge, Florida, United States - Lox_Sample_2.1 | ecosystem: Environmental > Terrestrial > Soil > Wetlands | place: USA: Florida... | reverse complement strand
GATGCCACCGACATTGATCGCGCTCAGGTCGTTCGTGAGATCGGCAATGCTGGCGATGGTGAAGTTGGGATCGATCACCACCGCCTGGGCGCTTGAATTTTCGACCACGGAAGGCGTGAAGGAGAGCGCGGAACCGGCGGTGAGCGTGTCGGTGGTGCTGCCGCTGGTTACCTTCAGGGTGGTATTGCTATTGCTGAGCGCGACGGCGGCGCCCGGTTGGAATGTCAGTCCGGCCAGAACGATGGCATCGCCGGCGGCGAAATTGGTAATGGTGTTGGCAAATGTGCCGCCGTTGGCCAGGTCAGCGGAGCCGATCACCAGGCGGTTGAAACCGGTGCCGAAGCTGATGCCGGTATTGCCGCCCGCGCCACCGGCAGTCAGCGCGAGCGTCCCGCCGCCCTCCAGCGTCGTGCCGCCCCAGAACGAGTTGGTGTTGGCGAGGACCAGTTCGCCGGCACCGTTCAGGATCACGCGTCCGGTGTTGCTGCCGTTGTTCGCGCCTTTCTGGTCGTAGATCTGGTCGGCGACGGTGACGGTCTGGCCGAGACCGGGCGAGAAGCTGGCACTCTGGTTACCGCCGTAGAGGAAAATGCCGGAGCCGAACGCCTTCCCAGCCGCACCAGCGGTGGTGCTGGTGTAAATCGCGGCGCCGCCTGCACCGCCCGTGACAGAGCCGCCGGAGAGCGTGCCGCTGTCGATGATGACGCTGGCGCCCTTGTAGACGAAAATATCGCCGCCCGCGCCGATACCGCCGCCGCCGCCGCCGCCGCCGACGACTCCGGTGTAGTTGGTGCTGACCCCGCCCGGTTCATAGATCGTGCCCTTCGTGCCGCCGCCGATGCCGCCGCCGAATCCGCCCGCGCCGCCGCCGCCGGCCCCGCCGCCCCCCCAACCACCAGAAGCCTGGCTTGCGTAGCCGCCGCCACCGCCGCCGCCGAAGCCGCCGCCACCACCGTCGGTGAAACCACCGCCACCGCCACCGCCCCAGCCCCCTTTGCCGCCGTAGCCGTTAACCGGCGAACTGGTGGTCTGACCATTGCCCCCGCCGAGGCCACCGCCGCCGCCACCACCACCGCCCGAGGGATCGTAGCCGCCGCCGCCGCCGCCGCCGTTGGCGCCACCAGGAGAACTCGTGCCGTTGGCGAATTTACCGCTGCCGCCCGCAGTGGTAGCGCCATAGATGATCCCGGCTTCGGCGGATTGGCGGAAGTTCGTAGGGTCGTTCCCGCCGACGGCGGTCCGTCCGATGCCGCCGCCACCACCTGCGCTGACCTCATCGCCCGCTTTGTTGATGCCGGTTAGGCCGTAGCCACCGCCAGCGCCGCCCAGACCCCCTCCGCCCGCGTAGCCCAAATTCCCGTGCGCCACGGTGCCATTGAGGAGGAACGTGCCACCGCTGCTCACCCCACCGGCACCGCCCACGGCCCCGTCATTGAGGAAAGACACGGCATTCAAGGTGACAGCAGCGGCTGTGAATGACGTGGTGGTACCGTTCGCGACGACGCTGCCGGGGTTGCCGACGAACAGGCCACCGCCAAGGCCGGCACCGCCCCCGCCGGCAAATTGAGCCGAGCCGCCGGCTCCGCCGGTGGCAACCGCGCTCGCGATCGTCAGGTTGTTCAAAACGACGTCGCCGCCAAGCACAAACAATCCACGGAAGGTGGCTGCGGCTGTCGCGACCGTGGTGGTGCCACCGGAAAAGGTGAAGCCGGTGGCGGTGTTGTTTACACTGGCTCCAATGATCGTGGTTGTGGTTGCGACTGGATTCGTGCCGATCAAACTGTCGCTGTTGCCGTTGATGTCCAGCACGACGCCGGCATGCAGATTGATCGCGGCGAGGTCGGGCGGAGCTTCGATGATTTCGTCGGTTGAATTGCCGGAAACGGCCACTTCGGTCACTTGGGTGACTATCTGCGCCAGGGCTCCTTCGGTTATCGCGTTGCCGAAGTTGATGGTGTAGGTGCCCGCCGTCGTGATGCTGTCGGCGGCGACGATGTCAGCGTTGAGCTGCGTCTCGTTGGTCACCGTGCTGAAAGGAAGGCTGCCGGACATGATCTATCCTCCCGCTGGCGCGCGGCGTCCGCCGCCAGAAGCACCTTTGCCGCAGTCCGGCGCAAAGGCTGTGATGCCGGCCACATCTGCCGAACGAGCCGCGACGGGACGCCGGTTGATGGCCGCCTGAGTCACTGGATGACTGCCGGTGCGTACGTGCAAGGACGCACGGCTTGCCGTGGCCCGACCGGCGGGCAGGGGCGGCTGGTGTCACCTCCGGCGCCGTCGTCACGCGCCATTGCTTCCGCCCCCTCTGTCATGCGTGTACCCTGGCTGCCAACCGCAGGGCCGGCAAATATCCACCAGGGTCCCGCCATGAATTTGGCTACGCGCACCGTCCGGACCGCTCGGCACCCACCTTAAGTCGCAGGCAGCGGACCGTTCCAACGTCCCCGAAATTCGTCGCCCCCATTCCCGATGCAACCAATTCCAAATTTAGCTTAAAGCATAAACCGGACCGCAGCAAACAAAAGATCGCAGCATCGGTCCCGATCCGGGCAACGGCGCGGGCTTCAAACGATTTTCACGCCCCGCTGGTTCACCGCCGGATCGCGCCAGAACGAATCCTGCTCCACCCGACGGAACAGATCGGGCGGTAGGATGGTGCGGCGCTCGTTGGCCTGTACAATCTTGCCCACCGTATGCAACCCTGGCGTACCGAGCCGCGCGTCGAACTCCGTGGCATCGTACTCGATATTTTCGAAATCGTGACCGAACGGTCTCTCACCGATGAACTCGTACACCGCCTCCAGTGCGTGCTTCGGATCGCTGGTCAGCGTTTCATAGGTCAGCAGCATGATGCGATTGGCGTCCTCACCAAAGAACGCCTCGCGCAGCGCGTTCCAGGCGAAGCCGACCATGCCGGAACCGGAGCCAAGGCCTTCGACGCGGGAATACACCGTCCCTCCGGGTTCAAAATTGAAGATCTTCGACGGCTCGAACTTGTTGCGCCGGATCAGCCGCTCGATGCTGTCGAGAATCCAAGGCACGTGGCGCACGCAGCAGATCACCTTGGCCTGCGGGAACAAGGCAGCGAGCGCAGGCAGCTTGGAGCACCACAGACGGTTGGTATCGAACACGACCTTGCGCGGGTGCTCGCGGAAATAATAGGCGTCGAACACAGCGGTCAGGACCGCATGGCGCTGCGCATCATCGATGAACACGGCGGCTTCGTTGTCCTGGCTCATTTGCCGCAGCAGGGCGTTGAACAGAGTGCCGACGGGGCTGGACATGCCGGCGTGGAAATGCGGGTTCTGCCGCAGGATGGCCGCCAACAGCGTGGAGCCGGAGCGGGGCAGCCCGGAAATAAAGTGGATACCCTGGTTCATGCGGCAGGTCTCGGAGCGAACGCGCCGGCAGTGTGTGGAACGATGGTCCCCGCGGCAAGGTCGAAACGCAGGGCGGGGCAGCCGTTGAAAACCTCGCCGGCGATTGCGGAAGAGCCCAAGGTGCGAAGCACCGAGGGTGAGGGGGATCGGGAGGGCACAAAGAATTCCACTTGCCCCCCCGATCACCCTCACCCTCGACACCTACGGCGTCTCGACCTCTCCCGCTCCCGCGGGAGAGGTTTTCAATGGGCGCCATTCCAGTTCCACGAATGGCGGATTCTCGGCCTGCAACGTCATGCCTAGCCGCTGGCACAGCCGCAGGGAGGCGATGTTGCCCCCCAGTACCGTAACCCGCCCCGGCAATCCGAGGCGGCGCGGTTCCTCCAGCACGGCGGTCATCAAGGCGGTGGCAATGCCGCCTCTCTGCCGGTCCGGCAGCAGCGCGATGTCAACGTAGTACACGCAATCGGTCTGCACATCCGTGATCAGCCGGCCGATCGGCGTTCCGTCGAGTTCGACGATCTCGAAGCGCGCATTGGGAAACTGCTGGTGATAGGTCGCCGTCATCGAGCGGAACTGCATGCGCAGCAGGTGCAGCTTGCCCGCCTCGTCGATCGGCATCAGTGCCGTCTCGGCCGCTTTGGTGCTGGCGAACAACGAGAACAGAAAGGCTGCGTCGGCATCATCCTCGGCTTCTGGCCGCATGGTGAGCGTACCGTGCGGCGTCGCAATATTCACGCTTGACACGATGCAGGTCCGATCGGAAGTTTCGTGCGTTGCCTGTGCTGTCCCGGATCGCGCGCGATACCGAAGGCGCCAGGCGCTAATGGTTTCCCGATGAGAGGCGCACCGCCATGGCCGAACCACTGACCGCGGATGACTTTGCGCCGTTTGTCGGCAACACGTTCCAGGCAGCCGGCCAGCCGCAGGTTCTTACGCTGGATCGGATCGACCGGCCGGCACCAGCGGTCTGGCCGGCGGGGCTGCGCGTGCCGTTCAGCCTGATTCTGCGCGGGCGATGGGGCGACGTGCTGCCGGAAGGCTACTATCGCTTTATCGTGGACGGCCGGCAGGAGTTCGATCTTTACATCACCCCGATCGACACGCGTTCGAACGACTATCAGGAGTACCAAATCGCGTTCAACTGATGCCGCGCGCTGTCAGCCTCGTGTCGGGAATATGCCGACGAGCGCGATGCAGTAATTCACCGCGAGGTACGGCATGATGTTGCCGTGGGGCTGACCGCCAACCGGCGTAAGTGAGCCCATCGTCACGCTGGGCGCCGTGGTGTCGTAAATGTTGAATTTCGTGCCGTTCGACTTGTAGCTGGACGACAGCACGACGGTGCCCCCCGGCACGTTGGTGCCGCCGGTGGTTCCTGGGTTGGTCATGATGCTGTGCGTGTGCGGACCGGCAGGCATGGTCGGCATCATGATCGTCACGTTCTCGGTGCCCGTCTGCTCGCCTTGCACATAGTTCGACAGCCCCGCGCCCTGTCCCATGCCGACAGCAAACCGGCTGCGCAGATCCGGCAGTGCGAAGGTACGGATACCGTCACCCCCGTACGTGGTGCCGAGCAAGGAAAACAGCGCCGCGTTCTGCTGGATCGGCAGGAGCTGGCCGGCACACTGCGCCCAGCCTTTCGGTGCGAAGCCGAAGGCAAACGCTTCGATCTGACTCAGGTAGGGGGTGGACATCTTCGCGTGATCCTTGTGCGAGCGATCGATCGTGAATCAGGAGCGCGCCGGGAAGACGCCCGTCAACGCAATGCACCAGTTCAGCGCCAACACCGGCTGGATGTTGTTGTGTCCCTGGCCGCCGCCGGATACGGGCACCACCTGGCCCGCGGCGAGCGCAACCGTCGCGGCGGTGCCGGAATTGTAGAAATAGTCATACACTTCCTGACCGCGCCCGCCGGTCGCGGCACCCGCGGCGGGCAAGGCACCCGCGGGGTTGGTCACTTGGCCAGTGTTTCCCGTGTATGCGATGAAGCCATGGTTATGTGGTGGAATAGTCGAATTCGTGAGGGTGACGTTCTCAGCCCCGCCCATCTCGCCCACGACGTACGTGCTGCCGCCCAGCAGCGTTCCCTGGCCGTTCGGCACCCGCGAACGCAGGTCGGGCAGTCCGAAATTGCTGGTGCCATTGCCGCCGAACTGGGTGCCGAGGAGGGCAAACAGGGCGCTGTACTGCGAGATCGGCAGGATCTGGCCCTGACACATCGCCCAGCCTTGGGGCGCGAAATTGCACCCAAACAGCGTAATCTGGCCTAGGAAGTTGTCCGACATTCGCTCTGCTCTCCCTTCCTGTCACGCGGCGTGCCGTCGTGGCAGCAGATAGCGCTTCGAGACCCGCGCAGGCTCAGCTCTGCGTCGGGAAGATCCCTTCCAAGGCAATGATGTAGTTGATCGTCTGGAAGGGCTGGCGATTCTCGTGTGGCGTGGCGCCGCCCGGCGCGTTGCCAACCGCGTTCCCAGCCAACCCCGTTGTGCCGCCAGATTTAAGGTAGATCGGCGTGGTCGGCGTTCCCAGCACGGAACTCGTCGTCGGCGTGGACTGGGTCTGGTTGGCGCTGGCGGCCAGGTTGTGGGTATGGGCAGCAATCTGACTGACATTAAGGGTCACCGACTCGGTGCCTGCCACCTGTCCCAACACGTAGTTGGACAAGCCAAGGCCCTGCCCGACGCCCACCGCGACGCGGCCCTGCAGATTGGGCAGCGCGAAGGTGGTCTGGCCGTTGCCGCCGTACGTGGTGCCGATCAGCGTGTACAGTGCCTGGTATTGTGAGATGTCGAGAAGCTGGCCATTGCACAGAGCCCAGCCAACTGGCGGAAAGTTGAAGCCAACCGCGATGACCTGGCCGACAAAGGGCTGGCTCATGCAACCGTCTCCCCGATTGTCCCGCGCTACCGCCACGCGCACCAAGCGGCGGCGGCAACGTGAGGCGCTGTATTTGCGCTCACAATAGCGAGAGATCCCGGGCGCAGCCAAGAGTTGTTAAGTTATTGCCCCGTTATATATTCGTAAATCCCCCGCTTCATTGCACGACGCCGCGGGTTCGCTCCGAACGTTACCGCGCGGTGATCGCCTGCCCCCCCGGCAACACGACGCCTACGCCGATCGCCGCCAGTGCCGTCGCCACAATGTCCTTCGCAGACAATTTCGCCACCGCGAGCTGCTTGGTCTGGCTGTCGTGGTCGATGAACATGTCAGGCAGCAGCATCGGCCGCAGCTTCAGCCCGCGGTCGAGCAAGCCCTTCCAGGCCAGGTGCTGCACCACCTGCGCGCTGAAGCCGCCGATGGAGCCTTCCTCTATGGTGATCAGCACTTCGTGGTGCCGCGCCAATTGCTCTGCCAGAGCGCCGTCGATCGGCTTGGCAAAGCGGGCGTCGGCGACGGTGGCGGGAAAACCCCGGGCCGCCAGCTCGTCCGCCGCCTTGAGCGCATCAGCCAGCCTGGGACCCAGCGACAGGATCGCGATGTTGTTGCCTTCGCGCAGCACGCGGCCCTTGCCGATCGGCAGGGCGGCGCCACGCTCGGGCAGCGCCACACCCACGCCTTCGCCACGGGGATAGCGGACGCCGCAAGGGCGATCGTCGATGCCCACCGCGGTGGTCACCGCGTGCACGAGTTCCGCCTCATCCGACGGCGCCATCAGCACGAAACCGGGCAGGCAGCCGAGATACGCAAGATCGAAACTGCCGGAATGCGTCGCACCATCGGCACCCACCGGTCCGGCGCGATCCATCGCGAAGCGCACCGGCAGCGACTGGATCGCCACGTCGTGCACCACCTGGTCGTAGGCGCGCTGCAGGAACGTGGAGTAGATCGCACAGAACGGCTTCATGCCTTCGGTCGCCAGACCGGCCGCGAAGGTCACCGCGTGTTGCTCCGCAATCCCCACGTCGAAACATCGGTCGGGGAAGCGTTTTCCGAATTTGTCGAGCCCGGTGCCGGACGGCATCGCCGCGGTGATCGCGACAATATTCGGATCATGCTCTGCTTCCGCGATCAACGCACCGGCGAAGACGTTGGTGTAACTCGGCGGACCGGGCGGCGCCTTGGCTTGCTCGCCGGTGATGACGTTGAACTTGGAAACGCTGTGCAGCTTGTCGGCGGAAGCCTCCGCCTTCGCGTAGCCCTTGCCCTTCTGCGTGATGACATGCACCAGGATCGGGCCGGTCTCCTCCGCCTCGCGGACATTGCGCAGCACCGGCAGCAGGTGATCCAAATTGTGTCCGTCGATCGGGCCGATATAGTAGAAGCCCAGTTCTTCGAACAGCGTGCCGCCGGTCAGCATTCCGCGCGCGTACTCTTCCGCCCGCCCCAGCGTGCTTTTGATGCCGCGCGGAAAGCGCTTGGCCATCTTCGCACCAAGCTCGCGCAGTCCCAGGAAGCTGCGCGATGACATCAGCCGCGACAGATAGGCTGACATCGCGCCCACCGGTGGGGCGATCGACATGTCATTGTCGTTCAGGATCACCACCAGCCGCGAATGCAGCGCGCCGGCGTTGTTCATCGCCTCATAGGCCATGCCGGCGCTCATCGCGCCGTCGCCGATCACCGCGATCACCTGGCGGTCGTCACGCTCGCCGCGGGCGGTTTTCAAATCGCGCGCCACCGCCATGCCAAGGCCGGCTGAAATCGACGTGGACGAATGCGCCGCCCCGAACGGGTCGTATTCGCTCTCCGCCCGGCGGGTGAAACCGGACAATCCGCCGCCCTGGCGCAGCGTGCGGATACGCTCGCGCCGGCCGGTGAGAATCTTATGTGGATACGCCTGGTGGCCGACATCCCAGATCAGCCGGTCATGCGGCGTGTCGAACACCGCATGGATCGCCACTGTCAGTTCGACCACGCCCAACGAGGCGCCGAGATGACCGCCGGTGACCGAGACCGCGTCTATCGTCTCCGCCCGCAGCTCATCGGCAATCTGACGCAATTGCTCCGCGGAGAAATTGCGCAGGTCCACCGGATAGCGGACTCGATCGAGCAAAGGCGTGTTCACCGGGCTCATGCGTTTTTCTCTCTCCCGTCAGCTCCGCCGGTTCACGGCGAAGGCAGCCAGCTCCCGCAGCAAAGTGGCCCGTGGGCCGAAACTGTCCAGATGTGCGGCAGCCTGCTCGGCCAGCATTTCGGCATGGGCCCGGGCACGCTCCGGACCCAATATCGCAACCATCGTCGCCTTGCCGGCGGTGGCATCCTTGCCGGTCGCCTTGCCGGTTTCCTCCGGGCTGCCCTCGGCGTCCAGTAGATCATCCGCGATCTGGAATGCGGCGCCCAGGTCACGGCCATAAGCCGCCAACAAGTGCCGCTGAGGCAGCGGCGCGCGTCCCAGAATGGCGCCTGCCTCGGCGCTGAACTGGATCAGCCGGCCGGTCTTCAACGCCTGCAATCGGGTGATTGCCGGCCCGTCGAGCGTTTTCCCCTCGGCGAGCATGTCGATCATCTGGCCGCCGCACATGCCGCGTGCACCCGCGGCACTGCCCAGCGCCTGTATCAGTTCGCAGCGTGCCTGCGGATCGGAGTGCGTGTCCGCCTCCGCCAGCACTTCGAACGCGCGGGTCTGCAACGCGTCGCCCACCAGGATCGCCGTCGCCTCATCGAACGCGCGATGGGTGGTCGGCTTGCCCCGGCGCAGATCGTCGTTGTCCATCGCAGGCAGGTCGTCGTGCACCAGCGAATATGCGTGCAGCATCTCCACTGCGGCACCAACCCGGGCAGCACAGGTCTCCGACACGATGAACAAGGCGGCGGTCTGCATCACCAGGAAGGCGCGCAGGCGCTTGCCGCCGTTCAGCGTGGCGTAGCGCATGGCTTCGAGAAGTCGGGCTTCGGCGCCATCGGGTCGGGGCAAAAGGGTGTCGAGTGCGATCTCAACGGTACGCGCCACGCGCGTCATGGCGTCTGGCAGGGTCTCGCCCACCACTCTCAATCCGATACTGTCCGATGCCACATCAGCCCCTGATTGAATCCCCGAGTCGGGCGCGATCGCCCCGGGAGGATATGATATGCCAATGCCACCCGCGGAATGTGACACTGTTCGCCCCGCCGCTCGCTGTTGCGCATTTGCCACAGACCATGCGTCGGGCCCGCACGTCGGACTTGCTTAGCCGATGCAATGATCGGCGGCTATCCCCACGTTCATCGCGCGGCCAGGTCCCGCCGTTGTGGCAACGGGGTGGGCATGTCATATCCGATTGCATAGGTCGGCCATATCCCGTCCGGGAGATCGAAGGGCATGATGCGGGTTGTTTTGGCGCAGCCGCGCGGCTTCTGTGCCGGCGTGGAGCGGGCGATTGAAATTGTCGAACGGGCACTGAAAAGATACGGTCCCCCGATCTATGTTCGTCACGAAATTGTGCACAACCGCCACGTGGTGGAGCACCTCCGGACCCGCGGTGCGATCTTCGTGGACGAGTTGAACGAAGTCCCCCCAGGCGCGCGCACCGTGTTTTCCGCCCATGGCGTCGCCAAGCGAATCGAGGAACTGGCCGCCGCGCGCGACCTGCCGGTGATCGATGCGACCTGTCCGTTGGTCGCCAAAGTGCACAACGAGGGCCGCCGCTATGCCGGCCAGGGGCGGGAGATCGTGCTGGTCGGCCATGCCGGCCACCCCGAGGTCGAGGGCACCATCGGCCAGATGCCCGGCAAGGTGCATCTGGTGCAGACGGTGGAAGACGTCGCCACGCTCCAGGTCGCCGATCCGGACAAGCTGGCCTATATCACCCAGACCACGCTTTCGGTGGATGACACGCGCCACATCATCGCCGCGCTGAAGGCGCGGTTCCCCGGTATTGTCGGGCCGGACGTGCGCGACATCTGTTATGCCACGCAGAACCGCCAGCAGGCGGTGCGGAACCTGGCCCAGGCGGTGGACGTGATCCTGGTGGTGGGATCGCGCAATTCCTCCAACTCCAACCGGCTCCGCGAGATCGGTGAAGAATTGGGCAAGCCTGCCTATCTGATCGACGATGCCGATGCGCTCGAGCCGGCGTGGTTCGAAGGGGTGGAGACCGTCGGGCTGACCGCCGGCGCCTCGGCGCCGGAGACACTGGTGCAAGGCGTGATCGCCGGTCTGCGCCAGTTCGGCGAGATCGAGGTCTCCACGCTGAGCGGTGTGGAGGAAAATGTGCGCTTCCGCTTCCCGGCCGAACTGGCCGACGCGTAAGGTGGTTAAGAAATGAGTGTGCGTTCAGAAATGACTGGGGTGTGTACGCCTCTGGCTGTCCGTCCCGCGTCATGGCGGGCGCAGACCCGCCATCGACGACTTTCGGATCCGAAACCCAAGGTCATGGATGGCCGGCCTGTGCCGGTCCTGAC
>Ga0335072_10015822_pt1 | contig 10703 bp, 13 predicted proteins | sample Lox_Sample_21_FD_206725 | JGI IMG/M metagenome (GOLD analysis project Ga0335072, IMG submission 206725) | Soil microbial communities from Loxahatchee National Wildlife Refuge, Florida, United States - Lox_Sample_2.1 | ecosystem: Environmental > Terrestrial > Soil > Wetlands | place: USA... | reverse complement strand
GACATGTTTGTAGGGATCGCAGGTACATGGCCACTCGCCGATGTATCTGGGCATCACTTGGCCAATCTTGGGCTACTTGGCCACCCGCTGGTGGAGCGGCAGGTTACGATCCGCTTTCATGATGTATCAGGATCCGCTGGCGTGGCTGATCGGGGTGGAAGGCATCGCGCTGCTTGACGCGTGGGCCGGGCATCATGACCGGGAGTTCACCGAGGCGCGTCTTGCGGAGATCCGGCGGCTGCTTGACGATGAGAAGCTGCGGGACCGGGGGATGTCGGTCGAGCGGGATGACACCGTCACCTCCTACGGCCGGTGGTCGGCGACCTATGACGCGGACCCGAGCAACGCGGTGTTCGCGACGGAGGAGCCGGTGGTGGCCGAGTTTCTCGGCGGCCGGGCGCCCGGGGTGGCGCTTGACGCCGCCTGCGGGACCGGCCGGTACGCGGAGTTCCTCGCCGCGCGGGGGCACCGGATCATCGGCGTCGACAGTTCGCCAGACATGCTGGCCCGCGCGCGGGAGCGGGTGCCCGACGGGGAGTTCCGTCTCGGCGAGCTGGACCGGCTGCCGTTGCCCGATGACTCGGTAGACGTGATCGTCTGCGCGCTCGCCCTCAACCACGTGCAGCACCTTGAGCCGGTCCTGGCGGAGTTCGCCCGGGTGCTGCGCCCCGGCGGGGACCTGGTCATCTCCGACGCGCACCCGGCGCGGGGCGCGACCGGCTCGGATGCGGTCAAGGGGCCTTGGACGGTGGGCAGGCGCCTCATGCCGGATTACCGGCACCAGCTCGGCGACTACCTGCGCCCGGCGCTCCGCCTCGGCCTGCAGGTGCGGCGGTGCGAGGAGCTGTACCGCGGCAGGCAGCCCGGCGAGCCGTGGCCAGCGGAGCCGCTGCCCGAGCCCGACCCTTCCGCCGACCCCGGCGACTGGCTGAGCTGGCCGTGGTCGCTGATGAGCTACTTGCCGCTGGCGCGCCGCGTCTGCAACGGCTTCCCGGCGCTGCTCCTCTGGCACTTCCAGCAGCCGCGCGCCTGACCGGCCCGCCCGGTAATACTCCCCGTCGGCAGCTAGGCCCGATCCGCAACCTGCCCACTAGCCCGGTTGCGGCCAACTATCCCTGATCCCTACAAGGTTCGCGAACCCGGATAAACGGTCCGCCAACTCCGCTGACCGTCCCGGCGAACCCGTCCCGGTAGGTTGCCACGCCTTCGCGGTGCCTGTCGAGCCGACACCCGCGCCGTACTCCCGCGCGGGCACCGGTCGAAAGCCTGGATCAGCCGGGTAGGGCTGTCCCGGTCTCGAGGAGGGTCTTGAGGCTGGCTAGCACGGCAGGCCAGCCGTCCGAGATGCCCCGCAGGACGCTGCTCCCTGGCGCGAAGTCACCATGGGTGACCGTCAGCTTTACGACGTCGTGCCAGGCGCTTTCAATGTCGAAGGTGACTGTCGAGCGGGGCTCGGCCCGCCAGGCGTCAGCAGTTGCTTCGTCCATGCCGACCTCGCGTGCCCACTCGGGCGTGAACGAGTGCCAGGTGTAGGACAGCCTGCGGTAGGGATCGGATTCGAGTATCACCTGTTCGGGGTCGCTCACGACGAGCCCGACCTCCTCGTGTGCTAGCTCGTAGGTCGAGCCCTTCTGCCAGTCCGACAGGAAGGTCTTGACACCGGCCTTGTGGTGCCGCCAGTAGCGCTTCGTGACGGACGGTTCGGTGAGGCCCTGCCAGACCTGCTCTGGCGCGGCGTGGATGTAAGTCGGGTAGACAAAGCTCGTCATGTCAAGACCCTCCTCCTCGATGTGCAACCGACGGTAGCAGGTTGCTCTCAGATGTGCAACTTACGGTTGCGTGTCCGCTGCCCGGCGCGTTACCGTGGGCTGCGACGCAGAAAGGGCGGGGCCGGGGATGACCGGCCGCAGGGAGGAAACCGAAGAGTGATGCCAGGACTCGCGATTGAGCGCGAGGTGCTGATCGAGGCGCCGCAGGACGTGGTGTGGCGCATCATCACCGAGCCCGACCAGATGAGCCTGTGGTTCGCCGATCGCGTGGACCTGGTGGTTGAGCCCGGTTCGCACGGCTACATGAGCTTCGGGGACCAGGGCGGCCCTGTCGTGGTGGAAGCGGTCGATCCGCCGGCGCGCTTCTCGTTCCGCTGGAACCATCCCCGCGGAGAGGACCCGGTGGCCGGCAACTCGATGCTCGTCGAGTTCACCCTCACGCCCGACGGCGAGGAGCGGACCCGTCTTCGCGTGTCCGAGAGCGGCCACGAGCTGTGCGACTGGCCCGACGCGGAGAAGCAGCGATACGCCGACGAGCACCAGGAGGGCTGGGCCGAGTTCCTGGACCGCCTTGCCAGCGTGCTGGCGGAGCGCCAGCCGGGATGACCGCACAGGCCGATGACGAGCTGTGGTCGGCGATCGGCGACCCGTCCCGTCGCCGGGTCCTCGACCTGCTGGTCAGCAACGGCGAAATCAGCGCCAGCTGGCTGGCCGGCCGCGTGCCGTTCTCTCGCCAGGCCGTGTCCAAGCATCTGGTCGTACTCGAACAGGCCGGGCTCGTCAGCCGCCGCAAGCATGGCCGAGAGGTGCTGTACCGGGTCGAAGCCGACCGCCTCGACCAGGCCACCCGGGCGATGGCCAACGTCGCCGCCCAATGGGACCGGCGGCTTGCCGCGATCAAGCGGCTGGCCGAAGCGGCCCATGCAGAAGCAAGCAAGAAGCCCTGACACTTCATCCGCGGAGGACGCAATGACATTCCCGCCTGTCGCCTCCCGTGACCTGGTCACGGCGCAGCAGGTCAGCGCCCCTGACCAGATCTCCGCGCCGCCGGCCGGGCGCATCGGCGACAGTCCGCTCAGGCCAGACGGAACGCTCAAGGTCACCGGTCAGTTTGCCTACGGCAGCGACCTGTGGATGGACGGCATGCTGTGGGGTGCCACCCTGCGCAGCCCGCATCCGTCCGCGCGGATCAGGTCGGTGAGTATCGGCGAGGCACTGGCGACGCCGGGCGTGCACGCGGTGCTCACGCACGACGACGTCCCTGGCGCAAACAGGTACGGCCTCGACCATGCCGATCAGCCGGTACTAGCCGACGGCGTGGTGCGCTACCAGGGCGAGCCAGTGGCCATCGTCGCTGCCGATCATCCGGAAATCGCCGCGCAGGCCGCCAGGAAGATCCGGGTCTCCTACGACGTGCTGGAACCGGTAACCGACTCGGTCGCTGCGCTCGAGCCGGACGCGTCGCATGTTCATCCGGGCGGCAACCTGGTCCGCCACCTCAAGCTGCGCAAGGGCGTGCCAGCCGCCAGCGCTCCGGTGGTTGTTACCGGGGACTACCAGGTAGGGATGCAGGACCAGGCCTTTCTCGGGCCGGAGGCCGGCCTTGCCGTGCCGGACGGCGCTGGCGGCGTCGACCTGTACGTGGCGACTCAGTGGCTGCACGCGGATCAGCGCCAGGTATGCGCTGCGCTCGGCCTTCCCCCCGAGCGAGTCAGGCTGACCCTGGCCGGAGTGGGCGGCGCATTCGGCGGCCGCGAGGACCTGTCCATGCATGTGCATGCCTGCCTGCTAGCGCTACATACCGGCAAGCCGGTGAAGATGAGCTACAAGCGCGACGAGTCGTTCTTCGGCCATGTGCACCGCCATCCGGCCACCATGCACTACGAGCACGGCGCGACGCCGGACGGCCGGCTCGTCTACGTGAAGGCGACGATCGTTCTCGACGGCGGCGCGTACGCCTCGAGCACGCAGGCCGTCGTGGGGAACGCTGGCACGATGGGCATCGGCCCGTACGTCGTGCCCAGCGTGCACGTCGATGCCTACGGTGTGTACACCAACAATCCGCCCTGCGGCGCGATGCGCGGCTTCGGCTCGGTGCAGACGGCGTTCGCGTACGAAGCGCAGATGGACAAGCTGGCCGCAGCATTGCACATGGACCCCGTCGAGCTGCGGTGCCTGAACGGCATGAGCCTCGGAGTGCAAGCCCCAACGGGCCAGATCATCGACAGCCCCGCGCCGGTCGCGGAGTTGCTCCGCCTGGTGCAGCACAGGCCGATGCCGCCAGAGACGAACTCGGCGCAGCAGCCTGAACTGCTCGAGCTGCCCGGCGGGGCGGCGAACACAACACATGGTGAAGGCGTCAGGCGCGGTGTCGGCTACGCGGTGGCCTACAAGAACGTCGGCTTCTCCGAAGGCTTCGACGACTACTCAGTCGCCAGGGTCAGGCTGGAAGTCTCCGCCGGCGAGCCAACCGTCACCGTGCACACGGCAGCGGCTGAAGTGGGGCAGGGCCTGGTCACCATCGAGCAGCAGATCTGCCGCACCGAACTCGGCGTGCGCCGGGTCGTGACACATCCGAAAGACACCTCAGTCGGCTCCGGCGGATCTACCTCCGCGTCACGGCAGACCTACGTCACCGGCGGCGCCATCAAGTCCGCCTGCCAGCAGGTGCGCGACCGGGTCTTTACGCTGGCCTGCCAGCGGCTTGGCCGGACCGTCGCTGATCTGCGGCTCGCCGACGGATGCGTCGTCTCGGCCAGCGAAGACACCGTGGTGCCGATCGCCGAGGTGCTCGGCAACCAGGTGATCGAGGAGACCGTGGAGTGGCGGCACCGGCCGACATACCCGGTCGACCCCGAGACCGGCCAGGGTTTCGCGCACGTCCAGTACGCATTCGCTGCCCATCGCGCCGTTGTCGATGTGGACACCGAACTCGGCCTCGTCAAGATCGTCGAGCTTGCCTGCGCGCAGGACGTGGGCAAGGCACTGAACCCTGACGCGGTACTCGGCCAGATACACGGCGGCAGCGCCCAGGGACTGGGCCTCGCGGTAATGGAAGAGATCCAGGTGTCCGGCGGGCGAATCCGCAATCCGTCCTTCACCGATTACCTGATCCCCACGATCCTGGACATGCCGCCGATGCATGTCGACGTCCTGGAGTACGCCGACCCCAATGCCCCCTACGGCGTGCGCGGCGTCGGCGAGCCGCCGACCATCTCGTCAGGCCCCGCCATCGCAGCGGCCATCCGGGCGGCGACCGGGCTGGAGCTTGGCCGGATACCGATCAAGCCCGAGCACCTGACGGGCACCGGGTGACAAGCGTGCCAGCGGGCCAGCGCCCGGATCTGCTGGTGGCAGGTCCGACCGTGACGGCGGACGGCCTCGTTCCCGCCTTGATCGCGGTTACTGGCGGCAAGGTCAGCGGTGTGCACGACCTCAGCCTGAGGGAAGAGAGCGCCTTCCCCGGTGTGCCGGTTCACCGGCTGGCCGGCGACGAGGTGCTGCTGCCTGGCCTGGTAGATACGCACGTGCACGTCAACGAGCCGGGGCGGACGCACTGGGAAGGGTTCGCGTCCGCGACAAGGGCCGCTGCGGCCGGCGGCGTTACCACGATCGTCGACATGCCGCTGAACAGCCTGCCGCCGACGACTGACGTGGCCGCGCTGGCGGCGAAACGGGCGGCGGCCAGCGGGCAGGTCTGGGTTGATGTCGCTTTCTGGGGCGGCGCTGTGCCGGAAAACGAGCCCGGCCGCGGCGGACTGCACCGGGCAGGCGTACGCGGCTTCAAGTGCTTCCTGGCCGACTCTGGGGTGCCGGAATTCCCGCCGCTGGATCGCGCCGGCCTGCGCCGGGCCGCGGCCCAGATTGCCGAGCTAGGCAGCTGCCTGCTCGTCCACGCAGAGGACCCGGCATATCTTGGCGAGAGCTGCGGGCCTGGCGGTGCGGATTACGCGGCGTTCCTGCGATCGCGGCCGCCCGAAGCGGAAACCTCCGCCATCGAGTCGGTGGTCGACGCCGCCCGGCATACCGGGGTCCGCGCGCACATCTTGCACGTGTCCAGCGCCGACGCAATCGGCTTGCTCGCCGCGGCGCGCGCCGAAGGGCTCGCGATCACCAGCGAGACGTGCCCGCACTACCTGACGCTGGCGGCAGAGGAAGTGCCTGCCGGGGCGACGGAGTTTAAGTGCTGTCCGCCCATCAGGGAACGCGCGAACTCCGGGCGGCTCTGGGCTGGCCTGAAAGCGGGCATTATCGACTGCGTCGTTTCTGATCACTCCCCCTGCCCGCCCGAGCTGAAGCTGCCCGGTACAGGTGATTTCACCAAAGCGTGGGGAGGCATCGCGTCGCTGCAACTCAGCCTTCCCGTCGTCTGGAGTTACGCGCGGGAACGCGGGTTCGGGCTGGCTGATCTGGTCCGCTGGATGGCGGCCGGCCCGGCGCAACTGGCGGGCCTAGCAGGCAAAGGCAGCATCGCTGCCGGGTGTGACGCCGACCTGGTGGCGTTCGCGCCCGATGCCAGCTTCGTTGTGGAGCCTGGCATGCTGGCGCACCGGCACAAGGTCACGCCGTATGCCGGCCGGCAGCTGACCGGCGTGGTGCGGCGAACGTGGCTGCGCGGGCGCGAGATCTTCGGCCCCGAGATAGCCAGCACTGACGCAGCGGCGGCCGCCGGGCCAACCGGGGAACTGCTATGAGGGCGTTCCCGTCCGGAGACCGTGCTCCTGCGGCCGACGGCCCGGACTTCGCGACACCTGTTTTTGCGACACTGCCCGACCTTGCCTCACGACGGCTCGGCGGGAGCGTCATGTACGCGACCGATGAGCTGTTCGCTGCCAAGGAGAACCTGATCAACCCTTCGCCGCCGGTCTTCGCGGCCGGGGAGTTCGGAGCCAAGGGAAAGATCTACGACGGCTGGGAGAGCCGGCGGCGCCGTGAGCCGGGAAACGATCACGCGCTCATCCGGCTCGGCGTGCCTGGCGTCGTACATGGCGTCGCGGTCGACACGGCTTTCTTCCGCGGTAACTACCCGCCGGAGGTGTCCGTCGAGGCGGTGAGCGTCGATGGCTATCCGTCCGCGGCCGAGCTAGGCCAGCTGGAGTGGCGGCCGCTGGTCGGTCGCGCGGCCGCGGCGGGCGATGCTGTTAACTGGTATGCAGTCACGGCGCCGCGGCACTGCACGCATGTCCGGCTGTCGATTTACCCAGATGGCGGAGTGGCGCGGCTGAGGGTGCACGGCGAAGCCTTTCCGGATCCGCGGTTCCTGACCGGGACGATCGACCTGGCCGCGCTCGAGAGCGGCGGGCGGCTCATCGAGTGCTCGGACGCCTTCTACTCGTCGGCGTGGAACCTGATCATGCCCGGCCGCGCGGCCGGCATGGCGGACGGCTGGGAGAACGCGCGCCGACGCGACGGCGGGCTTGACTATGCGACGTTCTGCCTGGCTGCAGAGGGCGTGGTGGGCCAGATTGAGATCGACACCTCTTACTTCGTGGGGAACGCGCCAGGGTCCGCGCGGCTGCTCGGCGCTACCCTGCGGCCCTCTGATCCGTCTGATCCGTCTGATCCGTCTGATCCGCTGAGTGCGGCCGGCTGGGCCGAGCTGCTGCCGCGCGTCGGGCTGCAGCCCGACACCGTGCACCGGTTCCTCGTCGAGCCGGCCGAACCGGTGACGCACGTAAGGCTGGAGGTTTTCCCGGACGGTGGCCTGGCCCGCCTTCGCGTGCTGGGTGAGATCACGCCGGGTGCGCAGTGCTCACTGGACGAGCGTTACCGGGCAGCCCGTCGGCAGGGCGTGGCTTAGCGGAGTGCCTCCGTGCTCAGGGATAGTCAGAGGCCGAACATCGGGCGGCAAGCTGCCATCCCGTCGACCCTGACCGTCGGCGGCTGCGCCCGGGTCCACTTCTCCCTGGTAAGCCGCAGACGATCAGAAACCACGGCCTCGCCGCCGCGGGCGTCAACGGAGATGCCGTCGCGCTCGTAGCCGAGCTTGCGGGACACGCCTTGCGACGCGTAGTTGTCCTGGAACACCTCGGTGAGCGCCGCTTGCGCGCCGAGATGGTCGAACGCGAGGGTGAGCAGACCTGCCCGGGCTTCGGTTCCGTAGCCTTTGCCCTGCTGGTCGATGCCCAGCCAGGCGGAGGTCGTCACCTCTCGGACGACCAGGAAATCACGGGCTCGAAGCGTGACGATGCCGACCGGTTCGCCCGCGCGGAAGACCCCGAGCCCGAGCTGCCACGCCGCCACGGTCCATCGGCCGAGCTGGGCCCAGTGTTCCTGCAGCACGAACCGGGCCCGATCCTGCGAGGACCCATCGGTCCATGGCGTCAAGAAGGGGCGCTCGTCTGCGCGGTGCACCCCCTTGCCTGCAAGCTGAGCGAGCGCCGCCAGCTCCTCCTCACCCGGCAGGTGGAGCTCAAGTCGAGGCGTGGAGATGGTCAGGCCATATTGGGGCCAGAGGTCGGCAAGCACGAGCACGATCATGCCGAACGGATTCTCGGGCACGCTACCGGATTTCGAGGTCAGCCGAGTGTGCCTGGCATTGAAAATGCGTGCGGATCACATGTATTATCTATGCAATGCGCACACATATGACAGGCGACGCCGACACCCGGCGAGGCGGGCCTGCCCTGTTCCAGGTCATCCGGTTCTGGTCGCGCCGCTGGGCGGCGGGCGCAGCGCGAGACGGCGCTGGCGACGCTCAGCATGTCGGCCATGTGCTCATCCTGGAGGCAGTTGCCGCGGCTGTCCGAAGCGGTGCAGCGGCGTGCTCCGATGAGTCAAGCGCCTCACTCTCCGGGTCCGCGGCGATTGGCGACGTCGCCGCTGAACTTGGCCTTGACCGGTCGAATGCGAGCCGGATGCTCGCCGCGGCCGTCGAGGCAGGACTGGTTACCAAGGCTACGTCGGCGGCCGACGCCCGCCGAACCGAGCTCCGGATGACCGAGGCGGGCCAGTCTCTGCTCGCAGCCGCCCGGGCCTGGCAGGAAGAAGCCTTCCTGCAGATGACCGCAAGCTGGCCAGCGGCGGACGCGCGCCGGTTCGCGACCTACCTTCACCGACTTGCATCCCAGTCGCTCGCCCCGACCATCAGGGAGAATCCAGATGACCATCGTCCTTAACCACACCATCGTGCCGGTCGGCGACAAGGCACGCGGCGCCCGCTTCCTCGCGGAGCTTCTCGGCCTTGAAGTCGGCGAGCAAGCTGGCCCGTTCGCGCAAGTGCAGATCAACGCCGACCTGACATTCGACTTCGACGACCGGCTCGGCGCTCGGCCAGGCCACTACGCCTTCCTTGTCGACGACGGGGCGTTCGACCGTGCGCTCGGACTCGCTCAGGCACGCGACCTTGAGTACGGTTCGGGACCTCGGCTGTCGGACGGTCAGATCAATCACCTCGGCGGGGGCCGTGGCGTCTACATCCGCGACCCCGATGGCATCGCTTACGAGTTCTTCACGACCGTTCCGTAGGCCAGCAGTAGCGGCCGGTGCCGGTAGCTCATCCTCTCCAGGTCCATGGCGTCCTGACTGCACGCCGCTTGACGCAGGTTCGGAACCTGAAATAACTTAGGCAAGTGATTAAGCATGCGAAGGCCCTGGACCGGATCTTCCAGGCGCTGGCAGATCCGGCGCGGCGGGCCATGGTCGAGCGGCTGACACGTCAGCCGGCCACGGTGAGCGAGCTGGCCCGGCCGCTTCCCATGTCTATGCCGGCTGTCTTTCAGCATCTGCAGGTGCTGGAAGGGGCCGGGCTCGTCCGGTCCGAGAAGGTCGGCCGTGTCCGCACCTGCCGGATCGAGCCCGCGAACCTGCGCCTGGCCGAGGCGTGGATCGGGGCGCGGCGGACGACGTGGGAGACCCGCTTGGAGCGGCTCGGCGAGGTGCTGTCCGAGCCCGAGGGCTCTGGTGCTGCTAAGGAGGATCAGGGATGACTGACCGCAGCGTTACGCATGCAACATTCGCACTCGAACACTTCTACGCCGCGCCGCCAGCGAGGGTTTTCGGTGCGTGGACTGACCCCGCGATCAAGACCCGCTGGTTCACCGGTGCGCTGGATCCGGCTGCCGCTCCGATGAACGTGGACTTCCGCATTGGCGGCACAGAGCAGGCAGTCACCAGCACTGACGGCGGCCCGGTCACTGTCTACGAAGGGGTGTTCCGCGACATCGTGCCTGGCGAGCGCATAGTCGTAGCGAACTGGATCGACGTCGACGGTGAGCGCATCTCCGTCTCCCAGTTCACTGCTGAGTTCCGGGCCGACGGCAACGGCACTCGGCTCGTCGTCACCGAGCAGGGCGCTTACCTCGACGGGCACGACAGTCCCGACTCGCGTGCCATCGGGATCCGCGCACAGCTTGATGCCCTCGCCGCAGAGCTTGCAAACCCAGGGAGTACGACATGAGTTCCGGTCACACACAAGCTGATGAGCGGCAGATCCGGGCGCTGCTGCAGACACGGCTGGCTGCCTTGCGCGCCAAGGACGCCAGCAAGTTCGTCGCCGCCTTCGACTCATCAATCGTCAAGTTCGACCTCGCGCCGCCCTTGCAAGAAACGGGCCCCGGCGTGCTCGACCCCGTCGGCTTGCAGTGGTGGCTTAGTACCTGGGACGGCGAGCCGATCATCGAGCTAGCCGAGCTCAGCATTACCGTCGGCGGCGACGTGGCCTTCTGCCACTACCTCGAGCGCATCCAGGGCACGCGCAGTGATGGCGCTCATCAGGACACGTGGACGCGCTCGACCCTTGGCCTCAAAAAGATCGACGACGCCTGGAAAATCACGCACGAGCACAACTCCGCGCCGTTCTACATGGATGACTCAGGCAGCGCCGCACTAGACCTGCAACCATAACGTCTGGCAGATAACCACCTTTGGCCCGGCCCGCCCAGCCGACGGCTGCCAGCCGATAACCCCGCGGACGCGCCTTAGCTGGCGGGCCGG
>Ga0335072_10015821_pt1 | contig 10703 bp, 8 predicted proteins | sample Lox_Sample_21_FD_206725 | JGI IMG/M metagenome (GOLD analysis project Ga0335072, IMG submission 206725) | Soil microbial communities from Loxahatchee National Wildlife Refuge, Florida, United States - Lox_Sample_2.1 | ecosystem: Environmental > Terrestrial > Soil > Wetlands | place: USA: Florida... | reverse complement strand
CCGGCTACTGCGACGGAGCGCAAGAAGCAAAGGAAACCCACGGTGTAGAAATCAGGCTGACGCCCGACATCCCGCGCGGCTGCTCCCTCGAGAACGCCGAGCTCACCGCGCGTTACGCGGTGCGCTATCGCGACCGCGGCGTCGTCGGCCTCGGGCTCGGCGGCCCCGAGGCGCAGTTCCCGCCCGAGCCGTACGCGCCGGCGTTCGCCCTGGCCCGCGACGGCGGGATCGGCTCGGTACCGCACGCCGGCGAGGCGGCCGGGGTCCCGTCGATCCTCGGGGCACTGAACGCGCTCGGCGCGGACCGGATCCGGCACGGCATCCGCGCTGCCGATGACCCGGGTTTGATGCGGGAGCTGGCCGACCGGGGCACGGTCCTCGATGTATGCCCGATATCGAACGTGCGCACCGGGGTCGTCCCGGCGCTGACCGCGCACCCGCTGCCGGCCCTGGCCGCCGCTGGCGTGCTCTGCTCGGTCTCGACCGACGACCCGGCGATGTTCGGCACCGACCTGACCGCCGATTACGCGGCCGCCCGCGAGCTGGGCGTCGGGCCCGAGGCGTGCTACCAGGCAGGCATGCGCGGGGCCCTGTGCGACGACGGAACCCGCGCCGACCTGGCCAGGACCGGCCAGGCTTACGACTGGTCCCGTGCCGAATGAGATTCGGGAAGCGTGTTTGCCTGATAGTCATCGCGTGTGCGACATATCCCAGTCAGGACAATGCCACGCTCGGTAACCAAGCCCGTGAAACGGGCACCGGAAACCCAGCCCGGCCGCAAATGCGAAGCTCCAGGTCAGGCCCATGATCCCCGGTGCAGCCGGGGCCCGCCCCGCCGATCACGCCATTGAATTCGGTTTCAAGGCGACACGCGGATATGAGAAAAATGTCAAGTCACAGGCGGTAAAAGGCCGCTCCGGCGTAGACTGCGGTTCCTCACGTACACGCTAGGTGTGGAGATAACGGAAGCCAAGGCAAACGATGACCGCGCCCCCCGCTCGCGTCACCGTCCAGGTAGCCGTGCAGTCGTCGCGCCGGCTGCTCCGTGACACTCTTTCGGCCTGTCTCGCCGTCCGGCCGGACATCACCGTGGTCGGCAAGGTGGCCGAGCCAGACGCCATCTTCGAGCTGTGCGAGCTGCGTCATCCGGACGTGGTGATCCTCGACGCCGGTGCCCGGCTGCGGGAGATCTCCGAGCGGGTGGCCGCGCTGACCCGGCGCTATCCCGAGCTGAACGTGATCGTGACCTACCGCGAGGCATCCGAGCAGGACCTGGCGGCGGCGTGCCGGGCCGGCGTGGCCTCGCTGGTGCCCGAGTCGAAGGGCCTGTCCGCCGTGCTGGCGCTGCTGCGGCGCAGCCGCGGACGGCACGCGAAGGACAGCCCGGGCGGCCTCACCGACCGGGAGCTCGAGCTCGTCGTGCTGACCGGCTCGGGACACAGCGTGGCTGAGATCGCGGACCTGCTCGGACTGAGCCCGCTCACGGTCGAGAACCTCAAGCGCCGCGTCTACGCCAAGCTCGACGTCAGCAGCAGCGTGCACGCCGTGGCCAAGGCGGCCTCGCTCGGCATGCTCGATCCCTCGCTGGGCATGGCCGATCCGCCGACAACGCCGCTGCGGGCGGTGCGGGCGCAGCCCGAGCCGCGGCGGCGCCCGCCGGCCGACGGCGAGGGCGTGCTGCTCCCGGTCGTCACCGGGGAGTACTCCTCAACGATGGATCAGGTCGTGGCGGCGCTGGTGTCCAGCCCGCTGCCGTTCGTCCTGGTCAAGATGCCCGAGCCGGTCGCCGAGACGCACTGGGCCCGATGGCACCGCGGCCCGATCGTCGCCGTGCTGGTCGATCCGGCTCCGACGGACTGGGACCTGGTCGCCGAGCTCGGCGTCCCGGCCATCCTCGTGCACAGCAAACCGCTCGACTCGCCGGAGCTGGCCGAGGCGCTGGCCTGCGGAGCCAGCGCGCTGGTCTCGGCGGACCGGATCGACGACCACTTCCTCTCGGTGCTGCGCATGGTCGGGCAGGGTTACCTGGTCGTCGACTCCTTGCCGATGCGGCCGCTGATCGGGGCCGTCCGTGCCCGGTGGGACGAGCGGTCGCCTGGCCGGCTGGAGCTGCCCGAGCTGACCGCGCGGGAGAGCGACATCCTGCGCTCCCTGGCCAAGGGGCACTCGATCCGGCAGACCGCGCGGGCGCTCGGGATCGCCCCGAAGACCGTCGAGAACGTGCAGACCCGGCTGTTCCGCAAGCTCGGCGTGCGTAACCGGTCCGGTGCGCTGGCCGTGGCCGACGCGTTCGGCCTGCTGCCCGGAACGACGGCGAGCAGCTCGCCTCCTGCCGCCGCGCCTCCGCTGGCCGGATCCCCTAAGGGTTTCCCGTCCCCCGAGGGGTATCCGTCCCTACCCGGGAGTGACTGGCGGCCCTAGTGTGCCGCGCGGGGCGGTAACACGCGCCCCTCCTGCCGCCCGAGACCCATGAGCCCGGCCTCGGTGCGCCCTCTTCCGTTTCGCTGGAGGCCGCCATGGTCAGCTCCGCAGGTTCGGCGCGCACGATCACCGTCAAGCGCCGGGGCAGCAAGCGGTACGCCGCTCAGGACGAGCGCGGTTCCGGCCGGGACGGGGCCGATCGCGCGGCCGGCCGCGACGATCCCTGCGCCGACCCTGCCCGCGCAGAGCTCGCTCCGGTTAGGGCACAGTAGACGGGTGACCTCACCCTCGCCGCGTCCGTCCGTCGCGATCGTGGGCGGCGGGATCGCCGGGCTGGCGGCCGCGTTCTTCCTGCGTGACCGGGGCCTGGACGTCACCGTGCTGGAGGGATCGCCGCGTCTGGGCGGCAAGCTCGCGGTCTCGCCGGTCGCGGGTGTCGACGTCGACGAGGGCGCGGAGGCCCTGCTGGCCCGGCGCCCGGAGGGCACGGACCTGATCGCGGCTCTCGGGCTGGCCGGCCAGCTTCGCTCGCCGGGGACCACCTCCTCGCGGATCTGGACCCGTGGCGGCCTGCACCCGCTGCCGAGGCGCCAGTTCATGGGCGTTCCGGCCGACGTCGACGAGCTCGAAAACTCCGGGATCCTCTCTCCGGCCGGCGCACAGCGGGCCCGGGGCGACCTGCGCCTGCCGCCGACGCCGAGGGGCGGCGACGTGGCCGTGGCCGATTACGTCGGGGCGAGGTTCGGCCCCGAGCTGGTCGACCGGCTGGTGGACCCGCTGCTCGGCGGCGTGTACGCCGGGCGCTCCGATGAGCTCTCGTTCGAGGCCACGCTCGGCGACCTGGCCAGGGCCTCCCGGCAGCACCGGTCGCTGGCCGAGGCCGCGGCCTCGTTGCTGCCCGCCCCGGCGCCATCACCCGCTGCGGCTCCCGGCCACGCCCGGCCGGTCTTCACCACGCTGGCGGGCGGCCTGGGCACGCTCCCGGCCGCCGTCGCCGCCGCGTCCGGCGCGAGCGTGCGCACCAGTGCGATGACCCGCGAGCTGGCCCGCATCGCAGGGGGCTGGCGGCTGACGATCGGGCCGACCCGCGCGCCCGAGCGGCTCGACGCCGACGCGGTCATCCTCGCCGTCCCGGCCAGGCCTGCCAGCAGACTGCTGAGCGGCCTGGCCGGGGCCGGGCCGGCCTCGGCGTCGGCCGCGCTCGAAGAGTTCCGCTACGCGAGCATGGCCATCGTGACCCTGGCCTACCGCGCCGGCGCGTTCCCCGGCCCGCCAGAGGGCAGCGGCTACCTCGTCCCCGCCGTTGACGGGCACGCGGTCAAGGCCGTGACGTTCAGCACGGTCAAGTGGCCGCACCTGCGGCCGGCCGGCGCGGACGCCGCGCACGCCGCGCACGACGCCGACCCGGTGATCGTCCGCTGCTCGGTCGGCCGGCTGGGCGAGGAGGCGGTGTTGCAACGCGACGACAGCGAACTGGCCGGGCTCGCCGCCGCCGACCTGGCCGCGGCCACCGGGGTGCGCGGCGCCCCGGCGCAGGCACGGGTCACCCGCTGGGGCGGTGGCCTGCCCCAGTACACGGTCGGCCACCGGGACCGGGTGACCCGGATCCGGGCCGGCGTGGCCAGCGAGCCAGGGCTGGCCGTGTGCGGGGCCGCGTACGACGGCGTCGGCATCCCGGCCTGCATCGCCTCGGCCCGGCTCGCCGCCGACCAGGTGCTGGCCTACCTGGAAACGCGCGACGCGCTCGCGGTGGGACAATGAACGCATGGCTGAGAAGGAGACCGGGCAGCGGCCGAAGGCCCGTGACCTGAACGATCTGATTCGTTACACCATGTGGTCGGTCTTCCGGCTGAACGGGTCCGGCGCACTCGAGGCGGTCGGCGAGCAGACCCCGGCCGGCCGGGATGGCCTCGCGGCCGAGGTCACCGAATTGTGCCAGCAGGCTGCGGGCAAGGGCGTAATTACCCGAGGTTCTTATGACCTTCAGGGCCTGCGTGCCGATGCCGATTACATGTTCTGGTGGATCGCTCCGACGTCCGATGATCTTCAGGAGATGTACGCCAGGTTCCGCAGGACCGGGCTGGGCCGGGCCAGCGAGCCGGTCTGGTCGGCCATGGCGCTGCACCGCCCCGCGGAGTTCAACAAGGGCCACATTCCCGCGTTCCTCGCCGACGAGGAGCCGCGCCAGTACGTGAGCGTGTACCCGTTCGTCCGCTCGTACGACTGGTACCTGCTCGAGCCCGAGAAGCGCCGGGCGCTGCTGGCCGAGCACGGGATGATGGCGCGCGAGTACCCCGACGTCCGGGCGAACACGGTGGCCTGCTTCGCGCTGAACGACTACGAGTGGATGCTCGCGTTCGAGGCCGACGAGCTGCACCGCATCGTGGACCTCATGCGGCACCTGCGCGGCGCCGAGGCCAGGCTGCACACCAGGGTCGAGATCCCGTTCTACACCGGCCGCCGCAAGCCGATCGCGGAGTTGCTGTCCGCGCTGGCGTGATCGCGCCGGAACAGAACCGGACGACAGACAAGTTTTCTTTACGCCCCGGTGCGGGGACGGCCGGGCTACCGAAGCGGTCGGCCGGGCCCGGCCGACTCGGCCGGCCGGCGCCGGGCGCCTGGCCTTCGCGCAGGTGTTATCACACCTGCGTGACCGGGAACAGGTCGTCGATCTTCACGACGCCGTGCTCGAAGAACGGCAACTGCTCGAAAATTGCCCTCGCCGCCTCCGCCGATTCCGCGACGACGCGCGACACCGGACCGCGCCGGCGCCCGGCTCGATGGCCCGCCGAAGAACTAAGGGTGGCCATTAAGTGAATGTTCGAGCAGATGCCGTCGAGCACTCTGCGCCGAAAGGGCGGCGGTCCGTAATGTGAGGGTTGGTGAATCTCCTCCGCCGCACAAGGCTCGCCGGACCGTACCCGCGCATCGTCGCCTGCCTGATCGCCGGCGCCCTGGCCGGGCTGTCCGGCTGCTCGTCCGGAACGCCTTCCGCCAGCCCGATCATGGTCAACACCGGCACCTGCGGCGCCGGCTGGCAGCACCCGGAGCCGGGCCTGCAGACGCTGCGGATCTACGACGGGGCGACCGAGGGCGGCGACATCGACCTGATCGACCCGGCCAACGGTGCCGTCTACGGCGAGGTCGAAATGCTCGGGCCGGGCACCACCGCGTCGATGTCCGTCGACCTGGGGTCCGGCTCCTACGCGTTCCGCTGCCTGTTCGACGACACCGATCCGATGACCGGATCGGTGATCAAGATCGACGGCCATGTCCGCGGCGCCACCCCGATCTTGCCGGTCACCAGCAACGACCTACTCGGGCCGGCAAAGGAATACCAGGCCTACGTCACGGCCGGCCTGGCCGTGCTGGCGGGCCAGACGCATGCGCTGGCCGCCGCGGTCCAGGCGGGCGATCTGGCGGCGGCCCGCGCGGCGTGGCTGCCCGCGCACCTGACCTATGAGCGGCTCGGCGCCGCCTACGGGACGTTCGGCAACTTCGACGACGAGATCGACGGCCGCGCCACCGGGCTGGCCGGCGGGGTCAACGACCCGAAGTTCACCGGGTTCTACCGCCTCGAATACGGCCTATGGCACGGCCAGAGCGCCGCGGAGCTGACCGGCCCGGCGAATGAGCTCTACCACGACGTGCTCGGCCTGCAGTCGGCCTTCCCGACCATGGAGCTCAGCCTGCTCGACATCGGGCTGCGCACCCACGAGATCCTGGAGAACGCGCTGGAGTTCCAGCTCACCGGCACCGACGACTACGGCAGCGGCACGACGCTCGCGACCACGGCCGCGAACATCACCGGCACCGAGGAACTGCTGCAGATCCTGCACCCGCTGCTGGTTCCGCGCTACCCGGCGCTGCCGCAGGTCTACACCTGGCTGAACCGGCTGCAGAGCCTGATCGACGCCCAGCACCAGGCGGACGGCGCCTGGACCCCGGTCACCGCGCTGAGCACAGCGGACCGGCAGCAGATCGACGCCGCGATCGGCCAGGCGCTGCAGGAACTCGCCCCGATCGCCGCCATCACCGAGCCGAGGACCACCTGATGAACGAGGCCACGCCGCCGGCCGACGGCGGCTCTGCGGAGGTGCCAGGGCCGCGCCGCCGGGCGTTCCTGCGGGGCGCTGTGGGCGCTGGCTTCGCCGGCGCGGCGGCGGGCGGCGCGGTGGCGGGCTACGCGTACCGGGCCGGCCGGCCCGAGCCGCCGGGCCAGGTCGCGGCGGACGAGGCGGAGACGGGCAGGCTGCCGGCGGTGCCGTTCCACGGCAGGCACCAGGCCGGCATCCTGCCGCAGCCGCAACGGCAGACCGCGGTCGTGTCGTTCAACGCCACGGCCGACGGGCACGCCGAGCTGACCGACCTGCTGCAGACACTGACCGACCGGGCCCGGTTCCTGACCACGGGCGGGACGCCGCCGCCGGTGGGCATCGGCGCACCGCCATCCGACTCAGGGGTGCTCGGGCCGACGGTCGTGCCGGACGGCCTGACCGTCACGGTGGGGGTCGGCCCCTCGCTGTTCGACGGCCGCTACGGCCTGGCCGACCGCAAGCCGGCCGGGCTCACGGCGATGACCACCTTCCCGAACGACAACCTGGACCCGGCGCAGTGCGGCGGCGACCTGATCGTGCAGCTCTCCGGCGGCCACACCGACACCGTGGTGCACGCGCTTCGCGACATCGCCAGGCACACCCGCGGCGGCATGCAGGCGAACTGGCGCATCGACGGTTTCTGCAGCCCGGCCCGGCCGGCCGGCACGGTGCCGCGCAACCTGCTCGGCTTCATGGACGGGATCGCCAATCCCGACACCGGCAGCGCCGCCGAGATGGACGGCCTCATCTGGGTGCGGCCGGGCGCGGGCGAGCCGGCCTGGACCGCCGGCGGCAGCTACTTCGTGGTCCGGCTGATCCGGATGCTGGTCGAGTTCTGGGACCGCGTCGGCATCGGCGAGCAGGAGGGCATGATCGGCCGCCGCCGTGCCACGGGGTTCCCGCTGGACGCGGACAGCCTGTTCGCCGCCCCCGATTACGCGCTCGACCCGACCGGCGACATGATCGCGCTGAACGCGCACATACGGCTGGCCAATCCGCGTACGCCGCAGACCGCGTCGAGCAGGATCCTGCGCCGCGGCTACAACTACGACCGCGGCATCGACGCGGTGGGCGACCTCGACATGGGACTGATCTTCACCTGCTTCCAGCAGGACATCAAGCGCCAGTTCGAGACCGTGCAGACCAGGCTCATCAACGAGCCGCTCGTCGACTACATCAGCCCCTTCGGCGGCGGCTACTTCTTCGCGCTGCCCGGCGTCGCGGGCCCGGGCGACTACTACGGCCGGGCGATGGTGTCATGAGCGGTCTCGTGAGCCGTCGGATCGCCGGTTCTTGCCCCTCTGTTTGCTTTCCGCTTGGCTGGCGGGCACCTGCGAGCCCACTGCCAACGCCAAAGTTCGTTCAGTCCACGAATTGAGGAGGATGACATGGGCGCTGGGTCACTGCGCGGCCCGCTCAGGAAACTGAGCGGGCGCATTCGGACCCGCCATTACGCGCTGGGGCTGACGGCGGTCGCCGTCGGCACCGCGCTGACCGTCAGCTCGGTGGCGCTGGCCAGCTCGTCGACCGTCAGGCCCGCGAACGCGGTGCCGGTTCCGGCGACCGTGCCGGCCAGCGAGTACATAACGTCGCACACCGCCACGCCGATCAAGCACCTCGTGGTGCTCTTCGACGAGAACGTGTCGTTCGATCACTACTTCGGCACGTACCCGTACGCGGCCAACACCGACGGGTCGCCGTTCCACGCCAAGCCGGGCACGCCGACGGTGAACGGCCTGTACTCGAAGATCACGAGGAACGGCCCGGTCGGCCCGCTGCTCACCAACAACCCCAACGCGGCCCAGCCGCAGCGGCTATCCCACTCCGAGGCACTGACCTGCGACCAGAACCACGGGTACGCCCCCGAGGAGGAGGCGTACGACAACGGCAAGGCCGACATGTTCGTGCAGGACACGCAGAGCAGCAGCACCTGCAACGCGGGCCTGTCGAACGAGTTCTCCGAGCCCGGGCTGGTCATGGACTACTACGACGGCAACACCGTCACAGGTCTGTGGAACTACGCCCAGAACTACGCGATGAGCGACAACAACTTCGACACGAACTTCGGGCCGTCCACGCCGGGCGCGCTCAACGTGATCTCCGGTGACGACGGCGGCGGCTACGCGGTCTCCCCGAGCACCGGCGCCAAGGTCAGCGACCCCGGCAGCGTCGGCTCCCTGGACGCCAACGGCGTCGGCACGATCTACGGCGACTTCGACCCGGCCTACGACGACTGCTCGGACACCAGCCACACCTCGACCAGCCCGGTCGGCGTCATGACCGGCGAGAACATCGGCGACCTGCTGAACCAGCAGCACGTCACCTGGGGCTGGTTCCAGGGCGGCTTCGCGCCGACCAGCACCAACAGTGCCGGGTACGCGGTGTGCGGGTCGGAGCACGAGAACGTCGGCGGCTACGAGGCCGCGGACTACTCTCCGCACCACAACCCGTTCCAGTACTACGCCTCGACCGCCAACCCGCAGCACCTGCCGCCGACCTCGGAGGCCGCGATCGGCCGCACCGACCAGGCCAACCACCAGTACGACCTGTCGGACTTCTACGAGACGCTCAAGGACGGCAACATGCCGTCGGTGAGCTACCTCAAGGCGGCCGAGTACCAGGACGCGCACCCCGGCTACTCCGACCCGGTCGACGAGCAGAACTTCATCGTCAACACGGTCAACCAGATCATGCAGTCGAAGTACTGGGACTCAACGGCGATCGTGATCACCTACGACGACTCTGACGGCTGGTACGACCACGTCTCGCCGCCCATCGTCAACGGCTCGAACGACTCGACGTTGGACGCGGCGATCTGCGACACCACGCCGACCCGCCTGGGCACCAGGCAGGACCGGTGCGGGTACGGTCCCCGGCTGCCGCTGATCGTGATCTCGCCGTACACGCGGGACAACTACGTCAGCAGCAACCTGACCGACCAGTCCTCCGTCGTGAAGTTCATCGAGCAGAACTGGCTGCGGGGCGAGCAGATCCCGGGCGCTTCCTTCTCCAAGATCGCGGGCAGCCTCGACGCCCCGGGCGGCGTGCTCGACTTCCGCACAAGGCCGCACTTCGCACCGCTGATCCTCAACCCGACCACGGGCGAGGTGGTCAACTCAACCAGATGAGGTAGCACTACTGCGCGGCAGCGGCCCGCAAGCCCCCGGGGGGCTTACGGGCCGCTGTACTGCACGGGGCCGGCCGTCGCCTTACGGCTTGCGGGCCACCGCGCACCAGGCGCTGACGTCATAGTCAGGGACGAACGAGCCGCGGCCAGGACGCCAGCGGTGCGGCTGGGTGACGCCGGGCTCGACCAGCCCGAGGCCGTCGAAGAACCGGGCGACCTCGTCGTGGTTGCGGAACCGGACGTGGTCGGGCTCGCGCTGGCGCTTGTTGAGGCTGCGCGCCATGTTGGCCATGGCCTCGGCGTGGACATCGCTGGCCGGATGCGAGATCACCAGGTAGCTGCCCGGGACCACGGCATCCATCAGGGAGGCGACCAGCGAGTACGGGTCCTCCGCATCGCTGATGAACTGCAGGATAGCCAGCAGGATGACCGCGACCGGCCGGTCGAAGTCGAGGGTCGCCGCCGCCTGCCGCAGCACATGGCCGGGGTCGCGCACGTCCGCCTCGATGTAGTCGGTCGCTCCCTCGGCAGAGCTCGTGAGCAGCTCGCGGGCGTGCACCAGGACGATCGGATCGTTGTCGACGTAGACGATGCGCGCCTCCGGCGCCGCGGCCTGCGCCACCTCGTGGGTGTTGTCCGCGGTCGGGATCCCGGTGCCGATGTCCAGGAACTGGCGCAGCCCGGCCTCGTCGGCCAGGTAGCGCACGGCCCGGCCGAGGAACTCCCGGTTGGTTCGCACGCCGGGGACGATGTACGGGTTGTCGGCGATCGCCGCCTCGGCGGCCTCCCGGTCGGCGGCGAAGTTGTCCTTGCCGCCCAGCCAGTAGTCGTAGACCCGGGCCGGGTGGGCCACGCTGGTGTCCAGCGAGGCCGGCTCCGGCCGGCCCGTCTCGGCGGTCACCTCTGCTCGGCTGGCTGGGCCGGCCCGGCCGGCTGGGCCGGCTCGAGGGTCAGCGAGACCGAGTTGATGCACCACCGCTGGTCGGTAGGCACCTCGTAGCCCTCGCCCTCGAACACGTGCCCCAGGTGGGAGTCGCAGGCCGCGCAGCGGACCTCGG
>Ga0335072_10015820_pt1 | contig 10703 bp, 10 predicted proteins | sample Lox_Sample_21_FD_206725 | JGI IMG/M metagenome (GOLD analysis project Ga0335072, IMG submission 206725) | Soil microbial communities from Loxahatchee National Wildlife Refuge, Florida, United States - Lox_Sample_2.1 | ecosystem: Environmental > Terrestrial > Soil > Wetlands | place: USA... | reverse complement strand
GTCGACAAACTTGGTGGATGTCTGGCTCAGCATCTTATTTGATAACTCAGCAGCGAAGCTGTTGCGAGATAAAAAGGACTCTACCTTGCCCATTACGAATTTTTCCAAATCAGGATAAAGACCCCAGTCAAACTCATCCTTGTGTTCAACTACGAAATCACCACTCTTCTATGCCTTACAAATATTAAATAATGTTCCCCGCCTCTTTGAGAGTGCGGTTCGGCCGCATCATGAGATCTGCTTAACAAGCTCTTCTACCTTTCTTTTGATCAAGGCCTCGCGCTCCTTTACCACTGCATCGTCTTTTTCGGTTCTCATGTCGGTTATGGGCCAGTAAATGATCTTCTCGGAAAAGTCGTTGAAGAACATAGGAACATGCTCCTCTCGTTCTCTCTCTTCCAGCATAACAATTATCTTGTCTGCCCTCTTCAGCATCTCTGGCGTTGCCTGAACCCTCTTTTCTTTTGAGATGTCAACCCCGAACTCATCAAGCATAATCTTTATTATGCGGTCTCCAGGAGGCGTTCCCTCCTTGTGCTCCAATGCCACCTCCGTGCCGGCACTTGACGCTTCGTGCTTCTTCGTTAGCTGCTTGAAGAATGCCTCGGCAGATTTACTCCTGCCCGCATTGCTCCTGCATATGAATAATACTTTCACAAGGTCACCTACTCATTAATAAATCTCTGTCTCACGTTTAGATATTTAATGGCTAGAATGTATCTTAATACTTGGCCATTTTAATTTCATGCTTTTGGCGATCTTATCGAAATCTTCTTTTGGAATTTCAAAAGATCCAAATTTAAAGACAAACCCCCAGCTCTCCTTCTTCCTGATAAAACTCATTTTCGGAATGAGAGGGCGTATGTCCGCCTCTACGCATTGAAGGAATTCCACGTTCCTGCGATATGGCTCAAAATCTCCAGCCATCTGGCCTTTGTACATTTCGCCGGATTTGACCATGGCAACTGCGGTGAACTTCCTTAGAGGCTCCTTGCCTTCGAAATAGAGCTTTGGAGAGTAAAAAATAATGCAATCCCTAGGGGCCATTCTTTTAAGGGCAGATGCCTTGCCGTGGTTGGTCTGAACTACGCCCAGCCTTTTACCATTTTCGACGTGGTCTCTAGATGCGACCACTATCCAATATCTTGTTTTATCCGTTTTCATATTATTGCCCATATGCCCACCCCTGCAGCAACACCACCATAATACATGAGCTTACTGGTACTTATATCAGAAACCGAGGAGTGTAGGTTAATATATTTAACTACGATTATGTTTTGTCTAAGTGGTCTAATGGAAACAGGTCAGAACCCAGGGCCTAATGTTGTGGCTGATAACCAAGTCACACCTAGAAAAGGTATAAGCAAAGGTTCTATTATTTTAATTTTAGCATTGATAGTGATCATACTAAGCTTTGTTCATTTGTATCTAAATGGCGGATCCGGCCTTACACCAAACAACACAAGCACAGCTGCAGTGTCAACAGCCGGCACCACCGCGCCTTCCGGCACCACACTAACCCTACAGTTCAGTAATCTTGCAAACTATGATAACGGGCCATCTCTTACTTTGTTCAATGGTGGTAAATTCACATTCATTACGTCAAGCGATACGGCATCGGTAACGTTAAGCAATGGAACCGTCATCGACTTCGGTCAGATTCCATCAACATGCTCTGGCTGCCCTTCGGGAACATACGGATACTCGGAGAACTGGAATTCCGGGGAAATCATAGATGGCTTTGAATTCTCAGGAATCTCATTTACAAACATCAACGGCGGGCCCAAGGCGTACGTATCTTTTAGATATCCGTCCAGCGGACCTGGCTATGCATATTCCGCTAACTATAGTTCGACTTAGCTCTGCAAAGTTAAATTCCAATTAAAGATTATAAGCCTGTTTGCGAGGATTCTGGTATGCGGACCTATGAAAAATTAAGATATAATGGTAAGTGATCTGAAACCTCCTCTTGTAGCACTCTGAATTCATTTACCTTTACGTCATTAGAAACGAATGCGTAATCTGCGAATTTGCCTTTGCTCGATCTAGCATATAGGGAACTTCTAGTCGATTGCACGTTATTCATCTTAATAAGGTTTAACATTCCGGATGCCTCTATCATCTCTATGCTTTTCGTCTCAGGTGAAAGGTTGAAATCACCTACCAAAACTCTTCTTCCAGCTGTTCTTGCCAGAAACTCCACAATTTTCTCTGACTGGTACAGCCTTTCAGGGGTATCCACTTTGCCCACCTGTTGCCAAAGGCCATGAATGTTGCCGATGCACAGGTCTTTGTCAACCATTATGTACTGGATGGTTGAAGACAACGTGAAGCTTTCTCCTTCGAAATCAACCTTAACTGGTTTTGACGTTAAAACAAATCCCTTGTCATTTATGCTCATCCCTTTTCTGTAAAAGATAGCTAGGCGCTCCCCGTCCTCTGTGGTTGTGAGTGGATTACCAAGTATGCTGTCAAAACCTGTCAGTACAGATTTGAGTTTGGAGTATAAGTCAGGTACATCGTTATATGGGCTACCAGAATGCGCCTTTTTCAACTTTTTGAATTGAGGGTTAGCATCCTCAGTTTCAGATAAAACCTCCTGGAAGCAGAAGACATCGATATCTGTGGCCTTTTCTTTCAAGAACGGCATGAGCTTGTCGTACACCCTGCCAGCCCATAAGTTCAAGGATAATAGTTTCATAACACCAAAATTGAATTCAACATAGCATCGTACCGTAGCTCCACCCAGATTCGAACTGGGGTTTACGGCTCCAGAGGCCGCCGTCCTTGACCACTAGACGATGGAGCTAACAAATAGTATTTTAGATATCACGTTTTATATGTGTTGTTGAAAGTGCTGCAATGGCGATGCGCGAGAATTCTACTGGTTTGCAGGAAATAAAGCACATAGTTATCGCTGACGCGGTCCTTATAGTCGCGATGTCCCTCACTCTGACAGGAGGCGTATTTGCGCTTAGCGGGGGCAACTTCCTCAAAACATTCCTCCCGATACTCCCAATAGCAGCGATCGCGGTTACCCTGAGCTTTGTTCTTCATGAGCTGATGCACAAGTTCGTCGCGCAGCACTACGGGGCAATTGCCGGCTTCAGGACCTCTCCCAATGGGCTGGTCATAACATTACTGACCGGCGCATTCGGCTTCCTACTCGGAATACCTGGTGCAACAGTGATATTCGCGCACAACTTTACCCAGAAAGAGAACGGGATCGTCTCGCTTGCTGGCCCGCTCACCAACTTTGTGATATTCGGCATAGCGATCGCTCTATTCTACGTGATGGCTCCTGCCACAAGCTCATACCTGTACGAGACGCTTTCGATAATAATCTTCATCAGCATCCTCCTTGCCTTTTTCAACATGCTCCCGGTCTTCCCGCTCGATGGCAGCAAGGTGCTGGCATGGAACAAGCCGATCTACTTCTCAACGATCGGCATAATCTTTGTACTCATGATGCTCTTCACCCCCATACCGCTTACAACAATAATCTTCATGCTGGTGATAGCGCTCTTCTTCTCTCTGTTCTACAGAGTGCGCATCTAGCCAACAAAGGTATTTAATGCTTAATTCGGAAGTCTTAATCAGGCATGGTACTAATGGCTGAAGGCGGACCAACACAAGCAAGAACTACCATAGACTCATTGATTGAACTCTTAAGGAGGAAGGGCAAGATGGACCTGGCATCCATCTCGAGCGCGCTGGAGGTAGATGAAGGGGTCATAGAGAACTGGGCAAAGGTGCTCGAGAAGGGCAACATAGTCAGGATAACCTATGAAGTAGGAAAGATGTACGTTGTGCTTCTCACCCAGACCGCGGAGCAGGAGACCGAGGCGAAGTCCAAGATCGAGACGAAGAGCGTCTCCCTAGAAGAGGACAGCAGCTCGCAGGCGCTCTCGCTAGACAAGCTCTCCGAATCGCTCAGCACCATAAAGGTCTCTGTGGCAGCCGCCGAGAAGTTCGAGGCATCGCAGATGCCAGAGGTGCACAAGTCGATAATGGAGCTCAACAAGGTCTACGACCTCGTCGCGCAGAGGAGCAAGAGCGTCGAGCAGATGGCGCAGCGCGCGGAGCAGATCTACGACGAGGTCAACAAGAAATCGGCCGAGCTCACCGCAAAGCTCGGGGTTGTCGACGCCTCGCAGCCCTCCGGCAAGGGATACACCGAGGCGCAGCAGGCGCAGGAGCAGCTGCGCCAGGGCATACAGAGCATCAACCAGGGGATAGAGGAGGCCAACAAGAACGCCAATGCAGCGCTAAAGCAGCTCAAGGACTCGATAGCGGAGCAGATGCGCATCATCTTCCAGCAGGTCGACCAGTCTAGGAAGGAGATAGAGCTGAAAGAGAGGGAGTACTCAAGGCTCGCGAAGGAATCAGAGCAGCGCCTCTCCGAGCACTCCAAGGCGATGAGGGGCGTGGTTGAGGAGGCGGGCGAGTTCAACAAGCTTCGGGACAGGGCGGCGCGCGACATAAAGGGTGTGAGGAACGATTTCAACAACTACTATGTAAAGGTCATGCAAGAGCTGAAGGAGGACCAGGCAACAATGGACTCAATATCAAAGAGGACGCTGGCAAAGATGGATGAGATAAAGAAGGCATTCGGCCAGGCGGAGGAGATAGACAAGACCCTATCGACGCTGAAATCGCAGGTCGCGGAGATAGAGGCCGACATAGCGAGCGCGAAGAAGGAGGTCGCCGAGAACATAATGCAGCTGCACGCTCTCAACTCCCTCTCATCGCTCTCCACGCAGCAGAGGGCGTCAGCGCTGCAGAAGATGGTTGAGAAGTCGAAGAAGACAGCCGCAAGGGTGGCAGCGATACGCGACAAGGCGGACAAGGCAGCCACATCGGTTGGAAGGTTTAAAAAAGAGAAATGAAAGATTGATTTGAATGGCCGACCGTCCCGAACAAGAGGAAGTGATTGAAGAGTACGAGCTTAACGCAAACGGCATGCAGATAAACGTCAGGATAGTGCAGGCCGACGGCTACGTCCCCGACTACATAGTGACAATACCCGGCGTCAGCGAGCCGACCAAGCTCCTGCTCCTCTCGCTGAGGACCGAGCTTGTGCTCATGGTCCCGGTCGATACGTCAAGGATAGGCGAGAAGGAGTATGTCAAGGAGATAAACAGGAAGTACCTCGACGCCAGCAGCCTGCTCATCGACAAGTACCTTCCTGGCACCGAGCCTAAGACCAAGGAGCTGCTCATGGCCTACATAATCAACATGATGCTGGGGCTGGGCGACCTCGAGGCGCCGCTAGCCGACGACAACCTCGAAGAGATAACGGTCAACGGCTCGCTCAGCAACATATGGGTCTTCCACAGGACGGCGGGGTGGTGCAAGACCAACATACGCCCTGCCACGGAGGAGCTGATATACAACCAGGCGGAGCAGGTGGGCAGGCGAGTCGGCAGGGAGATAAACAACCTGACGCCCCTTATGGACGCGGTCCTCCCTGACGGCTCAAGAATGAACGCCACCCTGTATCCGATCTCGCAGATCGGAAACACCATAACGGTGAGGAAGTTCGCAAAGAACCCTTGGACCATGCCCGCGATGATAAAAAACAAGACGATAAGCTCGGAGATAGCGGCGCTGATCTGGATCTGCATACAGAACGAGATAAGCATGCTGGTCTCCGGAGGAACAGCGAGCGGAAAGACGAGCATGCTCAACGCGCTCAGCATCTTCTTCCCGCCGAACCGCAGGATAATCTCTGTTGAGGAAACGAGGGAGCTCACCCTGCCGGGATTCCTGCAGTGGCTTCCCATGGTGACAAGGCAGCCGAACCCTGAAGGAAAGGGAGAGATCTCGCTCTACGATCTGACGGTCAACGCGCTGAGGCAGCGCCCCGACATAGTGATAGTTGGAGAGATGAGGCTCAAGCGCGACGCGGAGACGATGCTGGAGGCGATCCACACCGGCCACGCGGTCTACGGCACGGTTCACGCCGACAACGCACAGGACACGATCGTCAGGCTGACAAACCCGCCGATAGACCTTCCGAAGATACTACTCAACGCCCTGGGCGGCGTGATAGTCGCGTTCAGGCACAGGAGCCTGGGAATAAGGCGCATTCTGGAATATGGCGAGGTGCTGAGGAGCGGAGACCTGAGCATACTCTATAAGTGGAACTCCAGGGACGACACCTTCCCGCAGGTCGCAAACATGTCAAGGCTTGCCGATACATTATCCGTATATGCTGGGTACTCGGCAAAGGACCTGGAGGATGACGTGCGCGAGAAGGTGAGCGTGCTCAACTGGATGGTGAAGAACAGCGTCCTCTCGATCAACGATGCCGGCCTTGTTATTGCGAAGTACTACAGGAACAAGTCAAAGGTGCTCGGCATGGTAAAGGACGATGTGAAGTTCTCAAAGGATATATTTTAATGGGTTCTCATCCTTTATAGGTATTGATTCGGATGGTTGAGGAGAAAGAGACCCTCTATTCAAGGCTAGCCAAGCAGGTTGCCGAGATAGAAAAGGAGGCGCAGAGGCCTCCGGTCGGCACTGTCGACATATCAGCAAGCTTCGCTTCAAACGTAAAGAAAGGCGGCATCACCTACCAGGAGCTTCTCGACAAGGTGGGAGAGGTTGAGAGGCACGGAGGGGTCTTCCAGAAGCAGAGGGTCCCGGCCGCAAAGGCGCAGCCGATGCAGCAGCAGGTTCGCGGAACCGAGGTGCTGCAGCAGCCTGTCAAGATTGCAGTAAAGGAGAGCGCCAAGTCCAACGCCCAGAAGGAGCTGTCGGAGCTGACAAGGGCGCTTCCAGTGCACGCGCCGGTCTTCGGAGCTTCTGGCGCAAAGGCGGGAGAGCAGAACCTGGTCCTTCCAAGCCTCTCGATACCAGACCAGATAGCAGAACTGGAGAGGATACTCGAGGGGCTCACAGCCGGGATATTCACTGCAGATGACATAAGCACGGTCAGGGCTGAGGTCTACGGCCTCGCCATGCAGGTAAACAAGGAGAAGAAGGAGCTGGAGAAGAGCAAGAAGAGCGTAGACCCTGACAGCGTTGCGCTCTGGGTCCTGAGAGACCAGAGGATATCGGACCTTCTTGCAAGGCTGAAGAAGGCTAAGGCAAGGTGAATGATTGCTTTTCAAGAAGAAGGAGCCAAAGGTTGTAAAGGTGGGCGACAAGGAGATAGCGCTGCAGCCAAAACCGTCGAAGTTCTGGCCCTCCAAAAAGCCTAAGCCTGCGCAGGCCCCATTTGTGCAGAGGCAGCCGAGCATACTTCCGCCGGCAGCGCCGAAGACTCCCGACATTCCAAAACCACCGCTGCAGCAGAGGCCCGTGCCCCAGCAGCCGGTCGCGCCTCCAACGCGCGCGCAGCGGCCCGGGCAGCACCAGAAGCAGTCTGCGCCAAACCCGTGGAAGCGCTACATCCAGAGCGTGATGATAAAGAACAAGGATCTCGATGCCGCGCTGAGGGAGCACCACATCGCGGAGAGCGCGTATGAGTTTGTTCAGAGAATGCTGATCGCATCGGTCATAATAGCGCTGGTCGTCACAGTCACCTTCTTCCTCGTACTCTCAAGGCTGAAGCTGCCGATTGCCGGGGTGGTTGTGCTCTCGCTCGCGTTCGGCATCGCGGCAAACAGGTTCACATTCATAAACTTCCTGAAGTATCCCATAAAGAAGGGCGCCTCGGAGTCGAAGGACATAGAGAGGGAGATACTCTTCGCCGCGCGCGACATAATAATATCGCTCAGGTCCGGAATGCCGCTCTACAACGCAATAGTTGCCGTGAGCACCGGCTACGGAAGGGCGAGCCGCGAGTTCGCAAAGATAACGGAAAGGACGCAGCTCGGCATGCCGATGGAGGAGGCGATCGACCTCACAATATCGGAGAGCAAGAGCTATTCCTTCAGGAGGATAATGCTCCAGGCGTCGACGAGCATCAAGGCCGGCGCCGACGTGATATCTGCATTGCAGAGCATAACCGACCAGCTCTCCCAAGAGAGGGTCATAGCGATGAGGAAGTACGGGCAGAGGCTCAATGCGGTTGCGATGTTCTACATGCTCTTCGGCGTGATACTGCCCAGCATAGGGATAGCGATCGCAACGATACTCACAACATTCATATCTGTTTTCGTTGTTACGCCTACCGTGCTGGAGGCGGCGATACTTGGAATAGTCTTCCTGCAGCTGTTCTTCCTCCAATTGGTGAGGACGTCAAGACCAACATTTGCTTTGTGATAATATGGCGATAAGTTTCGAAAGGCTCGTCTCGCGTGATGTGGCCAGAAGGCTCTCCAGCGAGATGGACCTTGCCGGAATAAAGATGGGGGTCAACCTCCTGCTCACGATAGCGATAGTCGGCGCGATAGCGATACTTGTGGTTGTGTCCGTCACGCTCACCTTCCTCAAGATAGAGACGCTGCTCGCCTTCCTCATAGGAATAGGCTGCGCTGCGTTCTACGTCACATTCGTCTACGTCTTCCTCGAGTACTTCATAGACAAGAGGAAGAGCGCGATGGAGGAGGTGCTTCCCGACTTCCTGCAGATAACATCTGCAAATCTCAGGAGCGGAATCGCTCTCGACAGGGCGATGCTCCTCGCAGCAAGGCCGGAGTTCGGCCTCTTTTCCAATGACATAAAGGAGATGAACAGGAGGATATACGGCGGCGAGACGCTGCCCAACGCGCTGAGCGGAGTTGCGACAAAATACCGATCATACCAGCTGGGCCATGCGATGCGCATGATAACAGAGTCGCTGCGCTATGGAGGGGCAATGGCCGACCTGCTGGAGCAGATATCGAAGGACCTGAGGGCCCAGCAGATAATCCAGAAGGAGGTTGCGAGCCAGCTCTTCATGTACAGCATCTTCATAGCCTTTGCCGGGGTGGTCGCGACGCCAGTGCTCTTCGGGCTCACCGGCCAGATGATAAACATAACCGATTCCGTGTGGAAGGGCATACTCGCGGCAAACCCTGCGGGCCTTCCCGCATCGAGCGTCTCCTTCCTCAAGCCCAACCCGCCGCAGATAACAATACAGACCTACCGCGACTTCTCCGTTGCCGCGATAGTCGTCGTCACAGGATTTGCAGGCGCGATAATGTCGACGATAGCCTCCGGTTCTACAATAAGAGGGATAAAGTACCTGCCCATCTTCATACTGGGCGGCCTCGGCCTATACCTATTGGTGGTAAAGGTGCTTGTCGGCCTCTTCGCCGGCCTAGGCAGCGTCTGATCACGTCTGCGTGATGTAAGCGCCGCACTGGTTCTTCACCACGTTGGCGCTCGTGCATATCTGGTTGCCTGTGTAGAAGAGGCCTGTGTTCCCTCCCGAAATGTCGGGAGTCTGGTTGGCAAGGCCCCCGTATCCGGAGAAGAAGGGCCAGTCACCAACCGGCTGCATGCCTATGACGCTGCTGTTCAGGTAGAGCTGTGCCGCCTGCGCAGAAGACAGCACCCCATTGTAAAGCTGCACGTCAGAGAGCGTTCCGCCGAACATCGTTGCATTGCCGAATATCAGCGAGCCAACATTCTGTATGCTGCCGGACACGCTTCCAGATGCGGCCATGCTGCCGTTGATGTATACAGAGTAGAGTATGCTGCCTCCGGAATCCTGGCAGGTCATGGTGACATAGTGCCAGCTGTCTAGCGCTAGCTGGCTCGACGTTGTGAAGAGGGTGTCAGAGCCGCAGTATCCCTGCAGGTCCTGTGTTCCCCCGGCAAAGCCCATCCCCCAAAGGTACGACGGGTAGCTTGAGAAGATCGATCCGGCAGAGCCGCTCGGCCCTGACGGATACACCCAGAAGCCTATGCTGAACCCTGTAAGGCTGTTGTATCCCGAGGAGGTGCGCACCTGCGCCCCGTTGCCTGCGAACTCGATGCCGTTCGGCAGGATCCCGTTTGCGATGCCCAGAGCCCCTGCCTCGCTCTGCGCTGTGCCGTTGTAGACCCCAAGGGACCTGCTTCCGAGGTAGAGGTGCCTCTGGCTAGTGCTGGCGCACTGGCTCAGGCTTGCGCAGTTGAGAACTCCCTTCACTACGCTTGTGTTGTAGGTGTTGGGCAGGTTGTTGAATATCGGGTCTGCTGTATATCCGGCAACCCTGTAGTATATTATATTTGATGATCTGCCGTTGTTGCCATTTCCTGAGTAATCGCTCGAGTTTCCATTCAGCGGGTACCAGGCATCTAGCGATGAGTTCTGTATCGCAGGCCCGTTAAGCCCGTTGAGGTATATTTTTGCTATCTGGCCCGGCGTGAGCGCTGAGCCGTAGACCTGAACGTTTGACATGTTTCCTGAGAAGGCGCTCCATCCGCTGGCAGCGCCGCCGAGCTGCAGGCTTGTCAGGGAGTACGGCCCTCCACTTATCCCCTCGCTTACGTTCCCGTCCAACCCGACATACACGCTTGCCGTACCCCTGCTGAATGTCGCGGCAACGAAGTTCCACGCATTTGCATCAACGACAACTGCGTTTGCACTGAACTCCGTCTGCGTTCCCCCCACAGATAGGAGGACGGGCATCCTCGCGCTGCCGCCAAAAAGGCCGAGCGCAATGCCCACGGACCCTACGGAGTTGAAGACCGTAAGCGTGCTTCCAGATGTCGACGGTTTTACCCACATTGTTATCGTGAAGGAGTTGCTGGCGATCGCATTAGGCTCTGTTATGTTGCTCGAAGCGGACGGCGCGAACGACGCGGTCTCCCTGTCAAGAAGCGAGAAGGAGAACAGGCCG
>Ga0335072_10015819_pt1 | contig 10703 bp, 7 predicted proteins | sample Lox_Sample_21_FD_206725 | JGI IMG/M metagenome (GOLD analysis project Ga0335072, IMG submission 206725) | Soil microbial communities from Loxahatchee National Wildlife Refuge, Florida, United States - Lox_Sample_2.1 | ecosystem: Environmental > Terrestrial > Soil > Wetlands | place: USA: Florida... | reverse complement strand
TCTAAGGCTCCTGGCCGGTCTTTCGCTTGGCGGTGGCGAGTTCCAGGAACTGCTCTCCCAGCTCAACGATCCGTTGCGCTGCGGCGATACCGTCTGTGACGTCTTTCGCCGTGGCGGTCGGCTTATCGGGATCTGGGTACTGGGTGTCATTGCGCTTCTGGCGCATCCAGTCAAATTCGCGCAGCGTGCGCCTGTGCTGCGGCAACTGTGCCTGCATGAGCTCGCCAAGTACACGGTGCCCGCCGTCGCCGCCGCGGGCGCGCAACCCCTGGACGGCGAGCATGGCTGACAGCGACTTCCGCGCAGCGTCGTATGCAGTTACGAATGCTGCAGCGGTGTCCTCAGTGGCGGCCAGGATGCGGGCGGAGGACAGATGCATCCGGGCCTGTTCAAGGATGGTACGGGCATGAGCCGGGTTGGCCTCAACTCGCTCGATCTGCCCGCGGTCGAGGAGGAACCCCGTAGCGGGAGCGTCAGGCAGCCAGCCGAGGTCGCCTGCGGGCAGGTTGCGCTCAGTCACTAGCTGCCTTGGGGTCGACAAGGGTGATGAGGGGACGGGACGCGACCGTCATCAGGAAGGGCTGATCTTTCGTGGCCCACTCCTTGGGTGTGACTGTGCGGATGTTGACCTCAGTGTGCAGCTGTTGCTGTGCCGCGTCAGCGACATCAAGCAAATCGGTCCGGGACGGGTCACCGACGACAATGACGTCGATGTCGCGTGGCGGGCTGCCGGGCTGTCCGACGCGCCGACTTGCCCAGGAGCCGTAGATGTAGGCCTCCCGGATGCCTGGCACTTCGGCGAGGAGGTCACGCAGCAGCGGGGCTGGCCCGTAGGTTTCCACCACGATCTGTGACATGGGTTGCCATAGCGGGTGCTCCGTGTTGGCACGTATCAGCCGGTTGTTGCCTTGGCGCCGATCGCGCAGGACGTCGGCATCGACGAGGCGGCTGACCTCACGGTGAGCGACAGCCGGGAGCACGCCTGCGCGACGGGCGATCTCTGAGACCGTAAGCTCAGTCGTTGGATCAAGCATCGTCTCTGCCAGCACAGCGCCCTGCGCGTCAGAGCGCAGGAAAGGCGTCAGCATAGACGGGCCAGCTTTCACAAAACATGATAGTAGCTTTAGCTTATGCGATAGGCAAGGGCCGGCTCCGCGCCTGCCGCTCGATCGACGCGGAGCGGCCAGCGGCGGGTTCAACGCCGTCCGCATCGAGCAGCCCCACGGCCCGCTCCTGTCCGCCCTCAACTCCTACCTCGGACCATCGGCGACCGTGCCAGCGTCATCGTCACCTTCGCCGACGGCCACGAGACAACCCTCGACCTCACAACTCGCCTAGCGCCCTGGCGGCAGGTCCCGGACCCGGCGGCCTCATAGAGCGGTGACACCGCCGGAACTAGCTATCACTCTCGAAAATCGTGAAGATCCTGGCGGGCACGGGAAGAGCCATCGGTATATGCGTACGGTCCCCGGCTCCTGAGGATGGGGTACCGTTGCTCCCCGACAAAACTCGTCGGCAGCGGCGGGGTTCTACGCGGCGACTAATCCGAGGGTTCAGATGAGCCCGGCAGGCCGAAAGCCGGGTCGCGGTCGGCGGCCATGTAAACAAGATCCTCTCGGCTAGACCACCGCAACAGTGCACAACGTGATGCCTCGGTCGCCTTCGGCAAATAATGTCAGTGGGTGGGCTTACCATCACATTCATTGGCTGATGGCGGAGGGGAGCACATGGAATCCTCTGAGGACGAGGCAGTGGGCGGCGGCGCGGATCATCCCGGCATGCTCGCCGGAATGGCCGTCGGCGGACTGAGCGTTTATGAGCCATCGTTCTCAGCGCGGGTTGCGGCATTCCTGCGGTTCAGCCCGGTGATCGAAGCCGTGCAGTCTGCACGGCGGCACGGCTGGCCCGAGGGCGGGTACGACGTCGTCACGCTGGCGCTGGCTGCGATCGACCTAGTCGTGGCGCGGCAAGGCTTCGAGGAGGAGGCGACCCGCGGGGATGTCGTGTCGGCGCTGACTTTACTAGCATCTCTTGCCTGCCCGGACCGGCCCGCGGCGGAACACGCGGATGTGGGCGCGTTCGTCGTCGATTACCTGCTGAACCGGCAGGGCTACCAGGCCAGGTTCCGCTATGTGACCAGCGACTACTCCAACCAAGAGCGTGGCCACTACCGCCGTGACGTGCCGTTCGCGTTGCTGGAGCAACGGGATGACGCTGCGCGGGACGAGAATGTGCTGCGGGCGACCGCCGACGCGATCAACGCGCTGATTGGCGGTCTCGACTTCGATGTTGAGGATGAGCAGGTCGCGACCGAGATCATCCTCCAGCGGCAGCTGGAGCGGAACGCCTTCGACTCGGCCGTCCGGTCGGCCGAGCGCGCCCGACTGCTGTCCGTCAGCCTGGCGGAGGAACTCGACCGAGTGGTCAAGCAGACCCGCCGTGACCTGCGGGCCGTGGAAGCCGAGTGGGCGACGAACGTGCCGAACCGGCTGGCGGCGGCGCGCGAGCACATCGGCGACCGGCTCAAGACGGAACGGTACCTGCTGGGCAGGGTCCGGGAGGCGCTGGCCAGCGGAGACGAGAAGATCCTAGCCCCCGCGCGGCGGATCGCCCGGCTGCTGGAGGAGTGCCAGTCCCGGCATGAGGCCCTGCACCAGCGGGTCATCGTAGCCCGCGGAGTCTTCCTGGACGAGCAGGAGCGCCAAGCGTTCCGGCCACCCGCCCCGGTTAGCCTGCCCGACCCCCACCAGCAGATCCTGCTCCCGGCCCTTGAACTCGACGAAGCCACGGCGACCGTGCTGACCAGCCGACTCCTAACGGATATGCTCGGTCCGCAGGTTCCGCGCCTTCCCCGCCTCTACCGCCTCATCAACGACCTTTGGGCGCACCGGGCAACGCCCGCGGCTGATGGTCGGGGAGAGGAGCAGCCCGAGATCGCTGCTCCGGCACCGCCACTACTCCGACCCGAGATCATCGACGTGGCCATCCGCGCCGTGGCACGGGTGGGCCTGCCCGCCCGGCTCTCCGCGCTGCTGGCGGCCTGCTACGACGACCGACTGGCCCCCTATCCGGAGGCTCGCGACCTCGGCGCGGAGGTCATCAACCTTTCAGTCCTGTGGGCGTTCTCCCCCGAGGCGGCCGACGGCGGGGATGCCTCGGCCGACGACCTGATGGCACAGGTACTCGGCCGCAGGGCCGCCGTAGACAGCGATGGGACTCCGCTGCGGCTGCCAGGCTGGGAAGGCGACGACGTCATCGTCGCGCCCGATGCTGACACCCTCGCGATACCGAACCCTGTCCCGGTGACCTCCCGCCTGCCCCTTGTCCGGGCGTCCTTGGAGCCGTGATGCCCCTCATCGACAGCGACCACGCCGACATAGGCACGCTGCTGGCCTGGGCGTTGCGGCCCACCCAGCGGCCTGGCCGCAACCCCGAGTACCAGCGGGTGCTGACCCGGTACCGGACCGAGCATGAGTTCAAATCGGCCGCGAACGCGGTGCTGTACGGCCTGGGCGCGGAGCCGCTCTCATCCGGAGACTTCGGGCTGATCCTCGGGATCACCCCCGAGTCACCGCTCGCATTCCGGGTCTCTGACATGCCAAGTGTCTCCAAACCCGAGCACCGGCTCCTTGCTGGCCTGATCCTCGCCGGCCTGGTTGCGTTCGCCTACCCCAGCGCCCAAGAGCTGACAGAGGACCAGGTCCGGCACGTCCCGATCAGTGAGTTCGACACGTGGCTTCGCGACCTGTGTGGGCAACTTGAAGATCACGACGCCGCCGGGGAGGCCATCCCCGAGGAAGGGCTTGACGCTGCCTGGCGGGTCTACTTGGACATGCCCCCGGTGTACTACTCAGAACAGGGGCGCAACTCCGGCCGGCTGTCCAGCAAGTGCACCCAGTTCTGGGTGCAGGCCATCTTCACCTGGCTCACCGGCCAGGGCATGGCCCGCCAGGAATCCGGGTCCGAGGAGACCTGGACCCTCACCGAACGGTTCCGGATTCACGCGAAGGAGATCGCCCTAGAGCGTGCCTACACATTCCTCACGGACCTCCAACGGAGCCGGGCCGCCGGCCCGGCTTCCACCACAGTGCAGGGAGAGTCCCAGTGACTTACAAGCTTGCAGCCATCCGCTTCCGGTCGATCGGCGAGCGTTCGGCCCGCTTTACCGACCTGACCCTCACCCTCACCGCCCCCGGCGATGACGGACCCGAGCCGCAGGACTCGGTCATCTGGCTCCGCAACGGCGGTGGCAAGTCCAGCATCCTGTCGCTGCTCTACGCCCACCTGCTGCCCCGTTCATATGACTTCATGGGCCGGTCCGTCAAGCGGAACCTCACCGACTACATCGACTCTGGCGACACCTCCCATGTGGTGGCCGTCTGGGAGCCAGCCGGGGCTACCCGCACCCTGACCGGAGAGCCCGACGGAGTCCTGATCACTGGTGCCGTCCATGAGTGGGCCGACCTGCGTCGGCCCGGCCAGCCAGAGCAGTCGAGGGATAAACTCAGCACCTGGTTCTACGCCTTCCACGCAGTCACCGGCGTCGCGGACCTCTCCACCCTGCCGTTTGCCGACGAACTCGGGCGAGCCCGCCGCCTCACCGGGTATCTGGACGCGCTGAAGGAACTGGTCCGCCCATACGGACAGCGGGCCAGCCTTGTGGTGACCGATCGGCAGCATGTCTGGACGACGGCTCTCCTGGACCGCCAACTCGATCCGGAGGTCTTCCGCGCGCAGAAGCAGATGAACCACGTCGAGGGCGGTGTGGAGGACTTGTTCAAGTTCCCCGCGGCCAAGGACTTTATCGACTTCCTCCTCGACCTTACTACCCAGCCTGATCACGCCAATGATGTCGCCGGCCGGCTGGGCGCGATCGCCAAGATCATCGCCGACAAGCCCGCCAAGATCACGGAGCGAGACTTCTGCAATGCCGCTGCACGGGACTTGGACGTAGTCGACATACGCCACGGCGAGCGGCAGTCTGCAGAAATGGAGGCGGAGCAGGCACGGAAGGCGGCTGCAGGGCTTGCCGCCTCGTTCCACGCGGCCATCGCCGTCGCGGAGCAAGAGCAGGGGGGACTAAGTAAGCAGAGAGATACTGCTATCGAGGCCCGCACGGTGGCGAACAACGACCGCAGCCAGGCAGGCGACTTGCAGTACCTCTACCGGCGCCGGGCAGCACAGCTCCGTACGGGTGAGGCCGGGGCAGCCAAAGGCGAAGCGACCATAGCGGCGGAACAGGCCACTACGCTGGTCCGGGCCTGGGAGGCGGCCCTGGACCTGGCAGAGCAGACCGCGAAGGAGCACGAACTCGCCCAGGCCCGCAAGGCGGCCGAGGCCGAGGAGAACGAGCTCGCGCCGCTCCGTGCCTCGCACGCGCTGCACGCGGCCCGGCTCCGGGTGCGCCTCAACGCCCTCGCAGAAGTGGGTGAGGAGGCGGCCAAGACTGCGGACCAGGACGCTGAAGCTGCCGCTGAGGAGGCAGAACGCGAGGCCAGATTCGCGAAGACAGCGCGCGATGAACTGCAGACGGCGACCGGTGACGAGTCTAGGGCGCAGGAGCGCCTGGATGACCTGGACCTGCGACGCCGGGACGGAGTTGCACGCGGGCACCTGCCAACGGTCACCACGCCCCCACAAGCGCACCGTGATCTAGTCGCAGGGCAGCGCGCCACCCTTGACGAGGATCTCCTCGGCATCGCGGGCCGGGCTGGCATCCGCCGAAGCCGCCGTACCGAGATTAGTGGCCTGCAGACGGGCCTCGCGACAGAGCACAGCGCCACCAGTCAGCAGCACGGCGTCACAGGAAAGAGGATCACGGAACTGACCGATCGCCGGGCCGCGCTGACCGCGAGCGGACGGGTCCGCGAACTCACCGAGGCAGCAACCGACGAGGAGATTGACTTGTGGGGCGAGGCGGACGCCCTGCTCCGGCGTCTCGACAATGCGGTGATCGCGGCGGACGAGGAACGGATCCTGCGCCGCGCCCAACTCCACGCCGACCAGCGCACGATCGACGCCCAGGAAAGGAACCGGTACCTCCCTACCAGCCTCGACGCGGAGGCCATCCAGCGGGCTCTCGTCCCGAGGGTCCCCGTCCAGACGGGTTGGGAATACCTCCGGCTGACCCTACCGACCGGCCAACTGGTCCCCGCTTTGGACATCCCCGCAATCGGCCGGCTGGGGTCCGGCCTCGTCGTCCCGACCGACTCGGCTGTCGATGCGGTGCGCATCCTGGACTCGGAGGACGCCACCACCGTCAGCCTCGTCGGCGTCTACACCGCCGAGGGCGCCGACGCCCTCATCGCCGCCGCATTGGCCGCAGACAGTGACGAGGTGGCGCCGGTCTGGGCCAGCCTTCAGCGCGGCCTCGTTGATGAGGACGCGGCACGTGCGGCGGTCCGGCTGCTGAAGGACCGTGCCGACGCTGCGGGCCACGACGATCGCGAATTGGCCAGCCGACGCCAGGCCGATGACACGCTCCGTCACAACCTGAGGAGTTTCCTCGCTGACTGTCCCCAGGGACACCTGTCTTACCTGGAGGGTGAGCTCCATCACCTAGACGGCGAACTCGCGCGGATCGCGGGAGAGCTGGAAGTCCTGAAGCAGGAGCTAAACGCCCTCGATAAGGAGGAACTCCAGGACCAGGTGGCATCCAAGGAGATCAACCTGCAGCGCGAGACTCTAGCCATCACGATTGCCTGGCTAGAGTCGCTCGTCCCGGCGGCCGGGCAGGAGGACGACTGGCGGCGCTGGCTCGCCGACGCGCGCGAGCGGGCATCCGATGCCAACACGCACGCCGAGGAGCACGACACCAGGAGGGTGGCAGCCATCACGGCGGCCCAGGATGCGAAGGCAATCGCCGGGACCGAGCGGGACAAGGCACAGCGGTACCGCGGAGAAGCCGCAGCTATCCCCAGTGACGCCACGACACCGGGCGGCCAGGAGGCCGTGGCGGACTCAGCCGTGCCGCTGGATGCCCTGCGCCGCAGCCACGAAAATGCGCGACTGGCACTGCAGGCCCGTGCTGCCCAGTCCGTGCTCGCGGACCGGGTAGAGCGGCTCAGGCAGCAGCTTGCCGAAGCCAGTGCCAAGCTCGTCGGCCGCCCGGCGGCCGTCCTGCAGGCCGCACGAGTCCTGCTCGGAACACCCGACGGGCAGGAACCGCGCCTCCGGGATGCGGCACTGGAGAATGCACGAGCCAACGAGCGCGCTGCCGCCGCAGCGCTCGGCGCGGCCAGCCAGGCGGTCACCCAGTGCGAGAGCGCGTTCAAGGCCCTTGAACGACCAGGCGGCGACCCTCGGCGGGTGCTGCCCCAGGTCCCCATGAGCTCGGATGAGGCCGACGAACTCGCCAGCGAGCAGGAGCGTCTGGCCGCACAGGCCAACGCCAAGGTCAACGAGGCCGACGACTTGATTGCGAAGATCAACACGCAGGCGGAACGCATCGGGAACCGTGCGAAGACACTCGCCGCGCTGCTGGCGACCCTCCCCCCGGTGGATGACTCCGAGGCTGCCAGCGATCCCTTCGGCGGCACTGAACCCGAGGCTGCGACAAGCGCCGGCTCCGCGCTTAGCAGCGTTGAGCAGGCGAACAGCAAGGCGGGCACGGCGCGGGACGCGCTGGGCAAGGCAGTGGAGCAACTCCGCCGGACAGCGGGGACCTTCCCGGACATCCGGGGGCCGGTCCGGGACCGGGTGGCCCACGACCCGGCCGACGTGCTCGCTCCGCACGCCGCGGACGTAGCCGCGCGGCTTCGGCTGCGGGCACGGACGCTGGAGGGCGAATTGGAGTCGATCGCCACCGACCAGCGCATCCTGAGCGAGGCCCTAGCGCACCTTGTCCGGGAGAGCCTGGATCTGCTGAGCAGGGCCGAACGGAGCTCACAGATGCGCACCGCAACCGGCTCGTGGGCCGGGAAACGGGTCCTGCGGATCGGGTTCGAGCGGCCCGACGACGCGAGCCTGCTCGCGTACGCGGAGCGGGTCATCGACCAGACGGTCCAAAGAAAGCTTGCCCCCGAGGGGATGCCGCTGCTCAAGGAGGCCGTCCACGCGGCGGCAGGACCACGAGGGTTCAACGTCCGGGTGCTCAAGCCGACCGACGACACGACTGGCACCACCGAGGACATCAGCCGCCTTGCCAAGTGGAGCGGTGGCGAGAAGCTCACCGTCTGCGTGGCCCTGTACTGCACACTCGCGGCACTGCGAGCCACGCACACCGGACGTGGCGCCCGCCCCGGCGGGGTACTGTTCCTCGACAACCCCATCGGCCGCGCGTCGTCCGCGCAACTGGTCCGCCTGCAGCGGGATGTGGCGGCCTCCCACCGGATCCAGCTCGTCTACACGACAGGCGTCAAGGACCCGGCCGCCGTCATCCAGTTCCCCAACATCATCCGCCTCGACAACCGCGAGGGCCGCACCGGCGGGCGCCGGTATGTCGTAGCAGACGACAACGCGCCAGCAGACGTGCCGAGGCCCAACCTGGTAACGGGCGTGCGCACCGCCCATGCGGACCACTCCTGGGACATTCCCAACCCGCAGGATCAGGCCACCGAGGATGCCAAGTGACCGCCCCGCCCGAGAGGGCGGCCATGTCTCAGCTAGCCCGGGAGGTCGCGCGAGCCATTGCAGCATCGCCAGGAAAGCGCATCCAGGGCTCAGATCTGTTTCACGCCGCGACCGTCGCCGATCCTGGACTCGTCGGCGACCCCGCGGCACGGTCCCGGTTCCGGGACGTCCTGCGAGAGCTGGAGGCCGCGGCACTGATCGCACTGCCATCGCCGGCCTCCCGGACGGCATGGGACCGCAGACTGTTCCCGGAGCTTCCCGTCTGGATTACCCGCACCGGCACCGCACCAGCCACGGTCCGCAGCAGGCCCGCGCCTCGTGTCTGGCCGGGCGTGCTTGAGGCGGCGGGCCGAATCGCCAGCCGCGCCGACGAGCACGTGCTCCTAGACAGGATCGCCTCCTGGCTGCGTGACAATCCCCATCCAGTGCTCGTTCCGGTCGAGGAGCGATCCCTGGAACTGTTCGACGACGAGAAGGCCATCGACCGCTACCTGACGACACGGCTGTTTACCTCCGGTGCGCTTACCTTGGACCTGCTTGCCTGCTTTGCCCCGCCCCCGCCGTTTGCCTCCCAGCACGTGCCGGGCATCGGCCCCACACGCCTCCTTGTCGTCGAGAACCTCGCAACGTATACCTCCTTCCTTACCGCCCTTCGCGAGCTGACCGCTGGTTCGCGCGCCGACCTACACGTCGGCTGGGGTGCCGGTGGCGCGTTCGAGCAGAGTGTCCTGAGCATCCCCCTGCTTGAGCCGACCCCGGTCAGCGCCTCTTACTTCGGGGACCTCGATCAAGCGGGCCTGCGCATCGCGGCGAGCGCAGCGGCGAAGACGGCCGCTGCGGGACTCGTGGAGCTGCGGCCGTTGGAAGCCGCCAACCAGTTCCTCCTCGACGGCCCGTCGCACTGGCGTCGCCCGGACGCCAGCAGCCGCGGCAGCCGTCCCCACCAAGCCGGGGCAGTGAGTTGGCTTCCGCCCGCGCTGCGGAGCCAGGTCGGTGAACTCTTCGCGGCCCGGCAACGCATCCCACAGGAACGCTTGGGGCTTGCGGCGCTGCGTCAGCAGCCGACGCTACTTGCGGCACTCTTCCCGCTGGGCTGAACAACGGCGGGAGAGCATGGCACCGCTGTCCGGCGGCTACCGATAGCATGAGATCGCTGAACGGCTCACTTACGCCACTCCCGTGCTGACCCAGCCGAAGGCGCGCAGCCGCCCCGACCCGCGCGCGCTGCGCACGGCCTTGTACCAGCATGCGTTCAATCCCACCCGGCCGGCCGAACCGGGTGGCCCAGCCGCGCAGATCCTGGACTGGGCGCAGCAAGCGTCGCTGCCCATCGGCTGTCTCGGTGAGCCGGCAGTGCTGCGCACCGCACTGGAGGCGCTAACTTTCCGGCTGGACGGAAGCCGGGCGGCGGCCAACACCATCATCCGCAAGCGCGTCGTCCTGCACGGCGCGCTCGGTTACGCGGTCGAGGGTGGCCTGCTGCCGGACAACCCACTGGACATCATCGCCTGGCAGATACCTCGATCGTCAGCAGCCCTCGATCCCGTGGTCGTCGCCAGCCCCGCGCAAGTCAGAGCGCTCCTGGACGCGGTCGCCCGGACCAAGCCAGAAATGACCGCCTTCTTTGGCTGCCTCTACTACGCCGCCCTCCGCCCAGAAGAGGCCGTCGCCCTGCGCTACGCCGACTGCCACCTGCCCTCCTCCGGATGGGGCATGCTCCGGCTCGGCGCAGCCACACCCAGGACCGCCGCCGCCTGGACTGGCAGCGGCACTAGCCACGAACGGCGCGGCCTCAAGCACCGGCCGGACAGCACGATCCGCATGGTCCCGGCCCCACCAGTGCTGACCGCTATGCTCCGTGCGCACTTCATCGCCTACGGCACCGCACCCGACGGGCGGCTGTTCCGCGGAACCCGCGGCGGGCCGCTCAGCGAGTCGGTCTAGCCGGTGTCACCACATGACGACACCGGCTTTGACCTGCGAAAATGGGTGTGGCAGGTGTTGGGTTCGAACCAACGTAGGCTGAGCCGACGGTTTTACAGACCGTCCGCGAACACGCCCTGACCAGCGACGGAACCCTCCATGTCGCTAGCTTCGGTACGCATCCGGTACGGCGCACCGCCCGGCAGCGT
>Ga0335072_10015817_pt1 | contig 10704 bp, 11 predicted proteins | sample Lox_Sample_21_FD_206725 | JGI IMG/M metagenome (GOLD analysis project Ga0335072, IMG submission 206725) | Soil microbial communities from Loxahatchee National Wildlife Refuge, Florida, United States - Lox_Sample_2.1 | ecosystem: Environmental > Terrestrial > Soil > Wetlands | place: USA... | reverse complement strand
GGGATCTTCTGGCTGTACGCCGGGTTCGGTGTGCTCGCGCTCATCTTCTTCCTCGTCAGAGTGCCCGAGACCAAGGGCCGCTCGCTGGAGCAGATCGCCCGTGGCCTTGGCGCAGAAGGTCAACAGCAGCGCGGTAACGAGACCGCGCCCGCCCACTGAAAACCATGCGAGCGGACGCCTACGTGCAGCGATGACCGTCGTGATCCTAGACGTCGACGGGACACTCGTCGACACCAACTATCAGCACGCGCTCGCGTGGTATCGCGCTTTCCGCGACCACGGGATCGTGCTGCCGATCTGGCGCCTGCACCGTCACATCGGCATGGGTGGCGACCAGCTCATCACAAGCCTCACCGGCGCCGATGTCGAGCACAGGCTCGGCGATCGGATCCGCTCGCGGGAGGCCGAGTGCTACGGCGAGATGATCGACGAAGTTGAGGCCATGAAGGGCGCAAGCGAGCTGCTCGAAGACGTGCACGAGCGCGGCCACACGGTCGTCCTCGCCAGCTCCGCCAAGCAGTTCGAGATCGAGCACTACATCGACCTGCTCGGCGCCCGCCAGCTCGCCGACGGATGGACCAGCGCCAGCGACGTCCAGGCGACCAAGCCCCAGCCCGACCTCGTGAACGCCGCTCTCGAGCGTGCGCACGCGAGTCCCAAGGAGGCGACGATGATCGGCGATTCTCCCTGGGACGTACAGGCAGCCAAGCGCGCCGGAGTGCAGACGATCGCGGTGATGACAGGCGGCTTCTCAAAGGAAGAGCTGTGTCAGGCCGGTGCCATAGAGGTATGCGAGTCGGTCGCCGAGCTGCGCTTCGCACTCCCCCACACAAGCCTACGGGCGATCCCTCGGCGGTGTGAAGCTCGCGGTGGTGGGTAGAGGCGCAAGTACTGTAAGTCCACGATCGGAGGTATTCATGTTTGAGCAACTGAACAGCCCACAGGGGGCGTTGAACTGGCAGCTGGGGGCGGCGCTGACGATGGAGCGCGAAATCATCGACATGCTCGACGAGCTGATCGAGGAATCGCGCGACGAAGCGGTCAAGCAGGCATTCCGCGCCCACCAGGCCGAGACACGCGGCCACGTGCAGAACCTCGAGGGAGTGTTCCGGTCCTTCGGCTGGGAGGTGGACGACTCGCCGTGCCCGACGATCAAGGCGATCGAGAAGGAGGGCAAGGCCAACATCAAGAAGGCCGACGAGGCGATCGTGGACTCCATCATTCTCGCGGGCGCGATGGAGACCGAGCACCACGAGATTGCTGTCTATGAGAACCTGATCATCCACGCGCAGGCGCTCGGTCACGAGGAAGCCGCAGAGCTGCTGAAGCGCAACCTCGACGAGGAGCGCCAGGCGCTGGAGAAGGTCACAGGGTTCGCCCGCCAGCACGCGTCCAGCGGCGCGAAGCAGCCCGCCTGAGCATGACTTGACTCGCGCGGCCAGGCCGCCGTCCGTTCTCGGAATGTGGCCTGGCCTCCGCAGCCCGCGGAGCCGCATGGTGTTTGACGTGCTACTGCGAACACGCCTGAGATGAACGCTCGGATGGGCTGGTTAGGTGACGAAGGGCGTGGGTAGCGATCAGAAGATGCGCCAGCAGCTCTAACCAGCGGCGTTTGCGGGGTGACGGCGGGGGTAGGAGCCAAGACATGAACGCTGAGAACAAGAACGAGACCAAGGGAGCGCTATGAGCGAGACCGTCGCGGACCACCTGCTCCACCGACTCGCAGCTGAGTGGGGGGTGAAACGCATTTATGGTTATCCCGGCGACGGGATCAACGGGATCATTGGCGCCTTCGGCCGCGCAGGTGACTGCCCCGAGTTCATCCAGGTCCGCCACGAGGAGATGGCCGCGTTCATGGCTTGCGCGCACGCCAAGTTCACTGGTGAGGCCGGCGTGTGTCTCGCCACCTCCGGCCCCGGCGCGATCCACCTGCTGAACGGTTTGTATGACGCGAAGCTCGACCACCAGCCGGTCGTTGCGATCGTGGGCCAGCAGGCCAGGCTTGGGCTCGGCGGCAACTACCAACAGGAGGTCGACCTCACCACCCTCTACAAGGACGTCGCGCACGAGTACGTGCAGATGGCGACCGAGCCCGGCCAGGTGCGCCACCTGATCGACCGGGCGATGAGGATCGCGCTCTCCGAGCGCACCGTCACCTGTGTGATCCTCCCCAACGACCTGCAGATGGAACCCGCGGTCCCAACGCCGCCGCACACGCACGGCACCGTTCACTCCGGTCCCGGCTACACTCCGCCGCGCGTTACCCCCGGGGACGAGGAGCTTCAGCGCGCCGCCGAGGTACTCAACGGCGGTAAGCGCGTGGCGATGCTTGTGGGCGCGGGCGCGCTGCACGCCACTCAGGAGGTGATCGAGGTCGCCGACACGCTCGGCGCTGGTCTCGCCAAGGCGTTGCTCGGGAAGGCAGCCGTCCCCGACGACCTGCCGTTCGTCACTGGCTCGATCGGCCTGTTGGGGACGCGGCCGAGCTGGGACCTGATGCAGGACTGCGACACGCTGCTGATGATCGGCTCCAGCTTCCCCTACTCGGAGTTCCTGCCCGAGGAGGGCAAGGCCCGCGGCGTGCAGATCGACCTCGACGGCAGGATGCTCGGCATCCGCTACCCGATGGAGGTCAACCTCGTCGGCGACAGCGCGCTCACCCTCAAAGCACTCATGCCGTTGCTTGAACCCAAGGAGGATCGTGGCTGGCGGGAAACGGTCGAAAAGAACGTCAGCGCGTGGTGGCGGGTGATCGAGCAGCGCGCGCACCAGCCCGCCGAGCCCGTCAACCCGCAGCTGATCTTCCACGAGCTCTCAACGCGCCTGCCCGACGGGGCGATCCTCACCTCTGACTCCGGCTCGGCAGCCAACTGGTACGCCCGCGATGTGCGTTTGCGGGCCGGCATGATGGCCTCCCTCTCGGGCACACTCGCGACAATGGGGCCGGGCGTGCCGTACGCGATCGCCGCGAAGTTCGCGTATCCCGACCGGCCCGTGATCGCGCTCGTCGGCGACGGCGCGATGCAGATGAACGGGCTGGCGGAGCTGATCACGATCGCCAAGTACCGCAAGCGCTGGCCCGACCAGCGGCTGATCGTGCTGGTGCTCAACAATCGCGATCTCAATCAGGTGACGTGGGAGCAGCGCGCGATGTCCGGCGACCCGAAGTTCGTCGAGTCCCAGGAGCTGCCCAACGTGCCGTACGCCCATTGGGCGAAGCTCATCGGACTGAACGGCATCCGCACCGATGACCCCGATGCGATCGGGGAGTGCTGGGAGCAGGCGCTCGCCAGCGATCGTCCCACTGTGCTGGAGGTTGCGTGCGACCCCGAGGTCCCGCCGCTGCCGCCGCACATCACCGTTGAGCAGGCCCGCTCGTTCGCCTCGGCGATCCTGCACGGCGACCCCGGCAGCCGGCGGATCATCGCGCAGTCTTTGCGCCAGAAGCTGCCCGAGATCATCCCCGGCCGATGAGACGGCTGCTAGCCAATCTGCGGCGCGGTCGCGCACAACGCACCCTCGCTGCCGCGACCGCCGCAAGCGCACTGCCGCTGGGCCTTGAGATCTACTTCGAGCACTTCCGCGGCTCCTTCGGCGACAAGTGGATGTGGACCCCTGTCGCGCTCTCGCCGCTGCTCACCGCCGCCGCCGTAGCGGGGGTGTGCTCCCGACGTGCCGCGAGGACCGTGCTACCCGTTGTCTCCGCCGTGTACTGCCTGGACGGGCTGGCCGGCGTCTACACCCATATACTGGGCGTCCGTAAGCGTCCCGGCGGGTTCTCAGAGCCGCTCTACAACGTCGTCATGGGTCCGCCGCTGCTGGCACCAGGATCGCTCGCCCTGGTCGGCGGGATGGGCGTAGCGGCGGCGCTGGCCGAGCGGGAGCGCTGAAGGCGATGGCCCAGGCGCAGGCTCCCAGCCAGGCCGGGCATCTGCCCAAGCAGGGCGGCGACACCTCGCCAGGATCACCCGCTGGGCTGCCGCGTCAGCGCAAGGGGACCACGCCGCAGATGCGCGGGCGCTACCCCGACTACGACGTGCTCACGGCCGCCGAGCATTGGGACGCAAAGACGCGCGCCGTCGTCTTCGATCGGATAGCCAACGTCCCGCCGATCAGCTTCTTCACCGAGGGAGAGGCGCGCACAATGAGCGCGTTCTGTGACGTGGTAATGGCACAGGATTCCGAGCCTCGCGTTCCCGTGCTCGAGATGGTGGACGCCAAGCTCCACGCCGGTCGGCTGGACGGTTTTCGCCATCACGACATGCCGCCTGACCCGGAGACCTGGCGGCAGGTTGCCGCCAACCTCGACGAGAGCGCACGCGAGTACGGGTGCGAGGACGGGTTCGCCGGCGCGTCATCCAAGCTCCAGCACGAGATCGTCGAGCGTTTTGCTGACGGACAGCTCGACTGGGAGCTGCCAGTCGAGAAGGCGTGGGGGGTGGTGATGCGGGGCGTGCTCGGCGCTTTCTACTCGCATCCCTGGGCCTGGAACGAGATCGGCTTCGGCGGACCTGCATATCCGCGTGGGTACGCCAGGCTCGGCCCCGGACAGCGCGAGCACTGGGAGGCACCGCCCGAGTTCGCCGTCGATCCGGTCGAGGATGTGCGCGAGCGGGGCCTTGAGTGAGAGAGCGGCTGCGTGTCGCGCTGAAGGGCGCTGTTCGTCCGTACGAGAACGACTCTGCGTTCCTGCTTGACCCGCACCGGCGCGGAGTGCCGGGGCGCGAGCGCATGCGCCGCTACAGGCCCGACGAGGCGGTCGACATGCTGATCGTAGGTGCGGGCGCGGGCGGCGCTACGCTCGCGCAGCGCCTCGCCCGCCGAGGATGGCGTGTGCTCGTGCTGGAGGCCGGACCGTTCTGGGACCCGGACGAGGATTGGGTCTCAGACGAGGCAGGAGCCCACCCGCTCTATTGGACCGAGGAGCGGATCATCGGCGGCGAGGATCCCGTGGAGCTCGGCAAGAACAACTGCGGGCGCGGCGTCGGCGGGTCGATGATCCATTACGCGGGGTTCACCCCGCGCTTTCACCCCTCCGACTTCGAAGTGCACACCCGCGATGGTGTAGCAGCCGATTGGCCCATCAGCTACCAGGATCTCAAGCCCCATTACGAGCGCCTGGAGCGCGAGCTGCCCGTCGCTGGGGAATGGTGGCCGTGGGGTGACCCGCACGGATACCCGCACGGTCCACACCCCGTCGGCGCTGGCGCGCTGCGTGCCTGGGAGGGCGCCCGGCGCCTGGGAATCGAGATGCGGGTCGGCCCCGTTGGGATCGCCAATGGCAGCTTCGGGCACCGCCCGCACTGCATTTACCGTGGCTTCTGCCTGCAGGGCTGCAAGGTAGGCGCCAAGGCATCCCCGCTCGTCACGCACATCCCCGACGCCCTGGAGCACGGCGTCGAGGTTCGAGCAGCCTGCATGGTCACAAGGATCGAGACCAACGATGCCGGGCGCTGCACCGGCGTCACCTACTTCCACGACGGCCAGGAGTGCTTCCAGGCCGCCGAGGCGATAACGGTCGCCGGGTACTCGATCGAGACGCCACGGCTTTTGCTGCACTCAACCAGCAGCCGCTTCCCGAACGGCCTTGCCAACGAGAACGACCTCGTAGGGCGCGGGATCATGGTCCAGGGAGCCCCACAGGTAGCTGGCCGCTTCCCGCAGGAGATGCGGATGTACAAGGCGCCGCCGCCGGAGATCAACTGCGAGCAGTTCTACGAGACCGACCTGTCACGCGGGTTCGTGCGTGGCTTCTCCATCCAGACCGTCGGCCCCCTGCCGATCGGGTGGGCCGAGCATGTGCTCGCCGACGGCCACTGGGGCCAAGCACTGCGGGAGTATATGCGCGACTACAACCACTGGTACACGATCGGCTGCCTCGCAGAGCTCCTGCCGAGAGCCGAGAACCGCGTCACGCTCGCCGACGTGACCGACCGCCACGGGATGCCCGTCGCGCGCCTGGACTACACGCAGTGCGAGAACGACCGCGCAAACATCGCCTACGCCAAGAACAAGCTCCACGAAATCCTCCAGGCCGCCGCAGCTCAGGACATCCTCGAGATCGACCGCTATGCCCACCTCGTCGGCGGCTGCGTCATGTCCGACTCGACGGACACGGGCGTGATCGACTCCGACCACCGTGCCTGGGGCGTGCCCAATCTGTTCGTGTGCGACGGCAGCGTGATGCCCACTCAGGGCTCCGCCAACCCGGCACTGACGATCATGGCGCTCGCCTCTCGCCTCGCTGAGCGCCTCGCAGAGAAGCGCATCGGTCATGCCACCGCGAAGGTCGGGAGCCGCGCATGACGCTGATTCGCACCCACCGCATGTGGGACCTCAGCCAGCCCATCTTCCACGACGGCCCTGCCTGGGCCGAGTACGACCCGCCGAACGTCACCCACAACTACCGACGCCAAGCCGAGGGGTTCAACGCCGAGACACTCACGCTGAACACGCACACCGGCACGCACGTTGACGTGCCCTACCACTTCGACGACAGTGGGCCGACCATCGAGCAGATGCCGCTCGCCGCGTTCGCCGCGCCCGCCGTGCTCCTCGACCTGCGCGATCGGGTGCACGCCGGCGAGCCGATAGGCCCCGACACACTCGACGGCACCCTCAACCAGCTTCAGCGGGGCGACATTGCCGTGCTCGTGACCGGCTGGGGAACGCGCCGCGCCGTCAGCGAGGAGTATCTGAAGCGCTGGCCCTACCTGGACGGCCACGGCGCCCGGCTCCTGCTCGAACACGGTGTCTCCGCTGTCGGGATCGACGCGCTCAGCATCGGCGGCTGGGGCGGACCGGAGAAGGGCGAACCAAGCCACGTCGTATTGCTCGGCGCCGGCAAGATCATCATCGAGGAGCTGAACATCCCCGACGAGTTGGTCGGACAGCGGTGCTTCCTGACCGCCTTCCCGGTGCTGCTGGAGGGCTGCGGTGGCGCGTGGACCCGTGCCGTCGCCTGGGAGATCGATCAGTAAGCCGCCGGGTGAGACGGGCATCAACGTGACCAGCGTCGGCGCGATCAACGCCACGAGCCTCGTGGCGATCCATCACCTGCCGGCGGCGCGCTGTTGCCCAGACGCTTGAACGATGACGCGAGGTTGACCGCGGTGCTGTCATTTGCCCCGTCCTCGCGCGGCTTCCGCTCATGCTGCTGCGCTTCGTCGGGCAGAGGGCAGGTCGATGACATGCCCCGTCATGGATCAGACACCGACTGGTTATGCACCTTTGATCTGGGGCTAAAGACTGCTCGTAAGAGCTCACAGAACACCCAAGTGAAGGGAGCCGCACGATGCGTATTCGTTACTTGTCATTCATCGCCCTCGGCGTGGCGGCGTGCTTTCTCATCGTCGCAAGCCAGGCATTCGCGGTGCAAGACATCGCCAATCTCGCGCTCGGCGTAGGCATCGGGATACTCGTCGTCTCAACGGCGACCGCATACCGTTTCCGTCGCCACATGACCTCGCTCACAAGCAGCGTGCTGGTCGCCATCGTGAGCGCATGGATGATCGTCGCAAGCCAGGTGTTCTCCCTGGGAACCGTCCAGAACCTGACCTTCGCCGAGGCCCTCGCAATCGCCGGGCTCGCGCTCGTCGGGCTGACCGGTCACGAGCTGAGCAGCGAGCGGGTGGTGCACGCACTCGACCCGATCAGTACGCAAGATCCCGAGCGCGAGCACAGGCTTGACAACCTGCACGCCTCAACCGCCGGATGACAAGTCAGTGGTGCTAGCCGTCATCGGCGCAAACCACAGTCGCGCCGATGACGGCAGGGCGTCACCCGCACCCGTGAGCAGGGCCGACAACGGGGCGCTGGTTTGCCTGGCGCAGGACAGCGGCGCCTCCCTATGGGAGGCCGCGCAGCAGGCAGACCTCACGATGCCCGGCTCGCAGGCCGACCTACTCGCCCTCGGGTTCGCGCTCGGAGCTCGCCTCGGGCCAAACATCTCCTGAACAGCCACCAGCCGCGCCCAGTACGTGTGTTTGACTCCGCCGCGGCGGGTAGGTGTAGCTCATGGCCACCTTCAGGTCTTTCGCACGCGAGTAACCCGGAGTTCCTTCACAGGATCATCATGTCGATCGCGACAGAGAACAGCCAGTCCACGCTCACAGCACACTACGCCCCAGGCGAGGAGCGGCCCCTACGCCCCTACATGATCCTAGCCGGCGCTTACGGGGCCGCATTCGCCGGCTCGCTCGTGGCGCTGCGCACCCGCGGCCATAAACTGCCCGAGCGCTTCACCGTCGCCGATGCGCTGCTAGTCGGCGTCGCCACCCACAAGCTCAGTCGCCTCATCGCCAAGGACAAGGTGACGAGCTTCCTGCGCGCACCGTTCACCAGATTTCAGGAGTCAAGCGGCCACGGCGAGGTCGAGGAGGAGCCCTGCGGGCACGGTGTACGTCTGGCCGTCGGCGAGCTTTTGGTGTGCCCATACTGCCTAGCCCAATGGGTCGCTACAGGGTTCACCGTTGGGCTCATTGGCGCCCCCCGCTTGACGCGGCTGCTCGGCACCGTGTTCGTGGCTCACACAGTCTCAGACTTCCTGCAGGTTGCATACCGCGCGGCTGAGGACGAGCTTTGAGCAGGCGAGATCGGCGGCCGCGCCGCAGGCGCCGGGAGTTGCTCAGGCGCAGACGATCGGCGGCGTGGACTCGGGGGTGGGCCGCCGCCGCTGGTACGGACGCTGGCGAGCCCGCGGTGCGCTCGCTCTCTGCGTTATCCGAGAGCAGATTCGGGGGTGTCGATCATCTGCAGATGATCGACCAAGCGCGTCAAGCTCAGCAAGCGCTGAACTTGCGCTGAGCCTTCGGTGACGGCAAACCGCCGCCCACTCTCACGCACAGCCTTGCGAGCCCTGAAGATCGCTTTCAAGCCAGTCGAGTCAAGGAAGCATACGCCCCGGAGGTCGAGCACCACCACGCCCGAGCCGTTGAGATTCGCGCCGGCCAGAGCCTCATCCAACTGGGAAGCGCGAGCCATGACCAGCTCGCCTTGCAGCTCGAGGATCACGCGGTCTTGCCCACGCCGCACAGTTACGCAGAGCTGCTGCTCGACCTCAGCACGCATCGCTCGATTCTAGCCTCATGCGGCAGCTCCCGCCAGTCGCAGGCCAAGCAGGGCGATGTCGTCCTGCGGCTGGCCTTTGGCGCTCTCGACCGTCGCCACCTCGATCGTTCGAAGCATGTCCTGCAATCCCAAACCTCGCACCTGCGCGCCCAGGCTCTCAGGCAGTGCGACCCCTCGGCGACCTCGCGCCGCCTCGGGCACCCCGTCGGTGTAGAGCAGCAGGGTCTCTCCCTGACAGAGCTCAACCGAAACCTCGCTGACCGCGACCGGATCGACCAGCCCCAGAACGGTTCCTGGCTCGCCGGACGCAGACATCTTTCCGCCAGGGCCAACGATCAGTGGCCGCGGATGGCCCGCGAGAGCAATCGTGAGCCTCGCACGCAAGTCCGGCGGCCCGACTGCTATCAGGCAGACAGTGCACATCTGGCCTTCGGGCTCTTGCGCTTGAAGCGTGCGATGAAGCAACTGGAGCATCCCTGTCGGGTCCGCATCAAGTCTCGCCGCCGCTCGCAGCGTGTGACGCGCCAGCGCCGTCACGCTTGCCGCCTCGGCGCCCTTGCCACAGACATCGCCGATCACCAGCATCCAGCCGTCCCGATAGGGGAGCACGTCGTAGAAGTCGCCGCCCACCTCGTTCAGCTCCCCGGTGGGGCGGTATCGCGCGGCAACCTCAAAGCCAGGCATCGCAGGCAACGAGTCCGGCAGCAGCGCTCGCTGCAGAACACGCGCTATCCGGCTGCGCTCCGTGTACAGGCGCGCGCTTTCGATAGCCGTGCCTGCGCGACGCCCGAGGCGCACAGCAACGCCGAGGTCGGCGTCGATCAGCCGCCGGCCATCAAGCGAGGAGACGAGCGTCATCGCGCCGAGCGTGTGTGCGGGCGCGGCCAGCGGCACGATAATCACGTCGCGTGCGCCCATCTGGCGCAGCAGGCCCAGATGCTCGGCGTCGCGGGCGTAGGTCGCCAGCGCCTCGGTGGTTATGTCGTTGAAGATCTGTGCTTCGCCGGTGCGTATCACCTCGGCGACACCGACGGGTTCATCGAGCGTCGGCCGGTAGGCCCGATCGAGTTGTTCGGCGAGCGCGAGCTTCTCGGGGTCGTTGTGATGAACGGCCACCCGTTCGAGCTGCCCTCTCTCGCCAAGAACGTCAACAGCGCACCAGTCGGCCAGTTCGTCGGCTGCCAGACGCGCGATCCGCCGCAGCGTCTCGCCGTAGTCCAGCGAGGAAGCCAGCACACGACTCGCCCGCGCCATGAACGCCTCGGCGAGCTGCGCGCGCTTAACCTGCGTGACGTCCTCGAACACATTCGCCGCGTACATCATCTCGCCGGTCTCGGGGTCGAGGATCGGGGAGGCACGGACCATCACCCAACGCTCCTCGCCGGTTGCGCGCACGATGTTTCGCACAAGCAACGCGGGCGCCGGCTCCCCCCGGAAAAGACGCCTCGCCGGCATCGCATCCGGGTCAAGCTCCTCGCCTGACTCGCTGCGCACGATGAACCGCGACATCAGCTCGTCCGGCTCGGCCTGTGCAAGCTCCTCGGCGGAGCGCAAACCCAGCAGGTCGAGCGCCGCCTGGTTTGCGAACACGGTCCGCCCGGCCTCATCGACGACCGTGATCGCCTCGGCGAGATT
>Ga0335072_10015815_pt1 | contig 10704 bp, 7 predicted proteins | sample Lox_Sample_21_FD_206725 | JGI IMG/M metagenome (GOLD analysis project Ga0335072, IMG submission 206725) | Soil microbial communities from Loxahatchee National Wildlife Refuge, Florida, United States - Lox_Sample_2.1 | ecosystem: Environmental > Terrestrial > Soil > Wetlands | place: USA: Florida... | reverse complement strand
TTCGAACCGGGCTCGTGGAAGTTGGATATAGAACGCGAATAGAGAGAAGAAAGGCGCGATGTCCGGCAAGGTCAATGACTCGCCGCGCCTGCGCCCCTAAAAATCAGGACTGAACAATCTTTTCCAGTGCCGTCCGGTTGCGGATCACCAGCGTCGATCCTTTGAGCTGCAGCAGTTGTTTTTTCTTGAACTCAGAAAAAAGACGGCTGACGGTCTCGCGGGTCGTTCCGATGATCTCGGCAATCTCTTCATGGGTAAGCGTGAGCTTAACTTGAGTCGCGCCGTCGTTATGCGTGGCTTTCGTCGACCACGATAGGAGAAGCTTGGCAAATTTTTCCGAAGGAGAAGTTGCCAGGCCCAGCGTCCGGATTTCCTCATACGCCGTGTAATAGTTCCGGCTCAGCTGCTCGGCTACTCGCAGAGCCACTTCTCCGTGCTCTTTCAGAAACTGCAGCAACGATTCGCGAGAAATAAAGTTGGCTTGTCCCGGCTCCATCATTTCCGCCGTGACCTCATAAGGACGGCTGGAAACCACCGCGTTGAGGCCAAGGACGTCGCCCGCTTCCGAAAGCTTCGTGATGATGGTTTTTCCTTCGCGAGACGAGGTTGAAAGTTTCGCTTTCCCGGCACAGAGTACAAAAACGCCGCGGGGTTGCTGCCCTTCAATAAAGAGCATCGCCCCTTTGGGATAAACGGCGGTTGATTTGATTTCGTTAAGTCGTTGTCCGGCTTGTACGGAAAGATTGCAGAAAAGATGTTCTTCCCTCACCGAGCAGGTAAGACAGTTATCAAGAATATTAAGTCCGTACGGGGCGCGCATAAGCACCCTCCTGAGCGCATTGTAGCACTCAGTTTTGGGTTGTGATCGGCGTCACCAGGGCGCGTGATTGCGGGCATATTCTGCGCACAGACGAACATAGAAAACTCTGTCATGATGGTAGGAGTGTCGATGAATTCTGCATGATTACCGGGCTCTAAAGTTATGAAAAAATGGGCATGCTCGTCACGGAGCGGACAAATCCTGTGACACACTTCTCAAGTCCTTCCGTTCCACCGGATTTAGAAATGCCCAACTGGGCCAGACCTGCTGCACGCGCTTCGCTGGACTCGTTTTTCTTTCCTCGTTCCGCAGCCGTCATCGGAGCCACAGATCGGGCCGGAACCGTCGGCGGTGTCCTGCTCGGCAACCTTCTGCGAAGTAAATTTCCCGTCAAGGTTTTTGCCGTCAATCCAGCCCACGAGGAAGTCCTGGGGCTGAAAACATACCGAAATGTCAGAGACATTGAAGCTCCCGTCGATCTGGCAGTGGTCATTACGCCGGCGGCAACCGTCCCAAGCATCATTGGCGAGTGTGTCGACGCGCGAGTGAAATCGGCGGTGGTCATTTCTGCTGGCTTCCGCGAGCAAGGCGTCGAGGGCGCAAAGCTCGAGGAAGAGATTAAGAGCCATCTCGGCCGGGGATCTTCGTCCTTGCGCTTGATCGGCCCAAACTGCATGGGATTCATGAATCCCATCGTCGGTCTCAATGCGACGTTCTCGGGATTCATGCCGCAAAAAGGCAGCGTTGCCTTTCTGAGTCAGAGCGGCGCGTTGCAGACTGCGATCCTCGACTGGAGCCGGTGCGAGCAGGTCGGCTTTAGTGCGATTGTCTCCACCGGATCCATGCTCGATGTAGGATGGGGCGACCTCATCCGTTACTTCGGAGACGATCCGCACACCAAGAGCATTCTGCTCTACATGGAGTCGGTAGGCGACGCGCGCTCGTTTCTATCCGCAGCCCGCGAAATCGCACTGACCAAGCCGATCATCATAATCAAGGCGGGACGTTCGGAGGCGGCATCGCGAGCCGCCGCGTCCCACACAGGTGCCTTGACGGGAAGCGACGAGGTCTTCGATGCGGCGTTTCGCCGCTGCGGGGTGCTGCGCGTGCAAAACATCGCGGACCTTTTTTACATGGCGGAAGTGCTGAGCAAGCAGCCCCGGCCGCTCGGTCCGCGGCTCACAATTGTCACGAACGCCGGGGGGCCTGGCGTCCTTGCAACCGACGCGCTTATGGCAACGGGTGGTGAATTGACCGCCCTCACCCCCGATTCTTTGCGTGCGCTCAGTGAGCTTCTTTCTCCACATTGGAGCCACGCCAATCCCATCGACGTGCTCGCCGACGCCGATCCTGAACGCTTCGTAAAAGCCGTCGATATTGCCGCCAAAGATCCGGGTACCGATGGAGTGCTCGCCATTGTCGCGCCCCAGGGACTCGCCGACCCCACGCAAGTCGCCGAACGCATGAAGGCTCACGCGCGCAGCTCGGGCAAACCGCTGCTCGCCAGCTGGATGGGCGCAAGCGACGTTGCCGACGGAACCGCCATTCTCAATACCGCCGGCATTCCAACGTTTTCCTATGCCGATACAGCCGCGCGCGCATTCACCTACATGTGGCGCTACACCTACAATCTGCGCGGACTTTACGAAACGCCGGCGCTGGTGGAAGGCCCTGAACCTTCGGACGACGATCGCATTAAGCTCGAAGAATTCGTGCTGCGAGTGCGGGCCAACCGGCGCTCTATGCTCAATGAATTTGAAGCCAAGCAGCTCCTGGCAAATTATGGAATTCCGGTCGTCGAAACCCGCGTTGCCAACAATGAAACGGAAGCAGTCGCTCGTGCGGAGGAAATCGGCTACCCGGTCGTTCTGAAGGTTCTGTCGAGTACGATCGCTCACAAAACCGAACTCGACGGCGTCCACCTGCGCCTGCAAAATGCCGACCGAGTCCGGGAGGCGTTTCGCGCCATTCAAGCTTCCGTGACAGAAAAAGCTGGCCCCGAACATTTCTCGGGTGTCACCGTGCAACCGATGATTCGGCGCGACGGCTACGAACTGATTGTAGGCAGCAGCGTCGACGCGCAGTTTGGCCCGGTCATTCTCTTCGGCACGGGCGGCGTCATGGTTGAGGTTTATCGCGATCGCGCACTCGCTCTGCCGCCGTTGAACACCACTTTGGCCCAGCGATTGATGGAGCAGACGCATATCTATTCCGCTTTCAAAGGCGTACGCGGACGCAAGCCCATCGACGTCGCGAAACTTGAAGAACTTCTCGTGCGCTTCAGCCGCCTGGTGGTCGAGCAACCCTGGATCAAAGAGATCGATATCAACCCTCTGCTCGCCACGCCCGAGCGCTTGCTCGCTCTCGATGCGCGAGTCGTGCTGCAAGATGCCACGCTTTCGGCGGCCCGGTTGCCGCGTCCCGCAATTCGGCCTTATCCGGCCCACTACATCCGGAGCTGGCAACTCAAGGATGGCACGCCCGTCACCATTCGTCCCATTCGTCCCGAAGACGAGCCGCTCATGGTGCGCTTCCATGAAACGCTCTCCGAGCGCAGCGTGTATCTGCGCTATTTCTGTTCCCTGAGCCTGAGCACGCGAGTCGAGCATGACCGCTTAGTACGGATCTGTTTTGCCAGCTATGATCGAGGATTCGCCCTCGTCGCGGATCGGGTCAATCCGGAAACGGGCGAGCACGAAGTCGTGGGAGTGGGGCGTTTCAGCGGAATCAATCCGGTTGAGGCCGAAGCCGCCGTCCTTGTGACCGACAAATGGCAAGGACGTGGATTAGGAACGGAGTTGCTGGCCAGCGTGGCGCACGTCGCGCGTGAGGAAAACTTCCAACGGCTTTCGGGCGAGATCCTGCGCGATAATCTGGCCACGCAAGCCATTTTCAAGAAAGTGGGATTCAAGCTGCGGCCGATGGACGATCCGTCTTCCGTTTCCGCCGTCCTCGAACTCTGGCCTCAGAGATAAGCTGTGCTCAAACCGAGGGCAACGACTTCGCGATCTCAAGTTGCGGTTCGAATTGCAGCTTCGTTCCGATCGCCCGCGCGACCAGGCAGAGTTTTTCCGCGCGCCGCAGCAAATCGAGCGCCCGATCACGCTCCTCCGTCGAGCCGATCTTCAGGTTCGGACGAAGCACAATCTGGCTGAAGCAATATCCGGACTCGGCCTTTCGAATCGTGCCGCTCGCCTCCACCTGCAAATCGGTAAAGTTGAACTCCGCCGTGCCGGCAATAGCGCGCAGAGTGGTGGTATAGCAACTTGCGATCGCGGCCAGCAGGAGTTCTTCCGGCGTCCAGCGCCCCTCTAGCCCGCCAAACTCGGCCGGCGCGGTGAAGTGGATGGCATTGGGGGCCGAATCGGATTTCGCCAAGCCCGTGCGCCCTGAAGTCCACCACGCGGCGACTCGGTATGCGTGCTCTTCGCTACTCATATTGCCTTCTCTCTCTCCTTGGGAAAAACTTGCAGATTCATGGAACCACCTCGACGGCAGTGACTGTGAAAAAAGTGGAATGGCGGGTGCGCAGAAGGTGAATCAGGCCACTCCTGCTTTCGCGGCCGATGCTCGCTCTTTTTCGATCGTCTCGATCTGCGCGCGCAGCCAGCGCGCCAGCGCTTGTTCGGCCTCAACCTGGCTGCCCATACGATAGAAATCCTCGATTGTCTGTTTCTCTTTCGTGAGCTCGATGAAACGGCAGGGCACGCTTTCGCTTTTCCGGCCCTCCGGCACAAATTGTTCCAGCAGGCAGCTCTCACACGGAATGGACCGTGCGGGGTCGGAAAAATTCGGGCAGGAGGGAGAGTCCTCAAAGATAGCCGGCGCGCGCCAAGGCGCATGCGGAGAGCGTCCGTATCCACCGTCTTCGAGAAAGCTCAACTCGAACTTAAGAACATCAAGGATGTCACGGTTGTCCTGAGTCATAGGGCACCTCAATTTCGAGCTAGGATGCCAAAGTTATGGCACGAACTCCGTATATCCGGTCACCGAGTTTTGTGATCAAGATCACAACCTACGTGTGGGCACTGAGGCGCACGTCGACGATTGGCCCGATTTTGAACTGGTTCCCGAAATGGGACACGTGATTGGTTTCACAGCTGCTCGTGTTCCGAATCACGACATGCTGCACATCTCGTTTTTCCGCTCGGGAGAGCCATCCCCTGCAAGTGGCTGTATTTGTGCGAGATCGGGAGCCCACGTTGTGATTTCCATCACATACCGGAGTGACTTATGCCATAGGTCGGCCCCGTTCCCCATGCGAACCTACCGCTGCATTCCAAACCAGGACGCACCAATTCAGGGTGAATGGCAAAAGTTCTGGATTTGTAAATTGCGACTCCCGGCGACGGATTCGTCGGTTGGCAGTAGGATACTTGCGGCAAATTTCTTCTCAGGAGGAAGAAACGTGAAACTTTTCTCTATTCGAATGAGCCTGGCGATTTTGCTGGCTTGCGGAGTGATGGCAATTTGTAACGTCTCGGCAGCGGCGCAGGATGCCGCGGCTACATACAAAGCGAAATGCGCAATGTGTCATGGCGCCGACGGCAAGGGCGGCAAGATGGGAACGAAAGATTTCGCTTCGCCTGAGATCAAGGGCATGACCGACGCACAGTTGGCCGAAACCATCACCAAGGGCAAGCCCCCCAAGATGCCGGCTTACGGCGACAAGCTGAAAGACACCGAAATCAAGGGACTCGTCGCTTACATCCGCACCCTGGGCTAGTGGTTCAGACAGCAGGTGCGGCTTTAAATATCAGTCGATTCTGAAAGATTGGCGGGTGGGAGTATGTCCACGCGAACAATACGGAGATTTTTTGCGCCCGGGGTCGCTCTCACCCTGATTCTTACGGCCGGCCATCTCTTCGCCGCCGGCGGAAAACAACCGCCAAAACCGACTGCCGACGACTGCCTCGCCTGTCACGGGGATTCGACGCTGACTCATGATGTCAATGGCAAACCGGTCAGCCTTTATGTAAATCCGCAAGCGTTCAAAGATTCCGTCCACGGCAGCATGTTCACCTGCGTCGATTGCCATAACGACGTGAAGGGTCCGGTCCACGAAGCTACGCCCAAGAGAATCACCTGTGCGCAATGCCATGCCGACGAACAGTCGGCCTACGACCGCAGCTTCCACGCCAAGGCGGTCGCAGCAGGAAACGCGCACGCTGCCACATGCGTCGACTGCCACGGAAGTCCGCACGAACTGCTTCCGGCGAGCGATCCGAAATCGCGCGTGCACCATACCAACATTCCCGCAACCTGCGGCGCCTGTCACAGCCAGAAATTCGTCATGGAAGATGGCGGCCAGAGCGCGCAGATGGTCGCATCCTATGAACAAAGCGTGCACGGGCACGCGGTCGCTGCCGGATCCGAAAAGGCTGCGGTCTGCACCGATTGCCACGGAACACACGAGATTCTCGACGCGAAGGATTCCAAGTCTTCCATCTTCAAATTCAACGTGCCGCAGACCTGCGGCCAATGCCACCAGACGATTTCAAAGGATTTCCAGGCCAGCATTCACGGCCAGGCAATTTCGCAAGGGAATTGGCAGGCACCGGTTTGTACCGACTGCCACGGCATCCATTCCATCAAATCGCATCTCGATCCCAGTTCTCCCGTGAACGCGCAGAACGTAGCGCAAGTGACCTGCGCTCGCTGTCACGAGGGGGTGCGGTTGTCACAGGAGTTCGGAGTGCCCAGCCGCCGCGAATCCACCTATCTGGCCAGCTATCACGGATTGGCGGCGCGCATGGGGTCGCAAGTGGTCGCCAACTGCGCCAGTTGTCACGGCGTGCACAACATCTTGCCATCGAGCGATCCACGATCCACCATCAATTCGGCCAACCTCGCCCATACTTGCGGACAATGCCACCCCGGCGCCAATGCCGAGTTCGCCGCCGCAAAAGTTCACGTCGATGCTCCACTCTCCGCCGATATAGGCAGCAAAGCCGTCCGCTGGATTCGGCGCTTCTATCTTGGGATGATCTTCGCCGTCATCGGCGGCATGCTGCTGCACAACTTCATTCTCTGGCGGGCGAAAGTGGTCGCCCGTCGCAAAACCGAACGCCACTTCGTGGTGCGTATGCCCTTGCGCTTCCGCTGGCAGCACGCCACGCTTCTCACCAGTTTCTTCGTGCTGGTGATTACGGGTTTTGCCTTGAAGTTCCCCGGCTCCTGGTTCGACTCCATGCTCGGATTGGGAGAGCGCTTGCGCGGCGTACTGCATCGCATCGCCGCCGTTGTGCTCATCGCGGTCAGCCTCTACCACTTGTTCGACGCCCTGTTCACGCGTGCGGGCCGCAACCTGGTACGCGATCTCTTCCCCACTCTCGACGATATTCGGGGAGCTTCGCAGAATCTGGCGTATTATCTCGGAATCAGCAAACGCAAGCCGGAGTTCCCGCGCTTTAACTATGCGGAGAAGGCCGAATATTGGGCTCTTGTCTGGGGCATGATCGTGATGGCGGTCACGGGGACCGCATTGTGGGCCAAGGTTCTGGTCGGCAATCATTTCCCCCGTTGGTGGCTGGATATCGCCACCGCCATTCACTTCTACGAGGCCGTGCTAGCCACGCTCGCCATTGTGGTCTGGCACTTCTATCAAGTGTTCCTCGATCCCGACACTTACCCCATGAACTGGGCTTGGTGGGACGGCAAGATGTCTTTGCACCACTATGAAGACGAACATGGCCTGGATCGGGATGCCTTAGAACAAGCACAAGCCGCGATCAGAGCCGAATCAGAGCTGGAAAGCGAAACCGAAGAAGCAATCACTGGGGCGAAACATGGACACTGAGAAGTCTCCGGCACAACCGGTAGAAGCCAGGCACCGGCTGCGCATGTTGCTACGCAATCCGATCAGCCTGGCGGGCGTCGCGCTCGTCATCGTCGCCCTGGCGAACATATTCCTGTTTGTGTTGCTCGACTTGATCGCTGCTAATCCTAGCCCCTACATCGGCATTCTGGCTTACATGATTTCGCCGGCCTTCCTGATTCTTGGCCTTCTGCTGATGTTGGGAGGAATTCTTCTCGAGCGGCGTAAGAAGGTCGCGCCCACCGAGTTCTATCCGCGCATTGACCTCAATGATCCCAAGCAGCGCAGCGCGGTATTTTCCTTCGTAACTTTTCTGATTGTGTTCGCCGTCGTCAGCGCGGCTGGCAGTTACAAGGCCTATGAGTACACGGACTCGGTGCAGTTCTGCGGACAGCTCTGCCACACGGTGATGAATCCGGAGTTCACTGCCTATCGGCTCTCCCCGCATGCACGGGTGGCTTGCGTCGATTGTCACGTGGGATCAGGCGCGACCTGGTATGTGAAGTCGAAGCTCTCCGGCGCCCGGCAGGTTTATGCCGCGACCTTCAACACGTTTCCCCGTCCGATCCCTACGCCGGTGCACAACTTGCGCCCGGCACAAGACACCTGCGAGCAGTGCCACTGGCCCAAGAAATTTTATGGCGGCCAGCTCAAAGTCTTCACCCATTACGGCAACGATGAGAAGAATACGCCGCGCCAGATACGCTTGCTGATCAAGACCGGCGGCGGAGATCCCGCGACCGGCGCGCCCGAAGGCATTCACTGGCACATGAACATTGCCAATAAGATCGACTTCGTCGCCGCAGACGAACAGCGCCAGGTGATCCCGTACATTCACGTAGTGGACCAGCAAGGACGCGTGACCGAGTACTACGCTAAAGATTCCACGCTCACCAAAGATCAGATCGCCAAAGCGCCGCGCCACCACATGGATTGCGTCGATTGTCACAATCGCCCGACCCACATCTACGTTCCACCGGACGCAGCCGTCGATCAATCGCTGCTCGCCCATCGCATCGATGCTTCCCTGCCCTTCATTAAACAGCAAGCGGTTACGGTGCTCACCGCGACCTACGCGACCACCGATGCCGCCAAGCAAGGCATCGCCAGCGGATTGCAGAACTTCTACGAGAGCAAATATCCGGATCTGGCTAAAGCGAAGCAGCTCGAAATCCGCGATGCCGTGACCGAAGTGCAGGAAATTTTCGCCCGCACCACGTTCCCCGAGATGAAGCTGAACTGGCAGACACATCCCAACAATCTCGGGCACTTCTATTACAGCGGCTGCTTCCGCTGCCATGACGGACAACACGTCAGCGCCGACGGCCGCGTCATCAGCCGCGACTGCAACCAGTGCCATACCCTGATGTCGCAGTCGGACATGGTGACCGCCTATGCTGCGGCTCCTCCTGCAACGTTCCAGCATCCGGTCGACATCGGCGATCTGACGCAAGTCAACTGCGCCGACTGCCACACGGGCGGCGTAGGGCCATAGCCTGAGAAGCCGCTAACCTGATGCACTCATGCCAGGATAACCGCCAGCGGTTGTCCAGCGACCCAGGTATATCGGGCCGCTGCCGCTGAATAGAGCCCTTATTCCGGCTCAAGCCTCTAAAGTCCTTCCGCCAACTGCCGATGGAATCCTGTTCGCCGTGCGCGAATTGTGGGAATTTCCTAACCCGCATTTCTCTAAGACGTAGAGCGTGCCCGTTGGGCCGTTGTTGGCTCAGGAAGGAACAGGACCATGTTCCGGATTCATTCGTCATTCGCGATTCTATCGGTTGCCGCACTCAGCGCTTGCGGCGGCGTCAGCGGAAGCGGTGGCAACACCAATCCCGGGCAGCCAGCGTCCACGGTCAGCATCTCCGGTACGGTGACGTACAAGGGCGCGCCCCTGGCAGGCGCGACGGTTACAGATTTTCTTACGAACAGCAACGTGGTCTTCAAAACCGCGACCACCGATGCGAATGGGAATTATTCCTTCAGCGGCATGTCGACGGGAGGGAACGTTCCCGGCGAGTATCAAATCTATGTCAACAAGCCGGGATATGCCTTTTATCCGTCGGTCGCGAGTGGGGCGAAAGTCATGCGCGCGGATTACACGGGTCAATATGAGGGCACTGGCGTTGCTCCTTCCGGATTGTTATTCGATGTGATCGATTTTGTAGTGTCGTCGGATAATTCCGTGACTGGGGCGAACTTCGCGGCCTACGACGGCACGAATCCACTCGTGGCATTGCCGGCAACCGGGCAGAAAATCAGCTTTGCTGCGGGCGACGACGCAGCGCTGAGCAAAGGTGTGGCGTGGAATGCTGCAGTGCGTTTCACCGACAACGGAGATGGCACAATCACCGACGGCCTGACCGGACTGATCTGGCTGAGAGATGCCGGATGCCTGGGTACTGCGCTGTGGCCTGAGGCTCTCACGGCAGCCAACTCCCTCGCCAACGGGCAATGCGGACTCTCCGACGGATCGGTGGCGGGAACGTGGCGCTTGCCGAACCTCATTGAAATTGAAAGCCTGATCGACGTTTCAGTGGCGAATCCAGCGCTTTCGGCGGGGAATCCGTTCAGCAATACCCTCGGAACCTGGGGCACCTACTGGACCTCGACCAGCTACTACGGCGGAAATACCGGCTCGAGCGAAGCCTGGCCCATTCGTCTGAGCGATGGCCGCTATATGAATGATGCATCGGTCAATGTGAAGGCGACCGCCAGCAATCAGGTCTGGGCCGTGAAAGGCGCGGGCAATGGCGGCACCATCAACCTCGCCGCCACGGGCTTCTACATCCCCTACGCGGCGGGCGATGATGGCACCATCCTGGCTGGGGTACCGCTGACTGCACCACGCTTTATCGACAACAACAACGGCACAATCACCGACACCATGACCGGCCTGGTTTGGCTCAAGCTAGCCAACTGCATCAGTGGGACATGGTCCGACGCTCTCGCGTCCGTTAACTCTCTCGCTACTGGACTATGCGGCCTCGCCGACGCCTCTTCCGCAGGACAATGGCGCATGCCCAACCGCAACGAACTCGAAAGCCTCTCCGACCGCGCCCAAACC
>Ga0335072_10015814_pt1 | contig 10704 bp, 7 predicted proteins | sample Lox_Sample_21_FD_206725 | JGI IMG/M metagenome (GOLD analysis project Ga0335072, IMG submission 206725) | Soil microbial communities from Loxahatchee National Wildlife Refuge, Florida, United States - Lox_Sample_2.1 | ecosystem: Environmental > Terrestrial > Soil > Wetlands | place: USA: Florida... | reverse complement strand
CGCCGGCACGCTCACCTCGACCGCCGGCGCCGCCATCGCCGTGTCCAGCCCGTTCGCGGTGAGCGGCTGCGCGAGCCTGCCGTTCGAGCCCGCGCTCCACCTCTACACCCCCGCGGGCACCAGCCGCTCGGGGGGAGCCGGCCTGAGCCTGCGTGTCCTCTCGGGCCCCGGGCAGGCCAACATCGGGCGCGTGCGGCTGATCCTGCCCAGCCAGCTGCCCGCCCGGCTGAGCACCCTGCGCCACGCCTGTCCCGCTGCCACGTTCGACGCCGACCCCACCGCCTGTCCGGCCGCCTCGCGCGTCGGGGTCGGCGATGCGCACACGCGCGTGCTCGCCCATTCGCTGGCGGGGCCCGCATACCTCGTCTCCCACGGCGGCGATGCGTTTCCCGACCTCGTGTTCGTGCTCTCGGGCGAAGGGATCACGATCGACCTCGACGGCCACCTCGACATCGAGCACCGACTCATCGGCGCCACGTTTGACGCGATCCCCGATGTCCCCCTCGACTCGTTCGCCGCCAAGTTCTACGAGGGTCCCGATTCGGTGCTCGCCGCGAACCTGCCCGCCCGCGCACATGGGTCGATGTGCCGCCAGCCGTTGTACGTGCCGAGCGAGATCGCGGCTCACGATGGCGTGCTGCGCACCGCGAGGATCCGGATCGCGGTCACCGGCTGCCCTCGCCATCGGGGCGCGCGCCGCGATCGCCGCAAAAACCGCCGGCGGGAGGGACGGAGCGCCCGCCGATGAAGCGGTCCGCGCCGGCGCTGGCGGCGCTGCTCCTCGCCGCGCTCGGGAGCTGGCTGGCGTTCGGCGGTGGCGGCTCGAGCTCGGCGGACTACACCCCGTTCGCGCGCTGTCCTCTCGCGGAGCGGGCGACCGACCTGTGCCTGTACAGCAGGGCGAGCGGCGGCGAGCTCACGGTCGGCTCCAGGACGATCCCGCTGAGCCGCCCGGTCGTGTTTCAGGGCGGGGTGCACGTCATCGAAAACGCTCGGCGCGAAGTCGTGCACGAGCGCTTCATCGCTCCCATCCGCGGGCCGGCGCTCTCGCTCGCCTCACAGCCAGTGCCCGGGGGGCTGCGCGGCGCCCTGGACCAGAACCTGCTGGGGCGCGCGCTGCGCGCGCGCCTGCGACGCTATCTGGCCGCCGGCTCCGCCGCGAACACGCTCACGATCACGATCGAACTGGCGGCGCCCGTTAGCACGATCTCCCTAGACATCCAGAACCTGATCGAACGTTCGGGCATCGCGCTCACGCTGCCGGTGAAGGTGGGGCTGAGCAACCCGTTTCTCCAATCCAGTTGCCACGTCGACACCGGTGCTCACCCCGGCGCTCACCCGCTCTACATCGGCTCGGACGCGCACCCGATCGCGCTCGCCCTGACCACCGGCACGACCGACCCTCCCGCCCCGAACCGGCCGGTCCGCGGGCGTGTCGCGAACACCAGCGTCAAAGACGATTACAACGTGACCGCGATCGGTGCGAGCTCGCTGGTGAACAACTCGTTCGCGGCCCCGACCGTACACGGCTGCGCCGGCGCGCAGAGCCCGGCGCTCGAGCGCGCGCTCGACACAGGACTCGGCCTGCCCGCTCCGGCCGGCGTCAACACCGCGATCCTGCAAGGCGCCCTCAGCGACGCCAACGCCCCGGCCGTGCGCGCTCACCGCTAGCCTCAAACCGTGCCCGCTGCAGATGCGATGGCGAGCTTCTCCCCGCGCGTGCGCGCGTGGTTTGAGAGCGCGTTCGCCGCCCCCACCTCCGCCCAGGCCCTGGCCTGGCCGGCGATCGCCCGCGGCGAGCACGTGCTGCTCTGCGCGCCCACCGGCTCGGGTAAGACGCTGGCCGCGTTTCTGTGGGCGCTCGATCGGCTCAGCGGCAATGATTATGTCGATGAACATAATAATTCTTATGTCAATAGGCATGATGATTCTTATGTCGATACAGATTATCTCGATCGACATGATTCAGGTGGCACGCGCGTCGTGTATGTCAGCCCGCTGAAGGCGCTGGCCTATGACATCGAGCGCAACCTGCGCGTCCCCTTGCGGGGAATAGGAGCCCGGGAGCTGAGCGTCGGCATCCGCACCGGCGACACTCCGCAGCGCGAGCGCGCGGCGATGCTGCGCCACCCTCCGGACATCCTGATCACCACGCCCGAGTCGCTGTACCTGCTGTTGACCTCCCGCGCACGCGAGAACCTGAGCGAGGTCGAGGCGGTGATCGTCGATGAGATCCACGCCGTCGCCCACTCAAAGCGCGGCGCGCACCTAGCGCTCACGCTCGAGCGCCTGGCCGAGCAGGCGCGCACGAGCGGGCACGGGCGCGAGATCCAGCGCATCGGCCTCAGCGCCACCCAGCGCCCGTTGCAGGAGATCGGCCGCTTCCTCGTAGGGTCGCGTCGGCAGGTCACGATCCTCGACGCCGGCGAGCGCCCCGCCCTGGACGTGCGCATCGAGGTGCCGGTCGATTCGATGGCCGAACCAGACTCAAGGCCCGCCTGCCCCGGCGAGCCACCCCCCGATCCGCTCGAGCCGGTGCCCGGGGGCGAGTCCACCAGAGGCTCGATCTGGCCCGCGATCTACCCCGAGCTGCTGCGTCTGGTCAAGGAACACACATCGACGATCGTGTTCGTCAACAACCGCCGCTCGGCCGAGCGCATCGCGCTGCGGCTGAACGAGCTCGCCCAGGCCGCGCAACCGACCGCTGTGGCTGACGGAGGGGAGGATGGCGCACAGACCGAAACGCGCGGCCGTTGCGGCGCGCCGGTCGAGATCGCTCGCGCCCACCACGGCTCGCTCGCGCGCGAGGAGCGAACGGTCGTCGAGGAGCTCTTGAAGTCCGGTCGCCTGCCGTGTCTGGTGGCGACCAGCTCGCTGGAGCTCGGCATCGACATGGGCGCCGTGGACCTCGTGCTGCAGATCGAGTCGCCGAAGTCGGTCGCGCGCGGACTGCAGCGCATCGGCCGCGCCGGTCACGGCGTCGGCGAGGTCAGCCGCGGGCGCATCTTCCCCAAGTTCCGCGGCGATCTGCTCGAGTGCGCCGTGCTCGTGCGGCGCATGCGCGAAGGGTCGATCGAGCCCACGGTCATACCCCGCAACGCGCTGGACGTGCTCGCCCAGCAGATCGTCGCGATCGCCGTCGCGGCCGAGTCTGGCGATACCGGTACTCATGAAAGCAAGGACGCGATCGAGGCCGACGAGCCCAGCCAAACGCGCGGCGCGTCCACGGACGCAGAGGTCTCGGTCGACGATCTGCACCGCCTCGTGACCGCCACCCACTCCTACGCCGAGCTCTCGCGCGAGCTGCTCGAGAACGTGCTCGACATGCTCGACGGGCGCTATCCGTCCAAGGAGTTCGGCGAGCTCAGGGCGCGCATCGTGTGGGACCGCACCGCCGGCACGATCCGCGCCCGGCGCGGCGCGCGGCAGCTGGCGATCACAAACGCCGGCACGATCCCCGACCGCGGGCTCTACGCCGTCGTGTTGCCAGACGGCCGGCGCGTGGGCGAGCTCGACGAGGAGATGGTCTATGAGGCGCGGCCCGGACAGTCGTTTCTGCTCGGCGCCTCGGCCTGGCGCATCGAGGAGATCGGTCGCGACCGCGTGATCGTGACCCCCGCCCCCGGGACGCCCGGCGCGGTGCCGTTCTGGAAGGGCGATTCGGTCGGGCGCCCGCGCGAGCTGGGCGAAGCGATCGGCGCGTTCTCGCGCTGGGCGGTCGAGCAGGACCCGCGGACGTTGGAGCGCGATTACGCCCTCGACGCGCGCGCGGCGGCCAACCTGATCGCCTACCTGCGCGAGCAGCAGGCGGCCACGCGCGTGCTGCCCAGCGACCGCACGATCGTGCTCGAGCGCTTTCGTGACGAGATCGGCGACTGGCGCCTGTGCCTGCTCTCCCCCTACGGCGCCCGCGTCCACGCCGCCTGGAGCCTGGCTCTGACCGCGCGCCTGCGTGAGCGCCTGGGCGTGCAGGCGCAGGCGATCTACTCCGACGACGGCATCGCCGTGCACCTGCCCGATCTCGACCTCGACGACTTCGACGGGGATGACACTTTTGACGGGGGGACTCTCGACGGGGACGCCGCCTTTGACACAGACGCCGACCGGGAGCGCAGCAGAGCGAGAGCCGGTGGGACTGGAGGGGGCGCCGCCCGGGGTGGGTGGGACTCGATATCCGAGCTCGTGCTGATCGAGCCCGAGGAGGCGCAAGAGGCGATCGTCTCCGAGCTCGGAGACTCGGCGCTGTTCGGGGCGCGCTTCCGCGAGGCGGCCGGCCGCGCGCTGCTGATCCCCCGCGCCTATCCCGGACGGCGCACCCCGTTGTGGCAGCAGCGGTTGAAGGCCCAGAGCCTGCTACAGATCGCCCGCCGCTATCCCGACTTTCCGATCGTGCTGGAGACCTACCGCGAGTGTCTGCAGGACGTGCTCGACGTCCCCGGTCTGCAGGCGCTGCTCACGGGTCTGCGCTCGCGCGAGATCTCGCTGGTGGAGGTGCAGACCCCCACCGCTTCGCCGTATGCCTCCTCGCTGCTGTTCGACTACATCGCCACGTATATGTACGAGGGCGACGCCCCGGCCGCCGAGCGCCGCGCCGCCGCGCTGTCGCTCGACCGTGAGCTGCTGCGCGAGCTGCTGGGCGCCGAGGAGCTGCGCGAGCTGATCGACCCCGGCGCGCTCGCGCAGATCGAGGAGGAGTTGCAGCACCGCTCGCCGCTGACCCGCGCCACCGGCCGTGACGCGCTGCACGACGTGCTGCGCCGTGTCGGCGATCTGACTGGCCCGGAGGTAGTCGAACGCGTGATCGATGGACAGGATGCCGCCGGCCTGCTGCAAGCGCTTGTGCGCGAACGCCGCGCGATCGTGGTGCGCGTGAGCAGACAGCAGCGCTATGTGGCCGCCGACGAGGCCGGGCTCTACCGCGACGCGCTCGGCGTTTCGCCCCCGGGCGGCCTGCCCGAGGCGTTCCTTGCCGACGTCCCCGACGCGCTGCGCGAGCTGATCGGACGCTACGCCCGCACGCACGGACCGTTCACGGTCGATGAGCTGCGCGAGCGCTACGGCGTGGACCCGAGCGCGGTGTTGCGCGAGCTCGAGCGCGCCGGCGACCTGGTTCGCGGAGAGCTTCGACCGGGCGGTTCGGGGCGCGAGTGGTGCGACGTGGAGGTGCTGCGGCGGCTGCGCCGCGCCTCGCTGGCAGTGTTGCGCAGGGAAGTGGAGCCGGTCGAGCAGGCGCGCCTGGCCTCGTTCATGCCCGCCTGGCAGGGCGTCGACCGCTACTCCGGAGCGGGCGCGGGAGTCGAGCGCCTGCGCGAGGTGCTGGTGGCGCTGCAGGGGCTCGCGCTGCCCGTGCAGGCGTGGGAGCGCGACGTGCTTGCGCGCCGCACCGGCGCCTACTCGCCGTCGTGGCTGGACACGCTGTGCGCGAGCGGCGAGGTCGTGTGGGTGGGAGCGGGCCCGTTCGGACGGTCGGGCCGGGTGGCGCTGTACTTCCGTGACGACGCCCCGCTGATCGGTCCGCCGCCGAGGTCCGCTGGGGGCGCCCTCAGCACTGGCATCGCGACGACCGCTGCCGAGGCCGGCGAGATGGACGAGCGTCCGGAGATCGCGCTGCTGCGCGCTCTCCTCGCGCGGGGGCCGTGCTTCTTCACCGACCTGCTCGCCGAGCTCGACCTGCCGGCCGAGGAGCTGCGCGAGGCGCTGTGGGACCTGGTGTGGGCGGGCGAGATCACCAACGACGCGTGGGCGCCGTTGCGGGCGTCTCGTCTGACCCTCGCCCGGTCTCGCTCCGAACGCAGGATGTCCACGCGGCGTTTCGGCGCACGTCGCGGCGGAGTGGGGGTGGGCGCTCAGGTACAGGGCCGCTGGTCGTCGACCGCGAGCATCTTCGGCCGGGCCGACGAGAATCAGGGGGATGACGGGAGCGCCCGGGAGCGGGTTGCGAGCGCCGGGGAGCGCCGCCGCGCGCTGGCCGAGCTGCTGCTCGAGCGTCACGGCATCCTGACCCGCGAGCAGGTGTTGGCCGAGCGGGTGCCCGGTGGATTCGCGGGCCTGTACGAGACGTTGAGCGATCTCGAGACGCTCGGCGTATGCCGTCGCGGATATTTCATCGAGGGCATGGGCGGTGCCCAGTTCGCGCTCCCCGGCGCCGTCGAGCGGCTGCGCTCACTGCCCGAGCGTCCGCGTCCGCTCGTGCTCGCAGCCGCCGACCCGGCCCAGCCCTACGGCGCCGCGCTGCCATGGCCCAGACGCGAGCGAAATGAAGCGCGTCTCGACGATGCGGGGGACGCAGCGGCGAACGCCGGGGCCTATCGAGAAGCGCGAGCCACCCCTCGTTCCGGGCGCCCGGCGCGGGTAGCGGGCGCCTATGTCGTGCTGATCGAGGGCGCGCCCGTGCTCTACGTCGAGCGCGGTGGTCGCAGTCTGATCACGCTCACCGAGGATCGCGGCGAGCATGCGCGCGTCGGCGAGGACGATCCGATCGAGGCGGCGTTGGGTGCGCTCGCCGAGGCAGTTCGCGCGAGGCGCATCGGCAAGCTCGCGCTCGAGCGCATCGACGGCGAGCCGGCGGTCGGCTCGCGCTGGGAGCCGTTGCTGGCCGAGCTCGGCTTCAGCTCCGGCCCGCGGCGGCTGACGCTGAGCGCGTGATGTGCCCTAAGTTCACATACCGAGGGAGCGCCAAGCCGGTCAAAGATCGGCCAGCCCCCGCTCAGCCGTGCTCCTAGGGCCTAGGGAATCGTGCACTCCGCCGCGCTGTAGTCCGGCGGGTCTGCGTCGGCGAGGCTCTTGTGGCCGGCCTGGGTCGTGCGCGAGGTTTCGTGCGCGACGTGCCCATCGTGGCGCCACTGGTAGGTCACCACTCCGCGGATCGTGTACGCGGGCTGGCCGGCGACCGGCTTCAGCTGCACGCTCCAGCCCCCCTGGCGCGGTGCCTTGGCGCTGCCGATCGCGATGTAGTTCGAGTTCCCGTCGTGCAGGTCCACCCAGGCGTCGCTCTTGGCTTCCTGGTACTGCAGCTGAAAGCTCATGTACATCGTGTCCTTGGGGTGGCCGTCGCCCGGCATCGAGCCGCGCACACCGACCGTGTCGGGCTGGTCGGAGGGGTTGCAGACATCGACGGTCGCCCACAGTTCGCGCGACTGCAGCAACGTGTGGTTGGACTTGGCGGCTCTGCGGGTCGACGACGCTGCGATGCCGCGCCCAGACCCGGCGGCCGGCGTCGATGCGAGCACAACCATCCCGGCGGTGAGCGCCGCCAGCGCTTTGAAGCGGGACCCCATCGTCATGTGAAGATACCGCTGAGCACCGGCGGAGGCGCCGTGTGCTATGCCTGCATCGTGGCGGGGATGCGATCGGATGAAGTCGTCGAGCTGCTCGGGCATGTCCCCGTGTTCGCGACGCTCGAACCCGTGGACCTGGAGCGCATCTCTGAACTCGCCGTGCCCCGCACCTTCGAGCCCGGCCAGACGGTCTTTCGCGAGGGCGACTCCAGCGATACCTGCTACATCGTCCGTTCCGGCCGCGCGCGCGCTGTGCGTGCTCACTCCGACGGGCGCGTGATCACGCTGGCCACATTCGGCCCCGGCGACATCTTTGGCGAGCTGGCGATGTTCGAGGACGAGCGCCGCTCGGCGACTGTGCAAGCTGTCGAGCCGACCGAGGTGGTGGCAGTGCTCGGGCCCGATATGCGCAGGCTGATGTCTGACCACCCCGAGATCTCCATGCGCCTGGCGATCGCGCTGGGCCGGCGTCTGCGCGAAACCAACGAGCGGCTGGCGCGCCAGTCGTTTCAGACCGTCCAGAGCCGTGTCGCGGCGGTGCTGACGGAGCTCGTCGCCCAAGCGCGCCCTGACGGCGCCGACGGTCAGGACGTGCTCGTGACCACCACCCAGGCCGATCTCGCCCAGCTGGCCGGATCCTCACGCGAGTCGGCCAGCCGGTTTCTGGCGGTGCTCGAGCGCGCCGGTGTGATCTCCCAGGGTCGCGGCCGCCTGGTGGTCCACGACGCCGGCGCGCTCGATCGTTATGTCTTCTGAACCGGGGGGCAAGCGGCGTGGGGGCAAGCGACGGTCGCGTAAGGAATCCCCGCGTAATAGAGCTAAGGGACCGTCCGAAAATTCGCTGACGCCTCAGAGGCCCTTTGCGAGCGATTTGGCGAGAGACACTAAGGGACCCCGGCGGGCGCAGGAGATCTCGGCGGGAGGGGTGGTGATTCGCGGCGAGCCGGGCCGCGAGCAGGTCGTCGCGGTCGTGCCTGTCCGGCGCGCCCCGGACGGATCGCTGGTGCTGGGACTGCCCAAGGGTCACATCGATCCCGGCGAGGACGCGTTGGGGGCCGCCGTGCGCGAGGTGCGCGAGGAGGCGGGCGTCGTGGTGGAGCGGATCGCGGACCTGGGAGAGATCCGCTACTGGTACCGCCGCGGGGGCCGCACGATCTCAAAGGCGGTCGTGTTTTTTCTGTTCGGCTACGTCTCGGGCGATGTCGCAGACCACGACGATGAGATCGTGGAAGCCCGCTGGATGGATCTGCGCGAGGCCGCGGGCGAGCTCAGCTACGACGGCGAGCGCGAGACGATCGGGCGGGCGATCGAGCTGCTGGAGAGCGAGCAGGCGCCCCCGCGGCGGCCGAAGTAAACGTGTCGGCAGCTCTCGAGCGAAACATGCCGGCGGCTCTCGATTGCGGCGTGAAGGCTCCCATCCGCGCTCCGGACCGGTAGCCTGCCCTGGGTGCAGGTTCTCAACTTCTACTCGACGATCTTCGCCGATGAGCTCAAGCGCGGTCGCAAGACCGCGACGATCCGGCTGGGCGACAAGTCGGGCAAGTACCGCAAGAACCAGCTCGTGCTCGTCACGATCGGGTATCAGTACTCCCCGCGCGAGCGCATCTTCGAGGCGGTCATCGATCAGGTCGAGGTGATGCGCCTGGCCGACCTGTCTCCGCGCGACATCAAGCACGACAACCCCGAGTTCCGCCGCCACGAGGAGCTGATCAACTTCCTCGAGCAGATCTACGGCCGTCCCGTGTCGATGCAGGACATCGTCACAGTCGTGCGGTTCTCCCAGATCCTCGACAAACCGACCGGCATGACCGAGGCCATCAAAGGCTTCGGTGGCGCGCAGAATTAGGCTTGAGCCTCCGCCGGTCTTTTGTATAGTGGCCCCTGCGGGCCGTTGGCACTCGAACCCTGAGAGTGCCAAATCAGGCCAGGAAAGTCCCTAACTAGCGGAGGTTTTACGACATGAAGCTCAAGCCCCTGGGCGATCGGCTGATCGTGCGGGCGATCGAGGAGGAGGAGACCACGGCATCCGGTCTCGTTCTGCCCGACACCGCCAAGGAGAAGCCGCAGAAGGGTAAGGTCCTCGCGGTCGGCGACGGCCGTCTCGATGATGACGGCAAGCGCATCCCGCTCGACGTGGCCGAGGGCGACGAGGTCCTGTACAGCAAGTACGGCGGCACCGAGATCAAGGTCGACGGCGAGGATCTGCTCGTGATGCGCGAGTCAGACATCCTCGCCAAGGTCGCGTAGCGACCCCGCTCCATCCGCACACCACTTGCACTGAAAGAAACGAACCACAGAAGCTGACAACTCAGATCGCGGGTCGTGAAGGCCCGCGGAGGAGATTCAAAAGACATGGCACACAAGGAGCTCAAGTACGACGCCGAAGCGCGCAAGGCGCTCGAGGCGGGCGTGGACGCGGTCGCCAACGCGGTCAAGGTCACGCTAGGCCCCAAGGGCCGCTATGTGGTGCTGGACAAGAAGTTCGGCGCCCCCACGATCACCAACGACGGCGTCACGATCGCGCGTGAGATCGAGGTCGAGGACGTGTTCGAGAACCAGGGCGCCCAGCTCGTGCGCGAGGTCGCCACGGCGACCAACGACGTCGCGGGCGATGGCACCACGACCGCCACGGTCCTGGCCCAGGCGATCGTCAAGCAGGGCCTGAAGAACGTCGCGGCCGGGGCCAACCCGCTGGCGCTCAAGCGCGGCATCGAGAAGGCGGTCGACGAGGTTGTCGGCAACATCGCCTCGCAGTCCAAGGAGGTCTCCGGCAAGGATCAGATCGCCCGCGTGGCGACGATCTCGGCCGGCGATGAGGAGATCGGCGACGTGATCGCCGATGCGATCGAGAAGGTCGGCAAGGACGGCGTGGTCAACGTCGAGGAGGGCCAGACGTTCGGCATGGATCTCGAGTTCACCGAGGGCATGCAGTTCGACAAGGGCTACATCTCGCCGTACATGGTCACCGACCAGGACCGTATGGAAGCTGTCCTTGAGGACCCGTACATCCTGATCGCCAACTCCAAGATCGGCTCTGTGCGCGACGTGCTGCCGGTGCTCGAGGCCGTCATCCAGTCGGGCAAGCCGCTGCTGATCATCGCCGAGGACGTCGAGGGCGAGTCGCTGGCGACGCTCGTCGTCAACAAGCTGCGCGGCACGTTCACCGGCGTGGCTGTGAAGGCCCCCGGGTTCGGCGATCGCCGTAAGCGTATGCTCGAGGACATCGCGATCCTGACCAAGGCCGAGGTGATCACCGAGGAGATGGGGCTGAAGCTGGAGAACACCCAGCTCTCCCAGCTCGGTCGCGCCCGGCGGGTCGTTGTGGCCAAGGACACGACCACGATCGTCGACGGCGCCGGTGAGGCCGAGGCGATCAAGGGCCGCATCAACCAGATCAAAGGCGAAATCGAGAACACCGACTCGGACT
>Ga0335072_10015812_pt1 | contig 10705 bp, 4 predicted proteins | sample Lox_Sample_21_FD_206725 | JGI IMG/M metagenome (GOLD analysis project Ga0335072, IMG submission 206725) | Soil microbial communities from Loxahatchee National Wildlife Refuge, Florida, United States - Lox_Sample_2.1 | ecosystem: Environmental > Terrestrial > Soil > Wetlands | place: USA: Florida... | reverse complement strand
CAGGTCGTATAGCTCGCCGATTGCCAGATTCTGGAAGTAGACGAGTTTATGCTGCTCAGTGCGTACGCATACGCCCATTGGCGGAGGGTCGTAAAGTGCCAGCGAATCGATGTACTCAGAGTAAATCGAATCCCGATGCCTGGTTGTTTGAGCAGTAAGCAGAGAGGTCAACGAGCGTCCCTGCATGCCCACAGTTGGCGGCAAACCAGCCGCTTCCAGCAGCGTGGGAGCCAGATCGACCATCTCTACGAGGGCATCGCTCTTCAAGCCTGCTTTGTATTTGCCCGGCCAGCGGATGATGAGCGGAACACGAATGGCGCCTTCGTAAAAATAAGGCCCCTTGAGAAAGATACCGTGATCGCCCAGCATCTCACCGTGGTCGCTCATGTAGATCACGATGGTATTTTCGGCCTGCCCCGTCTCGTCCAGAACCTGCATCATCCTGCCGACTTCAGTGTCTACCTGTTCGATCATGGCGTAATACGCCGCCTTCATCCTGCGATGATCAAGATCGCTGGTATTGGTGAACGAAACATCACGCCCACCTGAGGCGGCTCGATGGTCAATCTGCTGATAGACAGGCTTGTTGTTCAGTTCGCCTTCATGGTAATTCGGGCCTGGCAGGTCGGCGGGCCGGTAATGATCCAGATACTCTTCTGTTGGCCAATACGGCGCGTGCGGCTGGAAGATATTGACTGACATCAACCAGGGTGTAAATTGCCTTTGACCGCGAATGAACTGAATCGCCCGGTCAGAGCACCAGGCCGTCTGCGTATATTTAGGATCGATCGGCACTCCCCACGCAAGACCGTCTTTCCCTTTCGGCGGGGTTGGCCACTTCACACCTTCTTCATTCAGCCAGACTCTCCACATGTTATGGCCCGGCCATAGATTGCTGAGATCGTGACTCCAGTTGAAGACGCTGTAGCCGTCATCGATCCGGTCTTCGAGCCGCCCTCCAAACGTGGGAGACAAATGCAGTTTTCCTGAGAGCCCGCAAGCGTAGCCGGCGTCGGAAAGAGTCTTGGTTACCAGCTTCTCGTCAGGGCGAATGCGCTGCCCCAGTGCGCGAAGACCAGTGGTATGCGGATAACGTCCGGTGAGAAAGCTCGCGCGCGAGGGAGAGCAGACAGGGTTCTGCGTGTAGGCATGAGTCAGAGTGACTGACTCTGACATCAGGCGACGCAAATTCGGTGTGTGAATGAAGTTGTTGTTCAGCCCTTCAATCGTGTCGAACCGCTGCATGTCGGCGCAAATCCACAGTATGTTGGGCATTCTGCCGCCGTTCAACTCAGTCGGCGGCCCTGACCAGATATGTAAATCGGTTTGATTTTCCGCGCCGGGCGGCTGCGCCAGCGAAGAAGTGACAGCCAATGCACCCGCTCCGAGGAGCGAAGACTTCAAAACTTCTCGACGATTCATGATCCAAGCACCTATTGAAATTTCAGCTTGCGGAGCCAATCTCCGCTATTCTGCGTTGGCCGTGCGGTGACTGTATGGCGCGTGGGGTTAAGTCTGCTCGCAGCCCCACGCAAGGATACTATGCAAATTCATCGGCGGCGCTCATTAGAAAATAAGCTTCACCGCAAACTGAATTTCCCTGGGCGGCGGCGAAGGAAGCAGCGTATTGAGCTGGCCAAATGTCGCGTCGCTCATCGACGTGTCTGGCAAGCCAAAGTGCGGCGTATTGGTCAGGTTGAAGAAGTCCGCGCGGAATTGCATGCGCAGGCGCTCCACGAGTTGAGTCTCCTTATCCAGCGAGAAATCCAGATTATGAAGTCCCGGACTGCGGACGTTACCGATCGTACGTGGAACGTTGCCGAAGGTGAATGCCGCTGGCAGTGAGAACGCTGCGGTATTGAACCATTCGGCCACCTTGGCCGCGATCGGGCGGGAAGACGACAACTGCGGGCTGATGCCCGTCACCCAATTCGGACGATCGCCGCCGTCGGTTACCGGCGCTGACAATGCCAATGGCGTTCCCTTTTGTTCGGTCAGGATTCCGGACGCGCTCCAGCCTCCGACGATGCGGTCGACCAACCCGGGCGCCGTACCCAGCAGCCAATGCCCCCGGCCGATGGGCAGCTCATCCACCACATTGACGATGAGCGATTGAGGAATGTCGTTTTCAGAGAGCGCCTTCTCCGCGGCCAGGTCATACCAGTTCTGGACCGCAGTGTTGTTGGTCGTTCCTATCGGTGCGTCCGCGGCAGTCATGTTTGAGAGCCACTTGCTGACTGTATAAACGGCAAGGATGCTCACGCCGTGCGTGGGCCTCTTATTCACTTTGAACTGCACCGACTGATAGTTTGAACCGCCCCAGGTATCGTTCTCGATCGACAGTCCAGTGAACTGTGGATACGGGAGCAGCAGTTGCTGCTGTGTAACCTTGGCATTCGATAGCGAACCTACGCTGACATACGGCTGGAAGGGATTGGGAACCTGTGTCTGCAGCGCCGTACCCATGCTCAGATACTCGGGATTCAGGGTGTCCGCCGAGAAGTTGTGGGTCAGATGCAGTCCGCGATTGGCGACGTATGCCGCCTCAACCAGGATGTTGGACGGCAGTTGCTGCTGGATACCGAAGTTCCATTGATACGAGCGAGGCGTCTTCGGATTTTGCTGCCAGACGCTGAGCGATTGTCCCAGCGAAGTCCCTGCGCCTAACGAGTTCCCTGTCGGTTTTACCAGACCCTGCGGATACGGATTGCTGAGCAGATTGTCCGGATTCAACCCGCCGTTCAGTGATGTCTCCCATGTTGTAGACGAGCTGTAGCCGGTATTGGGAGCAAAGCCGACGGCGTTGTTGCTAAGCTCGAGCGGGGCGTACACCATACCAAATCCACCGCGCACAACAGTGCCATGAGTAAGCGAGTAGGCAAAGCCGAGGCGTGGATCGAACTGATTGGTGTTCCATACATAGACCGAGGAAGGCGTTCCGTTTTGTCCGGCAAAGACGAGACCGCCCGTGAGATTGGGGAACGAAGGATTCGCAGCGGGGCTGGTCACTGTTGTGCTGAAATAATTCAGCTCGTTGTGGCGATCGACGTACGGGCTCTCTTCCTCGTAACGCAAACCCGCATTGATGGTCAGCCGGGTGTTGAGCCGGATATTGTCCTGAATATATCCAGCCGCATACCAATCGCGCAGTTCGTTCCCTGCGCCAATTGGCATCGAGCCCGAGTTCCCGGTTCCGAGCAGCAAGCTGGCCAGCGCATTCCCAGCCGCAGAGCTAGCCGTGTTGGGATTAGGCCCCTGTGTCTGCGCCTGCGTAAAGCTGAAAGTGCCGGCGCTGGATGCCACGTTGAAGAAATTGATCAGGTGCAACCGCACGTCAGTTCCCGCAATCAGGGTATGCCTGCCAACAATCTTGGTCATAGAGGTCAGAAGGCTATGCGAATCGTTGCCATTCAAAAGATAGCTCTGGCCGTTCATCGCCGCATAACTCGTCACGTTGACTGAAGGAAACATTGGAATCGTGACAAGACCGACAAACTGGGAGGGAAAGCCCAGAGTGGAGTTATTGAACCCGTAACTCAGAGTCTGGCGCGATTGAAACCAGCGGGCATAGCCGTAATCGATCGTGACAAACAGGGATGGGCTGAGCGTGATCGTGTTGTCGAATGCAAACGACCAGTTGTGAAACTTTGTAGTACCAACCGCGCCGGAACCGCCGGTAGCTACGTTGCCAAACGAATTGGGCTGGGTGAGGTTGGTCAGGAAGAAACCGAACCGGCCAAAGAAATGGTAGTGGTCGTTGACATTCTCGTCGATACGCACGCTTCCCTCGTTCTGGCCCACACGCAGCGGCGCGTTGTTAATGTAATTGTTGGCATTCGTGTACTGCGCCCCGTCCGTATTGGGCATCGGATAATACGACATCAGGTTCTTAGCCACAGGATCGATCATTCCCGAGGGAATCATGTTACCGGTAAAAGCCGTGCGGATATACTGCGAAGTGTTGCTCGGATTCACCATCGTCGAAAATGGGTTGTAAATCGTCACCTGAGATCCGCTTGCATTATAGGTTTGACTAAAGTCTCCCGTCCGTTGCAGCGCCGTTGGCACGGTAGCCAGATAAGTGCTTCCCTGCACGCGGCTCGTGCCCTCATAGTCGCCAAAGAAGAACGTCTTGTCTCGCCCGTTATAAAGCTTGGGCAGCCTGACCGGCCCGCCCAGAACGCCTCCATACTGATTCATCTTGAAGGGTGGAATGCCCACGTGCTTGCTCTTGTCAATGTAGTCGTTGGCGTCCAGCGCTGAATTGCGCAGAAATTCAAATGCGGTGCCATGCAGATCGTTCGTGCCTGACTTGGTGGTGACATTAATGACGCCGCCGCCGAAGCGGCCATACTCAGCCGAAAGGTTATCGCTCTCCACCTTGAACTCCTCCGTATCGTCTACGGATGGAATTGTCGTGATCTGGTTAAAAAATCCCACTGAACTGGGAACACCGTCGATCAGGATCTCGTTGCTTTGCGCCTGGCCGCCGTTGATCGAAAAATCTGTGTCCCAGGTGGTGTTTACAGGCACGTCGCCGAACTGCCCATAAGCGGCCTGGTTGAATGTGACCCCGGGCGTGAGCTGGATCAGACGGAAGCTGCTGCGGCCATTCAAAGGCAGGCTGGTAATTGTCCGCGCTGAAATGACCTGTCCGATCGACGATGTCTCCGCATCCAGCAGGGGAGGAGCTGAAGTAACGACAACCGTCTCGGCTGCGGAGCCTACCGCCAGTACAAGATTGATTTGAGCAGTCTGAGCAACCTGCAGGGTGATGTTGTCTTGCGTTGCTTCCTTAAACCCGAGCTTGGAAACGGAGATTCGATACCCATCGGCCGGCGGCAGCAGCGGAACCACATAATTTCCATTGCTGTCGGTCGTTGTTGTGATGTGGATGCCGCGCGCCGTGTTCATGACCGTAACAGTAGCTCCCGTAACCGCTGCGCCTGTGCTGTCTGCGATCCGGCCGTCCAATTGTGCGCTTTGCTGTTGCCCTTGCATGGTGGTTGCTGAAACCAGGAAAAGAGTCAGAAGACAGACTGCCATTTGCACGGAGAATTGCCATACCCGAACTGTCTTCCTGATTCGTTTCGACATCGATTTCGCAAATATCTCTTTCCTGCCGGAAAACTGTTGCATCGTTCCTCCTCAAAGTTTCCGGGCTCCCGTTCACGCCAACTCGAAACTGACCTTGCAATGAAGGCGCAGAATCGCCGGGGGTTGGATTGGCGGCGAACCGGCCAGTACTTCGAGTCCTCGCCCTGTGTGGCACGGAATACCTGAAGACGGCCGATGCGCGTGGACGGTCTGCCCGAAAGACAGGCAAGCGTAGGCAGCGCCGCAAATCGGAGGCAAGTCAATTTACAGGTGAAGGTCAGAGGCATTACAGCGATTTGAACCATCGCTTCGGGGCGCATGCTGACCAGGGTATGGCCCATCGATCCGTCGGCGCGGGCGTGAAACAGAGAGTGAGCAACGCGCCACGATTCGCAAACGCTACCGGCGGCGTCAGAATCCCGGCAGAAATCCCAATCCATAGCGCGCTTCTCGTATATATGGCGAAGAACACAATACTTAGCAGTGGAACCTGAATGCGATCGTCAGCCCGTCTCGGTGTTCGCTCAAATCCCGGCCACGATACTCCCCCTCATCGGTTCGTCCGGACAAATTCTGCTCTCCACGCTGCACCCGCAATCGGTTAAAATTTGGTCGCTACTTCCCCGAGCTCGAATGCGGGCCCATTTCCCCAGCTCGTAACTGTAAAAATGAATGTCTTAACTGTGAAGAGGCTTTGCATGCAAAATGTTCTCGTTTCGCCTCAGAGACTTGCCGACGAAAAAGTCATACCAGGCAGCGAGCCGGCAGCTTCTGCAGAAATCCCCGACCAGTACGCATGTTGGGCTTTAGTTGAGAGAATCGCCGCCAGTTCACCGCTCAGGCGGGCAGCTCGTCTTCGTGAGCTTCTCCTGTTCATTGGCCGCCGGCAGCTTCGAGAGCAGTGCAATCAACTTCACGAGCAGGAAATCGGTGTCGAGGTCTTTGGGAGAGCCGCCAATTACGACACGAACGTCGACAACATTGTTCGAGCCAACGTGAGCGAGCTGCGGAAGCGCATCGACACGTTTTTCAACTCCGAGGGGAGTTCGGAAGCTTTTTTGATGGAGATTCCCCGCGGTGGATACTCTCTCGTCTTTAAGAAGCGCGAGGTGGTTGCGTCTGCTTCCCAAGATGCCGATGGCTCTTCTGTTGCTCCTGTTTCGAGCCCGGCTCCGGCTGTAGACTTGATGCCGCCCGCAGCCTCTGCGATGAAGTCGAATCGGCTATTCGTACTGGCGGCGTCCATCTTGATCGTCGCACTCGCTGGTGGCAGTGCTGCTTTATGGATGCAGAACCGCGCCATGCAACGGACGCTGGACGCAACCGACAGAGCATTCTTTCCCTGGCGCTATGAGCCCACCGTCAACGCGTTCTGGTCAGCTTTTCTTGATTCGAACCAGGATACCGATGTCGTTGTTCCAGACGCCGCGCTCGGTCAGGAGGAGTACTACACCCGCACCTCCGTGTTGCTCCGCGACTATGTGAATAGAAGTTACATCGGAGAGCTGCAAAATCAGAAGCTGAGCCCTGACGTTCGCACCGTTCTCAGTTCATTCAACTCGCTTAATTTTGTCACGCTGGGCGCCATCAAAATGGCCCACAACATCCTCGCCCTCGATCCGCTTCACCAGAAAATGCACCTCTATTTCAGCCGCGAGTACATTCCCTCTTTCGTGGATAGGGATAACGTCATCCTTCTTGGCGACCCGGTATCAAACCCGTTTATCCAATTAATCGAAGGCCGCCTGAACTTCACCATGGATCGCGACGCCAGCCGCCTGGGTCCCGTCATCAATCACGCGCCCAGAAGCGGCGAGCAGTCCGTCTATGCGGCGTCTGACAGCACCGGGTATTGCGTCGTTGCGTACCTGCCCAATCCTGGCCACAGCGGCCGATTCCTGCTGATACAGGGAAGTTCCCCCGCGGCCACAGAGGCCGCCGAGTTCTTTCTCCTCTCCGAAGGGCCGTTGTACGAATTCAAGAAGAAGCTGGGAGTCGCCGACTTCCCTTACTTCGAAGTCCTGCTTAAGACGTCGCAAGTCACTGGGACTCCATTGACGGCGCAAGTAGAGGCCTATCGCGTTCACAGCGAGCAATAGTGCATCCTGGTACAGGCATCCCGAGCGCTTCGTTGACCGGCACGCCACTCTGCCGGGAACGTCTGTCGCGCAAAGCGTTCCGCACACAAGCACCCATTCCAATTCCTCCGGCGTCGACGCCCTGCACAATCTCGTTTGTGTAACTGTCCGAATCCGTCCGGCTGCTACGGAATAAATGCCTCAGGCGCATCGCCGTGCCGATAGGGTGCGTACCAATTGTGCTTTTTCGACCACTTAGTTTGATACTTACCGTTTTGCGGACCCGTTGGCAAACTGTCCTGTGAACGGATCACCCACATTGCCAGTTCAGCCATCAGGCGACTCTGTTCGGTTGCGTGTTCAGGTTTGCCAAAGAGGTTCGTCAGCTCACAGCGATCGTCACTAAGATTGTAGAGCTGGCCATACCCCATCATGTCGTAGACGAGCTTCCAGTCACCCATCCGCACCATCTTCTGATTCCCGCTTTGCGTGACTTTATTCAGCTCATCCCATGAGCCAGGGCGGCGTGGATCATGGGCAATTGAAGTTGGAATGTGATCTGAATCCTCGTAGTACAAACCGCCCACGCCAACGCCGCAATAAATACTGCGAAATTCTTCCGGCGGATAATCCTGCCCCTGGAGCAAAGGCCAGAGGCTTCGGCCCTGCACGCCCTCGGGAATGCTGGCTCCCATAACTTCGCAGAAAGTCGGCATAACATCGGCCATGGATGTAAACATCCGCTCCACCTTCTGGGATGGCCTAACTCCGTAACCCCACCAGATAGAAGGTGTATGAGTAAGATCCTCATACAGACCCACTCCTTTACGGCCCAGCCCATAGTCCATCATGTAATCGCCATGATCCGACGTGAACAGGAGCAGAGTTTTCTTGGTGATGTTACGCTTCTCCAAATGATCTGTCAGGCGCGCAATCTGGTCGTCGACCATTCGCAGCGCTCCCAGATAGTTCGAGATATAGCGCCGCCAGTGGTCTTCGGTGTCAGGATAGTTGTCCTGCTGCAAACGATATTCCCACTGCGCCCGCTGTCCCATGTTTTTAAGCGCCTCAGGACCCGCGCACCGGCCAGGGATCGTCTCAGGAGGAAACATATTCCAGTAAGGCGCAGGAACCTGTTCCGGATCATGCGGCTCGGGAAAACTGACCTGGAGGAAGAACGGCTGGTCACCGGTTTCGTCAATAAACTTCACGGCCTCACTCACAATGCGATAAGGAATCTGCGTTGTGACAGGAAATGGAGTGGGTTGCTCCGACATGTTGAAATGGAGAGTCTTGATCCATTTGTCGTAGGCGGCAACTTCCGGTGGCGCATCGGGCGGCACGTAACCGCCTTCGTGCGAGAATTCGCGCCACACGTCGACATCCGCAGGCTTGAGGTAAGTATGATTCTTGCCGGTGAGTCCGGTTCGATAGCCCTGCTGCCTGGCTACCTGATAGACGTCCTTTGAGAAAAACGCCTCATTCGCCTGCAGATTCATGCGTACATGCGTCGCCTCAGGCCATCGGCCCGTCAGCATCGATACCCGGCTTGGCACACACAGCGGAGTAGTGCAGTAGTTGCGCTGAAAGCCGATGCCTTCGCCCTGCAGGCGATCCAGCGTCGGGCTGGTATTCAAAGGGTAGCCCGTTGCTTTGCTCACACCATAATGGCGCTGATCGGCAATGATCAAAATGATATTTGGTTTCTCCACGGCTTCCTCAGCACGAAGCCGCGGTATCGCCTGCACAGCCAGACTGAGTCCGGCAGCCTTCATAAACTCTCGCCGCTGCATTGAACCCTGCTCCCTCAAACGAATCTTGTGTTATTCCATCCCTTAAGTGCGCGCGCCCAGCGAACCTCTGGTGAGCGCGTTCTCAGAGCGCATTACCCAGCCCGCCATCTCCTGCATCAACTGCGCCTGCACCGCTGCTGCGTCCGCCCGCCCGAAGAGACTGTTGATTTCGTATGGATCGGTGGCAAGATGATAGAGCTGGCCATAGCCCATCATGTCGTAGATCAGCTTCCACTCTCCCATACGAATCATCTTCTGGTTACCCGCCTGCGTCACTTTATTGAGCGTGTCCCACAGGTGCGGATTGCGCGGCGCCTCGCCAACAGAGAGCGGAGGATTGTCAGAGGCATCGTAGTATAGCCCGCCCAGACCAACGCTTGCATAGATACTCGCAAATGGTCCCTCGTCCGCATCCTCGCCATGCAACAGTCTCCACAAGCTTCTTCCCTGCACCCCTTCCGGAATCGGCTGCTGCATTGCTTCGCACAGCGTCGGCATCACGTCGGCCATGGAAACAAATTCGCGCGCCCTGGCCGGCGCCGCAGGCAGATCTCCGCCGCTCCAGACCATTGGAATATGTACCAGAGCCTCGGGTAACCCCACCCCTTTGCGGCCCAAACCATACTGCATCAGGTAGTCTCCGTGGTCGGCAACAAAGACGATCAGTGTTTGCTCGCGCAGACCCAGCGTCGCAAGAGCTTCGACAAAGCGTGCAATCTGATCGTCCACCATGCGGACGGCGCCGAAATAATTTGAAAGGTACCTGCGCCAGTCGTTCTGCATCCCCGGCGTGCCGTCTTCTTCCAAACGGCCAAGCCACCGCATGCGATACCCCAGTTGCGGCAAGACATCGGCGCCCGGCACAGGCTCCGGCATGGCAGATGGCTCAAACATGTTCCAGTATGGCCTGGGGACCTGGCTTGGCCCGTGCGGCTCAGGAAAACTGACTTGCAGAAAGAATGGCTCGCCTTTTGCCTGGTGCAGAAAATCAATGGCGTCAGACACGATGCGATAACTGAGCTGCACTTCGATTCCAAAAGGCGTGGGCTCGTGTGACACACCCATATCAAGCTGCTTGAGCCATGATTCGAACGCAGCAACTTCAGGAGCGGCACCCGGATCTCGATGGCCGCCCTCATGACCGTATTCACACCAGAAATCAACGTCTGTCGATTTGAGATAGGTGTGATTTTTGCCGGACAGCCCCGTTCTGTAACCAGCCTGCCGGGCAACCTGGTAAATATCTTTTGTGAAGACCGCGTCATGCGCATCAAGGTTCATCCGGACACGATGCGCATCTGGCCATCTGCCGGTCAGCATGGTGATGCGGCTCGGAACACAGAGCGGTATCGCGCAATACGCATGATTGAACCGCGTGCCCGATTCGCCCAGGCGATCAACGCACGGGCAAATGTCGAATGGCATGCCCGCTGCTTTTCCAACATCGCCGCGTAATGCGTCGCAACAGATCAAAACGATATTCATGGACTGCAAATTGCCCCAGGCCAAGCCCGTGTTTCCAGAATCGTCATTCGGCCAATCTTTCTGTTGATTCAAGTGGCAAGAGGCGGCCAGAGATCCCGCTTGTCTCGCCGCCTCTTACTGCATCAATCAACAATCGTCTCCCGAGTCCTCTGCAAATCTAAAATGTGAACTTTGCGCCAAATTGCATAATGCGCGGAGAACCCGTGCCGGTAATCTGGCCGTAGTTGCTGGTGCCCAGGGTTGCCTGCAGAC
>Ga0335072_10015810_pt1 | contig 10705 bp, 10 predicted proteins | sample Lox_Sample_21_FD_206725 | JGI IMG/M metagenome (GOLD analysis project Ga0335072, IMG submission 206725) | Soil microbial communities from Loxahatchee National Wildlife Refuge, Florida, United States - Lox_Sample_2.1 | ecosystem: Environmental > Terrestrial > Soil > Wetlands | place: USA... | reverse complement strand
CAGCCATGGCCCGCACGCCCATCCATCCCGGCGAGCAGCTTGCCGACGCAATCGCAGCCTCGGAGATCACCGCCGCGCGCTTGGCGCACGACATCCGCGTTCCGGCGAACCGGGTGACGGCGATCCTGCACGGCACGCGTGGGATCAGCGCCGACACGGCGCTCCGGCTCGGGCGCTATTTCGGCACCAGCGCCGCATTCTGGATGAATCTCCAGCAGCTCTACGATCTACGTGTCGCCGAGCGCGAAATCGGCGACCGCCTCGAGACCATCCCGCGCGGCCGGGCACGCATAGGCGCCAAATCCGCCGCCGCGGAATAGAGCCTACAGCGCCGTCTTGAGGAGCCGCGCGAGCTCGCCCACCACGCCGCGCCGGAACAAGAGCACGCAGGCGACGAAGATGCCGCCCTGCACCACGGTCACCCACGAGCCGAGGGTCGCGAGATACTGCTCCATGGTGACCAGGATCAAGGCGCCCACGACCGGGCCGTAGACCGTCCCGAGCCCGCCCACGAGCGCCATCAGCACCACCTCGCCCGACATGCTCCAATGCACGTCGGTCAAGGCCGCGAGCTGGAACACGATCGACTTGGTCGCGCCGGCGAGGCCGGCCAGCGCCGCCGAGAGCACGAAGGCGAGGAGCTTGTACTGGTCGACCCGGTAGCCGAGCGAGATCGCGCGCGGCTCGTTCTCGCGGATCGCCTTCAGCACCTGGCCGAAGGGCGAATGGATGGTGCGGTAGATCAGAAGAAAGCCCGCGAGGAAGATGACCAACACGGTGAAATAGAGCGGCATCATCTTGTCGAGGCCGATGAGTCCGAACAGCTTTCCCTGCGGAATGCCCTGGATGCCGTCCTCGCCACCGGTGAACTTCGCTTCGAGGCAGAAGAAATAGACCATCTGCGAGAGGGCCAGCGTGATCATGGCGAAATAGATGCCCTGGCGCCGGATCGCGAGTGCTCCGATCACGATGCCCAAGAGCGTCGCCCCCAGCGTCCCGATCAGGATCGAGACTCCCGGCGGCAGTCCCCAGGCCTTGGCCGCATGGCCGCAGAAATAGGCCGCCATGCCCATGAAGGCCGCGTGGCCGAACGAGAGCAGCCCCACATAGCCCACGAGCAGGTTGAACGCGCAGGCGAACAGCGCGAAGCACAGCACCTTCATGAGGAACACGGGGTAGACGAAATAGGGGGCGACGAGGAAAAAGGCGAGCATGAGCGCGAAGGCGATCGCCTGGGCGCGGAAGGCACCCGCCGTCTCCTTCGTGCCCGCGTCCACAGCGCTCATCAGCCGCGCCTCCCGAACAGGCCGGCGGGCTTGATCAGGAGCACGATCGCCATGATCACGAAGATCACCGTGCTCGACGCCTCGGGATAGAACACCTTGGTCAATCCCTCCATCACGCCGAGGCCGAAGCCGGTCAGGATCGAGCCCATGATCGAGCCCATGCCGCCGATCACCACCACCGCGAACACGACGATGATGAGGTCCGAGCCCATGAGCGGGCTTACCTGGTAGATGGGCGCTGCCATGACGCCGCCGAGTGCGGCGAGCGCGACGCCGAACGCGTAGGTGAGTGTGATCATGCGCGGCACGTTGATGCCGAATGCTTGGACCAAGGCTGGATTCTCGGTCGCGGCGCGCAGGTACGCGCCGAGCTTGGTGCGCTCGATCACGAGCCAGGTCGCGAAGCACACGACGACCGAAGCGGCCACGACCCAGGCGCGGTAGACCGGCAGGTACATGAATCCGAGCGCATAGCCGCCCTGGAGCCCGTCGGGGATGACATAGGGCTGGCCGGCCGAGCCGTATTCGTTCTGAAACAGGCCCTGGATCACGAGCGCCAAGCCGAAGGTGAGCAAAAGCCCGTAGAGATGGTCGAGCTTGTAGATCCACCGGAGGAAGCAGCGCTCGAGCGCGACGCCGATGAGCGCCACGACGAGGGGCGCGATCAAAAGCGCCCACCAATAGCTGACCCCGAAATAGGCCAGCAGCATCCAGGCGAGGAACGCCCCCACCATGTAGAGCGCGCCATGGGCGAAATTGATGATGTTGAGCAGGCCGAAAATGACCGCGAGCCCGAGGCTCAGGAGCGCGTAGAACGAGCCGTTGATGAGCCCGATCAGGAGCTGGCCGAACAGGGCCGCCGAGGGAATGCCGAAAATCTGGACCATGCGCGAATCCGAATTGCGCGTTCGCGGAAGCGAGGCGGCGCCGGTCCCGCGACCGACGCCGCCCCGGATTTCCTAGGCCGACCCGCCGCCTACTTTACCAGCGGGCACATGCCCTTCTCGTCGGCGAGCGGCCGGAACGCCTTGTCCGGCGGAATCTTCGCGACCACCTTGAAGAGATCGTAGGGCCCCTTCGATTCCGACGGCTTCTTCACCTCGACCAGGTACATGGCGTGCTCGGCCGTGCCGTCGACGCGCAGCACCGTGGGCCCGAACAGCGGGTCCTCGTAGGTGACGCTCTTCATCGAATCCACGACCTTGCGGCCGTCGGCCGCCGAGCCCACGCGCTTCACCGCCTCGAGATAATGCAGCGTCTCGGAATAGATGCCGGCCATGATCATGGTCGGGTACTTGCCGTGGTTCATCGCCGCCATGCGCTCGGCGAACTTGCGGGTCTTGTCGTTGAGGTCCCAGTAGTACGCGGTCGTGATCGTGAGGCCCTGGGCGGTCTGGAGTCCGAGCGCATGCACGTCGGACAGGAACACGAGCAACCCCGCGAGCTTCTGCCCGCCCTTGACGATGCCGAACTCGGCCGCCTGCTTGATCGAGTTGATCGTGTCGCCGCCCGCGTTCGCGAGCCCGATCACCTGCGCCTTCGACGCCTGCGCCTGCAGGAGGAAGGACGAGAAGTCGGACGTGTTCAAGGGATGCAGCACCTGGCCCAGCACCTTGCCGCCCGCGGCCTCGACGACCGCCGCGGTGTCGTGCTCGAGCGCGTGGCCGAAGGCGTAGTCGGAGGTCAGGAAGAACCAGGTCTTGCCGCCGTTCGCCACGATGGCGCCGCCGGTGCCGTGGGCGAGCGCCCAGGTGTCGTAGGTCCAGTGCACGTTGTTGGGCGTGCATTTCGAGCCCGTGAGGTCCGAGCTCGCGGCGCCCGAGATGAGGAACACCTTGTTCTTCTCCTGGGTCACCTGCGAGACCGCGAGTGCTACGCCCGAGTTCGGCACGTCGACGATCGCGTCCACGTGGTCGACGTCGTACCACTGGCGCGCGATGCCGGCGCCGACGTCGGGCTTGTTCTGGTGGTCGGCCGAGACGATCTCGACCTTCATGCCGTTCTTGGCCGGATCGAAATCCTCGACCGCGAGCTTGACGGCCGAGATTCCGTCGGGCCCGCTCACGTCGGCATAGAGGCTCGACATGTCGCTCAGGTCGCCGATCTTGACCGTGATCTCGGCATGGGCGCTCGCGGCGCCGAGGCCGAAGGCAAGGGCCGATAGCAGCAGCAGCTTCTTCATGGCGTTTTCCCCTCGTGTTGCGCGTCGGTTGACTTGTGGACGCCTCGTTCAGACCCCGAGATAGTCGTGCAGCTTCTTCATGTTGCGCTCGAGCGCGTCGTTCGGGATCAGGTCGACGACCCGGCCGTGCTCCATGACGTAGTGCCGGTCCGCCACGGTCGCGGCGAAGCGGAAATTCTGCTCGACCAGGAGCACGGTGAAGCCGAGCGCCTTCAGCTCGCGCACGGTCGAGCCGATCTGCTGGATGATGACGGGGGCGAGCCCCTCGGTGGGCTCGTCGAGAAGCAGGAGGCGCGCGCCGGTGCGCAGGATGCGCGCGATCGCGAGCATCTGCTGCTCGCCGCCCGAAAGCTTGGTGCCCTGGCTCGAGAGCCGCTCGGCGAGGTTCGGGAACAGCGCGAAGATGCGCGCGCGCTCGAGGCCGCCGGGCTTGACCTCGGGCGGCAGAGTCAGATTCTCGCGCACGCTGAGGCTCGCGAAGATGCCGCGCTCCTCGGGGCAGAAGGCGAGCCCGAGCCGCGCGATGCGGTTCGACGCCATCCCGATGGTCTCGCGCTCCTCGAAGCGCACCGAGCCTTCGCGCCGGCCGACCATGCCCATGATCGATTTGAGCGTCGTCGTCTTGCCGGCGCCGTTGCGGCCCAGGAGCGTCACCACCTCGCCCGGGAACACGTCGAAATCGACGCCGTGGAGAATGTGGGATTCCCCGTACCACGCGTTGAGCCCGCGCACCGCGAGCACCGGCTCCCGTGCCGCGCGCGCGTCGAGAAGCGCCGCTTCACCCATCGCCCGACCCCATATAGGCCTGGATCACGTCCGGGTTCGCCGACACGCTCGCGTAATCGCCCTCGGCGAGCACCTCGCCGCGCGCGAGCACGGTGATGCGGTCAGAGAGGTCCGCGACCACGCTCAGATTGTGCTCGACCATGAGCACGGTGCGCCGCGCGGCCACGCGCTTGATGAGGCGCGTGATGCGGCCGATGTCCTCGTGGCCCATGCCCGCCGTGGGCTCGTCGAGCAGCATCATCTCGGGATCGAGGGCGAGCGTGGTCGCGATCTCGAGCGCACGCTTCTGCCCGTAGGCGAGCTCGACCGCGGGCACGCGCGCCGCCTCGGCGAGGCCCACGTCGGCGATGAGCTCGAGGGCGCGCGCATTGTAGGCGTCGAGCGCCTTCTCCGAGCGCCAGAAGTCGAAGGAGGCGCCCCGCGCGCGCTGGAGGGCCACGCGCACGTTCTCCAGCACGCTCAGATGCGGGAACACGGCCGAGATCTGGAACGAGCGCGCGAGGCCGAGGCGCGCCACGTCGGCGGGCGGCGTGCCCGTGATCTCGCGCCCGTTATAGAGGATGCGCCCGCGCGTGGGCGTGAGGAACTTGGTGAGGAGGTTGAAGCAGGTTGTCTTCCCCGCCCCGTTCGGCCCGATGAGCGCGTGGATCGAGTTGCGGCGCACGCGGAGGCGCACGTCGCTGACCGCGACGAAGCCGCGGAACTCCTTGGTCAAGCCTTCGGTTTCGAGGATGAAATCCTCGCCCATCCGGCGTCGCCCCCCGATCGGCCGCGACACGCGGACGCGGCGCCTTTTTCTGGACCTTGCGGCCCACCTTGCGGCGCGAGCCTAGCACGGTTCGGCGGCCCATTTCTAAGAGAAACCGTGCCGCATCCCGGCGTGGGACGCGCTCTCTGCCTAAAGTTTCCGCAAAAATCCCGTGGGGCCGCCGCGCGCGCTCGGGGAAGCGCTTTGCACCGAGACGCCGCGCCCGATAAAGTGGCGCGGGCGACGATCGCTGGCACAAGCGAATATGGGAGGAAGACGGGCCGTGAGCACGAAGACCAGCCTCAAGGAGATCGGGCATTTCATCGCGAACAAGGCGGTCGCGGGTGCGAGCGGCCGCTTCGCCGACGTGTTCAACCCCGCGACCGGCGAAGTGTCGGCGCGGGTGGCGCTCGCGTCGAAGGCCGAGATCGACCGGGCGGTCGCGGCGGCGCGCGCGGCGTTCCCGAAATGGGCCCAGACTCCGGCCCTGGTGCGCGCGCGCGCGATGTTCAAATACAAGGAGCTCCTCGAGAAGAACCGCGACCGGCTCGCGTCCCTGATCGGCAGCGAGCACGGCAAGGTGCTGGCCGACGCCCAGGGCGAGGTCACGCGCGGCATCGAGGTGGTCGAGTTCGCCTGCGGCATCCCCCATTTGCTCAAGGGCGAATTCACCGAGAACGTCGGCACCAACGTCGACAGCTATTCGGTGCGCCAGCCGCTCGGCGTGTGCGCGGGCATCACCCCGTTCAACTTCCCGGCCATGGTGCCGATGTGGATGTATCCGGTCGCGGTCGCGTGCGGCAACGCCTTCTTGCTCAAGCCGAGCGAGCGCGATCCCTCGACGCCCTATCTTCTCGGCGAGCTGTTGGCCGAGGCGGGAGTGCCCGCGGGCGTCTTCAACGTCATCAACGGCGACAAGGAGGCGGTCGACGCCATTCTCGCCCATCCGGGCATCGATGCGGTGAGCTTCGTCGGCTCGACGCCGATCGCGGAATACGTCTACCACACGGGCACCGCGCACAATAAGCGCGTCCAGGCGCTGGGCGGGGCCAAGAATCATATGGTCGTCATGCCCGACGCCGACATGGGCCAGGCGACCGACGCGCTCATGGGCGCCGCCTACGGCTCGGCGGGCGAGCGCTGCATGGCGGTCTCGGTCGCGGTCGCGGTCGGGCAAGCGGGCGACGCGCTGGTGGATCGCCTGGCCCCGCGCGTGCGCGCGCTCAAGATCGGTCCCTCGACCGACCCCGAGGCCGAGATGGGCCCGCTCGTGACCCGCCAGGCCTATGAGCGCGTCAAATCCTACGTCGATCTCGGCGTGCGCGAGGGGGCCGAGCTCGTGGTCGACGGGCGCGGCCTTTCGCTCCAAGGCTACGAGAAGGGCTTCTTCCTCGGCGGCTGCCTGTTCGACCGCGTCACGCCCGACATGCGCATCTACAAGGAGGAGATTTTCGGCCCCGTGCTCGCGGTCGTGCGCGCCAAGGACTACGAGCAGGCGCTCGACTTCGTGAACGCGCACGAATTCGGCAACGGCACCGCGATCTTCACCCGCGACGGCGACGCCGCGCGCGATTTCGCCGCGCGCGCCAGGATCGGCATGGTCGGCGTCAACGTGCCGATCCCGGTGCCGATGGCCTTCCACAGTTTCGGCGGCTGGAAGCGCTCGCTGTTCGGCGACCATTACGTCCACGGCATGGAGGGCGTGCGCTTCTATACGCATCTCAAGACCGTGACCTCGCGTTGGCCGACCGGCATCCGCGCGGGTGCGGAGTTCACCATGCCGACCATGCGCTGACGCACCCGGCGAACGAGGGACACAGATGAAATTCGGCTTATTCGGCGGCGCCAAGGCGACGCGCGGCGGCGGGCCCGGCGACAGCCAGGGCTACGCCGACTACATCGCCTATGTGCGCGAGGCGGAGGCGCTCGGCTTCGCGAGCGTGTTCATCGTCGAGCATCATTTCACCGGCCACGCCCAGGTCTCGGCCTCGATGAATTTGCTGAGCTACTTGGCCGCCTGCACGACGCGGCTACGGCTCGGCACCGCGGTCGTGGTGCTGCCCTGGCACAATCCGGTGTTGCTCGCCGAGCAGGCCGCGACCCTCGATCTGCTCTCCAACGGACGCTTCGATTTCGGCGTCGGCAAGGGCTATCGCGACTACGAGTTCGCGGGCTTCGGCATCCCCCAGGCCGAGGCGACCGAGCGCTTCGACGAGGCGTTGGACGTGATCCGCAAGGCCTGGCGCGAGCCCGGGCGCTTCTCGCACCATGGCAAGCGCTGGCATTTCGAAAGCGTGGTGGTCGAGCCGAAGCCGGTGCAGGAGCCGCATCCGCCCTTCTGGATGGGGGCCGGCAGCCCGGAGTCGATCCGGCGCGCCGCGCGCGAGGGCTATAACCTGTTGCTCGACCAGGTGGGCTCGACCGACCTCACGATCGAGCGCGTCGCGACTTTCCGCGACGAGTGCGCCAAGATCGGCCGCGCCTACGAGGGTACGATGGTGGGGGTGACGCGCGGCCTCCAGATTTTCCGGAAAGAATCCGAGCGCGCTGCCGCCTACGCGACGCGCCTTGCGGCCTTGAAGGCCGTGGGCGGCCTCGCGCGCGGCACGGCGGCGGCGCAATACCTCACCCTCGACGAAAAGGACTCGGGCCGCCTCGCCGAGGACGACGCGCCGCTTTTGGGCACGGTCGACGAGATCGTCGCGCGCCTGAAGCGCCTCGAGGCGGGCGGGGTCGAGTACGTGTTGCTCGTCAACCCGCGCCCGACCCTCGATGCGCTCCGCATCTTCGCGCGCGAGGTGATGCCCGAATTCGCCGAGAAAAGCGTCAAGCCCAAGGCGGGCGCTCGCTCCTAGCGCGCGCCATCGAGGACCGAGCGGAGACGGTCGTTGCCGCGGCGTACGCTTATTTCGGGCAAACCGAAAAGATCGGGAGGCAATAAATGACCGAGACCCACTCGAGCGAAATATTTCGCCAAGAAGGCGACTCCTTTCGTTCGGTCCGCTTGTGCGTCAATGCGGACGGGTCGGTCCGATTGGATGCCCAAGACATGGGAAAGCAGGTCGAGGAAGTGTGGGGCGACAGCGATTACGAGTTCTGGGTCGACGTCCCCGCCGAAGCGCTCGGTAAATTGGCGTTCGCGCTGCTGCGGGAGAAATACGCCGGCCGGAGTCGAGCGGTCGACGAGTTCCGCGCGTTCTGCGAACGAGAGAAAATCGAGCATAAATGGGGCTCTTATGCCTAATCGATGAATTCGTTTTCCGGCTCGGTCCGCGCATGCCGGGATGGCGAACGGAACGCCGAAACCGATCCGGGCGCCCCTTCGCCCTTGACGCTCGGGCTTGGTTTCCGGACCGACGTCTCGGTGCCCCCTACTCGAGCGCGAAGAACTTCACTTCCTCGAACGAGCCCACGTCGGAGAGGTCGAAGGTCCTCGGCTTCGAGCGCTCGAACCGGTGGCCGGCGAGGATCATGTCGACCTTCCTGCCGTCCTGCGCGAGCGGCAGCGTGAGCCGCCGGATATGGAGCGGCACCGAGACGTCGGCCGACTTGAAGATGGTCTCGGAATAGAGGCCGAGCTTCCCGAACACGACCTGGCTGTAGAGGCGCGCCACGTATTCGAGATAGGCGTTGCGGTTGGGCAGCACCTCGTCGAAATAGCGCCCCGTCGGGTCCCAGCCGAAGGTGGTGTCGAAATCGCCGCCCACGCGCCGGTAGCGGTAGCGGATGCGCCCCTCGTCCTCGATCACGTCGATCAGCATGATGTAGGGCCAGGTCTTGAGCGGCAACTCGACCGGATCGATCGCGGCGCGGCTCGGGATGGCGCCAGGCGCGCGCTTCGACGCCCAATAGTCGTAGATCGCCTGGAGGATCGGATCCGCGATCGCCGTCGCCATGGCACCTTCCGCGCTCTTTTCTCGTTGTCCGGCCCTGGCCGGGACCGGGCGCGCGTTTTTGGCCCCTCCCCATGCGGCGCCCGCGCAATCGGCACTTGCCTAGGTAAAGGCTGGACCTCCCGCCAAGTCAATATTTTATCCGAGAGCCCCCGTCAGGGGGCGATGACCCGGACCGGCTTCCCCGCGCGCCAGGCGCGCACGTCCTCGAGCGCCTGCGCGTAGACGTCGCGGTAATTCTCGATTGTGACGTAGCCGAGATGAGGGGTCAGCAGCACGTTGTCGAGTGCGCGGAGCGGATGGTCCTTGGCCGGCGGCTCCTGGTCGTAAACGTCGACCGCAGCGCCCGCGATCCGGCGCGCCTTGAGCGCCGCCACCAGCGCCGCCGTGTCGACGATCGGCCCGCGCGAGGTGTTGACGAGATAGGCGGTGGGCTTCATGAGCGCGAGCTCGCCGGCGCCGACGATCCCGCGGCTCCCCGCATTGAGCGCCACATGCACGGTCACGAAATCGGCGCGCTTGAAGAGCTCCTCCTTCGAGACCGCGGCGGCGCCCGCCGCGCGCGCGCGCTCGGGCGTGAGATTGGGGCTCCAGGCGATCGCCTCCATTCCGAACGCGGTCGCGATCTTGGCCATCTGGCTCCCGAGCTTGCCGAGGCCGACGATGCCGAGCACCTTGCCCGCGAGCCCGATGCCGACCGTGGTCTGCCAGGCGCCCGCGCGCATGCCCGCGTGCTCGCGCGGGATCGAGCGCGCGAGGCCGATGATGAGGCCCCAGGCGAGCTCGGCCGTGGGGGTCGCGAGCATGCTCGTGCCGCACACGGTAATGCCGCGCGTCGAGGCCGCCTTCACGTCGATCGAGGCGTTGCGCATGCCGGCGGTGACGATGAGCTTGAGCTTGGGCAGGCGCTCGAGAAGCGCTTTCGGGAACGGGGTCCGCTCGCGCATCGCGATCGCGATGTCGAAATCCGCGAGACGCCGCGCCGCCGCGTCCGCGTCCGCGAGCACGTCGTGGAGCGAAACCGTCTCGATATCGGGCTCGAGACTCTTCCAATCGGCGAGGCCGAGGGCCACGTTCTGGTAATCGTCGAGGATCGCGAGCTTCATCCGAGGCTCCTCCCTGAAGCGCCCGCGCGCGCGGGTTCCAATGACGAGCTATGCCACCCGGCGCCGGCCGCGGCAAGGGGGCCCGGGCTAGCCCGCGATGGGCGTGCTCACGGACGCGAGCCCGCCCACGCGCGCGAGGAACGAGGCGATCTCGGCGACGCCCTTGTTCTCCTTGAGATTGGTGAACAGGAACGGGCGCTCGCCGCGCATCTTCCGCGCGTCGCGATCCATCACCTCGAGGCTTGCGCCCACCAGCGGCGCCAGATCGATCTTGTTGATCACCAGCAGGTCCGAGCGCGTGATGCCCGGCCCGCCCTTCCTCGGGATCTTGTCGCCCGCCGAGACGTCGATCACGTAGAGCGTGATGTCCGCGAGCTCGGGGCTGAAAGTCGCGGCGAGATTGTCGCCGCCCGATTCGATGAACACGAGGTCGAGGTCGGGGAAGCGCGCGCACATTTCCCGGACCGCGGCGAGATTGATCGACGCGTCCTCGCGGATCGCCGTGTGCGGGCAGCCGCCGGTCTCGACGCCGACGATGCGCTCGGGCGCCAAGGCCCCCGAGCGGGTGAGGAACTGCGCGTCCTCCTTCGTGTAGATGTCGTTGGTGACGACCGCGAGCCGGTAGACATCGCGCATGTGCTTGCAGAGACGGTCGACGAGCGCCGTCTTGCCCGAGCCGACCGGCCCGCCGATGCCGACGCGCA
>Ga0335072_10015809_pt1 | contig 10706 bp, 6 predicted proteins | sample Lox_Sample_21_FD_206725 | JGI IMG/M metagenome (GOLD analysis project Ga0335072, IMG submission 206725) | Soil microbial communities from Loxahatchee National Wildlife Refuge, Florida, United States - Lox_Sample_2.1 | ecosystem: Environmental > Terrestrial > Soil > Wetlands | place: USA: Florida... | reverse complement strand
TGTGCAAGGTGTGGTGTCGCTGAACGACTTCCGCCCGCATGTGAACTACAAGCCGCATGGCGATTACACCTTTACCAGCGGAACCAGTACGTACCAGGCGGTGACGCCCGCCGACCTGGCGACGATCTACAACCTCAATCCGTTGTTCAACGCCGGCGTGAACGGTACGGGGCAGACGATCGTGTTGATCGAGGACACCAACGTGTATTCGACCAGCGACATCACCACCTTCCGTTCGACCTTTGGTTTGCCCACGGCGAACTTCAGCCAGGTGCACCCGGGTAGCTGCACCAATCCGGGCGTTGTGACCGGCAACGACGGCGAAGCCGAGTTGGACGTGGAGTACGCCGGCGCAGCCGCACCGGATGCCACGCTTGAACTGGCATCGTGCGCGGATACGTCCACCACCTTCGGTGGTTTGATTGCGGTGCAGAACCTGATCAACGGTGCGTCGGTGCCGAAGATCATGAGCATCAGCTACGGCGAGTGCGAAGCGGCGAACGGCGCCACGGCGAATGCGGCCTACATCTCCACCTATCAGCAGGCCGCGTCCGAGGGCGTGTCAGTGTTCGTGTCTTCCGGTGACGAAGGTGCGGCGAGCTGCGATGCCGACCAAGCCAATGCCACGCACGGCATCGGCGTCAGCGGCTTCGCTTCCACTCCGTACAACGTGGCGGTGGGCGGTACCGATTTCGGCGACACGTATGCGGGTACCAACAGCACGTATTGGAACTCCACCAACACGTCGACCTACGGTTCGGCCAAGTCGTACATTCCGGAAATCCCGTGGAACGATTCGTGCGCCAGCATGCTCATCACCAAGGCTTCCGGTTACACCACGCCGTACGGCAAGACCGGCTTCTGCAACACCACTACGGCGCGTGAGTATTACCTCACGACGGCCTCCGGCAGCGGCGGCCCGAGCGGTTGTGCTAGCGGCAGCCCGACCACATCGGGTGTGGTCAGTGGTACGTGCAAAGGCACGGCCAAGCCTTCGTGGCAGTCGATCGTTGGCAATCCGGCCGACGGCGTACGTGACATTCCCGACGTTTCGTTGTTCGCCGCGAACGGTGTATGGGGTCACTACTACGTCTATTGCTACACCAACACGGCGGGTGGCGGCGTCGCGTGCTCGGGCGCACCGAGTGGCTGGGCGGGCGCGGGCGGTACCTCGTTCGCTTCACCCATCATGGCGGGCATCCAGGCACTGGTGAACGAACACAACAACCTCACCAGCGGCGCGGGCAATCCGAACCCGGTGTACTACTCGCTGGCCAGCACTGAGTACGGCTCGTCGGGTAGCGCTACGTGCAATTCCAGCAACGGCAATACCGTGGGCAGCTCGTGCATTTTCTACGATGTGACCCAGGGCGATATGGACGTGAACTGCACGGGTACGCACAGCTGCTACAAGCCGTCGGGTACGTATGGCGTGTTGTCCACCTCCACCTCCAGCTATGCGCCGGCCTATGGCACGGGCACGGGTTGGGATTTCGCGACGGGTATCGGTACGGTGAACGCTTACAACCTGGTGTACGCATCGGGTTGGTAAGCCCCTTGGCGATGTCGTAAACAAAGACGCCCCCGATGATTCGGGGGCGTCTTTATGGGTGCATGCACTAACGATTTACTTGGAAGCGTGCGGGTTTGCCGTGAACACATCACTGCCGAGCGTACGCAGCTGATCGTCTTTCGCGTAACCCAAATGCGACAGGCCAAACATGTCTTCCAGGCTGCGCAGCAAGCTGTAATGGTTGTATTCCACGTCCGATCGGGTGCCGGGCGCGATGAACGGCGAAAGCATCACGGCGCCGATCTGGCCGCCGCCAGGGCCGATCTTGCCGCCCGGCTGTGGGCCTCCCGGCAACGGTTTTTCATGGCAGCACGAGGTGCCATCGTTGCCTTCGTCGAAGGTGATGATCAACAAACCATCTTGCTTGAACGCAGGTGAATCGACGATGCGTGGCACCCAGGTGCGCAAGAACGCGTTGGCGGAAATGAGGCCGCCTTGCTCGCCGTTTTTGCATGGCGCGTCGTGACCGTCATGACAAAGGTTGGGCGTGATGTAAGTAAGGTTTGCCGTGCTGTCGACGCGGGCAAGGTCGTGGGTGAGGTGGTCCAGATTCACCACATGGCTGCCGCAGTATTGCTTCGAGTCGATGATGGCGTGGAAGTACACGAACGGATCGTGCTTTGCCGCGTATTGATCGTTCGGCGTAGCGTGCTCGGTAACGTCCTGTGTGCCGATGGTCGGATGGGCGCATGTGGCCGATTCGCGCGAAGGGTCCGCGCCCATATCCTCCATGTAGGCTTTCCAGGTGAGGTTGGCGCGCGTGAGCTGGTTGGCGATGGTGAGCACGCTCTTGGGATACACGCAGCCGCTACCCGGCAGTTGCCCGTTCGCATCGGCCTTCTTCGACGTCGGCACGAATTCGTTGAAAGTGACACAGTCGGCCTGTGTGTCGGGGTTGGGCGCCTGTCCGCTGATCATGGCGATGTAGTTGTCCAGGCTGTAGTGCCCGACGCCGTAGTAGTTGGGCAGCAGCGCGCCTTGCTTGGACAGCTCGTGCGCAAGATACGGTGCGGGCGACTGCGCGCCGAACGTCACCGGATACGACTCGTTTTCCAGCATGATGATGAAGACGTGCCGCACCGGGGCGGGCTTCGACGCCGATGCGGCCAGGCACGTCGCCGAAAAACACAACGCGCCGATCAGCGCGAGGAGAACGAAGCGAATGCGCGTCGACATGCGATGCGCATCAAAGTAAGTCGGTCGATAAGACATCCGTGGTTTCCTTCAGCCATTGCGCCTTGCGAATTGCAGCGCGCAGCGGTTATTGCAACGGCTTTGTGCGACAGGATCAAGTCGTGCGGATGTCGTGGCGAGTGAGCCGCCCGCGAACGATGCGGGCAGCCCCTGTATCAGGCGCGCCCGTAGGCGTCGTCGAAGCGGACGATGTCGTCTTCGCCCAGATAGCTGCCGGACTGCACTTCGATCAGCTCCAGCGGCACCTTGCCCGGATTGCGCAAGCGATGAACGCTGCCGAGCGGGATATAGGTACTCTGGTTTTCCGCCAGCAAATACACTTTGTCGTCGCAGGTGACCTCGGCCGTACCCGACACCACGATCCAATGCTCGGCGCGATGGTGATGCTTCTGCAGGCTGAGGCTGGCGCCGGGCTTGACCACGATGCGCTTGACCTGGAAGCGTCCGCCCGCTTCGAGCGAGTCGTAGCTACCCCATGGACGATGTACCACGCGATGGAACGAGTGCTCGGTGCGGCCGGAAGCCTTCAGTTGATCGACCACTTTCTTCACGTCTTGCGCGGCATCGCGATGGGCGACCAACGTGGCGTCCGGCGTACTCACGACGATGAGATCGTCCACGCCGACGGTTGCGATCATGTGGCGATCGTGCGAGCGCAGCAGCGAGTTGCGCGTGTTGACCGTAAGGGTGTCGCCTTCGCGCTGATTGCCGTGCTCGTCGTGCTGGCCCGACAACCACAGCGCGGACCACGAACCGATATCGCTCCACGCGCAGCTCACCGGAATGACGGCGGCGCGCGAGGTTTTTTCCATCACGGCATAGTCGATGGAGTTGTCCGGCACCTTGGCGAAGGCCTGCGGTTCGACACGCACGAAATCCAGATCGCCGCGCCCGGTGGCATAGGCTTCGCGCACGGCCGCAAGCATCTGCGGCGCATGTTGGCCCAGTTCTTCCAGATAACGGGCCGCCTTGAACAGGAACATGCCCGAGTTCCAGTCGTAACCGCCGTCTTTCACGTAGCCCTCGGCGGTAGGCTGGTCTGGCTTTTCCACGAACCGCTCGACGCGGTAGGCATTTCCGCCCAGCGATTCGGCGCGGCGGATATAGCCGAAGCCCGTTTCGGGGCGATCCGGACGAATGCCAAAAGTGACCAGCCAGCCATCGCGCGCGGCCGGAAGGGCCTGCTGCACCGCGGTCGTGAAACTCTTCGTGTCGCCGATCAGGTGATCGGCGGGGAGAACGAGCAGCAAAGCATCCGGGTCGCGCTCCAAGGCCTTCAGCGCGCCCAGGGCGATGGCCGGTGCGGTGTTGCGGGCAACCGGCTCCAGCAGGATGGTGGCGCCTTCAACGCCGGCTTCCAGAAGCTGATCGGCGGCCAAGAAGCGGTGATCCTCGCTGGCCACGATGATCGGCGCCGTGACGTCCGGCAACGTCTGCGTGCGCGCCACGGTCTGCTGGAACAGCGTGCCTTCGCCGGTGAGCGACAGGAATTGTTTGGGCAGGTTTCTGCGCGAGACGGGCCACAGGCGCGTACCGCTACCGCCGCTGAGGATCAGTGGGATCAGCATGATTCAACGAGCCTGCTTGGCGAGTGTGTCGATGACATGGTCCAGGCCTTGCTGCCAATCGGCTAGAGCATAGCCGAAGCGCTGCTGGAAGCCCTGATTGTCGAGCACGGACCAGGCGGGGCGCCTGGCCGGTGTCGGGTAGTCGGCGGTGGTGATCGGCAAAACGTTCGGGATACGCGCGATCAGTCCGCGTGCGTGGGCTTTCTCGAAGATAGCCTGCGCGAAACCGTGCCAGGTGGTATGTCCGCTGGCGACCAGGTGATGCACGCCTTGCAGGTTGGCACGGTGCGTCGCATCGGCGTGCTTCCACGCGCTGAGCGCGGCGAGCGTGGCTTTGACGATGATGTCCGTGCTGGTCGGTGCGCCGTGTTGATCGGCCACGACGCGCAGCTCGTCGCGATCTGCGCCCAGTCGCAACATGGTGCGCAAAAAATTATGGCCGTGCGGCGCATAGACCCAGGCGGTGCGGAACAAAAGGTAGGCCGCGCCACTGTCTTGCAGCGCTTGTTCGCCAGCGAGTTTGCTGCGGCCGTAGGCACCGAGCGGTGCGGTGAGGGCGTCGACCGCATAAGGCGAGGCGGCCTCGCCATCGAAGACGTAGTCGGTGGAATAGTGCACGACCAGGGCGCCGTGTGCGGCAGCCCATCGGGCGATAACGCCTACGGCCTCGCCGTTGACCGTGGTGGCGAGCGGCTCTTCCTGTTCGGCACGGTCCACGGCGGTGTAGGCCGCCGTGTTGATGATCGCGTCGGGGCGAATCTTATCCAGCAAAGCCTGCAACGTGGCGGGTGCGCAGAGATCGGCGATTTCGGCCGATTTCCCGTCAAAACGCGTGCCGTCGCGGCTGGCCGCGGTGAGGCGTCCCAGCGCAGACAGGCCACCTTGTTCGATAAAACTGCGGCCGAGCTGGCCGTTGGCGCCAAGCAACAAGATGTTCATGCGATGAATACGGGCAGTCGTTCCGCGGGAATGTCGGCAAGCAAAGGCGCTTTGAGATCCTTCTCGGACAACTGCGGCGCGCTGACGGGCCAATCGATGCCCAGTGCGGCATCGTCCCAGCGAACGCTCGCATCGGCCTTGGCATCGTAGAGCGCGCTGCATTGATAACTGAATGTGGCGTGCTCGGACACGACGCAGAAACCGTGCGCGAAGCCTTCGGGGATCCAGAAGTGACGATGATTGTCGGCACTCAGCATCACCGCGGCCCATTGGCCGAAGGTGGGCGAACCGCGCCGGATATCGACGGCCACGTCGTAAACCTCTCCTTCCAGCACACTCACGAGTTTGCCTTGCGGGTTGGGCCACTGATAGTGCAGGCCGCGCAGTACGCCTTTGCTGGAACGCGACACATTGCTTTGCACGAATGTGGAGGTGATGCCTGCCGCGACGTATTTCGCCTGGTTGTAGCTTTCGTAGAAAAAACCGCGTGCGTCGCCGAACACCTGCGGTTCGATCACGACTGCGCCGGGCAGAGAGGTTTGAATGACCTTCATGTCACGTGCCCTTGGTCGACGAGGTGCAGCAGGTATTGGCCGTAGCCGGTTTTCGACAGCGGTGCGGCCAGACGCTTCACTTGTTCGGCGTCGATCCAGCCGTGCGAGTAGGCGATTTCTTCAGGACAGCAGACCTTCAATCCCTGACGGTTTTCGATCGTCTCGATGTAATTGCCCGCTTCCATCAGCGATTCGTGCGTGCCGGTATCCAGCCATGCGTAGCCGCGGCCCAGTTGCTCCAGATGCAGCGAGCCATCGTGGAGATATCGGCGGTTGAGATCGGTGATTTCCAGTTCGCCGCGCGGGGAAGGCTTCAGTTCCGCGGCGTAATCGCACACGCGTGCGTCATAGAAATAAAGACCGGTGACCGCGTAGTGAGATTTCGGTTTGGCGGGCTTTTCTTCCAGACCGATCACTCGTCCGGCGGTGTCGAATTCGGCGACACCGTAGCGCTCCGGATCGCGCACCCAATAGCCAAATACCGTGGCGCCGTCTTGCCGTGCGTCCGCGCGTTTGAGTCGCTCGGTGAAACCGACGCCGTAGAAAATGTTGTCGCCAAGCACCAGGCAGCTGGGGTTGTTGCCGATAAAGTCGCGGCCAATGAGGAACGCCTGCGCCAATCCATCCGGCGACGGCTGCACCGCATAACGAATATCCAGGCCCCATTGCGAACCGTCGCCGAGCAAGCGCTGGAACAGTGCCTGTTCGTGCGGCGTGTTGATGATGAGAATTTCCCGAATACCCGCCAGCATCAACGTGGCCAGCGGATAGAAGATCATCGGCTTGTCGTAAATCGGCAGGAGCTGCTTGCTGACGGCCTGAGTGATCGGATAAAGACGCGTGCCGGAACCTCCGGCCAGGATGATCCCTTTGCGTGCGCTCATACGCCCAGACGCTCCATGCGGTAGCTGCCGTCGAGTACGCGCTTGGTCCACGGCTGGTTGGCGAGATACCAATCGACCGTTTCCTCGATGCCGCTTTCGAAGCTGTGCGACGGCTGCCACCCAAGCTCGCGCTGCAGTTTGTTTGAGTCGATGGCGTAACGGCGATCGTGGCCTGGTCGATCCTTCACGTACGTAATGAGCGATTCGCGCTTGCGGCCATCGGCGAGTGGGCGTCGTGCATCGAGCAACGCGCAGATCGTTTTCACCACCGTGATGTTGGTGCGCTCCGCATTGCCGCCCACGTTGTAGGTTTCGCCAACCCGACCGCCTTCAAGCACGCGATGGATGGCCGAACAGTGATCGCCGACAAACAGCCAGTCGCGAATGTTCAAGCCGTCGCCATAGACCGGCAGCGCTTCGCCGGCGAGCGCTTTCTGAATCACCAGCGGGATCAACTTTTCGGGAAACTGGAACGGGCCGTAGTTGTTCGAGCAGTTGGTCGTGAGCGTCGGGAGACCATAGGTGTGATGGAAGGCGCGCACCAGATGATCGGACGCCGCCTTGGAGGCCGAATAAGGGGAGTTGGGCGCGTAAGGCGTGGTTTCGGTGAACTTGCCATCCTCGCCCAGCGAGCCGTAGACCTCGTCGGTCGAGACGTGCAGAAAGCGGAACGCTTCTTTGCCGGTGCCTTCCAGCCCGCGCCAATGATCGCGCGTGGCTTCGAGCAAGCCGAGGGTGCCTACGACGTTGGTATGGACGAACGCCGCCGGACCGTCGATCGACCGGTCGACGTGGGATTCGGCGGCGAAATTGACTACGGCGTCCGGACGGTGCTGTTGAAGCAGACCGGCGACCAAAGCCCGATCGCCGATATCGCCCTGCACGAAAACATGCTTGTCGTTGCCATTGAGAGACTCGAGGGTGTCGAGATTTCCGGCATACGTCAGTTTGTCCAGGTTTATCACCCGCAGGCCCTTCGCGACCATCTGCAGCACGAAATTGGCCCCGATAAAGCCGGCTCCGCCGGTTACGAGCAGTGTTTTCATTAGTCTCTCCGGGTTAGTCGGCTATTGTCTCACACGGACATGGGCTGTGGTTTTTAGTTCGTTTGCCGCCAACCCGCCGAGTAGTTGCCTAACGGTATCAAGCCAAGAGCGGATACCCCTCAATATCGAGAGTTTCGGCCCCGGAGGCCGTAGATGCAGGAATCCGGCGGCGTGGAAGAAGTGCGCCGAGTCCAAGCCACGTCTCGCCGTCTTCTGTAGAGAGCACTTTCCAAAGACTGAATGCGATCCAAACCCTGGCGGATTTCCATCAGGCCTTTTGGACTTCATCAAAAGATGGCTTGAAACATTGCCACGACATCATGGCTAGGTGAGAGGGCATCCTTTTTGCTCCGCGGCAAATTTGAAAAATGATGCCCCGGTGACAAGCATGCCGTACTGACTTTGGGGGCATTAATTAGTGAATCGCGTTCGATATTTCGATGATCGAAATATTTTACGTTTCCACGATTCGCCACCGCCAGCATGGATATTTCTTGACTGTCAAGAAAATGTGAGTGTACAAAAGTGAAAACCGGGGAGTTGGCAGTTTGCGTTAGCCATCTCAGGGATGGCATTTGAGGTAGCGGTACAAATTTGGGGATGGGATTCGCAAAACGCTCGCACACGGAAACCCTGTATGGGGTTGCTTGTGCTTGTCCAGTACATGGAAGGGGGGGAAATGACTACGTGATCAAGCTGCTATTCGAGATGCGTTAGACCGATATTCAAATCGAGCGGCTGGTCACGTTGGTTGATTTGACGCAACACCCAATACAGGGGTGGTCCGGCAATACCTTGAGACCAGGCCTGAAAGGCTCTCCCTTTCAGGAGTTGAGCCAGCGCTCGTCACTTTGGCTCAATAAACTGGAAACGTTCCTCATGAAACTGAAGCATTCCATCCTGGGCGCATCGATCGCCCTGGCACTTGTCATTGCGCCGCGCGTGCAGGCCGATACTGCCGGCAACATGCTTGCAAATCTGCACACGGCTGAGGCACCGCGCGTCACTGCCGTCGTCAACAACAAGAACATCGTGTCCGTCCCCGGTACGCACTTGGCGATCAACACGGCGCCCAGTAGCGGTATTCCCGATACGACCATCATGAATCACCTGCAGCTTGTCCTGAAGCCCAGCACCCAGCGTCAGGCTGCGCTGAAGCTGCTTATCGCCCAGCAACACAACCCGCAATCGCCGAACTTCCATCAATGGATCACGCCTGCGCAGTACGGCGAGAACTTTGGTGTCACCGATGCCGACATTGCTGCCGTGACCGCGTGGCTCACTTCGGAGGGCTTCACGGTCAACAACGTTTACCCGAACAAGACCCAGATCGACTTCAGCGGCACCGTCGGCCAGGTACGTGCGGCGTTCCATACTCAGGAAAATCTCTATGCGCTGCAGCAGACACAGGGCGGCATCACTACCACCATCACGCATCGGTCCAACAACAGCGACATCAGCATTCCGACGGCGCTGCAGGGAGTGGTGATCGGGGTGATGGGGCTCAATGATTTCCATGCCCAAGCTCTTGCTCAGAAGCAGCATGTGATGCACTGGAATGCGGTGGCCAAGACCTACGAGCCGACGTCAGACGAAGATATTCGCCGTCAGCAGATCACCCAGCAGGTGGCCCTGGCCGGCAAGCTTGGCAGCGGAGTGAGCGGCAATGCCCAGCCCATCGCGGTGGGTGGCAAGTCCCAATCCATCACGGCGGGCGGTAAGGCTCAGTCTATCGCGGCCGGCGGAGTCCGGGGACTGGTGCCCTTTGACATGAACCAAATGTACGACGCCAACACCCTGCGTCTTGCCGGTGTCACGGGCCATGGTGTCACCATCGCCGTGGTCGAGGACGATGACATGGTGCAGGCCGACTGGACCAACTTCGTTCAGACTTTCAACCTTGCGCAATACGGCGGCACGTTCACTCAGGTCAACCCGGCGCCATCCAGCGGCGCGACCAACTGCCTCGATCCCGATGCGGTTAGCGGTAAGCAGGACGATGCCTTCGAAACGTTGCTGGATGCCGAATGGTCTACAGCGTTGGCGCCTGGGGCGAATATCGTGGTGGCCACCTGCGCCGACACCAACGCCAGCGGCACCAACGAAAGCCCGAATCTCTTCGGCGGCGTGTTCATTGCAGCCACGAACGAAGTCAACCTTGCCACCGGCCGCCCCAACATCATTAGCGCCAGCTACGGTTATGGTGAGAAGTTCACCGACACGGCAAGCAAAAGCCAAATCGACGCCCTGTGGGCCCAGGCGGATGCCGAAGGTATTTCGGTATTCGTATCCACGGGCGATTCGAGTTCCAATCCGAGCTTTAACAACAGCGTGATCAGTGGCGCTGGCGTTGATGCCAATGCGCTCGCCACGTCAGTCGATGATACGGGCGTGGGCGGCACTGACACCGTCGATGTGCTGGATGGCACGACCAGTGAGTACTTCGCCTCCACGACGAACGCTTATGGCGGCTCAGCACGAGGCTATGTGCCGGAGATTCCATGGAACGAGTCTTGCGGCAATGGCCCGGCGGCAGTGGCGTTGGGATACAGCGGTTCCGTGGCATTCTGCCAAGCTTGGTTGGCCTGGGATCCTGACGGCCTTTACGTCACTTCCGAAGCTGGCAGCGGGGGACGCTCCTCGGTTGATGCGAAGCCAGCCTGGCAAGCCGGGGTTTACAATGAGGCACCGGAAAACTGGCGCGATCTTCCCGACGTTTCCCTGTTTGCTGGTTCTTATGGCGGCTACACCTGGGCCGTCGTTTGCACGCAGATGTATCCCTGCGCGCTCAATTCGTCCGGGCAGCCAACCCAGGCGGTGGACATGGGAGCCGGCACGTCGCTTTCTTCACCGATGTTCGCCGGCATTCAGGCGCTTATCGATCAGTCGCTGGGTAGCAATGGAACACCGGCCAACCAGGGCAATGCTGCCCCGACCTTGTATGCGCT
>Ga0335072_10015808_pt1 | contig 10706 bp, 9 predicted proteins | sample Lox_Sample_21_FD_206725 | JGI IMG/M metagenome (GOLD analysis project Ga0335072, IMG submission 206725) | Soil microbial communities from Loxahatchee National Wildlife Refuge, Florida, United States - Lox_Sample_2.1 | ecosystem: Environmental > Terrestrial > Soil > Wetlands | place: USA: Florida... | reverse complement strand
TATCATTCCGTCAGTACATACATTCATACATTCATGTTCCTCAATTCTCGGTACGGGACCGAGTCGCAGCGCATCAAAGGAAAAATAGATCAGAATTACTCACGAGTTTAGTCCCTGCCAATTCCCACTTTATGTCGAATTTCGCGGTACTAGAGTTACTAGGGTCGCTATTTAATTAGACAATGGTGCACGGAGTCGAGGTTGAGGGATGTCTGGACTTGCATCCCGGGCGCTCTCGGTAGTAGGGTTGTTAAGAGTAAGGTATGCAGGGAGGGCACGCGACAGCGCACTCATTGGCCTCTCTCCCCCACTACACCTCCTAAGCTTACTGCATATTCCAACACTGGCCTTCATATGGAATTTGTCTAGCTCGCCATTGTTACTATTATTCTGCCTTTTTAAAGTACTTGGGGACTACTGTTCATATCATGTTGCCGCAGGCCGTAGCTTTTTTCGATTGCGAGCAGGTGGGGTGTCGTATGTAGGTTGCAAAAGGTAGATGACGGCTTTTAGATGGTCCTTTAGCTTGCAGTACCTTATTATGCCCTCTAAAAGGGTTCCGTGTGAACAACAGAGTAGACGCTTTTATGGAGCTTTGACCACTAAAACTTGCTCAAGGAGATCCAGTTGTCGGAGCCTGCTCCGAGTACGCCGCCAAGAGCTTCAATCTTCCGTAGTCCGCATAATTCCCATGTTTTCATACCGATCTCCCGGACTCGGGCCTAACTCCTCAGAATCAAGATCACGATTTTGGGCACGAGAGACGGCTTATTTGACACGTTGGTTACAGCAGGTTAGACGTTTGATACGTAGCTTCTGAATCCTCTCGCAGAGATCTGCTACTCAGTGCGGTCATCTAGAATGGTTTTAGAAGTAGCTAGACGTCATGTCGCGTAGGTTTGAGGTAACTGCGGTTGTGGCATCGTGAACTTGTCGTGGGGCATCTTGCAGTCCCAGAAGATCAACTACACCTCACTCATTCAGCCAAAATGGAGCCCTAAACGCCACGAGAAAAGCGGCTCGTTGATGTCATCCCATTCTTAAAACCAAATGCATGTCATTTCAGTCGTCAGCTCTCAAATTTTAACGCGCCCAATCATCTTCCCAGACCTCGGACCATCCAGCTTGACCTGGGAGAGCGGTTAAAGTTCAGATGGGATGCAGTTTGACCTTTCTCAGCTGCGAAGCTTATGAACAGAGCGACTTTCGGGGAGTGTAAAGTAGCACCGCCCGAATACTTCCTAATAGCAGTCTGTGCAAAACCTTGGAGAAGAGAGGATAGCATTACTGGTGCGAATGTTCCCGGAACTGAGCGCTAGTCAGGGCTGATCGCATATGGTGGCGTTTGGTGGGCTAGTTTCACAGTAATTTTTGCGCAGAGAGAAAAATAATGTCCCTGATACTCGACCTTAGCCTCACCATTTTGTTAAGCACTAAGACCAGCCGATGCCGCTGCATAAACTAATCATAGCCGTACTGATGTCGTGGGCAGTCCCTACCTTTACTGCTGAGAATTTGAGTTGTTGTATAGTACTTAGAACTATGGGCTCGCATACCCCTTCTTTTCCCTGTGTGATCTCCGTAAAAAAAAACTAACAGACCTATGAGATAAACAAGAACAAATCAAATACTAGCGCCTCCAACCTACTTGTCAGTGTTCCTGCTGTCGTATAGATACCCCGCCAGAGTTATAATAAATGCTGCTGTTCGTATCCAGCACATGTTCCAGTCTATTTTGGGAGAACAGGAAATTTGACCCTTGTCGCGTGGCTATTTTACCAGATCCAGCATTCTCTTCAGACTGCTCATTTCCTGTACAAGTCATCGTGGTTCCTTTCTCGATTTCTCGTCCGTTGGCCACAACTTTTCTTTGCATGTGAAAATTGTGACGGGTAACAGTGGAGCGTAGGTCATGCAGGACTTTCAAAAATCTCGCTGGGAACTGAGGGGGCATGTTGGAAAGAGCATCCTAATCTGTTTCAGTGTGCAACTGCAGGTCTCGGCAACAAAGGACCAAATGCACAGCAGATCACCTAGAACACCCACCCTCATAGAGCAAGTTGCAGGAATGTCGGGTCCCTTCGTTGAAGAAGCTTGGCGCCGGCAAATAACGCGCCCTTCCATGCCGCGGGTGAGGGCCGGGACGACGTGGGTAAAGGCGTAATGGAAGATGCAGGGGGCTGAGGTGCAGGATGACGACCAACACTTATGACGAATAGCAGTGTCGTGTGCCCCGAACGCCGTGGGGGTTCAGCGGTAAAGCAAGCATAGTGTAGGAGGCTAACGGCGTTGTCCGACCCTCCACATACCTGAATATAGTTTGTAGCCCGGTGGGAATATATGGCCAGCAGGTTCCGATCAAGTGATAGAATGATATAATATATGTGCAGGTTTATGTAGGTATTTGTGTTTGTGTTGCCCTAGACAGGTGGCGGCGGTCGAGGTAGTGAGAAGCAGAGGATGACGAGGGTACTCGGAAAGGGGTCTCAAAGAGTGTCGACTTTTAAGCCGCGATGGACCTTAGGTAAGGCCTTTCTGTAGTCATTCTTCTGGTGACACGCGATAGTTGACGGGACGGGAGCACACGACATCTTTATATGCACGATGTTGAGGAGAAAAGCTTATCTGGACCTCCCTTGTTCTTACCTTACATAGCGCAGATACGCAGATAATGAGAATAGCATCATGGCATGGATGAGCGATGGCCCTATCGCTGACTACTTGTTGGGCCCGTAATGACATCTGCACGGTCATGATAAGGAGCCTGCGTTTCAATTTGTACCTTATCCCGACGCTCTGATTGTGCTCCAGGGCCTTTCTAACCATACTAAAACATGCTTTCACAACGGCCCAGGCCTATTTGCTTCCCAGTTGCAGATGCTTAGATAGGCAGCTAGGATTTAGGGCCATCATCCAGACCAGATTCACTACCTTTTTTTCCAACTTGTCCTCCACTATCTTCCAGATAACAATCAGCTGTGGACCTGTAGTTTAGCCACTAGATACTGTGGAGAAGAGATAGGAAACTGCCGACTACTACTGGCCATGTTTACGATATACCACGTGGAATGCAAGGAGTTCCCTTATCTCTGGCTGTGAAGAAAAGAAAAGATAAAGACCTTGTAATGTCCCATTTGCTCCTTTCTTCGCTTTCTTATTGCTCTTGATCGTCGAAAGCCGGGACCTGGCCCCTCTTGAACCAACCGAATGGGAGAAGCCATGAATTACTGCAAGACCAAATCATGCAACAGGTTTTGACTTCAAATTGGAATGTTTTGTTCTGACTTCAGCATTTTAGAGCCACGAAAAGCACATCTGTTGGCATGTTATGCTGGAAAATCCAGTATCTTGCACAGATTTCGATGCGTCTAGACCGAGCTAATCTCTTCTAACATCAATGTACAGATCTTACCAATCCCCTCAAGGTGACAGCTATGTCCTACCTCGACTGTCAACAGCTTAATACGCCGTCCGGCTGCATAGTGATTGCCATACCTCAAAAATGTCGGCGGCCGAACCTGGCAATTTTATCCTATGCGACGTCGAATAAACTACCCTCAGCTGCACAAGCATATATCAATGATACTGGCTCGCCAAAATTCGCGCCTGCTCGGCAGGAACACTTTCAATTGGCATCCCATCATTCGATTCTTGCGCGGTGTGCGAAGGAATTAAAGCAGCCATTTTTACCCACCACCATCTACAAGAACATACGAAATACAGGGAACCATTACCCTAGCACAGCAAACAACCACCATGTCTTAAAGTCGATCCGGAAAACCCGCTCGCTCGACAGGATAATTATGTAAACGCCGCTCCGAGATCGAAACATCGTACGGAGAGAGATCTCCTCACCTCAACCTTTAAGACCTGGAAAATTGGATACATTGAAATGAGACATCCAGGAGGCCTTGGCACCACAACTAACCGCATTTCCAAGACTCCTACACTCACCGGAGACAGCTCCATGTACCTCTCCGTCCTAGATGGGGTGACAATGACAAGGTATCATGGGATTATTTCGCGAGCAAGCGTGTGTGTGTGAGAGGAGTGGATTTCGTGAGATTGCCTTCCAGACAGCGGACACCCCAAAAGGACGTCTATAATTAGTGACCTCAGCTTTCCTGTCTAGTAACACATGAAATCTTTAAGATGTATTGTTTAATCCCAGCCAATCTCAACATGTCTCATCCGTAACACCTTCCGGATAGCAAATACATGGAAGTCACATTTGTCATGCCGTGTCCAGGATACAAAAAAGGATGCATGGAAAGGGGACAATTCCCACCGTACTGCTAGCTGGGTATCTCATAATCATGTATCATCCATATGCCCGACACCTATTTATACTCCATAGCCCATTTCGAAACCAAAAAGGGAAGTACCGCAATGAAAGATGCCCCTCCTATCCAAATCTAAGCACAATCTTCCAACCCAAAGCCCTCGCCTCCCTGATCGAACACGCAATACAGTTCCTTCCCCTTCTGCTAATCAAGGCATTGTAGCCCTTTTCCGCGCACCATGCTCGAGCTAGCATCTCGAGGTCGCTACCCCAGGTGCGCTTGCGGGTGTGAGACCCTGGGGGTGAGTTATGGAAGCCTATACCTGGCTGAGATGGAGGGTTAGGCTCGTTGCAGTCGATGACGAAGACCTCTTGACTTGTCGTATGGAGAGATGCTAGAGGTTGAGACTGGGTAGCAGATGATTGAGGAATAATGTTGAGAATTTGAGAGAGAACTTCTCGTTTATATATGAAGGATTTGTGAAGCGGATGGCCTACACCTGTCAGGATACAGCGAAACAGAGCTTCAAGCCTTGCTTAATGGGTGGTATGAAAGCAGTATACATACCAGCATAGAGCTCATGGGGCCCCAATTCGGTATTGCCAATCTGAGGTGGACTCTTTGGTCCTTGAAACAGCGCAGTCGTTGGCGAGTCAAGTAAACTGGTATGGTGTGAAGGGACGCACGGATGGGCTGTAACAAAATGGACATCATACGAAATATGGAATGACAGGTCTCTACTACCTCCGCCCAAAGAATTAACAGTGAACGTCATCAATGAAGAGTAACTTTTGATTCCAGGAGTTTCGCTAGTCTCAGTAGCCTTAGACATTGGAGTCGGGTTTTCATCTCTTGATGTGTCGTTGACAGAGTCAATAGTAGTAAAAAGCTCCAACGATTTCAGCGTTACTTCCAAATTTTCAGCGTCAAGAACATCATCAATAGGTAATGTGAAGTCTCCTGGCAGGATTGTAGATGCATCGCCATCGCCTAACACATGGCCTTCGCGTTCAATAATTTGCTTCTTCCAAATTCTTGCTGCCTCGGGACCATTCTCGCCCTCTTGTGAAATGAATAGGTTAGCAACATGGATTGAGTTATCAGGCTAAAGATGAAGGACAGAGAGAATGCACCAAGAACAATGAGAAGTCTGAAGGGAATTGGGTAATACATACCACTTTGGGGTGGCATTTCTACCACAATGTTTACCCAGCAATCATCTATACCCTTTGGTAAGACTTCAGATGACAACCACCCCATGCACTCACTGGTACCCTTGCCAGCTGCTAGGACACGGCCAACGATACAAGCAGTGCTCCAGTAACTTTTAGAAGCATATATGAAGCCACCGTAAAGATTGGCCTCTTCGCCAAGGCAAGCAACCGCCGACTCATCATTTTCCAGCAATGTCGAGATGAGGAAGTGACTTAATCCTTCCCCGGGCAAAATAAGCCCAGTGAGATATGAGCGGGAGAGCCAACCCGAAGGCTGCACCATAACAGATCTCCTTTGTTGTTGTTTGGGCAAGGCACGTTTGGTTGCCGGTCGAGTTGAGCTGCCAAAGTAAGACGAGGGCTGCGTGGTCATTGACAACGGCGTTCCCGTAGCCGTCGTGCTAGGTGCACTCTCAGCGATGAATGCAGCACTTTGTGAGAATTTCGCAGCTACACTATCCACCTGTGGCCAATGGAGTTTACGAGCAAAGTGAATGAGCCCAGAAATCTGACGTGCCTGGTGCCGGCCTTGATATTCAGTGGATACGAATTTCTCGCCGTGGACATTCTTTGAAGTAGTTACTGTTGTACCTGTTAAGGTTGCCAACCAACTGCCTGTAGACTTTTTTTCTTCAACATCTGCTGGAGGCAGAGCCGTCTGCACTCGTATATTCTCCAGCCATAGACGCGCCAAAATTAACGACCATCGTATACTCTGCTTCGCGTCTTCTGCAAATTGATGAACTGCACCTACTGTAATGACATCAGGGTCATTTTCTGCCATTTTCGTGACAAGATCTAGTCGAGTTAGTAGCTCGCAGGAGAGTAGTATTTGCAGCAAAAGCCAGAACTTCTCTGTTTCTGACACACCTGAATCGTGTATCTCAACATTGATCTGCGAGTCGTTTCCGATATCTGGCTCATAAGGAACACCCCATAAAATCTGGCCCAGCCGTATTCGCCACTCTACTACACCAAAATCAATCCAGATATTAGGAACTCCCAATACGTCAAGGAGTGCTTCGATTTGGACTTGAAGGCTATATGGATCATTCGAATTTTTGACTCGGGTCGGAGGGAACAACACTTGTGTAAAAAGTTCTGTGTAGTGTTCCACGGAAGACTTTTGGTGAGACGAAGGGTCTTCATAATATGATTCCCCAATGTCGATGAGCCTTGCAATAACATCAGATTCGGACAAAGGTCTCACGCCATGCCTTTTCTCCTCCAGAAAGCGATGTCGACGCTTAGAGAGAGTTCCGCTCCCTGGAGATGCAGGTATTTCTGTGCCTTCATATAATGCGTCTGCAACACCCATCTCTAAGGCTGCTGAAAACCCAACGGTTCCTCTTTCAAGACCTTGCATACTCAACATATTTGGTCTTTCATGGCATACAGGCATGAAATGCGCCCTCTGTTTCTCCTTGTGCTCCGTAGGTGCGTTTCTCTCCTTGTCTAAGTCCCGCGTAATATGCGGACACGTAGTGACAGAGCCCCATGCTTGATCTTCAATTTGCGAGTAATCGCATAGGTCTCGGATGTGTACCTCGGTGTCCCATGGGAAAGCGACAGAAGGCTTCGGAGGCCCGGTATGACGTCCTTCGGAACGAACGAAGAATTGCGGAGCTCCAGAGAAGAGCTTGTAAACATCAGCGATACTGAGAGGTGAAATAATCCTGTTGAGCTTGATCGGCTCATTCGAGGGCGGTGCTGGCTCATCGGCACCAGGTACTGGGGGCGCTGGGAGCGGCTTGTTCGAGTTGGGCATGGGAGTAGTTGGTTTATTCGGAGAAGGTGGTTTTAGATCCTGCTGGGGATATTAAGTTAGCAATTGAACTTATTAGACTAATATCATTCTAATTGACCGTACCTTCACTCGATCACTGCGCCTTTGGCTGGTCCGGGACTCTGATCGCGAACTGGTTGGACTAAGGAGACTCCGAAAGAAGTCGCGTTTTGACTGTCTTCGTTGCGCCTTCTCGCTCTTGCCATTGTTGACAGATGCACCCTGATTAGAATTACTGGCAGGATCATGGTTTGGCTCCGTTCCTCCTTTTGACCGTTTCAATAGGGTCGAAAACGATGGCATCTTCAGTAGAAGAGGTACTTCAAGGCACAGGACACAACGAAATAAGTGATATTGCAATTGTCCATTATCGAATCGCACATGCTAAAAATTAAACAAATCTATCGAAAGCAGAAGATGGTGAGGCGAAGGAATCCTGCAGGAGTGTTAGGGGACCTGCAATGAGTAAGCTGCAATTTAGCAAAACGAGGTCCTCCAATATGATAAAGCATGGAAGACTCCCTGATGCGGCTTGTATATCTGAGCCCAGGAAGCAAGCAATAATGAGGTGTGAGGCGGTTGCCGCACAACCTCCTTGTAGCCAAAATCTTGGTCTGAGCTTCGTGGGGCACTATTTTAGAGCTGGCTTGCTTCTCCGGCTTGTTAACTGATAGTTTGGAACTTGCAATCGCGAACTGTGATATAAACATGGGATTTCAAACGCCGTCACAGATCTAATCGGAGAAAATGACTGATTTCCAGATATTTCAAGGTGTCAGATATACTATGGTAAAACATCAAATATTTGATCATCAGCAGGGAGTGAAGCTACTAAGGCGAAAGAAGCAAGTCCGTATTCGCCCTAATCCTTGTGTCTGTCGTCACTCCTTACTTATCGTTGAGCCCAGCACCATCAGTTCCAAGATTCTAGTTCTTACCTTTCATTGAACTGCCGCCTGTCCCTGCTCAAAAGTAGTTTTCGAGACGGGATATAAGATTGAAGTCTGGCTGCTCTACAGGTGCCTTCCATACATTGTGCACGCCGGGTATAGTATTGTATCCATGTCACAATTCAATTCGATAATAAATCAAGCCGATGGCGTTTCATGAACTACGACGAGCAGGTATTTCGAATCTGGCACGATAACAAGCTCGTACTTCTTCGTTCGTAGTCGTAGTAGCTTAACCTCGTCCTGGCAACTCCTGTTAATCCAGTAATTTATCAATTCGCAAGATATGAAGATTACCTCCGCATCAAGTCCTTGTACTAGTCCGGCTGAGGACCTGACGAAATTCCACACCATTGAAGCCATCTGCCCAATACCTCCTACATCCTCAGAGCCGCCTGTAACATCATTTGATGTATTAGACGTCTCATTGACGACCAGTGAGTTTGCCGCCACAGTAGAGGTACGCGAGGGAGATATGCTACCCGTTGTTGTTAGAATGGCACCGCTCGTACGATCAAGAACGATCGTAGCCAAGACACCAGACTTCTTCGAAAGTCGTCCAAGGGACTCCAGCAACTGATCTGGCGTACCGTTAGTGGCCTATAGATTGTCATTATAGCTTCCGTATCGTAATATAAGGTATAGATTTAGGGAGGTAGAACTCACATTGCCAAGGCTATCGGTCAGTTGCGCCATTGCAGAGGAGCTTCTGAAATGTCGCAGTTACAAACTCCAGCTTGCCCAGAAGGCCAAATGAAAATGCAAACGCAGCAAACAGAGCTAAAGGCTACCCTGCAGATTGGGGAACAAAAGTTCGGATATATATCCGACTTAGCGACGAAACTCTATTTTCATACTAATTTGAATCCCGTCAAGATGGGATCGAGTGCAAAGAAGAAGAAGGATAAGAAGAAAGATTTTCAGGTCTGTCTCCAGTATAACTCTTCCTAATATATGATCTCCTGAGTTTTGAAGCCGTTCTAACAATGCCTACAGAAACCTAAGCTTCGAGTCGGGAAGACAAAACCAAAGTCGGACAATTTCACGGACACAAGCTTTGCTTCGAAATGTATGGTCCACTTTCCGTAATTGGCAATCAATGAGATCTTTCCTCTGTGCTCATGGCTATGGATCAGAACGGGGCTTGCAAACCTGTAGTGGCTCCATTACCTTGGCCCTGTTAGGCTTGAAGCCTCTATTGGCCTCACAAATATCTTTTCTTTAACTGATGTTTACCAGCTATTGTCGTCAACCAGCAGTCACTCACAACTTCTGCACCATCCTCTGCCACACAGTTTGCGCACTACCTCTCACTCGCGTCCTCTTCAAAGTCAGATAATCAACGTCGAGATGCGCTATCATATCTCACCACCACACTTGCGTCGCAACCAGTTAATGCACCAATTCCAGTCTCCGTGGCTATCATACTTCCCAAGCTCCTACCATTAATTCTTGATGGCTCAACATCTGTGCGTTCACAATTGCTGAAATTTCTCCGACTTGTTCCGTCTAAAGAAGTTGCGGACCGTGTAGAGTCTGCGCTCCTATATATACGAGCTGGGATGACCCACTTGGCCGCAGAGATTAGAAATGACGCCGTCTTAACTCTCGAATGGCTACTATGCAGCGGGGGAGAGGCGGTCATTTCATGTCCAGGTGGCTGGGTTAAGACGCTCAAGGCTTTCATGTCCATGATGGGGTGGGCCATTAGAAGTGGTACGACGAAGTGGACTTCTGCTACAAAGACATCTTTTGGGAAAGGGGGAAAGACATTTCCCAAACAACTCATGGTACTTGCGCAGTTCCTTAAAATCGGAATAGGACATAATGCTACCGAGACTACTTTTCAGAGAGGAAGACATTATCCATTGTGGGATGTGGAGTTGCATATGATTCCCTTGGAGTCGAACCCATACGCGCACTTAAATTTGTTCGGACCAGGCCGAGATGAGGAAGGAGAAATGTACACCGACCGGGAAAGTCGACAACGCGTATTTCGCCATCGATTCCAAGCATCTGTGGAAAAGGGAGTGGAGAATGCTAAAAGAGAGGGAGGCGAAGTTGGTAGGGCAGCAGCCGTTTTGGGAAAGATACTGGCAGAGTCTATGAGTGATTTTGCTGAGGTTGGAGATGTGCCTGAGCAAGGATAATTTTACGGAATGGATGCCTTGAGACTGTATAAACGAGCTTGATTCGGTTGTTTGGCGACGTTCAGCAGACTAAAAGCAGCAAAGAACACTGCTTAAACCATACCGACGAAGGTAAAAGTAAGTTGACCTTCTGCTCATCCACTCTACGCCGAAATCCTGTAGTAGGATACCTGACTAAGTAGACCGAAATGAGTACTCAACACATCTGCTTCAGCATCCCGAATAACGAAATCTACGCCGCTGGGCTTCGGCCACAGTTGCCGTGTCATAAAGAAGGGCAGTACAGGGGATTTCAGACTTAGATAGAAAAGCCGTTTCCGCTC
>Ga0335072_10015807_pt1 | contig 10706 bp, 10 predicted proteins | sample Lox_Sample_21_FD_206725 | JGI IMG/M metagenome (GOLD analysis project Ga0335072, IMG submission 206725) | Soil microbial communities from Loxahatchee National Wildlife Refuge, Florida, United States - Lox_Sample_2.1 | ecosystem: Environmental > Terrestrial > Soil > Wetlands | place: USA... | reverse complement strand
TTAGGCTTTCTATTCGCGCGCGCCACCGGAGCAGCACGGATTATTCGGCCGTTATTGTTGCTTGTACTACTCGGAGCGATCGTCGCAGGACTGATCTACGCTTTCGCGATGTTCCATGCAATCGACCAAAGGAGTCATCCTCCCCATGTCCACGCACACAGCAGTCCGTGAAACTCAGGTATTGACCCCGGAGCAGGCATTGCTCACGGACCAGATCGGCAACGAGGTCTATGCCTCGCACTACGCGGAACGGAAGGCATATAGGCTCATCATCGGATGCGGGACAGTCCTGCTCCTGGGGTCGATGGGGCTTAGCCTTTCGCTCGCCCGCCGCCCGGTCGTCAACCGCTACATTCGCATTGACGAAATGGGCCGCGCGCAGGCCATCCAATACAGCGACCTCAACTACAGTCCGCGCGAGGGCGAGGTGCGGACATACCTGATGGATTGGGCGAACTACCGCTACACGATCAACCGCGACACCATCGCCAAAAAGTACCCGCTCAACTACTACTTTCTTTCTCAGGCTCTCGCCTCGCAGTTGATGACTGCGGACAACCAGAATCACTTTGTCTCGCAGGTCATGAGCGGGCAGATCGAGCAGAGCGATGTGGACGTGAAGAATATCACCATCACGTCACTCTCTCAGGAGACGATTCAGGGCGCAGTCATGGCGCGTGGCACTGCGCTTGTGGCACTCGACAGGCTGTACTCACCCAGCCATTCCCATGAGCCGAGGACCGAGCATTGGATGCTCAGTGTGACCTACTACTTGAATCCGAAGCAGGTCAGCGACCAGGCCAAGATCTACCCGCAATACGAGTTCATCAATCCTCTGGGATTGACCATCACGGAGTTCCATGAAAACCGCGTCTCTGTCGATCCCATTCAGCCCGGCGAGAGTGCACCAAATTCGACGGGGATCGCACTGCCGGCCGCAGGAGCTACGCGGTGAGCTTCGACCTCATTCTGCCGTTCTTTCCCGAAGAGTTGCGGGCACTGCTGCTCGACCCGTCCATCTCCGATCTGATGATTAACGGGACCAGCGGCGTCTACGCGGATCGTGGCGGCGTTGTCCAGCATATCCCGCTGGCAATGCCGTACACCAACGACCGCTTGCAGGCCGCCATTGAGCGTGTTGCACGCATTCTCGGCCAGGATTTGACGAGCCAGAATCCGATACTCAACACCCGCCTGCCCGACGGCTCCCGTGTCGCCGTCGTTGGCTCTCCATCCTCAATCAACGGGCCGACGTTCACGGTGCGGAAATTCAATCGCTGGTTTACCTCCGATGAGCTGATTGCATCGGGCAGTTTACCGGAGCTGATTCGGGATGCAGTAGTGAGCTTTATCGCGCAGCGCAAGAACGGCATCATCAGCGGCGGAACGGGCAGCGGCAAAACGACATTGATGAAAGCGTTGCTTGACCACGTACCACTCCACGAACGCCTGATTGTCATCGAGCAACCGGCCGAATTGAAGATAGCCCATCCCAACGCCGTTCGCTGGGAGGCCGTCGATCCCATCCCCGGCCAAGTTGCCGTCACTCCGAGCCAGCTTGTGGCCGCGGCCCTGCGGCATCGTCCCGACCGTATCATCATGGGCGAGATACGCGACGAGTGCGGCTATGACCTCTTGCAAGCGATGAATACCGGCCACGGTGGAACGCTCTCAACGATCCACGCAAAGAGCGCGTGGGACGCCCTGAGTCGGCTGTCCGATCTGGCGTTGAGTGCCAGGCCCAATCTCAATCACTCGTTCATCCGCTCTGAGACAGCCGAAGCCATCGACTTCGTTCTCTACTGCGAACGCGATTATGCGGGTCGGCGCCGTGTGCGTGAGCTGATTACCGTCAAGGGCTACAGCCACGCGGAGCAGTCCTTCGAGACGGAGGAAGTCTACCGGGCCTCCGCCACCGCAGCGGCATGAACTTGAGGATAGAAACCCGGATAGGAGACACGGCTATGAATCGACTTCTTGGACATGGTGCAGCGAAGAACTTCTCGCCGTCGCAACGTGCCCTTGTGCATGGCCGCGCCGAACAGAAGACAAGCGAATGCGGTTGCGAGATGCGGCTCTTTCCTCTGAGGTCCGGCGCAGAACGTGGCTCTGGTTTGCCAGTGAATTGCGTCGCCGGGAAGCGGAGGAACCGTATGGTTCTGGCGCGAGTCTCCCTGGTTCTATCCCGTCACTTTCTCGGTCACTGCTTCGGGGCCTATGCGACGCCCGGCGGCGGGCTTGCTCTTCTGCTTTGCTACGCACCCTCCGGGTTACGGTTTCCACCTTCGGCGGACCCTCCGTAAATGCAGAGCTGCGGCCTTGGGAGTCGCGCCCACTCGCTTGGCTTCGCCCTGTGTGACCCGAGCAAGATCGGGAATTCAAAATCGGAGACTCAAAATGTTCCAGAACAAAGCAATCCTCATGGGCTTCATCGGTGCCGACGCGGAAGTTCGCACTGGCAAGAACGACCAGAAGTTCACCACCTTCTCAATCGCCACCAAGACCTCTTACAAGGACACAGAGACCGGCGAATACGTCCCGCGCACCGAATGGCATCGTTGCATCGTCTTCGGAAAGTTCGGCGAGTTCGCAGCCACCCTCAAGAAGGGCGCGCACGTCCAGGTCGAGGGCGAGATTCGCCACACCGAGTACACGCCCAAGAAGGCGAAGAAGCCGGTACGCACTGACAGCATTCGGGTCACTTCCATCCTCAAGCTCGACCGGGCCGAGAAAGCGGCCCCGGAAGACCTGGAAAACGAGCCTCAGCCGGCCGAGGATACCTCCTTCTAGGGGGTGTCCTCAGCATCGCGGAAGTCCGGCAATTGCCGGACTTCTTTGGCTGCTAACGTCCGCATGACCGTATTCCTTCTGGGTGAGTTGATGAATCAGACAGCCGCTCGCTTTCTCAGACGCTGCTTTGCTCCCGATGAGACCGTCGCTGTACTGTTGCGTGGGGAGAATGACTCCTCTCCAGCGCAGCGCGTTGTCACTCTGGAGGCCGCGCTTGCGCCGCGTTATCTCGCCTGGCTCACCTATCAAAACGCGACTGGCGCCAACGTCTATGTCGCTGCCAATCCGCTGCGCCCAGGCAGTCGCAGACGCACCAAAGAAAGCATCGCATCGATCCGCCATCTATATATAGACATCGACACGGATGGAGATGCCCGGCTCGCTGCGCTTCGGGTCTCGGATACTGTGCCGCCGCCGACCGCAATTCTCTCCACATCGCCCGCGAAATATCAGGTGCTCTGGCGGGTGGAGGGCTTCGATTTTGCGCTTCAGGAACAGACGCTCAAGCTGCTCGCCATCGCCTTCGGAGGCGACCCCGCTTGCACCGATTGCAACCGGGTTCTCCGCATCCCCGGTTTCCTCAATCGCAAATACGACCCGGCCTGCCACATCACTGTCGAATATCCCGACGATTCGGTCTGGACTCCCGGTGATTTTCGGCTGGATATGGATGCGATTGACGCGATGCTCCTGGACTGCGATTCGTCCCTACGAAAGAAGCCGGCGAAGCACAGCACTTCGGAGCGCGATTGGGCTTGGGTTTGCGACGAGCTCGCTCACGGCAAAGATGCCGCGAAGCTCACACGGGAGCTTGCCATTCGGCGGTCTGATAAGCCCAACCCCATTTACTACGCGCAGCGCACCGTGGATGTCGCCTCGGCTCGTCTCTGGCTCGTCGAAGGCATCCGTGTCGACCACGTGATTACGATGCTCGAATCCCGCCGCCGCTTCGAGATTCCCACCACTCTTCGCTCCGCTCGCGCGCGGGAGATTGCCGCCACCGCGCAGCGCATGATTGCCGGCAGAAAGACGGCCTGATTTCGGTTCTAAAGGAGAACAGAATGCCACTACTTGAAGTCGTCCAAACTCGCCACGTCAGCGCCTCCATTCGGCTGACGGATACAACCGCTATGCAGGTCGATCGATATGCCGCTTTCATCCACGCTTCCGCCGATGACGTGGTTGAACAGGCGCTCACATATGTTTTTTCCAAGGACCGCGACTTCCAGGAGTTCTTGAAGAGTTCGGAGGGAACCCAAATTACGCCCACACTACGCATCCGCAAAGCGCCCGCAGTAGAAGCACCTGAACCGTCCTTGCGGAAACCTGCGAATGGGGTGGCAAACGGCGCGCATTCGTCAGCTGTTGTGGCGAGTTTGAAGGCGTGATCCTCCATCGGAATCAGTGCCGGCGCCACTGCGGTGCTTCGCACCGGAAGAATTTCGACACTCCACCCCTCGCAGGGTCGTGCAGGTGCACCACGGTGCACTTGATGCGGGCTCAATGACATAGCGATTTCAGGTGCACTTGGGTGCACCTGAAAAATGCGGGATCAACATGGCTCTCTTGAAATCAAAAGATGAACAGAAATCCAACGGTGCCCGCGAGGCACTTCGAGTTTTCCCGGTTACTGCCAAACTCACGAGAGAAGAACGTAAAGCCGTGACTGGCTTTGCCGAATCACAGGGCCTTGCAAGAGGGCAGTGGATACGAGATGTCATCCTCGCTGAATTGCGCAGCGCTCGCTCGGATGATGCGTCGCTGGCCGAGATTCTTGGAGTCCGGCTGTTGCTTGTCAATGTGCTTCGTCCGCTCGCCGCAGGGCAGAAACTCGCACCCGAAGCGTTCGACAAATTACTCGACGAAATCAGCACGGCCAAGCACGAGCTCGCCGGCAAGCTCGTGTCCGAGAAGCGGAGGTGATGCGATGGCAAACACAACCTGGGGACGTAAAGAGACAATCATCTGGCCTCGGCACATACCCATCTATACCTACGGACTGGCCTTTGCCATCGCTACCTTGACCTTCATTGCAGTCTGCGGTCGCATCCATCTGGCCGCGCCATTGCAGCGGTATTATTTGCCGATTTACGAGCGCACCTCGGCGATTGGCGCATTCATGGCAAGCCACCGCAGCGACTATCGAATGCTCTTCGTCGACGGCCGCGGAGCCGCACCGCGACCCGCCATGAATGGCGATGTAGTGCTGGGCACAACGCCGGAGCTGGACGGCAGGCCGCTCCCCTTGGCGCTCTCCGCCGATGCGCACCAGCACGGATACTCGCTGCTCTTTCGCTGCCAGGAGCGCAGCTATGTGGACGCCCGCCTGCGCGATTATCTAAAAACTGTCGTCTACGGCGGAGCTTCGCTTCCAGGCTTCTTTCGCCAGCCCCTATTCGGCGGTGCTGCGCTGTTTCTCACCCTGCTTCCGTTCACGGCCATAAAAGATGTGCAGCGGCAAAAACAGTTGAAGTATGGGCGTAGGCTGAAAGGCCCGGAGATGCTGTCGCCGCGCCAATTCAACCGTACCGTGAAGGGCGACGGCATCGGTTTCAAAACCGACGACATGAAGCCTATGCTCCGCATTCCGGCGCGTGCCGAGGCCCAGCACATGCAGATCATCGGCGACACCGGAGCCGGGAAATCCGCGCTGCTGGCTCAGGTGCTCCGGCAGGTCCGCAGCCGCGGGGATTCAGCCATCGTCTACGATCCGGCCCGCGAGTTCGTGAAGCGGTTTTATGACCCGGAGCGCGGCGATGTCATCCTCAATCCGCTCGACAAGCGTTGCCCCTATTGGGGGCCAGCCGAGGAGTTGCGCAGCCGATCCGAAGCAAAGGCCCTGGCCGCATCGTTGTTCCAGCCGCCGCAGGATAAAAAGGGTGAGTTTTTCATCGAGTCGCCGCAGAAAATCTTCGCCTTCCTGATGGCCTATGGGCCGACGCCGGATCAACTGGTCGAGTGGATGTCGAACCCGGATGAGATCGACCGGAGGCTCAAAGGCACCGAGCACGCGCACCTGATCGACGCCCGAGCCCACCAGCAACGGGCCGGCGTTCTGGCCTCTCTCGGCCTGGTTGCCGATAGTCTTCGGCTGCTGCCAAAGCGAGATGCCGGCAATGGGAGATGGACCGCTACCGAGTGGGCCGAAAAGCGTCAGGGCTGGATCTTCCTTACATCACTGCCTGCTGAGCGAGAGGCGCTTCGTCCGTTGCAGAGTTTATGGATTGATTGGCTGGTGCTGCGGCTGCTCAATGAACCGACCGAGGCACAGCGACGGGTGTGGTTTGTGATCGACGAGCTGGCGAGTTTGCAGAAGTTGCCACAGCTCCACACGGCCATCTGCGAGGCTCGCAAGAGCAAAAATCCGGTGGTGCTTGGCTTTCAAGGCAAGGCCCAGCTTGAGTATCTATACGGCCACCTGGCCGAGGTGATGCTGTCGCAACCGGCCACAAGTATTTGGCTCACCACCAAGGAACCGAAGGCGGGCCAGTGGGTCAGCGAATTTATCGGCAAAATCGAGGTGGAACGGCTGCGCGAGACACACTTCGACGGCACGCGCGCAGGCCGGAACTTTGCCCTCGACAGGCAGGTGGAGCCGCTGGTTCTGGAGTCTGAGATCTCTGGTCTTGCCGACCTCCACGCTTATATGAAATTTCAGAACTACGTCACACGATTTTCGTTCCCGTACTTCGATATGCCAGTTGTCGCGAATGGATTCGAGTTGCGTGAGCGCCCCGACGACAAGCTGCCCTACGACCCGCAACGGATGCGGGCGCCGGAGGCGTCCCCTGCGGAACTGCGGCAGGTGCCAGAGGCCTCTGCCCCTGCTCAGACTGATGGGATTGCAGCGGTCGAGCGGATCGAGCCGGAGCCCGTGATCGCTCCCGATGCCGACGACACGCAAAACTTGATTCTGCGCGGTTGAGGTATTGCCATGCTGACGATCTCGAAACCGCTCTCCGCGACCCAGGCGCAGACCTATCATGCCAAAGAGTTCACCGCTGCCGAGCAGAACTACTGGAAACATGGCGACACCATTCCAGGGGAATGGCGCGGCAGGCTGGCCGAAAAGTTTGGGCTCGCAGGCGCCGTCGGACCCGGCGAGTTCGCCCGTCTCTCCGAAGGCCAGCACCCGCAGACCGGTGAGCAGTTGGTGCGCCATCGCGCCGTCCACGAATACAAAACTGAGGACGGACGCACGGTTGCTCCAGTGGAGCATCGTGCCGGTTGGGATGCTACTTTCAGCGCCCCGAAGTCCGTCTCGCTGACGGCGCTTGTCGGCGGCGACGACCGTGTGCGCGAGGCCCACCACGAAGCGGTGAATGTGGCTCTGACAGAGTTGGAACGATATACGCAGGCACGCATCGGCGGCAATCACGTTGCCGAGACCACCGGGAAGTTTGTAGCCGCCACCTTTGAGCATGACACCGCGCGACCGGTAGACGGCTATGCCGCACCACAGCTCCACACCCACGCCGTTGTCTTCAATATGACCGAGCGCGAGAACGGAACCATGCGCGCGTTACAACCGAAGAGTCTCTTCGAGAGCCAGCAGTTTGCTACGGCTGTCTATCAGTCGCACCTCACCTATCGGTTACGCTCCCTCGGATACGAAATCGAGTCTGGCAAAAGCGGAGCGCCAGAGATTAGGGGCTACTCCCAGGAATACCTTGACGCTTCCAGCCCCCGTCGTCAGCAGATTGTGGAGGCCGTTGCGCGAAGCGGCTTCAGCGGGCCGGAGGCCGCGCAGATTGCCGCGCATAATACCCGCGATGGCAAGCAAATTCTTTCACCGGCCAAAGTCTTGGCGGCACACCGGCAGATTGCCGCCGAGTTCGGCAACCAGGCTGACAACGTTGTGGCCGCGGCGCAACAGCGCCGCCAGATTCAGGGGCAGGAACGGCCTGGCGCAGAGCGGATGCAGCAGGCGCACTCCGCTGTGACGTTTGCACGCAACCGCAGCTTCGAGCGGGAGGCCGTCATAGACGAGCGCGCCATCTTCGTTGATGCCATGCGGCGGGGCATGGGAGAGACGACCTACCCGGAAGTACGGGCCAGCTTCGAGGCCCGCGTTGCCTCCGGCGAGTTCCGCCTCGTTGCCAATGAAAAGCAGGGTTCAACCCGTCAGTTCACCACGGCAGAAACCATCGAAGCCGAGAGCGAGATTGTTCGGAAGGTGCTCGACGGCCAGGGCCGCACTCCACAGCTCATGCCTGTGGAGCAGGCGATTCCGCTGACCGAGGCGCGACCGCAGCTCAATCAAGCACAGCGCAAAGCCATCGAACAAGTGCTCACATCGCGCGACCGCGTACAGGGCTTGCAGGGAGTAGCCGGGGCTGGGAAAACGACCACATTGGCGGGTGTTCGGCAGGGAGCGGAACAAAGCGGATACATAGTCGAAGGTTTCGCCCCGACCGGCCGGGCCGCGCGGCAGCTCCGCGATGCGGGCATCGCCGCCGATACCTTACAGGGCTTCCTTGCCCGCAGCCGGAGCACGGACCCGGCAGCGAAACATCTCTATCTGGTCGATGAATCGTCCCTTGCATCGACACACCAGATGCGGGATTTTCTTCGCAGGATTGGCCCGCAGGATAAGGTGCTATTCATCGGCGACATCCGGCAGCATCAAGGCGTCGATGCCGGCAAGCCGTTTGAGCAGTTGCAACAGGCCGGGATGCAAACGGCACAGCTCGATAAGATTGTGCGTCAGCGAGATCCCCAGCTCTTGAAGGCAGTCGAGTATCTGTCGAAAAACGAGACAGAAATCGGCGTTCAGATGCTCCAACAGCAGGGCCGCGTGACGGAGATCGTGGACCCTCAGGAGCGCATCGCGGCGATAGCGAAGGCTTACGCCGCCCACCCTGAAAACACCATCATCGTGTCTCCCGATAATGTTTCCCGTCGCGCCATCAATCAGGCCGTGCGCGAGGAGTTGCAGGCTCTTGGCGCCCTGGACAAGCAGGAACACTCCATGCGCGTGCTGGCACCGCGCTCCGACATGACCGGCGCGGATCGTGCGTGGGCCGCTCGGTATCAGGCCGGGGATGTTCTGCATTACATTCGCGGGAGCAGGGAACACGGCATCGAGCGTGGCAGCTATGTCCAAGTCGTCACGACAGACCCCAAGGAAAATCTTGTCACCGTTCGGAAGCATGACGGAGAGCAAGTGACCTATGACCCGTCGCGTCTGCGCGGAATCTCGGCATACCGCGAGATCGAGCGGGAGTTTGCCATCGGGGACCGGATGCAACTGACCGCACCGAATCGAGAGCTGGGCATCGCCAACCGTGACCTCGGCACGCTTGAGCAGATCGGCGAAGACGGCAGAATGACCGTCCGCATAGACGGGGACAAACAGAAGTCCATTACCTTCGACCCACGCGAGATGCGGCATTTCGACCACGGCTACGCCGTGACTTCACACAGCTCGCAGGGACTCACTGCCGAGCGTGTGTTGGTGAATATGGACACTGAAGTTCACCGCGAACTCATCAGCCAACGGTTTGCTTACGTGTCCGTCTCGCGGGCATCGCATGAAGCTCAGGTTTTCACCAATGATGCCGCCAATCTCGCTGAGAGACTGAGCCAGGACGTGTCCAAGGCGTCTGCGATTGATTTCGGCAAGATTCGGGTTGCGAGCATGGGACAGGAGCAGGCCGCGGCGATCAAGCAGACTCCGGCTGCCGGCCTTGGGTTGGCTATATAGGGAATGCTCACCGTCACAGTTGAGCTTCTGCCTCCAGTCATCAGATATGATTCGGAGCGAGGAGACTATGAATAACAAGTCTGAACCGCCAGGAGCAGAGCTATACATCTTCAGCCCCTATGGGCCGAAGCCAGGAATGCTTGCTGCAATGGCATGGCCAGAGAAATTGGAAGAGATCAAGGAATTAGAAACCTCCGGTCGCAAAACTGTCTGGAAGGTGCGCGGCATCATCTCCGATTCAGTCCCGCTTTCTGGAGAAATCCTCGAAACACTGAAGCGTCCGGCGCATAACCTTCTCTTCCTCAACGAAGACCCGCTTACGATTTACCTCCATGCAGGTGGGAAAAGGGCTGTCTACTATGATTTCGTTGGCGACGAAAAGCACAATTTGCAATACATTGAGGTGCTGGTCGAATCGCGCCTCCCTAGTGTCGCTTTGCTTCTGGCAAGACGACCATTGAACGCCATGCTTGATGCCATCACCCGCAACTTCAATCTCCCTCTGACGCTGCAACGACTCGAACTTATTTCTCCCAAAGATGGGGATGTATTAGTCTCGCAAGCCCTGTTGCCGACGAATACCAAAATCGTTGCGGGGCCGTTGGGAGGAATTGTGCAAGCTGTTCCGTTCGCACCTTACGACGCCATATACCGGGAAGCTCTTACATCGAGCAGCCCATTTTATCGGTTGCTATGCGCGGCGCGCATGTACGAAGGGACAAATACTATCCGCAAGTGGATGAAGGAGCGTTGTGCCGAGCGCGGAATCCAAGATAAGTTGCCATCCGACCCCCATGTCAGCCAAGCAGAATTGAAAGAGTTTGGCTTCAGTCCCGAAATCATCCATGGTGTTAAAACAACACAAGACTTATTTCACAAGCTCAAGGATATGCGAGATGCCATCGCCCACTTTCTGATTGAACGAGACACTGGAGACGTTCATGTCTATCTCGCCGAAGGAGCCGAGCTTGAACGCTATGCCACTGCTGCCGTCGCCCTGCTGCATTACGCCCACAACGCTTTGGAAAGCCTCAGACGTTTTTACACGAATAAATTGGAGTCCCATCGAGGAATGGTGCTTCCCATGGTTCAGAATAGACATGAATTCATTGTCCGCGCATCGGAGCTGGGATACGAATAATTGGGTTGGAGACGCGGAACGATGAACATACTTCGCATTGCCTACATCGTCTGCTCGGCTGCGACCGCT
>Ga0335072_10015806_pt1 | contig 10707 bp, 9 predicted proteins | sample Lox_Sample_21_FD_206725 | JGI IMG/M metagenome (GOLD analysis project Ga0335072, IMG submission 206725) | Soil microbial communities from Loxahatchee National Wildlife Refuge, Florida, United States - Lox_Sample_2.1 | ecosystem: Environmental > Terrestrial > Soil > Wetlands | place: USA: Florida... | reverse complement strand
GCGCGACGCAGCGTCGCAGGGCGCTACGCCGATTGCTTGATGAGGCTGTGCAGGTCGAAGGCCGGGTCGGCGATCTGTTCGGCCGTGGGCGACAGGTCGTTGTCCAGCAGGCGCTTGGCCAGCATGTGATCGGCGATGCGGTTGAGCGAATCCACCGCGATCAGCCGCGCGGCGCGCAGATAAAACGCCGAGAACGCCGGCTTCGCCATGTCCCCGCGCACGATCACCTGGTCGTAGCCGTGGCTCAGCCCCGCCATCTGCAGCTTCACATCGTACTGGTCCGACCAGAACCATGGGGTCGCGTAGAAGGGCCGCTCGCGTCCCATCAGCGCCGCCGCCGCCGACTTGCCCTGCTCGACGGCGTTCTGCACCGACTCGAGCCGCAGCAGCCGCCCATCCGGCAGGCGCCGCGCGGTGCAATCGCCCGCCGCCACGATACCCGGCTCGCTGGTGCGCGAGCACTCGTCCACGATGACGCCACGCTCGCAGGCGAGGCCGGCGGCGGCGGCGAGACGGTCATCGGGCGCCACACCGATGCCCACCACCACGCAGCCGGCCGGAAACTCGCGCCCGTCGGCGGTGTGCACCGTGGCGACCTGCTCGCCGGAGGGCGGCGCACCGGCCGGCGCCGCCGCGGAGCGTGGCGCGCCGCGCAGCTCGGTGACCTGTGCGTCGAAGACGAACCGCACCCCGTGCGCGCGATGCAGCCGCTCGAAGGCCTCGGAGACGACCGGCGCGGTCACGCGCGACATCAGTCGCGACAGCCCCTCGAGCACGGTCACCTCGGCGCCGAGCTTGCGTGCGCCCGCGGCGACCTCCAGACCGATGAACCCGCCGCCGATCACCACGACCGGGAGGCGCTCGGAGGCACAGCGGCGGATCGCGGCGGCGATCGCCGCGGAATCGGCGATACCGCGCAGGTACAGCACTCCCTGCAGCGCTGCGCCCGGAACCCTCAGCGGTCGCGGCAACGAGCCGGTCGCCAGCGCCAGCCCGCTGTAGCGCAAGCGCTCCCCGTCGCCGAGCAGCAGCTCCGCGGCGGCGCTGTCCACATGCTCCACGCGCGCCGCGAGCCTCAGCTCGATTCGCCGGCGCAGCAGCGCCTCGGCGCCACGGATCGCGAGCGAGGCGGGATTGCCGGCCTCGAACAGCCACTTTTTCGACAGCGGCGGGCGCTGGTAGGGCGGGTACGGCTCCTCCCCGACCAGCAGCAGCGCTCCGCCATAACCCTCCTGTCGCAGAGACTCGGCGATCTGTACGCCGGCCTGGCCGGCGCCCACGATGACGATCGGTTCCTGGGAGCTCATGTCACGCGTTCAACTCTGCCGGTCCGGGAACCGCACGGTGATGCCGTCGAGCTCCGGTTGCATGATCAGCTGGCAGGACAGGCGGCTGTTCTCGCGCCACTCGGCCGCCACGTTCTGCAGCATCAGCTGCTCGTCCTGCGTCGGGGGCGGCAAGCGCTCGAGCCACGGCGCCTGCACGTAGCAGTGGCAGGTGGCGCAGGCCATGTTGCCGCCGCACTGCGCTTCGATGCCCTCCAGGCCGGCGTCCATGGCCGCGCTCATCAGGCTGCGGCCGCTGCGGACCTCGAGGGTCACCGCGCGCCCGTCGGGCTCAATATACGTGACTCGCGGCACGGCTGCCCCGGAATGTGCGGTGGTGGTGCCGGCGCCCCGGATCGGGCGCGCCTGGCCGGCGCGCGCGCCGCGCGCGGCACCCCGAAGCGCCGGCGCCGCTCAAGCCAGCTCCTTGCGAAACAGCGTCCATCCCTCGTTCGCATGCGCTCCGAAGCGGTGATAGAAGTTGATCGCGTCGCGGTTCCAGTCGAGCACGGCCCACTCCAGGCGGCCGCAGCCCTGTGCCCGCGCCTGATCCTCCAGCCCCTGCAGCAGCTGCCGGCCGATCCCGCGTCCGCGGTACGCCGGCCGCACGTACAGATCCTCGAGGTACAGGCCCGGGCGGCACAGAAAACTCGAGTAATTGTAGAAGTACAGCGCGTAGCCTGCGACCGCACCGCTCCACAGCGCCAGCAGCGCGGCGACGAAGCGCGGCTCGCCAAACAGATGCCGTTGCAGATCATCCGCGCTGCCGATCATTCGTGCGCGCAATCGCTCGAAATCGGCCAGCTCGCCGATCATCGCGAAGATCTCCGGAACATCGGCCGCCTCGGCGGCCCGCAGGCGCAGCATCGGCATCACTCCTCGCGGCGACTCGCCGCCTTCGCCCTTCCCGTCCGCTCGCGGGGGTCGGGTGAGGCGCGTCACATTATCGGGCCCGCGCGCCGATCAGCGTCACAGTTCCTCGGCCGCCCGGGGCGCGCGCCATTGTGGACGCGCATGAAGGGCATACAGTCCACGGCGTATCCAGCCGTCAACGTCTCTTCAGATCGTGAGCCGCATGGAACCGCGAGCGCCGCTGCCCGCCTCTGCCGCCCCGGAGGCGATCACCGCCGGCAGCCGCGCGCCGCGAGCGGCCTCCGGCGCACCCGCGCCGCCCACCGTGCAGGTACCGGCGCACGTGCCGGCGCTCGTGGCGCTTTCGGAAGACCCGGCGCTGTTGCAGGCATTGACCACGGCAGTCATCGAGCGGGCGGCCGTGGTGACCTCTCCCTCCGTCGACCGCTTCGTGGATCAATTAGTGTCGAACACCGCCGAAGTTGCCCTGATCGATGCGACATCTGCGCCGAATCCGATCACTGCTTTTCTGAGAGGGTTGCGCCGGCAGCTGCCTCAGCTGCGGGTGATCGTCGCCGGCACTGCTGCACTGCAGGAGCAGCTCCGGGACCAGATCGCCGACGGCACGGTGTTTCGCTATGTGCTCAAGCCGGCATCGGTCCAGCGGTTGACGCCCATGCTCTGCACGGCGCTGCGTATCGGCCCGCCGCCGGCCCCGACCGGGAGGTCGTCGGACGGGCCGGCACGCGTCGCCGATACGCAGCGCCCCGTCATCCCGCCGTCCTCGGGCCTGCGCGAGCCCGATGACCGGGCGACCCAGCCCGCGGACCCTGGCGCCGCCGACGAGACGCGCGGCAGCACCGCGCCGCGCTGGGTGCGCATGCTGCTGCTGTGCCTCACGGGTCTCGGGGCGATGCTGGTGGGCTGGTACGCGAGCAGCTTTGCCAGCCACAGCCATCTGCTGCCATGAATCCGCGCCTGCTGATCGTCGATGCGGATCGTGAGCTGCGCTCCTGGCTGCGCCATCACGTCGAGATCCTCTGGCCCGACGGCACCACCCTGGAACTCGAGCCCGGCGAGATGGAAAAGGCCTACGCGCGTCATTCCACCGCGCGCAACCTCGACCTGGTGCTGCTCGGGGTGAACTGCGGGGACAGTCCCGAGGTGCCCTCCAGCGGGCTCGAGCCGCTGCGCCGGCTGCTGCACTTCGAGGAGGTGCCGCCGGTCGTGGTGATCGCCGAAGGCGGCAATGAGCTGACGGCGGTGTACGCCATGCAACTGGGCGCGGCCGACTACCTGCCGCGCCGGCTCATGAACGCCCAGCGCCTGGCGACCTCGCTGCGTCTCGCGCTGCGCAAGCGCGAGCGGGCCCTGGCCGTCGGACACACCTCGCGACGCGCGCTCGACGCGCTGCAGCTGGCGCTGCCGCAATATTCGATCGTGCGCCGCCTGGGTGAGTCGGCGCGCGCCGCCGTCTACCTCGCCCACAGCGCCGTGCTCGGCCGCTATGTCGCGCTGAAGATCACCCGCCCCGCCCCCGGAGCGAGCCCCGAGGCCTCGCGCGAGTTCGCGCGCGAGTATGCCGCGATCTCCGCGATCCGCCACCCTTCCGTGGTGGAGATCTACGACTACGGCTATCACGCCGGGCGCGAATTCATCGCGATGGAGTATTTCCCCTGTGGGGATCTGAAGACGCGCCTGCTGCAGCCGATCACCATCAGCGAGAGTCTCGAGTACGCGCAGCGCATCTGCGCCGCGCTCGCCGTCATCCACGCGGCCGGCCTGGTACACCGCGACCTCAAGCCCCCGAACGTCATGCTGCGCCAGGACGGCTCCATCGTGCTGATCGATTTCGGTCTGGCGCGCGCGGTCGACAACGAGACGCCCGGCACCGCGGCCGGCGTGCTGCGCGGCTCGCCCTACTATATGAGCCCGGAGCAGGCTCAGGGACTGCCGCCCGATGCGCGCAGCGACCTCTACAGCCTCGGGGTGATCCTGTTCGAGATGCTCAGCGGCTCCAAACCCTACTCCGGCAGCAGCGCCGTGGAGGTCATGGAGCAGCACGTGCGGGGTGTGCGCCCGCCCCTGCCCGCCGAGTGCGCAGCGCTCGAGCCGCTGCTGGACAAGTTCATGGCCCGCGAGCTGTCGGGCCGCTGTCCCAACGCGCTGGCCGCGCAGCAGGCGCTGCAGGCGGCGAGCGCGGCCCTGAGCGAGAGCGCCGTGCCTTTCGAGGCCGCGGTGGGCTCTGCATGAGCAGCGCGGCCGGGCCATGAGCGAGGTACTCGCCCGCATCCTGCCGCCGTCGGTGCAGCTCGAGCTCGAGACGCTGCGCGACCAGCGCGACATGTACCGCTCGCTGCTGCTGGCCGAGCCGGCGCTGCTGGCGAGCTTCATGACCCAGGCGCTGCAGACGGTGGAGCGGGTGCGCTCCTCGCTGCGCAATCCCACCCGCGATCAGGCCGCCTTTCGCCGCAAGATCGAGCGGCTGCTCGACGAGCTCACCGCGCTCGGCGAGGCGCTGCTCGGCCTGCACCTGCCGACCGTCAGCACGCGCCTGAACGGCGCCCTCGCGGCGCTGCGCGAGGTGGCAGCGCGGCTCACCGCCACCGGCAATGACCTGTTGCCCGCCATGGTGGTGCTCGAGGAGCTGTGCAGTCACCTCACGGTCGCCGCCGACTGCGCCGCCGTGCACGTGCCGCTGGCAAGCCACGAGCCCGCGGCGTTGGACCTGGAATCCAGCCAGCGCCGCGCGCAGCTCAAGCTCGCCTCCGCGCTCGAGCAGCTGGCCGAGCGCTTCGCCGCCGAGCACGGCAAGCGCGTGGGCCTGGTGACCATGGGCCTGGAGGACATCCCCGAGGAGTGGACCGGCACCCTGTTCGACCTGCTCGGACAGCTGGTGCGCAACGCCATCGAGCACGGCATCGAGCCGGTGGCCACGCGCGCCGCGCGCACCAAGCCCGCGATCGGCACTCTGGTCATCGAATTCATCGACTGCGGCGCGCACGGCTTCGAGCTGAACGTGCAGGACGACGGCGGCGGTCTGGATGCCGAAGGCATCGCCGCCGCGGCCGTCAGGCAGGGTCTCGTGCAGCCCGAGGCGGCCGCCTCGCTCGATGCCTCGCGACTCGTGAATCTGATATTTCAGCCGGGGATGACCACGGCGGCGTCCAACGGCGAGGGCCGGCGCGGCCAGGGCATGTGCATCGTGCGCGATCACGTCCAGCGCCTCGGCGGCCGCCTGCAGTTCTCGACCAAGCGCGGACAGTTCACCCGCTATCGCATCACGCTGCCGCCGCTGGGCGGCGCGGTCGCGGCGCCGACGGCGCAGGAGTCGCACGGCTGAGCCGTCCGGGCCCCGGCTCGCCCCGAGCAGCCGCGCCAGCCCCGGCAGTCGCAGTGCGCCGAGCAGCACCGCCCACCCGAGCCGTGTCGCGCGCGGCACGACCGGCGCAGGCACCGCGGCAAAGAAGGCGGCCGCGATTTCCCGGTGCAGCTGCACGCTGCGCGCCTGCAGGGGGAATTGTCCCTCGCGCGCCTCGATACGATAGCCGTGCGGCGACGTCTGCAGCACGCGCGCCCCGTGCAGCTGCGCGGGCGGCGCTGCGAGCAGGCCCGCCGTACCTGCAAACAGCACCTCGGTGAGGGCATCGGCAGGCGTGCTGCCGGGTTGCCCATCCTGCCCATCCTGCCCACCCTGCGCAGCGCGCGCACGCGCGCTGCCGCGCAGCTGCAGGCCGATCGCCCCGCTGAGCGTGCGGCACTCGACGGCCGCATCGAAGCCCATCAGCTCCTCGGCACCCGCGGCAGGGCCGCTCACGCGGCGGCGTCCAGGTTCCAGAGCGTCAGGGGCACGCCGCGCCTGAGCCACATGCCGCAGCCCAGCGGCAGGAAGGCATGCGACAGCTCGCGGCGATACCAGCGCCCCGAGCGCAGCCCCGGGATACGATCGGTGCGGTTCTGGTCGCAGTTGTCGCGCCAGTCCTCACGGGTGAGCGCGCCGAAATACAGCAGCCCGCGGCACAGGCGCGCGAGGTTCGCGATCGCACGGCGCGTCTGCGCCGCCGACAGGTACTGCAGCACGTCGTAGCACACGACCAGGTCGAAGCGCTCGCGGGTCCGGAAGGTCTCGATCGATCCCTGCCGCCAGCCGTAGCGCCGACACAGGTAGGTGCTGTATTCCAGGCCGACGTACTGCGCACCGCGCAGTGCCCGTCGCAGCGGAGCGCGCAGCATCCCGATGCCGCAGCCGGCATCGAGTATCCTCGCCACCGGCAGACCCAGATAGCCGGCACAGCTGCCGATCAGGCGCGCACGCGCATGCATTTCCGCCCGTGAGGTGACGGCGGTACGCGGGTCCAGGTAGAAGCGCTGATAGTAGGCGCGGTCGAAGGCCATGAGCTGATCCTGTCGAAGTCAATGCGGTCCGCGGGTCGGCGCGCGGTGTGGCTGCGGCGCGCGCTCGGGTACTATACGCGGCCGCGTATATACCGGCCGTTACACACCTGGATCCATGAAATCGACCGCAGCATCCGCTGCCCCCCGCCCGCGGCGGCTCGCGACGCCCGGCGCGACCGCCATGCCCCGTCCAGTGATCCGGGGGCCGGTGCCGGCGGTGGGATTCGTCAGCCTGGGCTGTCCCAAGGCCCTGGTGGACTCCGAGCGCATCATCACGCAACTGCGCTCGCGCGGCTACCGGATCGTGGGCGGATATGAGCAGGCCGATCTGGTGATCGTCAACACCTGCGGGTTCGTCGAGGCGGCCATCGACGAGTCGCTCGCCGCGATCGGCGAGGCGCTCGCGCAGAACGGACGGGTGCTGGTGACCGGCTGCCTGGGCACGCAACCGCAGCGCCTGCTCGAGCGCCATCCGCAGCTGCTCGGCGTCACCGGCCCGCAGGCCTACGAGCGGGTGATCGCGGCGGTCGAGCGGCATCTGCCGCGGCCACACGATCCGCTCACGGACCTGGTGCCGCCGCAGGGGCTGCGGCTGACGCCGCCGCACTATGCGTATCTGAAGATCTCCGAGGGCTGCAACAACCGCTGCAGCTTCTGCATCATCCCGGCGCTGCGCGGGCGCCTGCAGAGCCGGCCGCTCGATGAGGTGATGCACGAGGCCGAGCAGCTGGTGCGCGCCGGGGTGCGAGAGCTGCTGGTGATCTCGCAGGATACCAGCGCGTATGGCAGCGACCTGCGCTATCGCAGCGTGGCGTGGCGGCAGCGCCCCTACCGGACGCGCTTCATCGATCTCGCGCGCGCGCTCGGCAGCCTGGGTGTGTGGGTGCGCCTGCACTATGTCTATCCCTATCCACACGTCGATGAGGTGGTGGGGCTGATGGACGAGGCGGGAGTGCTGCCCTACCTCGACATTCCCTTCCAGCACGCGAGCCCCGCGGTGCTGCGGCGCATGCGGCGGCCCGCACACGCCGAGGACACGCTGCGGCGGATCGCGGCCTGGCGGCGTGCGCGGCCGGATCTCACCCTGCGCAGCAGCTTCATCGTCGGCTTCCCGGGCGAGACCGACGCGCAGTTCGAAGAGCTGCTCGCGTGGCTGCAGGAAGCGCAGCTCGACCGTGTCGGCTGCTTTCAGTACTCACCGGTCGAGGGCGCCGCCGCCAACGCATTCGCGCAACCCGTTCCCGCCCCCGTCAGGGAGGAGCGCCATCGGCGCTTCATGCAGGCGGCCGCCCGTATCAGCCGCGCGCGACTCGCCGCCCGCGTGGGGCGGCGCTGCCGCGTGCTGGTGGATGCGCTGGAAGGCAACGTCTATGTCGCGCGCAGCGCCGGCGAGGCGCCGCAGATCGACGGCATCGTGCACATCCCCGCGCCGCGCGAGGCGGGGCGCGCGCCGGTGCCCGGACAGTTCGCCGAGGTGCGCATCACCGGCGCCGATACCTACGATCTGCAGGCTGAGCTCATCTGAGCGCCCGGGGCGCCGGCCCCGCGCTCGCCCTGGACGCTGGTCGCGCGCTCGCCTCGCGCGCTCGCCCGCGGGTCGTGGGACCTGTGCCGCGGCGCCCGGCCGCAGGTCGGCCTCGGGATTCGCGGCAATGCGCGGCGGCCCCGTTATAATCGGGCGAGGTCACGAGGTATCGAGCGGATGCCGACATTCATGGTCAATGATCGCCCGGTGTCGGTCGATGTACCGGACGAGATGCCGTTGCTGTGGGTGCTGCGCGACGAGCTCGGCCTGACGGGCACCAAGTACGGCTGCGGCCGATCGCTGTGCGGCGCATGCACCGTGACGCTGGATGGCATGCCGGTCCGCGCCTGCGTCACCCCGGCCGCCGCAGCCGAGGGCAAGAGCGTCGTGACCATCGAGGCCATGGAAGACGACAAGATCGGCGCCGCCGTGCAGGACGCCTGGCTGCGGCTCGACGTGAGCCAGTGCGGATACTGTCAGCCCGGCCAGATCATCTCGGCGGTGGCGCTGCTGCGGGTCAACCCGCAGCCCAGCGACGCCGATATCGATGCCGCTCTGAACGGCAACGTCTGCCGTTGCGGCACCTATACGCGCATCCGCGCCGCCATTCACGAGGCGGCCAGGGCCCTCGCGCTTTGAAGCCGCCGGCGCGGCATCGCGGGCGCGACGACTCTCGGGCATGCGCCGAGGATCGCCGGCGCTTCCTGCAGCGCGCCGGCGCCCTGACGCTGGGGTTCTACCTGGCCCCCGCGGCGTGCCTGAAGGCGAACATCGCCGCGGCGCAGAGCGCTGCGGCCGCCTCGGAGGCCCTGGAGTCCGGGCCGGCGGTGTTCGCACCGAACGCATTCGTGCGCATCGGCACCGACGGCAGCGTGACCGTGATCGCGAAGTATCTGGAGATGGGGCAGGGGGTGTTCACGGGGCTCGCGACGCTGCTGGCCGAAGAGCTGGACGCCGACTGGAACGACGTGCTCGTCGAGGGAGCGCCGGCGGATGTCACGCGCTACTCGAACACGGCGCTGAACATGCAGGGCACGGGCGACAGCACCTCGATGGCCAGCGCCTACCAGCAGATGCGGCAGGCGGGCGCGACGGCGCGGGCCATGCTGGTCAGCGCGGCCGCCAGGCAATGGGGTGTGCCCGCCGAGGCCATCTCCGTATCGAACGGCGTGGTGTCGCACCTGGCCTCGGGCCACCGCACGCGCTTCGGCCTGCTCACGACCACCGCCGCGCAGCTGCCCGTGCCCGCAACGGTGACGCTCAAGGACCCGTCGCAGTTCAAGCTGATCGGCAATCCCTGGGTGCTGCGCAAGGATGCGCGCTCCAAGACGCGCGGCTCGGCGTTCTTTACGCAGGACCTGAAGCTGCCCGGCATGCTGGTCGCCGTCGCCGCGCACCCGCAGCGCTTCGGGGCGAACGTGCGCAGCTTCGACGCCACGGCCGCCAGGGCGATCGCTGGCGTGGTGGACGTGGTGCAGTTCGCCGGCGGCGCGCACCACTTCGGCGGCGTCGCGGTGCTGGCGGCGAACACCTGGATCGCGCAGCGCGGGCGCGACGCGCTCATGATTCAGTGGGACGAATCGCAGGCCGCGCACGCCGACACGGACCGGATCCTCGCGCGCTACCGGCAGCTCGCGCAGGCAACGGCCACCCCGGCGCTGTCCGCACCGCCGGCAGCGGCGGTACCGGCACCCGCGCCGGCGACCCCGGCGCCGACGCCCGCGGCGGTGCCGGCAGCATCGGCGGTGGCGCCGGCGACCCCGGCGCAGATAGCCGCGGCGCCGCCGGCGGCGGGCTCGACGCCCGCGGGGACACTCTCACCGCCAGCGGCAACACCCCCGGCGGCAACACCGCCACCGCCGCCGGTACTGCTCGGGCGCAGCGTCGGCGACGTCGGGGTGCTGCAGTCGCAGGACGTGCAGCGCGTCGAGGCGCTCTACGAGGTGCCCTACCTGGCGCACGCCGCCATGGAACCGATGAACGCCCTCGTGCAGCTCACCGATGGCGGCGTCAGCCTCTGGAACGGCGAGCAGCTGCAGACGGCCGATCAGGTGACGATCGGCAAGCTGCTGGGCATCGCTGCCGAGCGGGTGCAGATCACGCAGCTGTACGCCGGCGGCAGCTTCGGACGCCGCGGTAATCCGCACGCCGACTATCTGCAGGAGGCCGTGTCGATCGCGCAGTCGGCCGCGGCCGCGGGACATCGCGTGCCGATCAAGCTCGTCTGGATGCGTGAGGATGACATGCGCGCCGGTTACTACCGGCCCGCGTTCGTGCATGCCATCAGCGCCGGGCTCGACGCGCGCGGCACGCTGGTCGCCTGGCGGCAGCGCTCGGTCGGGCAATCGGTGCTCGCGGACTCGCCGTTCGCATCGCAGATCAGCGCGGGCGTCGATCCGAGCTCGATCGAAGGCTCGGCGCAGCCGTACGACATTCCCAATGTGCGCATCGAGCTCGTCAGCCCGACCGACGTCGGGGTGCCGGTGCAGTGGTGGCGCGCGGCCGGTCATGCGCACACGGCGTTCGCCACCGAGTGCATGATCGACGAGCTCGCGACCGCCGCGGGCGTGGACCCCTATCCGTTCCGCCGCGCGCTGCTCGCCGCGCAGC
>Ga0335072_10015805_pt1 | contig 10707 bp, 11 predicted proteins | sample Lox_Sample_21_FD_206725 | JGI IMG/M metagenome (GOLD analysis project Ga0335072, IMG submission 206725) | Soil microbial communities from Loxahatchee National Wildlife Refuge, Florida, United States - Lox_Sample_2.1 | ecosystem: Environmental > Terrestrial > Soil > Wetlands | place: USA... | reverse complement strand
CTGACACCTGAACCCGCCGTTTCGAGTGAACAGCCGATGACTGCTATTCCATCCGCAGAATGAATTGAGCGCTCCCCGACATGACCAACTGAATCAGGCTTGTTGCGATTCCGCAGAGTGTCTCAGGGCCTCGAAAGTAGCCATCCGTTCCCCTGATTTCTGTAAGTTACGGGCTTCCAATCGGCTGTCACGGCAGAGGTCAACAACCACATGACCGAAGAGTCGGCTTGTCGGACTGGCGCTTTTCCGTTTTCGATTGGGAAATGACAGGCATTCACCGGGAGCCGGGCCACGATAGAAGGAACTGGCCCGGGAGCTGAGAACTCTCATTGAGATTAACCGATGGAGTAGACTTCACCAATCTGGCGCATCGAAGCCGGACACAAGAAAGCATCCGACGAGGTAGCTTGCTTTTCGGACGGTACTCCGATTGACTCGACTGTGTTCGATTGAGATGCCAAGATTCGGAGCGACCTGACCGAACCCGTGCGAGCCGAAATGCGCCGGGGAAACATGCAGACCAAATCCATCCAATAGTTGAGTGGAATCTCGGCCCGCAGTCGGTTGCGACAGAGACGCGGCGCTTGGTGAAGCATGAGGTGATTCTGTTGCTGGGCGTTGATTAACCGGTGTGCTATTTCGCGTTCCTGCGATCAGGCGCGCGTCCGTCCAGCGCAGAAAAGGACCATTTCTAAGAGAATTGAGGGGTGGTACCACTGGTACCGTTTTTGTATAGAATTGGTTCTACAGTATAGATTCCATAGACGCCAAGGAATTGTATGGAGACATGGAACTTGCTGATTTCAAAAAGAATACGGCCTAAGAGGCTCAGTTTCAATAAGTTGATTTTGGTCGGGGCGGAGGGATTCGAACCCCCGACCCTCTGCTCCCAAAGCAGATGCGCTACCAGACTGCGCTACGCCCCGACGACTGATTCGATTGTATCGCGGAAGAGAATTGGCGTGATCCTGAAGCGCAAGTTTCAGTGCCCGATCAGCCACGCCAACAGCCAGACCACCAGCACGATGGGAAGAGCGAAGATCACTGCCACTGCCGCCGAAAGCAGCAGGAGAAAAGTCCAGTCCCGCCAAGTGTGGCGATGCGGCTCTTCGAGATGACGCTGGAGCAGAAGATAGTTTCTCCGGTTTGCTTTCCAGGCAATGTCGAACGCGTCTCCCAGCAGAGGAATCGTTCCAACGAGAACACCGATGCCAAGATTAACCGCCATGCGGACCAGTGTGATGTAGGGGACACCTCGGATCCATGCCGCAAGCGGAATGATCAGCGACAGTAAGCCCGCGATCACGTCGCCGAGTCCGGGTACCAGTCCAATGATGCCGTCAAGGCCGAAACGAATGCGGGTACCGGGAATGCGAAAGGCTTCGTCGAGTAGGATTTCGAGGCGCCGCAAGGTTTGATCCCGAAAGATCCATGCACCTTTCGAAAGGCGTTCTTTCGAGGGTTGGTCGGGTGACGGCGCAGGTACTCGATTGTCGGCAGAAGAAGGCAAATCACGCACTCCTTGCATCGGTTTTGAGCGCCTCACGGGTCGGCACAGACATCTTTTTGGATGCTACAATCGAAAGGGCATAGACGGCGGCTATAGTTCAGCGGCAGAACGCCTGACTGTGGCTCAGGATGTCGTGGGTTCGATCCCCACTAGCCGCCCCAGATTCCATCGATAACTTACGCGATGTCCCCCTCTTTCCGAACGGCGCAACACGCGCTTGCGGCTTTGCTGGGTTCATCGAAATGGTCCGATCGCATAATTCAATCTACCTCTGGACCGCAATTCTCGGTGCCTGGAAGGACCCACGTCAAAATAAGAGCAAACTTGACCCGCTGCGACCTAACGCTGCAGCAGGTCGATCGGTTTCGTGAAGTCGGTGACGCGGATATGTTTGGCGAGGGCGGGGTGCTGGCGTTGGAGGGCGAGGAACATTTCCCAGGCCACACGGCGATAGCTGAAATGGCCGGCCGGCGCAGAGCGAAGTTCTGAGATGTACTGCGCTTCTGCGAAATCCATTTTGAAAAGGCAGCGAATGCGCGTAGCAAGCGGCAAGAGATAGAGAGCAGACCTAGGTTTCTGCTTGTCCGTGCTTTCCGCAGATGCCGCGGAAGGATTGGCGCACTCGGCGGCGATTTTCTGGCTCGCAGCGTGAGCGGCTTCGATGGCGGCCTGGTAATCGGCAAGCACGTCAGCTTCGGCGAGTAGGTTGACGTTGGGCCCGAGGTCGCCGACGACTGGGGTTTCATAGCCGTGTATGGCAGTGAATCCCTGCCTGATCTGCGTGACGCGGCGATGGCGATGCATGTCGCGGAAACCGCCAATGTCCATCAGGATGTCGAAGCGGAGAGCCGCTCCGGCGTGAAAGGCACGAAGAGCTTCGTCGTGGCGACCGCGATGCTGAAGCCCCAGCTCAATGAGTTCAGAAACGCGGGAGGCGGAGAGCCCGGCAACGATATCGCGCACCTGGCGGTAGGGGTGGTGGCTGGCCCAGTAGATGAGTGTCGCGGCCAGTTCCACTTCCAATGTTTCGGTGCGCTCGACAAGATCGACCAGGGGAGCCGGGGCGATGTGAACATTGTTTAGCAGTTCCTTCGCCACCTGTTCGAGCAGGGTACGAGTCTGAATGAGGTAAGGATTGGGCTCGGCGTATTTGACCAGCGTGGGAGCGGTGCGGATTTCGCGGGTGAGCAGGTTGGCTGCCTCGGCGGTGAGCGATCCCTCTCGGGCTGAAGCCCCTGGCGTCAGCTCAGTCGGATTCGATACGACTGAGCTTGCTTCTCGACACAAAGCTTCGGATTTCGCGAGTTTTTCAACGAAGGCGGCACCAAGCTTGGCATTCACATTCCATGCGGGACCAGTGGCGGCTTCGCGGAGTTTCTGCCCGAGATCGCGGACTTCAGCAATGGGATGAGAAAGCAAGCGGGAGACTTGCGTCTCGAGCGTGCGGGCATTGACGATCTCTCCGAGAGAGGTGTTGGTGGCCAGCGGCAGCAGGTAGCGGGCGACGTCGAAGGCGCGAGCCTTGAGAGTCCGCTCGTAAGCTTCAGGTTTCATTCCGTCAGGGCAAGCGACAAGCCGGCGAAGAGCCTCAAGGACGGCTGCGGTGATGCGTTGGTAGGCGGCGAAGAGATTCTCTACAGTTTCCGCATAGAGGCGCGCGGAGGCCGAATCGGATGCGAAATCAGGGAAATACCAGCCGGATTTGAGGAAATTTTGATAGCGAGTCGAGCGTTCCTGACCGTCCCACCGCTGCTCGTCGACTAGGACGATGGCGGCGAGGAGGCTGAGGCGCTCGATGGCGAAGGCGATGTGGGCCAGGTCGGCGATGGAGCGGTGACCGTATTGAAAATAAAAGGTGTTGAGGAACTGTTCAGCACGTTGCGCGCTGATTTCAGAGAGCGAATCGCGCATGGAGAGCGCCGAACGGGAGTACTTGGCCATGGCGTAGGCAAGAACTTCGGGATCGGCGCCGTGGACGGCGTAGACTTCAGTCTGGTTGCGGGCGTTGGCAGGGGCAAAAGATTCACTGGACATTCGCTTGGGCTCGCGAACAGAATACGTCATCGGGGCCTCCGGCCTTGTTGATTCCCTTGGCCCCGCCGCAGACGTCAAAAGATCGGGAGATAGTATTCTATGCGGGAGATCAAGGTCCGGACATCGCAGCGTCCACGGCCTTTGCCGCCCGGCCGCTGGGCGATGACCCAGCGGTGGAACGATCTCCTTTTTGCTCATTGGCAGGCTCCGGCGGCGCAGGTGTCGCGGCTGCTGCCGGATGGGCTGCAAGCGGAGACGTTTCAGGGCTCGGCGTGGATTGGAGCGGTTCCATTCTGGATGGACCGCATTAAGGTGCGCGGTCTTCCTGCAATCCCGGGAGCGCAGAGCTTTCCAGAATTGAACCTCAGGACTTACGTTCGTGACCAGCAAACCGGCGCGCAGGGAGTGTATTTCTTCTCGCTGGACGGGGCCAGCCTGCTGGCGGTGGCTGCTGCGCGCGCGATGTACCATCTGCCCTACTACTGGGCGGAGATGCGGCATGAGCAGCAATCGGAGAGGGAGTTTTCCTTTTACAGCCGCAGACGGTTTTCGAGCAAACCGGTCATCTTCCAGGCGCGGTACCGGGGACTGGGTCCGACGCGCAGATTGGCGGAGAGCCGAGTCGGTTCGTTGGAGTATTTTCTGACAGAACGGTATTATCTTTTCGCGCAGAATCGCTCCGGCGCGGTGGTGCGGGCCTGCGTGCACCATATTCCCTGGCCTCTTGAAGACGCACATGCGGAGATTGAGCGCAACGACTTGGCAGAAGCAATTGGAATCGAACTGCCGGATCAGGAGCCCGTCCTGCATTACTCACGGCGGCTCGCGGTGTATTTGTGGCCAGCAGAACTGGCACATCCCTTGCTGTCGACGCGGCGGACGCCGGTGGTGGTTGCGCCGTCGGGATAATACTGCCTTCCGGTGTAAGAGATCTCGAGAAAATTTCGGGGAGCGTGACGCGCGGGTGATGTCAGGCACAGGCGGTCGTGTATCGCCCTATAATCAGTCGTGAATCACGCGATGCGCGATTGAGGATACGGAAACGGACATGGCAAGTTTGCAGGGAAGAATTGCCCTGGTGACAGGTGCGTCGCAGGGGATTGGACGGGCGTGCGCGCTGGAACTGGCGAGGGCTGGAGCGGTGGTGGCTCTGGCAGCACGGAACGGAGCCAAGCTCGCCGAAGCGGCAGCGGAGATTCAGGCGGCGCCAACCGCGGCGGGACAAAACGGACAGGCGGCAGTCTTCGAGCTCGACGTTGCCAGCGAGGAATCGATCAAGGCCGGCGCGAAGGCGGTGCTGGAGCGATTCGGCAAAGTGGAGATTCTCGTGAACAACGCTGGCATTACGCGCGACGACCTGATGATGCGGATGAAGCGCGCGGATTGGGATGATGTGCTGCAGACAAACCTGACCGGCGCATTTCTCCTGACGCAGGCGCTGCTTCGGCCCATGCTGAAGAACCGCTGGGGACGAATTATCAACATCACCAGCGTGGTGGGACGTACGGGACAGGAAGGCCAGGCGAACTATGCGGCGTCGAAGGCAGGCCTGATCGGATTGACGCGATCGCTGGCACGGGAGGTAGCGTCGCGGGGCATCACGGTGAATGCGGTTGCGCCGGGATATATTGAGACGCCGATGACCGCGGTCTTGGACGAGAAGTTGCGCGCGGCAATGATCGAGCAGATTCCGCTGGGACGGCCCGGGACGGACGCGGAGATCGCGCACTCGGTGGCATTTCTCGCGTCGGACGTGGCGGGGTATATCACGGGTCACGTGCTGGATGTGAATGGCGGGATGTACATGAGCTAAGGCGAGTTGGCCTTGCCAAACGCGGCCTCCGAGTCGTGCGAACAAGCTCCGGAGTGCGCAGGGGTAGGGACCCAGGGACTGGGACGCTGGCGCGTTGCGTTTCGCGCCCGCTTATTGTGGCGTAGCGGGCGGGAGAGTTCCGGAGGAGCCGCGGCTGCGTTCCCCGTTTGGCAGCGGGCCCATGACCGCAACCGAGGTGGCGAGGAAGTTTCCACCCTTGATGGAGCCTTCTACTCGCACCATGTCGCCCACTTGGATATCGCCCAGCGTGATCGGGTCGCGGCGCTTGCGGAAGGTGGTATTCTCGTCCGCGACGAACGTGTGAGCTTCGTTTCTGGGACCTCCCTGAAGGGTCACCGTCACATCATTGATGGCGGTCACGCGGCCCGCGAGCCAGGTTTTGCCAAAGTTCGCTTCCATCTCGCGCATCTCTTTGGCGCGTTCAGGATCGATGAGCATGACGAAGACGGCGCCAACGGATTTCGCTGCCGGGTCGACTTCACCGCCAGCAGCGATGACGTCGCCGACTTTGATTTCGTCGGCCTTGATGGGAGTGGGAGGTGTGCGCGGACCCTCGGCTTCGCCGTCGCTCTGGGGCCGGCTGCGACGCGGCTGGCCCGGAGGCTGTTTCACGATGCGAGTGTTGACGCTGTAGTGAATGGTGTAGGTTTCGCCGAGTTCGGTCCTAATGGTGAAGTGATCCGGAGTGACTTCAGTGACGGTGCCGACCGTGCCGCGGCCTGCGCCCATGCCGAAGCCACTGCCGCGACCGCCGCGCTGGCCCTGCCAGCGTCCCTGACCTGAGGTTTGCTGAGAGTTGCTCTGATCCTGGTCAGGGCTCTGGGCAACTGCACAGGTGACAGCAAGACTGAGAAAAGCGGCAGCAAAAACATGGATCTTCATGACAATTCCTTGCGACGATACCCCATTGCCTCTTTAGGTAGACGATTGGAACGGGCGGGAAGACGACGCAAGTTTGTGCGGAAGACGGTCCTGAATGCCGCCGCACGGCGAAAATTCAAGGATTTCTCTGCTCAGCCATGAGCTCCTGAAAAGCGGGGAGCCCTCGAAGGCCGGCAAATTCGCTATCGGCCTCGATTTTCTTGGTGCTGATGAATCCTTCGTTCAGGGCCATGCGCAAGTATTCGATGGCGCGAGCCTTCATGCCCGCGCGCACGCAGCTTTTGGCCATGTAATAGTTCATTGCGCCGCGCTGCTGGAGCGAGGAGGGGTTTTCGACGCGCGGCCCGGATTCCTCACCGAAGATAGTGGGATTGAGGGCGATCGCGGCCTGATAGGCTTCCCATCCTTTCTGGTATTTGTGCTGCGCGAGGAGGTCGGTTCCAAGATTCTTGAGGACGAGGGGTGCCGCGGGATCAAGCTTGAGCGCCTTGTGGTACATCTTCACGGCCTCCCGATACAGGCGCTCCGAATCATAGATGGTTCCCATGTTGTTCCAGACGTTGGAATTCTTGGGATCGATTTTGAGTGATTCGCGATAGCAGCGCAGTGCATCCTGCGAGTTGAACATCATCTGGTAGGCGATTCCCATTTTGTTCCACACGGCGGCCGAGTTGCGCGGGGCTTTTTTATAGGCCTCGATAGCTGCCTGATACCGTTGATGCGACATCAGGGAATCGCCCAACTCCTCTGGCGTGGGAGGCGGAGAGGGGATTTGCGAGATGGCAGGAGACTTTGGCGCTTGAGCGCCGGGAACCGGAACCGAGGTCAAAGTCGGTGTCGGAGCTTGCGAAGTTGCCAGAAGAGGAAAGGCAACGAGAACAAAACTCAGCGTAATTGCCTGAAACTGGAAGTGTTCGTTGAGACTGCGCATACACCCTCCTTCAATTAGAAGGAATCGGGGCGACAAACTGGCTGATCGTCTCGTCGGTTGGACATATTAAAGCACCAAAAGACTAGAAAAGGCCACATAAATGGTCAAAGCCCAGACACGAGCGGACTGTTCCGGTACTGGAAATGAGTGATTGGTAAAAAGAACGAAAAAAAACGGAGGAATCGGAAACGTAACGATATCATTGCGCATCGGATCTTCATAAGAATGTCTCCCCCGAAGATCGTCCCCAAAACAACCCGCATCAATCCGTGAGAACGCATCATTCCATGAGAAATGGAGAGACATGAGCATAGCCATATCCTCTTTTGGCCAGTTGGACATAGCCACACGATTCAGTGAGGCGCGTCGGCGCACGATGGAACTTGTCGAGCCGCTGACGCCGGAAGACATGATGGTGCAGTCGTCGTCGGATGCTTCGCCCGCCAAGTGGCACCTGGCGCATACCGCATGGTTCTTTGAATCATTCATTCTGCGGGAGTTCCTTGAAGGATACCGGCCATTCAACCCGGAGTTTGCGTGGCTTTTTAACAGCTATTACCAGAGCTATGCGAAGTTTCCCGAGAAGCGGTTGCGGGCTTCGTTTTCGCGGCCGGGTTTGGAGGAGATTCTGCGCTACCGAGAGTATGTGGATGAGGGGATCGGCCTCCTGTTGGAGAGCGATCCGCATCCCGAAGCGTTGAGCCGTGTGGAATTGGGCGTGAACCACGAGGAGCAGCACCAGGAGTTGCTGCTCACGGACATATTGCATGCGTTTTATACCAATCCGCTGAGGCCAGCTTACCGTGAGGAGAAGCGGGACGGCGGGGCCAAGAAGGGTGAGGCTGAAAGTGGGGAGCTGGGACTAAAACATTCGGCTGGGCCGCTGGGTTTCGTTGAATTTGAAGGCGGCCTGAGCGATGTGGGTTACGACGGTGATGGATTCTGCTTTGACAATGAGCGGCCGAGGCACAAGGTATGGCTGGAGCCGTACCGGTTGGCGAATCGCCTGGTTACGTGCGGCGAATTTGCGGAGTTCATTGCCGATGGTGGGTATGGCAAGCCTGAGCTATGGCTCTCAGCGGGCTGGGACGCGGTGCAGCAGAACGGCTGGCGGGCGCCGCTCTACTGGACAGGTGAGGACGAAGGTTGGAGCATCTTCACGTTGCGAGGCGAGCAGCCGCTCGAGCAAAGGCTGGCAGCGCCGGTGAGCCAAGTGAGCTTTTTTGAAGCTGATGCCTACGCGCGCTGGGCAGGCAAGCGGCTAGCGACGGAGTTCGAGTGGGAAGCGGCAGTGGAAGGCCGGCCCGTGGAGGGAAACCTGCTGAACTTGGCTAGGCTGACGCCCGCTGCTGAGACAGGTGAGAATAGGGCGCAATTTTACGGGGATTGCTGGGAGTGGACGGCAAGCGCCTATCTGGGCTATCCGGGGTTCAAGCCTCTGCCGGGATCATTGGGCGAATACAACGGGAAATTCATGAGCGGACAGATGGTGCTGCGAGGTGGTTCGTGCGTGACGCCGAAGGCACACATTCGATCTAGTTACAGGAATTTCTTTTCACCGGAGACGCGCTGGCAGTTTTCAGGAATCCGGCTGGCGAGTTCATAACGCAAATTCAGGAAATTGCATCGAACCGAGAACAGATGACTACGATGGCGTTGCAGGTTTTTTCCCCAGCGGTTGAGGAACGGGTCGCATTTGCGGTCCGGGAGGGCTTGGGTTTGATGCAGAAGCGGCTGCCGCCCTGGCTGTTTTATGACGAAGCCGGCTCTCGTCTCTTTGAAGAGATCACAGAGCGGCCGGAGTACTACCTGACACGGACGGAACGGGCCATTCTTGCCGAGCATGCTCAGTCGATCATGGAGCGGGCGGCGCAGGGTAGGCGACTGCGCATTGTCGAACTAGGCGCAGGGTCGGCGGACAAGACCCGGCTCCTGCTGGGTGCGGCCGTAGCCTTGCAGGGCAGGGTGGTGTACGAACCGGTCGACGTTTCGGCGAGTGCGCTGCAGTTGGCGACGGAGCGTATCGAGCGGGAGATTGCCGGCGTGACGGTCGCTCCGCAGGTGATGGATTACACGCGTGGGCTGGAACTGGCGGAGACCGATGAACGGAAACTCGTGCTCTACATCGGGTCGAGCATCGGGAATTTTGAGCCATGGGAAGCAGAGAACCTGCTGACGATGGTGCGCACGGCACTGCAGCCCGGCGATGGGTTGCTGCTGGGAACAGACCTCGTGAAGGACCAGTCGATCCTTTTGCCTGCGTATGACGACGCGGCGGGCGTGACGGCGGCATTTAACCTGAATCTGCTGGCCCGCTTGAATCGGGAACTCGATGCGGACTTCGATCTGGAGAGCTTTGAGCACAGGGCCTTGTGGAACGACTCGAAATCGCGTATCGAAATGCACCTGGTAAGCCGGATCAAGCAGGAAGTGTGCTTCAGGGGGATGGACTTCGAGGTGCGCTTTAGAGAGAACGAGTCGATTCACACCGAGAACAGCTACAAATACCGGATCGAACAGCCCGAAGAGTTGCTGACGAAGGCGGGCTTTGCGCAAGAGGGAAGGTGGACAGACAAGCGGGGCTGGTTTGCAGTAAGCCTTGGCCGGGTGTGAAGGCGCAAAGTAGCGCCAATTGAGATTCAATTTAAAAGCATCGGAGCGGGCCGCCTGCGTGGATAGCTGCGCCGGCGGCGATTTTTTTCTGGTTGGTATGGAAAGGAGAAGGATATACTTCCGTCGATTTGAAATCCGGGAGTTCGGTTGCGTTCTGACCAACGGGAGATTAAGGCCAAATGAAAACATTTTCACGGCGTGATGTATTGAGGACTACCCTTCTGGCTCCGGCGGCGGTTGCGGCCGCGCAGGGCTTCGCTCCGATGGAAGCAGCAGCAGCGCACACGATGGGGGAACTGCATGGGCCGCTGAGCGCAGGGAACACGCTCGCTTCAGCCACGCCTGGCGCAGGCCGCGAACGACTGTTGCTCGATTTTGGATGGCGGTTTCACTTTGGAGACGCCTGCGATCCGAACAAGGACTTTGGATACGGCACCGCGGGCGCGGGGAATTTTCAGAAGACGGGAAACTTTATGCCTGCCGGCGCACTCGCGTTCGACGATGGCGATTGGCGCAGCATAGATCTACCGCACGACTGGGCCATTGAACTGCCGTTCCAGAACGACCGCGATCTCGAGAGCAAAGGATTTTACCCGCTCGGCCGCAAGTATCCGGGAACCAGCGTGGGATGGTATCGACGCGTTTTCGATCTGCCAGCCGACGACGCAGGCAAGCGCATCACGATTGAGTTTGACGGCGCCTACCGCGACGCGATGGTAGTTTTCAATGGGTTCTACATTGGACGGCACAGCGGCGGGTACGATCCGTTCAGCTTCGACGTGTCGAATTTCACGTACCCCGGTCACTCGAATGTGCTGCTGGTGCGGGTCGACGCGACGGAGAGCGATGGATGGTTCTACGAGGGCGCGGGAATTTATCGCCATGTGTGGCTGGTGAAGACGA
>Ga0335072_10015804_pt1 | contig 10708 bp, 10 predicted proteins | sample Lox_Sample_21_FD_206725 | JGI IMG/M metagenome (GOLD analysis project Ga0335072, IMG submission 206725) | Soil microbial communities from Loxahatchee National Wildlife Refuge, Florida, United States - Lox_Sample_2.1 | ecosystem: Environmental > Terrestrial > Soil > Wetlands | place: USA... | reverse complement strand
GCGCCAGCCCGTCCGGCCGCACGAGGCAATCGGATCCTTCCTCGACGCGCTCGCCCCCCGTTCACCGCGCCCTGCCATGAGCGCCAGCGCCGCGGCCGGCCTGTTTCGCACCATGCTCGCCGACCGACGGGTACTGATCGTCATCGACAACGCCATCAGCACCGAGCAGGTCCTTCCGCTGCTCCCCGCCAGGCCCGGATGCATGGTCGTCGTCACTAGCCGGCTCAAGCTCACGGGCCTGGTTACCGCGCACGGCGCCAGCCTGCTCACCCTGGACGTGCTGTCGGAGATAGAGGCCATGGATCTGCTCAGCAGCCGCCTAGCCGCTAATCGGCTCACGGTAGATGCCGTGACGGCGGCGGAACTGTGCGACTCGTGCGCCAGGCTGCCGCTAGCGCTGGCCATCGCCTAGACGCGCTCAGCAGCCCTGACCCGGAATCCGATTTGCGTACCGTCTTCTCTTGGTCCTATGAGCAGCTGACCCGGACCGAGGCGCGCGTCTTCAACGTGCTCGGGGCTCGCGGCAGCATAACCACCGACGCGGCCGCCTGCCTGGCCAACATTAACACCGAGCAGGCGAGCCGGGCGCTCAGCGGGCTGGCCAGGGCACACCTCATCGCGGAGGACGCCCCCGGCAGGTTCCGGTTCAACCGGCTGATCGGCGCCTACGCGGCGGAAAAGGCGCGGCCTGCTCGCCGGACTTATCCGGTTACCCGCTCAAGCGGGAAGGCTGACCGGAGGGCATTGCCCACACCGTTCGTCGGCCCGCGAACGTCGCGTGGGCGCTAGCTTTCCGCGGCGCGCAGGAAATCCGGCCGGACGAGAGCCTCAGACAGCAGCAGGTCCGTCAGCTTCGGGCTCAGCAACCCTATCTGCTTGAGCAACTGCACCACTTTCTGGAATATCAGCTGCCGGAAGCTGATCATCGTCGGGTTGGTCTTCGCGAACGCTATGCCCTGGGCCACGTCCACGCCGAGGCTCTCCCACACCTCACGCAGCGTGAAACGCTGCGACATGAGGTGAATGGCCTCTAGCAGGAATGCTTCGCGCTCCCCGATTTCCATGCTCGTCAACTCGGAATAGAGGCCGCTCAGGGCGATGAGACCGAAGGCGACGTGACGAGCTTCGTCCCTGGCGATCAACTTCGTAATGGAGTTAACGATCGGATCGCCGAACCCGCTGCTCGCTACCCGCGTCGCGGCCAGGGCGAGCCCCTCGACGACGACCTGCATTCCCAGGTACACGATGTCCCAGCGGGAGTCGCTGAGGAGGTCACGCAGTAGCGCGCCGAGCCCGGGATTGATCGGATACGACACTTGGAGCTTCTCGTCGATATAGCGGGCATATGCCTCGACATGGCGGGCCTCGTCCGCGACCTGGGCAGCCGCGTAAACTTTCGCCGCCATGTCGGGGACGGTTTCCACCAGCCTCGCCGTGGTCAGCAGAGCGCCCTGCTCTCCGTGCAGGAACTGGCTGACCATCCAGGCCTGGTACTCCCAGAGGAACCGGGTGCGCAACTGCGGCGGGACCGGGCTGCCCTCCAACTCAGCGAACCGCACGACGCCGATGCTGTGCTCCTGGGGCAGCGGCACGCCGAAATCGACCGGATAACTCCAGTCGATGTCCGTACTGACATTCCACTGAGCGATCTTGCTCTTCTCGTACAGGCTCCATAGCCGACTGGTACCGGTGTTGTAATCCCAGTTCATGTAGCTGCGGATGTACGCGTCGACCGCGACTAGGTTCGGCATCTCCCGGTCCAGGGTGAACATGGTCGACTCACCGCCCTGCTGAGTTTTCTCCGCAGCGGTCATCGTTTCCGGGTCTCCTTCGGCATCGGGCGGCGTTGGGCCTGGGTCAGGCACGGTGCCGAGGACCACCATCATTGCCGACGGATCCCGGCCCCACCAGGCAATCGTTCCGGCACCTGGGCGCTGCCTTCGCAGTACTCGACATCAGTCTCCAAGCAGTACTGCGAGGCACCGCCGGGACGGCGCGGCGCTGAGAACAGATACTCAACCCATCGGCGGCCCCGAACCATCGACACGAAAAGCCCTGGATATAACCACGTCACAGGAAGTTCTCGCGGACCGTAGACGAACGCATCCTCCCGAAAGGGAATATCCTCCACGGGCCGGGCCGGCCGCAGCCCAGGAAAGGCGCATGTAATACTGGACAAAGCGATACGCAATTCCGCCCGGGCCAGTATGTGGCCAACGCAGTAGTGGACGCCGCCGGAGAAACTGAGATGGTTTCGAGCGGCCTTCCTGTGAAAATCAATCTGGTCGGGCCTGTCGAAGGTCCTCGGGTCCCAGTTCCCTGCGGCGACGCATATGATAATGCCCTCCGCTCGATGTATGCGAGCGGTGCCGAGCGTGAAGTCATCCAGCGCTATCCGCCGTATTCCATGGTGGATGATCGTATCGAACCTCAGCAACTCCTCGACGGCGCCGGGCACATTATCTGGATCATCGCGGACGGAATAGTACAACTCCGGGTCATCCAGAAGCCGGGCGAAGCCCAGCCCGATCATGCTGGCGGTGGTCTCGAGTCCAGCCATGAGGACCAGCCGGACCGTCGCCAGAAGCTCTTCGCGCCGCAGCTTGCCTGTCCACAGGCACTCACGGACCAAGCGCCCGATCAGGTCGTCCGCCCGATCCGGTTCTGCGCTGGCGATGAGTTCGGCAAGGTAATCATTGACGACCCTGAGTGCCCGTATCCCGACCCGGGGCGAATCCGAGAAGGCCAGGACGCGATGGGTCTCCCGCTCGAACATCTCGCGATCGCGCAGCGGGATCCCGAGGACCTCGCAGATGACAAGCGAGGGGAACGGGGCAGCGAACGAGGCGATGAGGTCTGCCCCTGGGCCTGCATCGATCATGCCCCTGATGAGGTCATCCGCTGTCCGCCGGAGCATCGGATCCAGCGCCTGCACCGAACTTGGCGAGAAGTTTGCTTGCAGTATCCGCCGAATCGAATCATGGTGCGGCGGATCCATGTGCATAAAAGTGCGATTGGCGTTCACCTGGTTCGGTCCTTCTGCCGCCAACGGCGGTCGCCGGGGCCGGGTCACGAGGGTGGGGAATCCGGGCCGCGAGGAGTCAGCGCTCACACTGGCGTGGGTAAGCGCCTGCCTGCACTCGTCGTAGCCAGTGACCAGCCAGGCCACGCTTCCGTCCGGAAGCCGAACTCGCGCGACCGGTTCCCCACCGACAAGCGCGGGGTAGTCGGGCGAGACCAGCGGATGTCGCCTCTTAACCGGATAGTCCAGCGGCTTAACCGGATAGTCCAGCAGCGGCTGACCGCGCGATCCCACCGGCTCGGCGGCGTCATCGTCTCTTGGCAAGGTAATCCGTCCTCCCCGTCACCTTCCCGCCTCCTCCAGGAGGGCCACTATACGATCCTCGACATCCCCTACGGTTTTTATCGAGCTTGCCGTGCTGTCGTCAACGATCTCGATTTCAAGCTCGTCCTCGAGCGCAAATATCGCTTCAAGCATGGCCAGCGAATGGTATCCGAGGTCATTGACAAGAGCCGTATCCCGGGTCACTGACAGCGTCTGGTCAGCCGAATACCTGATCAGGATCTCGTGGACCTTCTCGCGCACTTCGTCACTTTCGGTCTCGGTCATTTCCAGTCTCCATTCATCCAGGGCTGTCATGAGCCGCCAGCGGCCGGACCATGCTGGCACGTTGCACCCGTCAGTTGCTCGAGTCAATGTGCTCGATGGGGAAGTCTGCTGCCTCGTACGCGTCCAAGAGGTCCGCGGCCTTAGGGTCCGCTATGTCGAGGGACGTGGCTATGATCTCTCGCATCATTTCGTCCGCGCCGCCGCCGATCCTGGTCAGGCGAACGTCGCGGTACATCTCCTCCACCGGATAGACGGTGATGTAGCCCCGGGCACCGAAGATCTGCAGGGTCTCATCCACCGCGAGGCTCGCGGCCCGCGCCGCGAGCAGCTTGGTAGCAGCTATCTCCACGTGTGGCAACGACGGCTCCCATAGCCGGCGGCAGGTAGCATCCAGTGCGCTACGCGCCGCATAGACGTCGGCCCAGCGATCAGCCAGCCGGTGCCGGAGGGCCTGATGGTCAAGCAGCCTCGAGCCGAATTGCGTCCGGCGCCGCGCCCACGCCGCGGCGAGCCTGACCGCTTTCTCCGCCCCGGCCAGGAGGGCTGCCGCCGCCCCTAGCCGCTCGAAGTCAAGCAGCGTGAGCGTCACGAGGAGCGCGGCTCCCGGGCGGCCGATGAGGTCCGCTGACGTCAGCGTCGTGTCGATCGACAAGGCCGCCGTGTCAGCGCTGCGCACGCCCAGTGTCTGGTAAAAGCCGCGTACGGTCACGCCAGGGCTGTCGAGCGGCACGCAGAACAGGCAGGGACCTTGACGTCCCGTTACCGAGTTAGCCAGCACTAGGACGTGCGTACCGCGACCGGCATTGGTAATGAAGCGCTTTTCCGCTCGCAAGTGCCACTCCTCCCCCGTCTGGGTCGCCGTGGCCTTCAGGCCGGGCAAGTCGGAGCCGCCCCCCGCCTCGGTCGCGGCGAAGCAACCGATCGCCCGGCCGGCCAGTGCATCCTCAAGGAGGCCCTGCTGCGCTACGCTGCCGTAGCGGACCAGAGCATGGGTGAAGACCTCGCTGTGGATAGAAAGGGCGAGCGCGGCGCCGGCATTCAGTGGCGCAAGCTCCTCCAGCAGGGCGCGGGCCAGGTAGTGGCCGTCGGCCGCGCCCTTGCGCCAGCGGTCGCGAAACAGTCCCATCTCGCCGAGGGCAACGAAGAACTGCGCCGGAAGGTGCCCATCTTGTTCCCACAAGGGGAACTGTTGGATGAATGGCTTAAGCGCGGCCCGGACTCGCTCCACGTATTCACTAAGATCAGCTGGGCGGCTCTCGGGCATACCACCACTTCTCATTCTCTAGTCACTACTACAGCAACATTATGACCGCCGAAACCGGCAGAATTTATCAAAGCACTGGCAGCGCCTTGCTTGATCCGATGCGCGGACCCATGAACGATATTAAGGTCGATTTCAGGATCAAGGTTTTCAAGGTTTCGTGTAGGCGGAATGAAGCCGTCGTGGAGCGCGGCAACGGCCAGCGCTGACGATACCACACCTGAGGCCCCGATAAGGTGACCAATACAAGATTTAAAGGCGGTTACTCGTACGCCAGATAGAGCCTCTCCGAACGTCTCAGCAAGAGCTCTTGATTCAGCTAGATCACCATTACTGGTTCCAGTCGCGTGCGCACTGACAAAAGTTATGTCTGAAGGCGTAAGGCAGGCTGCTCGCAGAGCCTTCAGCATGGCTTCGGCGCTCCACCTGCCAGTTGGTTCCGGCGCAACTATGTGTCCTGCATCGCAAGTGGCGCCCGCCCCGAGAAGTTTTCCCCAGATATGGGCGCCACGAGCGACAGCATGGCGCCGCCGTTCGAGTATGAGGACAGCCGCTCCCTCGCCCAGGACAAAACCGTCGCGGTCACGGTCAAATGGACGAGACGCACCGCATGGATCCTCGTGCCTCGTGGATAGAGCACGGAGAGCCGCGAAACCGGTCAGAGTAACGGGGTGTATGACGGCCTCGGAGCCGCCGACTATGGCCACATCGATCTCATCCTGCTTAAAGAGCCGCAGCGCGTAAGCGATCGCGTCTGACCCCGATGCGCAAGCGCTTCCCAACGAGACCGAACCGGCATGCGCGCCGAATTCAGCCGCGATTACGGCTGCGCCAGCATTGGACATGAGCGCGGGCACGATAAACGCTGGCATACCGACGTGGCCCTTGCTCATATAATGCTCATGACCAGCGAAGATCGTAAGCAGACCGCCTACGCCGGTCGCAACGATAGAAGCGAGCCGAGCAGGCTCGACCGCTGGGTGGGCAGCGTCTTCCCATGCTTCGCGGGCAGCTTGTAGCGCGAGCTGGACTGATCGATCGAGACGTCGACGTTCCCGCCTGTCAAGCCGCGTGAGTCCGGCGTCATCAACAGGCGCGTGGAGACGCACAGGCGTCTTGTCCTGCCGACTTTCTGGCAGCAACTGCACACCCGACTCGCCACGCAGTATTGATTCGAGCGACGTTCCCGCATCGCCGCCGACAGGCGAAATGATTCCTATCCCAGTGATCGCTATCTCGTCGGCGGGTTCAGACATCACGTCTCTCCACTTTTGCCTTTACCCGTGACTCCGCGCAAGCGTTTCAGGGGGTTTCTGCTGGAGTTCTACCAAGAGGTCGATAAGACATTCAATCGTAACGATCCCCTGAATTTGATCATCGGGAATCCGAATATCAAGCTCGTCCTCAACCGCTGTAAGCAATTCTAGCTTGTCCAGCGAGTCCATTCCCAGGGAATCGAACCTAGTATCGAGGGTTACGTCATTCATCTCGATGTCAAGAGATTCCTTGGCTATCTCTTTCAGCCGTTCACCTAGACGTTCTCGCTGACAGTCCTCCGGCATCTACATCCTCCGGTCTGATCGATTTTTGGATTATTACAACAGTAGTTCTCGATGCCGAGTAAGTCACCAGGCCTGCCGTTGCAAAGACCGGTTGGCGAGCGGGCGAAGAAGCCAGATAAGCCATGGCGGCAAGTGAGAAGAGCCTCGCCCGGTTGCCTGCGTCGCCCGCCGGCTGGACACCCCAATGGCGCGGGCGAGCAGCGTCAGACTATGGCCTGCTGCCCGGGGGACTCACCGGCCAGACAAGCAGGCAGCGCGCCGGGCTGTGAGTCCCAGATCACCTCGGCGCTGATCTGACCGCTGACAAGGCGTTCCCACGTGGCGCGTCTCTTGGGCTTTCCACTCGTCGTCCAGAGGGCCGAGCCCCGCGGTGCCGCGCAAACGAGGACACGCAGGCCAGCGGCATGATTGGCCACGGCCAATCCGACATCGGCGGCCTGTCCTGCTAGTCCGCCCTCGGTCAGCACAACTGCGGTCTCCCGGCCATCGAGCGAGCCGAGCAGCGTGACATGCCTGGCGGAGCGCGGCGCGACTGATGCCGCGATCGCACCCAGGTCCTCGGCGAAGATCCATCGTCCCTGCAACTTGACGCTGTCGCCGATTCTGCCAAGGACGAAGACCTCACCCTCGAGCAGGAACCCGGCGTCTGCCGTCCGGACGACGCCATTCAGCTTGTGCTGGCTTCCTCTACTCGCGTATCCGCGGGCCACGCTTGGGGAGGTAACCTCGATCTCGCCCACGTACCGTTCCGGGAGCGCCTGCCCGTCCTCTCCGAGGATCGAGATCTTAACCCCGGGCAGGGGCCGACCACAGCCGACCAGCATAACCTGGTCCCGCTCGTCTGAGGCCATGCGAACCGGCTGGCCGGGGACCAGTGACGAAGCGGCGACAGTCGTGATCCGTGGCTGCTCGCCGCGACGAGAACCACAGACCGCGAGCGTCGCCTCGGCCAGCCCATAAGCGGGCATAACAGTGGACCGGGAAAAACCAAACGGGGCGAGCAGGTCGGCGAACTCACTAATCGCCGCAGCATCAATTCGCTCAGCTCCCACCACCAGGGCCTGCCACCGGGTGAAATCCATCCCATTGAGCATCTCAGGCCGAACCCGCCTGTTCACATGCCCGAGAGCGAATGCGGAAACCGCGGTGACGGTAGCCCTGCTCTCGCCGAAGCAGCGTAGCCATCGTAGCGGCGACCGAACGAAATGCTCGGGCTCCATCAGCCAGACATCGACATCGCGCGACACCGGGGCGAGCAGGCATCCAATGAGTCCCATGTCGTGATGCAGCGGAGCCCACGTGGCGACCGCGTCTTCCTCCGCGCGGTCACTGGTCCACGACTCGATGGTCTCGATGTTCGCCTCAAGTGCAGTCAAGGGCACTCGGACTCCCCGCGGCGGCCCGGTCGATCCAGAACTGAACTGAAGCAGTCCGATCTCTGGAGGAATAAGGTCTGCTTCGTACTCTGCCGCTCCGTCGTCCAGATCGCACACGACGAGGTCCGCCCCTTGGCCGCTGACGATAGAGGCGATGGACGGGACGAATTCAGCCGTGGTCGACACGGCACGGACCTGACCGACTTGAAGTGACCGCTGGACGTTCCCCAGAAACTGCGGACCACCCCGGAATCTTGCCGGGATAGCGAGGGGCGCCGGAGTGCCACCAAGCATCAGGCAGCCGAAAAAGGCCGCTACGAAATCCGGAGAATTCCGGTGCAATAGGGCGACGACGTCGCCCGAGGAAATCCCAACGGCTCGCAGCCGAGAAGCGTGACGGCGGGCTGACCTTGCCAGCCACCGATAGGAAAGGAACTCCCATTCGTCGCCCGGGCGCGCGAATTTTATCCCGTGCTCTTCGCTTGGATAATTCAGCCACTGCAGCAGGGAAGGACGATTCATGGCTTATCTCCACAATCAGCGGCATTGTTCGTATGCGTCCCTGTGTCTCGCCGGCGGGACAATCCACCGTTCTTCTGCTGATGGCTCATCATCCTGTACCAGCGCCGGATGGCCCGGGGGAATCTCACCCCCGGGCTCCCACAGAACGGAGCGTGACAGTCTCCCGTCACTCTGCCTCTCTCATCTATAGGCTGTACTTGAAATCGGTCATCCATGTCCAGTGCGCGAACAGGCGTGGCTGCCTTGCGGTCAACCCTTCCCACCACTTGCGGACTTTCTTGAATGTCCTGAGCCGGTGCGCTGCGCTGGTGGATACGCCAGGCCCGGACTTCCTCGCTCATCCGCTTGAGGGCGTCCTTGCTGACCGCGGGCAGGAAAGCGCTGAACATCACGCCGCTGCCGCCCTTCCCCATGCGCCGGGCTCTCCCCGGCTCGGAGTACTACGGCGGCTCCGCCCCGCCCGGCCGTTCAGCGGTCGGCGCGCCTATCCCGGCCAGCGGGCCGGCTGCCGCCGCCGGGAACCAGCACCGGCCGGCCCCGTGTTCACTGCGATCCGCTCAGCGGATTAGGAGCCCGGCTGTGTCCCAGCCGCATCGCCATGAGTACGCCGCAGGCTTTCCCCACGGCCTCCCGGTACGGCTTTCATATACCTCCCGGAAGTTCCCGCCGCCCTCGCGGACAGCGGTGCGCGCTGCGCCCGGCCCGTATCCGCCAGGTTCGAGCCGGTGGCCCAGGTGAAGGACGTAAAACGCCGGTTCCTCGCGTACTCCTTTCCACCACGCTCGCCGGACCCGCCCCGTCTGGCAGTGCCAACAGGTCCCGGCTTTGTCAGGGCTGCTCCCACCCTCCCCGCCGCCACGCGGATCAGGCTGCCCTCAGCTACGACCTGCTGCGACAGGTCGCAGGCGAAGGTCTCTCACCTCCACACGTAGGGCGCCATGCGGTGGCTTGACGCCTCCCTCCGCAGGGCGGCGCCGAAGGGCCACGAAAACTTCATCTCACGTGCAGTTATGTCGTCCAGCCATCGCCTCCTACTACGGCGACTCCTCTCCGCGCACACGGCGCATCCTGTGCCCATTCGCTCCGCCGCGGTGTAGTTGAAGATTGAGAAATCCCGCGACTGCCGCTGCGCCGCACCGCACGCGTGCCGCCCAGGTCCACTTCCGACATCCAGAACTGCTTTTCCCTGGTCAGACATATGGCGGTCAGAGCGGCAAAGAAAGCCCGATTAGCCGTCATCCACGCCCGCAGCCTGGCCTCGTCGAGACGTAGGTATCCCCAGACCCTTCGGTGGGGCACGCGAACCGGATACCTCGCTGCCGGTCGGGGAATTGCAGCCAGTAGTCCACCGCTACACGATCAAGGCGTCAGCCCGCTATTCTCCGGGCTGTCCAGAGGAATGTCCACGCTAGCCAGCCATCAGCCGTCCCGCCGGCGGGACAAGCTGCCTCAGGGAGTGCCGACCGACTTACTGTATCCCGATGGAGCATGCTCCAGGGCAAAGCCTTCGTCAGGAAATCGGGCACGAGATTCAGACGGACCTAATCTCCGCATAATTTTTAGCTGAAGAATACTTGTCCTGAGTAAGGCGGTCGATGAAGTGAATGGTCACCAAGCTACCGGACTCAAGTGGCTTGAAGATGTGGCAGACAACCGAGAATCGGATGCGGCCGCCCTCGGTCATGATGGTAGCGTTCTCAGCTATGGCGATCTTTTGGAAAAGGTATCAAAAATCGCCGCGCGGCTTTCTGCCGCAGGCATCACTCCGCACGACCGAGTCATCATCATTCCCGCGAACGATGTCGACGGAACCGTTCTCACTTTGGCTGCCGCCTCTATTGCGGGCTGCGCTGTGATCAACCCGCTATCCACATCAACCGAGGTGGAACGTATCGCCGGAGCACTCCTGCCCGCCGCCATTCTGGCCTCCGAGGATAAAGATTTTGCCACCAAGACACGGAGGTTGGGAATCAGGCTCGGAATTCCGGTGATTACCCCGGATCAAGCGCAGACCGGTGGCGGCCTGAGCCCGCGCCAGCCCACAGCGGGGCGCCCGGAGCCGCAGTGGCCCGGCTGGACGGGGATCATCCTGTCGACCTCTGGGACCACTGCATCCGGGAAGTTTGTCCCGCTGTCGTGGCCGACTATGCTGGCCGCCGCTGAGGCTACCGCTGCCGCCTACCGGCTGAGCCCGTCCGACCGGCGGCTTAACATCATGCCCATATTTCACGTTCAGGGCCTCGTCGGCTCCGTGCTAAGCGCGCTGGTGAGCGGGGGCAGCATTTTGCTGATCCCGACATTTGAGCCCGCGCAGGTAACGCATCTGCTGCAAGAGGCCGACATTACCTGGTTCTCG
>Ga0335072_10015803_pt1 | contig 10708 bp, 11 predicted proteins | sample Lox_Sample_21_FD_206725 | JGI IMG/M metagenome (GOLD analysis project Ga0335072, IMG submission 206725) | Soil microbial communities from Loxahatchee National Wildlife Refuge, Florida, United States - Lox_Sample_2.1 | ecosystem: Environmental > Terrestrial > Soil > Wetlands | place: USA... | reverse complement strand
GTCGGCAGGCGTCGACCCAGCCATCCGGGATGAGACGGCTGAGTTGGGCCGGGCCGCGGGCTTGCGCACCGCGGTCGCCGCGGAAGCACCGTTGCCGGACGTGCGTGACCGGCCGCCGGCCGCCCCGTTCCCGGCTTTATTAGATGTGTTGCCGGGATTGCCCTTGCCCGCGCGGTTCTGGCCCTTCGGCTTGCCCGAGCCCTGCCTGGTGCTTGCGGTCGCTGGCCGTGCAGTCGGCGAGCCTGCCCGGACCGGGCCCTGCTGAGTACCTCCGGTACGGCGCCCGGCGGGCTTCTGGCCGGCCATCAGAGGTTTCCTGCCCCGGCCTTGGCGGCGGCTGAGTTGCAGACCGCCGCGGGCGCGTTCTTGGTGATCTTGCAGATCGCCGCAGTGAGGGAGTTAGCAGTTCCGTCGATTCCCTTGGCCACCGTGCTCGAGGGGTCCTTGACGTCGGACGCCACCTTGGACCAGCTGAGGCCGGCCAGGCTGCTCGGCAGGTACTGAGCCCCGATCACTAGGTACTGGTTCCCGATATCCACGAACGGGAAGCTGTTCGCGTCGGAGCTGGGAACGTAAGGGGCGGCATCGTACTTGGTCATCAATGCAGACTCGGCGGACGTCGGCTTCTGGAAGGCGACGCCGTTGTTCTGGAGGCCGTACATCTCGACTGGCGAGAAGTCCACGTACTGGCTCGTGTACTTCGCGTGGGCGAAGGTCAGGGTCGGCGTGTTGGGGTAGACGTCCGAGCTGGAGGAATGGATCAGCTGCAGGCCGGAGAAGGAGCCAAAGCGGCTCAGAGCCACCACCATGGCCCAGCGCTCGGCGGCGCAATAGGGGCAGTACTCGGCTCCCATGTACACGATCTCGGGCTTGCCGTCGGCAGTCAGCGCAGGCTGGCTCTTGGTAGCGATCAGCGGGGTGGCGCTGCCCTTGCCGACCGTGTTAAGGGTGGCGGCCGGGACGGTTGAAAGCTGCGCGGCGACCGATGCCGCGGTTCTGGCCGATGCCGACGCCGAGCCTGACGCGGCGGCAGGCGTGTTGGTGAATGCCTTGACGGCGATCAAGACAATAACGATGACGAGCACGCCGAAAACGCTGCCGCCAGCGATGAGCATGCGCCGACGGGACTCGGCGCGCCGCGCGGCAGCCTGCTGCGCAGCGATCCTCTCCCGGGCGCTCGTCCGCCGGTTCCGCTCAGCCTTGCCCATGTTCCTCGCCTTGCTTGTGGGGGTCATCTGTCCTGGACAGCTAGCCGGGGGCCCCGTCCGGCTGGGATCTGCCGCTAGATGGCGCGTGGCCGACCGCGATTAATTGCCGCAGTCAATGCTATTGCGCCCGGTCCGGTGCGGCTGCAACTGTTATAGAAGCGGAAGCTGCTGAGAGTTAGCTGAAGGCTTGCTCTGCCGGACCTGAGTACACCAAGGTCGGCGCGCCGTTCTGGTCGTGTCCATCATTATTGCGATGCGCAACCTATGGTGTCCGGCCGCGCTCGCCTAAGCCTTGCGAGCCAGCACGAGCGCGGTCACGTACCGAACTGTCATCTGCCCGTCTGGGAACCGCGCGGCGATGATGGCGGCGATGCGGTCCAGGACCGATTCCCGGAAGGTCGGCTCCAATTCGATGAAGTAGGACTTGCTGCGGTTGTCGGTTATCCAGTCGGCGGCTGAGACCTGCCTGGTCCAGGGCATGATGAACGTTCCGGTCGGCTCCATCCGGGCCTCGGCCGCTATCGCCGGATCGGTCCAGTCTGGGACGAGCAGGTCGCCGCCGGCGTGCATCGAACGGTAGCCAGGGCACGACGCCAGCACTAGCTGCTCGTACTCGTCGTACCAGGGTTCGCCCGCAGCCTTGGCCCTGTTCCACCACGCGGCCCAGTGCCCGCCCGGCTTCAGGACCCTGGCTACCTCTGCGGCAGCCGTCTGCTGGTCGAACCAGTGCCAGGACTGCGCGAACGTCACCAAGTCGGCGGATCCGGGACGAGCGGGCATCCGGTTTCCGTCGGCAAGCACGCAGCGCGACAGAGGGCTGCGCGCCTTCGCCATCCGCAGCATCTGCTCACCGATGTCGAGCGAGATGACCCTGGCCCCGCGCTCAGCCAGCTGGCGGCTGGCTATGCCGGTGCCGGCGCCCCAGTCGAGGGCAACCTTCCCCGCCAGCCGCCCCGTATGATGCTCCACCTCGTCGTACAGTGCGGCCGGATAGGACGGGCGGGCCGCGTCGTACTCGCTGGCGGCCCGGTCGAAGACCGACCGGGTAATCGCCTCACCGGAGGGCATACTCAACATCCTGGCCGGCCCTCCCCGCACCGGGCTTGCGGGGCCTGGCGGGCGTGGCGAGCCGGACCAGGGCGCGCAGCATGCCTCGAGCGCGGCCGCCAGCCCAGGGATCCCTAGCCGTTGTGGCCGTAGACGGGGACGATGACGGCCTTGGCGATCGTGGCGAACGTCAGGTTGAAGCTCGCAACCGCCGGCGAGACGTCCGAGTCAATGCCCAGGTGGTCGGTGCTGAGCGCGTACACCGTGAAGACGTACCGGTGCGGCTCGCCAGGCGGCGGGGCAGCACCGCCGAAGTCCTTGGTGCCGTAGTCGTTACGAACCGAGAAGGCCCCGGCTGGCAGCCCGGCCCCGTCGCTGCTCCCGGCTCCGGTGGGCAGTTCGGTGACCGACGCCGGGATGTCGAGCACGAGCCAGTGCCAGAAGCCGGATCCGGTCGGGGCGTCCGGGTCGTAACACGTGACGGCGAACCCCTTGGTCTCGGCTGGGAACCCGTGCCAGCGCAGGGACGGCGAGATGTTCTGGCCGCTCATGCCGAAGCTGTTGTACACCTGAGCATCTGTCATCTGCTGGCCGTCGGCGACGTCATCGCTCTCGACCGTGAAGTACGGGACTTGCGGCAGGATGTCATGCGGAAGAGGAGCGCGATCAGCCATTGATTCCTCCAGTTCGGCGGGCCGGGGTGGCGAGGTCCACGCTACTGAAACTGCCGCAGGCCCCGCGTGCGCATCCAGCGATCGGGGACGCTGGGCATCACGTTCCGGGCAAAGCATCGTCATGTCGGCGGCAAACTGCGGTTAACGTGGTCTAACACTTGATCAGTTTGACGGCATAACGGAGTCTGGGGCTCGGGTAGATAACACTGAGCTTGGCCGCCGGGGGCGGGGGTGGCCGAATGCGGATCCGGACAGCGCGCGGATGAGCTCGCGCAGGAAGGACCGGAGAGGGTCGTGAAGCTCGCGCGCGGGCCGATCGTCTGGGCGAGGCGGGCGCTGCTTGCCATCGTGCTCGTTGGTGCCGCGGTCATTCCTGGTCGCGCCAGCAGCCACAGCGACCAGCACTGCGCGGGCCCGCGCTGCACGGCCGCAGGATCGGTCCTGTGGACGGCCGCACTGCCCGGTTCGTGGCTCGCCGAGCCCGGTGTTTCGGGCACGGTGACCAGCCAGAACGGTGCCTATGCCGGGGTCGGAGGCGGTCTCGCGGTGGTCGGGACCGGCGCGACGGTGACCGCCTTCACAGCAAGCACGGGCAAGCGGCTGTGGAGCGTCGCGCTGACCGGGGTGCCGACTGGGTCGGCCATCGTGGGTGTGCGAGCCTTCCGGGGCGTGGTGGCCGTCGGCGTGGCGCCGCCAGCGGGTCAGCCAGGTACGCGCAGCGAGGTCATTCTGTCCGCGGCGACCGGTGCCGAGATCCGCAGCTATCCGGCGGCCTCCTACGGCGGGGCCGTGCGGGCGGATGCCGTTAGCACCGTCATCGTCGGCGCGCACGCTGTCACCGCCTACGTCAACTCCACCGGCCGGGTGATCTGGCGTCGTGACACCGGGCCGGCCAGCCAGACCTGGCGAGTTAGTGGCCAGATGCTCTACATGACCGACAGTCCTGACTCTCTCGCGAGCACAGTGCCCGCCTTGCGGCAGATCGACCTGCGGACTGGGGCAGAGCGCATCGTCCGCCCGAAGCGTGGCCCCCCTCCGGGCAACTTGAGCTACTTTCCGGGCACCTTGAGCGACGTGGTTAACGGGATCGCGCTGTTCTCGGGCCCCCGCGGCGTGTGGGCTTACAGCGGAGAGACCGGCGCATATCTGTGGTCCCGCAAAACTGCTGACCTCGAGCTAGCTAGTAGCGGGCAGCCGACCGTCTACCTCACCGAGGGTAACCAGCTGATCGGGGTCAAGATCTCGAACGGGCACATTGTCAGCTGGGCGGCCATCTCGGTGACAGCGAGCCTGTACTGGGTAACTGACGGCGTCGCACTAGGTCTGGACCAGAACAGCCTCGGTGAGGCCTGGGGCTACAACCTCAGAACGAGACAGATTGTCTGGTCATCGGGGCCGCTGCCCTGGCCGCACTTCTTCGTTGACCTGTCTGGCCTGGGCGGCAGCGCAAGCCAGGCTAGTGACCTGGTGCTCCTGGCGACGTGCGCTCAAGTGGGGAACGCCGCTACCCCGAATTCCGCACCACGCTGCCAGCGACCCGAGCTTGCCGCAGTCCGGGCCTGACCACGGACGGCTCCATCGCGGGAACCTTAGCGGCCGACGTACATCTGGTTCATGCTGTACGTCTTGCATGCCTTGGGCTTGGCGACCTTCTCGGCTCCGATGGTTCGCACGGGCGTGCACGAGTTCCCGGAGCTCGAGCGGGCGGCGAACACGATCGCCGCGACCGTGAGCGCGATCGCGAGCGGGAAGAACAAGATGGCAGGCTGCCGGGGAATGATCCGGGCGCGGAGCCGATGGGGCAGGACGGTGAGGGCCAGCCGGATCCGGATAAAGGCCACCAGCGCGGTATGCCGCAATTGTTCGACTCTGGGCATATCTTCGTCCCGGTTCAGCCGGGCGAATATGGCGTAGAGAGCCGCAAGCTTTGGGTCTGACCCCTGCAACGAACTTTCGATGTGCTCAAGCACCCTGCGTTGCCGCACAGGCAGGCCCATCGAACACCCCCGATCTCGCCTTCGATCTCACCATGGCAAAAATAACAATCAGGTCACGGCCACCACGTGCCCGGTTGATGTCGACGGATGACATCTGTCACGGCCAGGTCCGGACGCCGGGCACGGCTTCTGCAGCGCCCTGGCCACTAGCCTGGACCTAGAGCTGCTCCGCCAGTTACCGCCGAGCCACAGGGCTCCTGCGGGGGGCAGCTGACAGGGGATATATGTCCAGCCAGACGCTGTCCTACCTCGTTATCGGTGTTGTCGTTCTCGGCTTGCTCATTTACCGGCAGCTGGTGGCCCGGCCGGTCCGCGGCAATCAGGGCATAGTGCTGATCCTCGTCATCATCGGCCTGGTCGAGGCGGTGCAGTACATGCACAAGCTGCACGCCGGATCGACAGCGGTGATAGCGCTGGTCGGAAGCCTGATCCTGGCCGCGGTGTTCGGCGCGGCACGGGCGGCCACGGTGAAGATCTGGGTCCAGGATGGCCAGGCCTGGTCGAAGGGGAACCTGCTGACAGCCGCGCTCTGGGTGGTCGCGGTTGGCGCGCACCTGGGCTACGACTACCTGATCGGCCAGCACAAGGACATCGGCAACCTTGGCGATGCGACCGTCCTGCTTTACCTGGCAGTGAGCCTTGCCATTCAGCGTGTGATCGTCACGCTCCGCGCGCAGCGGCTTGACCCGGCGACGGCCGGCCGGATGGGACCGGGCTCCGCCGGATCGGGTTTCGGAGCTCGATAGGTGGATCGCCGGGTCGCCGAGGCGTATCTGCAACGGATCGGCACCGCCCCGGCGGCGGCAGCCGACGCGGCCGGATTGCGCAGCCTGCACCGTGTCCATCAGATGGCAGTCCCCTTCGAGAACCTGAGCATCCACCTGAGCGAGCCGATCTCGCTGGCCGAGGAGGATCTGGTCGAGAAGATCATCCGGCGCGGTCGCGGCGGCTTTTGTTACGAGCTCAACGGCTTGTTCGCGCTGCTGCTCGAAGCGCTTGGCGCGCAGGTGATTCGCGTGGCCGCGCGCGTGCACGGGGACGGCCACCTCGGGCCGCCGTTCGACCATCTCGCCCTGATCGTGCTCGCGCCCGACGGAAGCGGCCCATGGCTGGCCGACGTTGGTTTCGGCAGCCATACCGTTTATCCGCTGCTGCTTGACAGCCGCACTGACCAAGCGGATCCAGCTGGCGTGTTCCGGCTTACCGATGTCGAAGATGGCGACGTGGACGTGCTGAAAGACGGCAAGCCCCAGTACCGGATTGAGACGCGGCCACGACATCTCGACGATTTCCTGCCTACCTGCTGGTACCAGCAGACCTCGCCGGAATCGCATTTCACCCAGAGCACTATCTGCTCTCGGCTCACTGATGACGGCCGCGTCTCGATCAGCGGCCGCACTCTGATCAAGACGAGCGGCGGCGCACGTTCTGAGGAACGGCTGCCCGACGACGCGGCTCTGCTCGCCGCTTACCGCGAGTATTTCGGAGTTGTGCTCAGCAAGGCTCCGTCGTTCCCCGAAGTATGAGTGTTTTCCGGCGGCTTTGAACAACGCCAATCGGGACTAACTTCCTGCCGTCCTGTCGTGCTTTGATGTGGAGCAAGGTCGCTAGGGGAGGTGCACGATCGCGCGGAGTCTTTCCAGCCGTGGGGCGCTGCGCAGGGCGGCATCGCTGCTCGCCCATCCACGCTATGAGGTGCTGCCCACTGCCAGCACCGAGCAGTCGGTTCTTGAGTGGGTCCCGCGTGACGTGGTCGTCACCGTCACCGCCTCGCCGGTAAAGGGCCTTGAGCCCACCCTTGAGCTGGCTGGCCGGCTTGCCGCGCACGGGTACTGTGCCGTTCCGCACCTGTCAGCCCGGCTGGTCAAAGACCACGCGCACCTGACCGATATCGTCGACCGGCTCCAGGCTGCTGGCATCACCGACATCTTCGTCCCGGCGGGCGACGCTGACCCGCCGGCTGGTCCGTTCAGCAGCGCGCTAGCTTTACTGGAGGAGCTCGATCAGATGGGCCGCCCGTTCGCGAACGTGGGCGTCACCGGCTACCCGCAAAGCCACCCGGTCATCGGCGACGACGTGACTATTCAGGCCATGTGGGATAAGCGGCGGTACGCGACCTACCTGGTGAGCAACCTGTGCTTCGATCCCCGGACGCTGCGCCAGTGGGTCAGGAGGGTCCGGGCCAGGGGCGTCACGCTGCCGCTCTTCGTCGGCTTGGCAGGCCCGATCGAACGGACCAGGCTGCTGAAAATGGCGGCCAAGGCGGGCGTTGCTGAATCCTCACGTTTTCTGACCCGGCACGGCGAGTGGTTCGTGCGTCTGGGCGCTCCCGGTGCCTACAGCCCTGAGCGGCTGCTCGGCGATGTTAGCTCCGCACTGACCGCCGAGGGTGCAGGCGTTGACGGGCTGCACATCTTCACCTTCAACCAGGTTCAGCAGACCGAGCGGTGGCGCCAGGAGCTGCTGGAACGCGCGCTGGCTGGAAGCCAGAGCTGAGGACCGCCGCGTTCCAGTTCTAGTCCGCGGCGTTACTCCCAGCGGCGGGCGTTGCTGTCGCTGAACGACTCGGGCGGTCTGGGTACCACGCAGAAGAGCAGTCCGGCCGGGTCGCGCATGATCCACCAGGTGTGCACCTGCTGGATCCGCACGGCGCCAAGTCCTTCCAGTCTGCTCACTTCGGCGTCCACGTCGTCGGTGTGGATATCGAGGTGAACTCGGCTCAGACCGTCGCCCAGCTGCTGGATGAGCAGGCCAATGTCCTGCCCGGTGAGCTTGATCCGGTGGTACTCGGGGTGGCTGCCGAGCTGTGCCTGCTCCTGGCCGGTAGCTGCGCTCCAGAACGCCATCTCGCTGTCGTGATCGCCAGCCGGAACGTCAATTACCACGTCGGACAGCCTGCTGTAATGCACCACGCCGCGAACATACCTGACCGAGCCGCGGCGAGTCTGCGTCAGATGCGGCCCAGGTTGCCTGGCGGCGCAATCCCGGCTTTGCGAAGCTTGCGGACGCCGCGCCTACTGAGGTCGACCTTGGGCATCGTCGTGACCGCCCAGGCCATCGCGTCCTCTTCGGCCATCGCGAAGACAGGTCGCTCGGCCTCGGCTGCGAGCCTGCGGGCGCTGGACGCGATCGTGTTGGCAGATATCCCCAGCGATCCGCCAATGGCCGCGATGGAGGTCCAGACTTCCCCGGCGCCGGCCAAGTTGCTGAAGATCAGGTAGAGCACGCCGCCCAGCGCGGCAGCCCCGACGAGCACCCACAACCAGTAGTGCTCGAGCACATGCCGGGCGGTCGCTGCCGACCGGCTCAGTGCTTCCTCGCCCGCGGCCACGTAGGCCTCCGGGGTCAGCAGGCCGGCGCAAGGGCGGGCGCCAGTCAGCAACATCAGCCAGGCATCGCCCTGCGGCAGCAGGTAGGTGAGCATTGCAGCCTCGACGGTTGCCCGGTCATCGCTCCTGAGCTCACTGCCTGCACCGACAGTAACCGCGGCGAATTCGCTCCATCGCCCGAGTGAGGTTGACACGACTGTGGCGGCATGCTGCGGCAACTGGCTCGCCAGGGCGGCCAGCCACTCCTGCAGCGTCGCGATCCGGTCCCGGCGAAACTGGCGGGCCACTGCAGGAGCCGACTGCTGCGCGCCGGGTGATTGCATGAGTGGCGGGTTGACGGTGTCGCGCAGCGAGCGGCCGAGCTGATAGGCCAGCAGAGTGTCCGGCGGGCTGGCTGTCAGGGCCTCGAGTACGTCCAGATGGAGCACGGTCAGGGCATCATGGTCACCGGCATCGGCCGGGATCTTCGCCGACAGGTCAGCCGGGCGTATCGCGGGCACAGCGGACAACTGCTCTAGCAGGTGCTGCAGCCTGGCTAGCTCAAGATCCCGGCGCTGCTGCGGCTGCAGTTCGTTAACCGTGCGCAACTCAGGTAGGTCGGCGGGCTGCTCCTGGAGATTTCCGTAGAGGACTGCCATCGTCCACCCCGCATACAGGGCCAGCTGAATAGCGGTCAACGGTGCAGGTACGACCGGACCGGCCACGGGCGCCGCCGTTCCCGGCACGATCATTCCGGGAGCCATCACCGTAACCGCATCCGGCACCGACTCCGATGGCGGAATCTCGACGTCAGACATCCGGGATCTCCTTTCGAAGTATCCCCGGCAAGAAACCCGTGTATACGTCGGTATAGCACGTCAGACATCCAAACCGAAGCTTCATGATGGGAACGGGCGGCTTTGCGCCAGCCTTTTCTTTATGACTCGGGAAGACCGGCGCTGCTGCGGAAACGCCGTTATCCCGTCCATTGCCGGGCCGGCTCGGGCAGCGTCGGCGGCTTCAGGAAGTGCGGCGGGTGGGTAAAGTCCAGCGCATCGAGCGGTTCGGTCGCTACCGCGTCGCGCCTGGTGAGCGGCGGCAGGTTCCATTTGCGCTCAATGAGCTTCAGGATGGAAGTGTGGTCGTAGACCGTGTCGGTGACATATCCAGGCTTGGCGAAGGGTGACACGATCACGGCTGGCACCCGGAATCCCAGCTGGTCATAGCTCGGCGGACCGTCATCGGCGGCTTCGATCTGCTTGGCGTAGCCGGCATAGCGCAGCAACATCCGCAGGAGGAAGAAGCGCTGTAGCGGACTCCGTCCCGGCACGTCATCAGGTGAGGGCGCGGGCGGCGGCGGCACGTGATCGTAGTAACCGCCGTGCTCGTCATACAGCCAGATCAGCAGCGTCTTCGGCCAGCCGCGCCCGGCCATGACCGCGTTGATGACCTTGGCCGCGAAGCCTTCCCCGACCTGCACGTCCTGCGGGTTCTCTTCGGAACAGCTATCGAAGTCGGGATCGACTATTGTCACCGCCGGTAGCTTTCCGGCCCGTGCGTCTTGCCAGAACTGGCCAATGGGCCGCAGGTGGTTGATCGACCGCAGCATCCCGAGCGGGTACAAGTCGGCCGTCGTCTGCATCTTGCTTTCCATGACAGGGATGAGCTGCGGAAACAGCGAGGCCAGCACAGCACCGAGTACGCGCAGGAAGTTCAGCCCCCAGGCATGTGACACCCGCCGCCAGTTGATGCGCAGCGGGGTGACGTGATGGTAGTTCGCCCAGCTGATGCCGTGAGCGCTCAGCAGATCGAAAATCGTCCCAGCCGCCGGGTAGTCGACCATATCGAATGGCAGATCGTCAATGAGGCCATGCGCGGTGCCCGCGATCATGAACCGCCGGTTGGGAAAGGTCGGCCCCAGACAAGACGAAAACCAGCGCGTCGCCAAGGGAAAGGTCTTGGCAAGTCCGTAATAGAACGGCAAGTCTTGCTGATCCCAGTACGTCATTGCCACCGAGGCGTCCTTGCCGGGAAGGGTCTGCTCAATGCTCCGCACGAAGCCTTCACAAGTCCCGTCGTCCCACTGAATGTGGCTGGCGTTCCAGGTCTGGCTCGGGACTCCCACCTTCTGCCGGGTGCCTTCGAAGCGGCGCATCTGGACTATGTCGCCGTTCCCTGCCTTATTCACCGCCGTCGGTAGGCCGGCTTCGTCTAATTCGAAACCGTCGCCACGGTCGGTGAGCATCCCGAAGTAGTTGTCGTAAGAGTGGTTCTCCATCATCAGGATGACGATGTGCTCGATCTGCGGAAGGCAGTCGGTACCCGCGCGCACTGTCGGCTGCGGCCGCGCCTCCGTAGTAACAGCGCGCCGCGCGAGCCGCCGCTGTGCGGCAGCCATTTCGAGTCGGTCCAGCACAATGCCAGCTTCTCAGATTGGAAGCACCGGAATCGAGCCCAAACCGCCCGCTGTGGTC
>Ga0335072_10015802_pt1 | contig 10709 bp, 10 predicted proteins | sample Lox_Sample_21_FD_206725 | JGI IMG/M metagenome (GOLD analysis project Ga0335072, IMG submission 206725) | Soil microbial communities from Loxahatchee National Wildlife Refuge, Florida, United States - Lox_Sample_2.1 | ecosystem: Environmental > Terrestrial > Soil > Wetlands | place: USA... | reverse complement strand
CTTCTTGAAATTTTTGCTTTGTGGCCGAGTATACGATCATGAATTTTGAAGTTCGGTGTACTTTTTGTGATTACCCTTTGCCTTCTCGACTGTGTACTTTGATTCGTTCTTAAGCATTTTTTTATCGAACGCGTCCGTTATATCGATATCCAAATCATGTGCCATGAGAAGGATCCAGTACAAGGTATCTGCCAGCTCCTCGGCCACATCACTTTTGTGCTTCTTAAGGTACTCGACAGTCTCGTCGTGTGTTTTCCAAAGAAAGTGTTCCAATACTTCCGTTGCCTCTAAATTGAGCGCGATGGCTAGATCCTTCGCATTATGGAATTGTTTCCAGTCACGAGCATCACGGAACGCAATCACTCTCTTCTGTAAATCACTCAAGCTACCCATATAGGGCCTAGCATAGCACTTATCGTAGCTCGGTGCGAAGCTCGTGCGAGCCATCCGGCTTCGCAATTTCATAAAACAGACGTACCCGTCCATCTTTCATAGGCACTATATCCAAGTAGCGCAGTGCCTTGCTGTTTGGGGATTGGGCAACAGGGCCGTCTTTGGTCACAGACTCAAAGCTACCAGGTGCCTTGCCGAGTGCGATACCGGTTCGTTCATCGTAGTTCTCCTCCGCGCTCGCTCGCCCATCATAAAAGGCCACAAGACCATCAGGTGTAAAGTGGACAGCCGTAAGGCGCGTGCCACGGGAGTCCCACGTGCTGTCTGCCGTAGGAGCAAGCGCTGTTCCCTGCCACTCCCACTCTATGCCATCCACGCTTGTAGCGTAATCGGTCTGCATGCGGTCTTCGGCGTCCTTAACATCTAACGGGTGCATGGTGGCCCACAGGTGCCAGAGTCCGTCGTGGAATTGGATGACAGTGTCTTTAACACCCCAGTGCTCATCGCCTGGCAGAACCGTAATGCGCGTCTCGGGATAAAACTTCGAGGGATCATTTGCTTCTAGTAGTTCTACTCGCCAGTGTTTGGTTCCAGTGGTGGCGCAACTGAGGTAGAGCCGCCACTTGCCTTCAGGCGTATACACGAGTGTCGGTCGCTCCAGAGATTCGGCATCCATTTTGGTCTTATCGATCGTGCAGATCGTCTCAAAGTGTACGCCGTCCGTAGACTTGGCAATAACCACGCCCTGCCCACGGCCCAGTTCAATTGGTTGCCGGACGCGGTATGCAATATAGATCGTGCCGTCTACTTCGACAGCGCTCGATGCGCCCACCCAAAAGCCGGGCCCTTCTCCCGGGGCTTCGATGGCGATTTGTGCATTGTCTGGATTTGGTATAAAGCGTTTTGCTATCACGCGTAAGTCTGTTCGTATAACTGAGTCCAAGGTACGGTGCTCCTACTATTATTTTTTACTTATACGATTATATCCTGCACTTTACGTGCGAATCTTCCAAGGCAAACGTCAAGATTCGTGCAGCCAAGGATAGCTATGCCCAATACTACGAACAGTGGTCCGCTGTTGGGGTCGGTCGCAGTGCCCGAATAGTAGGTTCCCATCTGCTCGCCGACAACCCAGAAGATGAGTGACAATATTATACCCAGCGTAATCGCAATCGTGCGGACTTTTCCCCTCAAAAAGACCCCTAGGCCCACAAAAAGCATAACGATCGAAAGTAGTACAACGAACCAACCGCCGGAACCAGATTGAATCGGCATTTGCGCCATCTGCATCATACTCATGTGCTGTCCTAAAGCCATGGGTTTGGTATATGTACCGAACTTATTGATGAAACTGGCTGTGCCCGCGTCGACATTCGCCATCCAGGCCGGCACGCCAGATGCGTTGCTCAGAACCATAGACTTTATATCTGCAGTTGTGTTCATGCCCTTGGCCGTGAGCTGGAGTAGTTCACCCCCGACCCAGAACAGCATCCAGGCAAACACGAGCCAAAATGCTGCCGGCTCCTCACTCGCCTGCTGCTCGCTATCCTTGGGCGGAAGTGAGGCCAGGGCGAGGATGACATAGATGAGGGCCGCGCCTGGGGCGCCCATAATAAGAGAGGTCTGCCAGCCGAAGATGCCGCCATAGCCTTCACCGACTGCCCATACGAACAACCCCCAGACGACAGAAGCGATAAGCCCCCACTTAGCGGTTCGCTTCCAAAGGATAGCTAAGCCTATCGCGGACTGCCCTATTGCGGGGCCGAGGTTAAACAATGCCGGGTGCATCAAAAAAATGTGCATGAAAAAGTGCATCGGACCGGCCACAAAAATCGGCTGGCCGGCTGCGGCGGGTGCAATGACCTGCGTTACGAACGCACTCGTAAACATCTGATGCTGAAACTGAAGTAGTCCATCTAGCAGCCACAGGCAGCCAAGTGCAATCTGGACATGTCTCCGAGTGAACATGAAGCCGCGTTTTTCTTTTACTGCCTGCATAGTTGCCATGAGCGGTATTATACCCTTTTAGTCTACGTTTTTGCGCTGCCGATCCTCTGGTCGCTTGTTACATGCCCAATCGTACGTACCATCAGCCAGCCGAATGTCCCGCCCGTCAGGATTTGAGACGCAAACAGTATATCGATAACTCCAGCAAGCGTAAGTGCCGCCAGCACAAAGCCGAGCAGTTCGGCATAGAGCAGCACAGTATTCAGGCGATCATGCAATAGCTCGTTATGAAACCAGATTCCCGCAACCACTTCGGCCGCCAGTAGTCCCGCAGCAAAGGCGGCATGAATGCTGTTGAGCCATAGGTTCAGCTGGTATGGGTAGGTAGATAGCAATACTGCTACTGTGAGGCCGCTTAGTATTGTCAATATTAGCTTAAGCTGTTGGCGGTGGAGCGTTTTCGCTGGCAGAAGTCTGGCCGTTAGCCATAAACAGATGCTGCCGACTAAGAAAGCCAGGGTGAATGGCACGATTGTCAGCGCGTGTACGCCAAAATTACTGAGACCGCCTTCATCCCGGCTGAATAAGAAGCCCGGTAGCAGAATCGTGCAGACAGCAATAAAACCATAGAACCCGACCTGACTCAGGAAGGCATAATGTAATGCGGGGTTAAACTCTGGTGACGGCCGAGCCTTCATAAAGGTTTCCTTACCTGGCTTACTACGAGGTAGCATAGCATTTTCTCAGTGCATCTCGCCTGATATACTGGGATTGTTATGAGGTTTGTGAGGGACAACCAGGCCGCGGCTACGCGTGCTATCGCTGATACGATTCTGGACGGCTTGCGCACCCATAAGCGCGTGCTATGGCTCGTGAGCGGGGGCTCGAATATTGCGATTGAAAAAGAAGCCATGGATCTGATTCGCGAGCACGCCGGTGACCGCATCAGTGGTCTTGCGATCTTGCCCATCGACGAGCGCTACGGCCAGCCCGGGCACGCTGACAGCAACAGTCAGGCCCTGCGTGAAGCTGGCTTTGACCCTGGCGGGGCCACCTGGATTGACGTCCTGATGCATAACCTTCCGCTTGAAGAGACGGTTAGCTTCTATACCAGTGTCGCCGGTGCCGCGCTCAGTAATGCGAGTCTCATTGTCGGCCAGTTCGGTATGGGCTCGGATGGCCATATTGCCGGTATTAAGCCTGACTCCCCTGCCGTAGAGCCCGATGCATCGACCGTCACAGGATATAAGTGGGACGACTACATTCGCATGACCCTCATGCCCGAAGCGCTAAAACAGATCACGTCAGGGTTCCTGATAGCGTACGGAGCAGACAAGAAGAAACCGCTCACAAGGCTACAAAATAATAAAGTAGCCTTCAAGAAATTCCCTGCCGTTTTACTATACGACCTGCCAAACGTAAGCGTATATAATGACCAAATAGAAAGTGAGGGTACGAAAAAGAAATGAAGATAGCCATTCAGGGTTTAGGCCGCATGGGCATGCAGATTGCTCGCAAACTGAGCGAAAGTGGCGAGCATACCGTCATCGCCCACAACCGTAGCCACGAGCCGATTGAGGAAGCAGCCACCTATGGTGCGATCAAAGCGTACGAGAAAGCTGACGTTATCCGTGAGTTCGGCAGTGATCAGGTGGTTATCTGGATTATGCTTCCAAGTGAGATTGTGGACGCCCAGGTGGATGAGTGGCTTACCCTGGTCCCGCAAGGGAGCATCCTTATTGACGGTGGCAACTCAGACTTTCGAAGCACCAAGCTCTTAAACGAAAAAGTCAAAACAGCCGGGATGCAGCTTATCGACATAGGGGTGAGTGGAGGCATCTGGGGCTATCAGAACGGCTTCCCGCTCATGTGCGGCAGTGATGACCCTGATGTCTTCGCGGTGCTTGAGCCGGCGCTGCAGACATTAACCAAACCCGGCGGCATGTACTACCGCTTCGGTTCTTCGGGGTGCGGCCACTTCGTGAAGATGGTCCATAACGCTATCGAATATGGCATGATGGAGTCGCTCGGCGAAGGTTTCCGTATGCTACACGACGGCCCGTACAAGGGTCAGATCGACCTGGCCTCAGCAGCTGACTTATGGCAGCACCACAGCGTTATTACAAGCTGGCTGACTGAACTGAGCCGTGACGCCCTGCGCGAGAATCCTGAGCTCGAGGGTATCAGCGGCTACGTTGCCGAATCTGGCGAAGCTCGTTGGACGCTCGAAGCGGCCAAGGACATGGGTGTAACGCTACCATCAATCCAGGCAGCCTTCGATGTGCGTGTTGCCAGTCAAAAAGGTGAGGTCAACTTCGCAACCAAGGTTGTTGCCGCTCAGCGTAATAAATTCGGTGGCCATAATCTGAATGGTGAAGGCGCCGAAGCCGGCGTTCGGGAGCAAGTTGCGCACGAACCGACTGAAGGCCAAAGCGCGTGAACTACGACCATCTGAAGAAACCGCTTGTTCTGGTTATCTTCGGTATAACCGGCGACTTGGCCCAGCGTAAATTACTCCCTGCGCTCTATCAGCTGGCGAAGGCGGGCGATCTCCCTGAGCAGCTGCACATTGTGGGCATTAGCCGGCGCGATGTCAGCAAGGACGAGGTGTATGCGCAGCTAGCCTCATTCGTAGCCGAGCCGGACTACAATCGCGACATCGAGCAGCGTCTCAAGGACCACAGCGAAATGCGCCAGATGGATCTACTGAACGAGCAGGCTTATCATGAACTACTCGAGCACCTGCAACAGCTAGAGACGGCTGATGAAGCCGGTGCCAGTCGGCTCTATTACCTGTCAATCCCCTCACAGGCATTTACGCCGATTATCCGTCTGCTCGGCGCCACTGGTCACAATGCTCCCCTCTCAAACGGTGATGCCCCCCGTCTGCTCATCGAAAAGCCATTTGGATACGATCTGACTTCCGCTAAGGAACTGGTGTATGCCCTAGATGAGCACTTCGGTGAAGACCAGATTTACCGCATCGACCACTATGTCGCCAAGGAAACCGTCCAGAATATCCTTACCTTTAGGTTCCAGAACCCGCTGTTTGAAAGCGTCTGGAATAACCAGCACATTAGTAAGATCGAGGTTGTGGCACGCGAACAGCTCGACATTGAAGGCCGTGCCAACTTCTATGAACAAACGGGGGCGCTCCGTGACCTTATTCAAAGTCACTTGCTGCAGCTTCTCGCTATTACCACCATGAATCGCCCGGACCGCCAGGAGAGTGAAGAAATCCATATCGAGAAGCTACGGTTACTTGAAGACGTACGGCCCATTGCGCCCGACATGGTCGACAAGAAAGCTCTCCGTGGCCAATATGCGGGCTACCGGAACGAGGTGAATAATCAGGACTCCATCACTGAGACGTATGCTCGGCTCGAGCTGACAATCGACAATGACCGCTGGCGCGGTGTACCTATCATCCTCGAAACCGGCAAGGCGCTGAATGAGAAGCGGACGGCTATTAGTGTGTGTTTCCAGCCGAGTGGGAGTGATGAAAAGAACGAGTTGGTGTTCAGAATACAACCACAGGAAGGCATTACTCTTCGCCTAAGGACTAAGCAGCCCGGCATTACGAACGTCACAGAGGACGCTGATATGGACTTTGATTACACGAGGTCATTCAACCAGCGGCCAGCTGAGGCCTACGAGCGTGTCATCGTAGATGCTATCCGGGGCGACCAGACGCTCTTTTCGAGCGCTGCTGAAGTTATACGTACGTGGGAAATCATCGAAACCGTACTTGAGCATTGGCTTCGTAACGGAGAGGGGCTGGTATTCTACCAGAAAGGGTCAAGCGGCCCTGTGGACAATTCGTAAAGCCGACAGCGCATAACGGTTGTGCATGTAGCCTTTTTTACTTATACTTAGGAAGGAATCAAAAAGTGCAATTAAAAAACAGAGGGCGATGAAAATACTGATGCTTGGGTGGGAGCTCCCACCTCACAACAGCGGCGGTCTGGGTATGGCATGCCTCCAGCTCTGCAAAGCCCTCTCGAAGCGTCCTGATGTCGACATAGAATTTATCGTGCCTTACGACGCGGAGCACGACATTGACTTCATGAAAGTCACTGCCGCGACACCGCAAGGTATTGCCAGCGTTGTTCGTTCGGGCATCGCGTATGACAGCTACAAATATATCCGCGAGGATGGGTCGGAAGAGTGGCTCAATATTTATGATCAGCAAGAGTTGTATGAAGAATCTGTTGCCCGCATGATCGACGGGAGGGAGTTCGATATTGTCCACGCCCACGACTGGCTGACATTCCGGGCTGCCATGCGTGTTAAGGAACGCCGCGGCTGCCCCATTATTCTGCATGTCCATTCAGTTGAATCTGACCGTTCTGGCAGAGAGCTGGGCGGAAACCCGCTTGTTCACGAGATCGAAGATATGGCCCTTCATATGGCCGACCGGATTATCGCCGTCAGTGAGCACACCAAGAACTGCATTATCCGCGATTACGGAATACCTGCCGATAAGATTGAAGTAGTCCATAACAGTATTGAGCCAGGCGATATCGTCCGTGATAACGACGCAAATACCTACCGGTACCTAGAGTTAATGCACTCACTCGGGTACCGTATCGTGGTGAACGTCGGTCGCCTGACCATCCAAAAAGGACTTCCAAATCTGCTCAAGGCTGCGAAAGAAGTTATCTACCGAGAGCCGAAAACGCTCTTCCTCATTGTCGGTAGCGGTGAGCAGTACTACGAGCTTATTGAACTGGCAGCCGATCTTGGTATCGGGGCCAACGTGCTATTTACGGACTTCCAGCGCGGAAAGCGCTGGCGTGATGCCTTTAGGGTGGGTGATCTGTTTGTCATGCCTTCCGTATCTGAACCGTTTGGACTGACGCCCCTAGAGGCAATCGGCTACGGCCATACGCCCGCTCTGGTCAGCAAGCAATCTGGGGTCAGTGAAGTACTCATGAACTGTCTAAAAGTTGATTATTGGGACGTCAACGAAATGGCCAATCAGATTACGGCTGTCGTTCAGAATGATGCGCTGCGTGATAACCTCGTCGATAATGCCCGCCGGGAGTACATAAAGCTGTCCTGGGACGGTGCCAGTGAGAAGATTGGCAAGCTGTATAACCAACACCTCGAAGGGGCGTCGGCATGAGCGATAAGAAAGCCATCGTACTCTACCTTCACGTCCACCAGCCCTACCGTGTGCGACACTACACTATCTTTGATGGCGGCATCCACCACAATTACTTCGAGACGGCCTACGACACGCCAACTAACAACGAGCGCATTCTAAAGAAAGTAGCCGAGAAGTCATATTTGCCGACCAACGCACGGCTGCTCGCCATGCTTCGTGATAATCCGGAGTTCAAACTGTCCTTAAGTATTACGGGGACGGTTATCGACCAGATGGAGAAATGGGCGCCGGAGGCCCTGGAGTCCTTCAAGGAGCTGGTAAGCACCGGCCGCGTTGAAATCGTTGGCGAGACCTACCACCACAGTCTGGCCTTTTTCTACTCACGAGAGGAATTCGAAGCTCAGGTAAAGATGCATGCCGATAAGATTAAAGAAGTCTTTGGCCAGACACCGAAAGTATTCCGTAACACCGAGCTTGCATACAACAACGATGTCGCCTATTGGGCTGACCAGGCTGGTTACAAAGCGATCCTGTCTGAGGGCTGGGATCCCATTCTTGACTGGCGCAGTCCAAATTACGTCTATCGCCCGGCGTACACCGAAAACATCCGTCTGCTTATGAAGAACTATCGTCTCAGTGACGACATCGCCTTCCGTTTCGGAGATCGTAGTTCGCCAGTCTGGCCGCTTACCGCCGATAAGTTCACCGGCTGGCTTGGTGATGAGCAGAAGGCAACGAACTTTGATTTGTTCATGGACTACGAGACCTTCGGCGAGCACCAGTGGGGTGACACCGGTATCTTCGATTTCCTGACCCACCTACCGAAAGAATGGCTCAAGAACAAGCACCATACTTTCATGACGGTGAGCGAAGTCGCTGAGGCATTCGAGCCGGTTGACACTGTCGATGTGCCAAGCACGATTACTTGGGCCGACACGGAACGCGATTTGTCCGCGTGGCTTGGTAACAGCATGCAGGTAAACGCTATCAAGGCACTGTATGACCTGCAGGACCACGTCTTGTCCTCTGGCGACCTGGCCTTGATTGACGACTGGCGCAATCTGACCACCAGTGACCACTTTTACTACATGTGTACGAAGTGGTTCAACGACGGTGACATCCACGCCTACTTTAGTCCGTATGACACCCCGTATGAGGCTTACATGAACTTTATGAATGCCTATCACGATTTGAAATTCAGGCTTGCCGAGAAAGGCGTACCTGTCTGATAATTATGCTTATGGTGGGTCTGAAAAGGGAGTGGGCATAAATGGGCCGGCCGGTCATTTTAGGTAACGGCAGTTTAACCGTCGGACTCGACGAAACCGGCCTTGTGCACGACTTCTATTACCCGTATGTGGGCTTAGATAACCTGACGACGGCACGCAGTCTGCCGCACAAGGTGGGCATCTGGGTGGATGGCGAGTTTTCATGGGTAGATAGCAAGGATTGGCAGACAACGGTCGATTTCGAGAGCGATGTTCTTGTTAGCCGCGTCCAGATGCACTCGGATAAACTCCAGATCGAACTGGGCTTCCGCGACTTTGTGGATAGCGAGTTCAATGCCTTCTGCCGTCAACTGACGATCCGAAATCTAGCCGACCATGGCCGCCAAGTTCGTGTGTTCTTTCATCAGGTCTTTCAGATTTCCCGTGCAGGCCGCGGTGACACTGCGCTCTATGTGCCTGACGGTAATTACCTTTTGGACTACAAAGGGCGCTGCAGCCTGATTATTTACGGCCAAGACGCGGACGGCACGGGCATGGATCAGTACTCCGTCGGTAGCTCAGGTATCGAAGGTAAGGAAGGGACTTGGCGCGACGCCGAGGACGGTGAACTGAGCGATAATCCGGTCGAGCACGGTGGCGTCGATTCCACCCTGCGCTGCAGTGTGGTACTGTCCGCCGAATCAAGCCAGGTTGTCGATTACTGGGTAGTGGCTGCGGATTCGCAGTACAGCGCCGAAAAGATCCATAACGAGATACTGGAGTCTGGTTTATCTTCCCGTTTGGAGAAACTCAAAGAGTATTGGCACGACTGGATGGCGCCGGCAGTTGAGCAGCTCAAGGCGATGCCGCAGGCACACTCTATGGCTATTAAGAAAGCACTGCTTGTTATCAAGGCCCACACTGACCGGCGCGGGGGCATTATTGCCAGTTGTGATTCGTCGATTTATAACTATGGTCGCGATTACTACAGTTATGTCTGGCCCCGGGATGGCTCGTATGCCATGTGGCCGCTTATTCGCCTCGGTTTCACGGAAGAGCCGAAGCGCTTTTTCAGCTTCTGCCGTGATATTTTGCACCCTGATGGCTACCTTGCCCATAAGTTTCAGCCTGACCGAGCCATTGGAAGCACCTGGCACCCACTGATCCATAACCGGCACAGCGAGCTGGCCATCCAGGAAGACGAGACTGCCACAGTGCTCTATATGCTTGGCGAATACTTTGAAACGACGCAGGATGCTGAATTCGTCCAAAGCATGTACACGACCTTCATCCAACCGGCCGCAAACTTTATGGCAGAGTTCCGTGACGAGTCGACAAAACTGCCCCATGCCAGTTACGACCTATGGGAGGAGAAATTCGGTACGACGGCGTACACGACGGCGCTTGTGTACCGTGCGCTGATCACGGCCGCGGAGATGGCAGAAGTATTTGAATTTCCTGATGATGCAGCCCACTGGCGTGATGTGGCGGCCGAGATTGCGGCGAACTGCCACCTGTTTTACGACGAGAATGCCGGCTATCTTCGCAAGGGCTATCTCCTGCAAGATAACGGTTCGCTCGAATACGATAACACCCTGGACGCCAGCAGCGCTTATGGACCTCTCATGTTTGCCACCGAGGCCTTCGGCGGCAAAGCAGTACGCAGTACCTTCAAGACTTTAGAAGACACGCTCCTGGACAAGTCGCCATGTGGCGGATTGCCTAGGTATACTCAGGACACGTACTTTGCCTGCGAACCTCCATATTTAGGTAATCCATGGTTTGTGACGACCCTTTGGATGGCGCAGTACTACTTGCAACTGCATCGAGAGCCTGATGCTGATCGTTTGGTCGAATGGACCCTCGGGTATGCGATGCATAGCGGCGCGCTGAGTGAACAGGTAAATCCGACCGATGGCTCTCCACTGAGCGTGGCACCATTAGTGTGGAGCCACGCTGAACTCATCAACACACTGCTTGATGTCCACCAGGTAGGCTGAGGTGAAGCAGGCTGATACCGCGACCTCAGTTAAGCGCGTTCTTTTGTGAGA
>Ga0335072_10015801_pt1 | contig 10709 bp, 10 predicted proteins | sample Lox_Sample_21_FD_206725 | JGI IMG/M metagenome (GOLD analysis project Ga0335072, IMG submission 206725) | Soil microbial communities from Loxahatchee National Wildlife Refuge, Florida, United States - Lox_Sample_2.1 | ecosystem: Environmental > Terrestrial > Soil > Wetlands | place: USA... | reverse complement strand
GGATTTCCTCTTTGGTTTTTCCTGGCATTCGTTGGGGTAATTTGGGGAATTTTTGGTGAGACTCACAGTTTTTACTTGACAAGCAGGATACCCTCCCGGCAATGTAGGGCAAAGGTTGATGTGGCGTGGTTGAAATTTGCCTGCCGGATCAGCCCGGATCGCACGCTCTGGCGTTCCGTACAACCTATGGCAACTACGTTAGCAACTGTTGAGGCCCGAGAGGTACTGCGTTGCGACTTCTGTGGCCTGGTTCAGTTTCGTACATCGAATTCAATGTGCCGGCGTTGCCGCAAGCCCCTTGAGATCGAAGAGCCGGAACCGCTGTCCCCACAGCTGGTGACGAGCAACGCTCCGGGAGCCGAGGGAACGGAAGGCATCGATGTAGCGCGTGCGGTGCGCGAAGTACGGCGCGACCGTTGCCTTAGCCAGCGGCAGCTCGCGGGACGGATGGCGGTGCCGCGCACTTACATTTCCAAGATTGAGAACGGCAAGGCGGTGCCGACACTGTCGTCGCTGCAGCGGCTGGCCTCGGCATTGGAGGTGGGCATCTGCGATCTGCTGCGCGACGGACAAAGCCGGCGTGCGCGGGAGGCGGCTGCGGTGCTGGCCGATCCTTTCCTGGCGGAAATTGCTCCCCTGATTGCGCAGATGGATGCGTTTCAGCGGGCAATGTTCCTCAACCAGGTGCGCGAAATGGCGGGGGGACGGCGGCGCACGGCATAGGAAAAGGCGCCAGCGTCCAGCAGCGAGCCGCTCGCTGCAGACCGAATTACTTTTCGTTCATGGGGCGCAGTTCCGCTGCGTTCCATGTTCATGCTGGTCTGTATAATCGGGGCTGAGAGGGAGCCGCTCCCAACGGTCCGCTGCCTCTGGCGCAACACGCCGCGCCGGCACTTGCGTTAAGAATCGTGCCCAATCCGTCCCCCGCGGGAGCCACTCGAAAGGACGCGTTGTTACTCAATTCCAGTCGAGTCCATGAACTGCCCGCCGATGAGGCAGCGGTGTACCGCCGTCTGGATGCGGAGCGGATGCCGCAGCACGTGGCGATCATCATGGATGGCAACGGACGGTGGGCCGGCAAGCGCAGCCTGAAGCGATTCTTTGGGCACCAGCAGGGCGCCGAGGCCGTGCAGTACGTGGTCGAAACGGCATCGCGGATCGGGTTGCCATGGCTGACGCTCTATGCGTTTTCGCTGGAGAACAACCTGCGGCGGCCGAAGGCGGAAGTGAATTTCCTGATGCGGCTGCTGAAGAGCTACCTGACCAACAACGTGCAGCGCATGAATGACAACAACGTCCGCATCCGTTACGTGGGCCGGACGGAGGAACTTCCTGAGGAAGTTCGTGAACGGATGCGTTACGCCGAAGAAGCGACGCGGCCGAACACGGGGACGACGCTGACGCTGGCGCTGAACTATGGGGCGCGATCGGAGATCGTGGATGCGTTCCGGCAATTAGCCGCAGAAGTACAGCGCAAGGGACTGCGGCCGGAGCAGATCAGCGAAGTGGATATCCATCGGCATTTGTACACGGCACATATGCCCGACCCGGATCTGCTGGTCCGGACCTCGGGGGAGATGCGGGTTTCGAATTTTCTGCTGTGGCAGATTGCGTACACGGAGATTTTCGTGACGGAGCGGCTGTGGCCGGATTTTCGCGGCATCCACATGCTGGAGGCGATTGAGGATTACCAGCGGCGGGAGCGGCGGTATGGCGGGCTGAGCGACGGGAGTGAGTCGGACGACGTGGAGAGCCTGCCGGCGAATCTGGTCGCCAATAGCCAGTAGCCAGTAGGGAATAGGGAATAGCCAATAGGGAATAGAGAGGCGCATCGGGCGATGCGCCTCTTGATGTTTGAGGGGTGAGGCGACGGCTACTGCTGGGCGATTTGGCCGGGGCCGATCCAGGTTTTCTGGGGTGCGGTGACCCTGACGTCGGGCGCGCTGATTTTGACCTTGAGATTGGCGAGTTCGGGCTTGCCGGAGAGCGGGGAAGCGAAGCCGAGTTCGTACTGGTTGTTGAGGCGGCGGCTGAAGTCGTCGAAGTAGGGCGAGAGCGAGACAGGATTGCCCGTGCCGATCCAGTAAGAATTGCCGCCGGTGGCGGCAGTCACTTCAAGCAGCAGGTTCTGGCCCTCGTCGTTGGCGTACCAGGTGCGATCGAAGCGGCCGCTGCTGCGCCAGTAGATGGACGAGACAAGGAGATGGGCGCGAGCCGCATCCTGGATGGCGGTCTGGACGTAGGGGTCATCCGGATCGTACTGGAGATGGTAGTAGTCGACGCCATCGGTGATCATGATGACTTCGCGGCGGGCGGTGCGGTCGCTGGACGGCCAGTTCCTGGCCAGATCGGAAAGACAGAAATAGGGACTGGCGCTTTCGCCGGCCAGCCCGAGCGGCAGATGGAGCGTCTGGACGGCTTTGCTGTGGTCCGCTGTGAACGCGCCGGCGAGCTGGGCGCGGCCGTTTTCCATATAGGCGAGCGCAATTTTGACGTTGGGCGGCAGGCTTTGGATGAATTGTCGAAGGTCGTCGAACTCGCGGGCCAGGCTGGTGCGGGCGCCGTCGTCGATGAGGAGAACGACTTCAACGGGAGACTGCGGGCCGTGCAGGGGCTGCCAGTTGGTGATCTGACTTTGCTTGCCGTTGACTTCGACGCGGACGGTCTGCCCGGCGATGTTGGGTGCGGGAGCCTTTGCGTCTTTGGGCAGAACCGTGATGACGGCGACGCCCTGACCCTGGTTTTCATTCTGAGAGAAGGCGAGGGGTGCAAAAGCGAGAAGTCCCGCGGCAAAAAGTGTGACCGATCGGGGAAGGTTGCTCATTGGTGGTTTCCTCTTCTGGAGTGAATCGCCGGCGCAGGACTTTGGAGAAGCTGCGCCGGCTGAATATCCACCCCTTATTTAGATGGAAGAGGAGGAGGAATCGTTTCGGGGCGCGCGGGATCAGGGGCGCCGCAGAACGACGAAGTTACGGCCGAAGTAGAGGCGGAAACGGCCTGGAGCGTCGCCGGGTTCAATCTGGAGCGGCACAGGGTGGGGGATCTGCTGATCGTGAATGGCGCGAGCCTGAAGGACGTCGTGGCTGCCGATGTCGGTGACGACGAAATGATCGCCCACGAAGCCGATGCCCCAGGCGCCGGCGGGCAGGGGTTTACCGTCGATCTCGATGGGAACTTCGGTGAGGAGATAGCCCTGGTACTTTTCCTGAATCGAGCTGGAGTAGCCGGAGGTGTCGACGAGGACGGCGAGGAGGTAATGGCCGTCGGAGAATTTGAGGCCCGCGGAGTTGCGGAGCTGAGTGTTGGCGGATTTGCCGGCGTAATAGACGGCATCGGGCAGGAGCTTCGAGGCTTGGGGAGCGTGCAGGAGGGCGGGGGCCTGAGCTAATGCGGCCAGCGGAGCGGCGAAGAGCGCGGCCAGAAGGAAGCATAGACGAAAACGACGCAGAACGTTCATTGCGTGGGTCTCCTGAGAACAGGGTACAGGGTACGGGCAGCAGGGAGCCGAAGAAGGTGGCGGGAGATCCGGCAGGGTGGGCTGCTTTGGTAACGGGTGCGGTTCCTCCCGGTGATGCAGGCCGGTGGAGAATTTAGTATCGAAACTGATGCGAAGCGCAGGAGATTTGGGTGGCCGCTGGCGCGGCGTACGGCGGGCGATGGGCGAGCAAGGCATCGGCGGTCTGCTGGTGACGCACCTGGCGGACGTGCGCTGGCTTTGCGGGTTCACCGGATCGAACGCGGCACTGGCGGTGACGGGGACGAAGGCCGAGTTATTTACCGATGGCCGCTACACGACGCAGGCACGCGAGGAGACGCGCGGGGCGAAGGTGACGATTGCGGAGAAGTCGGCGCTGAAGGAATGCAGCGCGCTGCTGGCGGCGTCGGAGTCTCGGGCGTGGTTCGATCCGCAGAATACGACGGTGTCGGACCTGGCGCTGATGCGATCGGGTGTGGACAAGAAGCAGAGCCGGGGCTTTTTTGTGCCGCTGGAGAAGCCGCTGGTTTCAGCGCTGCGGATGGTGAAGGACGCCGGTGAGTTGCGGTTGATGGCGCGGGCGGCGGCGCTGGGGTGCGAGTTGTTCGAGGCCATGCTGCCGCGCATCGAAACAGGGATGAGTGAAGTGGCGCTGGCGGCGGCGCTGGAATTTGAGGCGAGAAAGCGCGGGGCGGAGGGGATGTCGTTCGAGACGATCGTTGCATCGGGAGCACGGTCGGCGCTTCCGCACGGGCGGGCGACACAGGCGAAGCTGCCGCGCAAAGGATTCGTAACGCTGGACTTCGGTGTTATCCTCAATGGTTATTGCTCCGACATGACACGCACGGTGCACCTGGGCGGTGCGACGGGCGAGGAGCGTGCCGCGTACGATGCGGTACGGGAAGCGCAGGAAGCCGCAGTCAACGCTGTCAAACCAGGTGCGGCGTGCGGCGATGTGGACAAGGCCGCGCGGGATGTATTGGAAAAAGCGGGATGGGGTGAGTACTTCACGCATTCAACCGGGCACGGCGTGGGCATGGAGATTCATGAGCAGCCACGCGTGGCGGCGGGACAGGAGACGCGGCTGGAAACCGGGATGGTGATTACGATTGAGCCGGGGATTTACCTGCCGGGAAAGTTCGGGATTCGCATCGAAGACATGGTGACGGTGACGAAGACGGGCCACCGGATTCTGACGCCAGTAACCAAAGGCTGGATTGAGCTGTAGCTGTTTTGGGGAGAGGCTCGCGAGAGCACACGATGAAGGCAGAAGAACTAAAAGAGCTGAAGGAACTGATCGAGTTCCTGAAGGAAAACAAGATTGGTGAGTTCGATCTTGAGCGCGGCGATCTGAAGGTGCGCATCAAGTTTGCGCAGGAGGGCGGCGCGGATCTGGCAGGGCTGGCGCGGGCGCTCAGTGCGCAGTCCCACGCGACGGCGGCGGCTGCTCCGGTTCCGGTGGTGCTTCCGGCGGCGCAAGGGGCAGCCGCCACGCCGGTTGCAGAAGCGGCGGCGGGCACATCCGAGGACGAGGCTTCGCTGCATGTGGTGAAATCGCCGATTGTGGGTACGTTTTACGAGTCGCCGTCGCCAGGATCGCCGGCATTCGTGAAGATCGGCGATCAGGTGGAAGTGGGCCAGGTGCTTTGCATCGTGGAAGCGATGAAGCTGATGAATGAAATTGAGAGCGATGCCGCGGGAGAGATTGTGAAGCGGTTCGTGCAAAGCGGCCAGCCCGTCGAGTATGGCCAGCAGCTGTTTGCGGTGCGTCCCCGATAAACATGCGAAAAGTACTGATCGCCAATCGCGGCGAAATTGCGCTGCGCGTCATTTGTGCCTGCAAGGAGATGGGCATTCGCACGGTCGCGATCTACAGCGAAGCCGACCGGCACTCTCTGCATGCGCGCTTTGCCGACGAGGCCATCTGCATCGGGCCGCCGCGTTCAGCAGAGAGCTATCTGAACGTACCGGCCGTGATCAGCGCTGCGGAGATCGCGGATGTGGACGCGATCCATCCGGGTTACGGACTGCTCAGCGAGAACGCAAACTTTGCGGAAGTCTGCCGCGCGTCGAACATTAAGTTCATTGGGCCGCCGCCGGAAGTGACGCGGCTGATGGGCGAGAAGGAAAAGGCTCGCCAGGCAATGAAGCGCGCGAAAGTGCCGATTCTGCCGGGGTCCGACGGCGTGGTCGCGAGCGAGGGCGAGGCGCTGGAGTGGGCGCAGCAGGTTGGGTATCCGGTGATCCTGAAGGCTTCGGCGGGCGGCGGCGGGCGCGGGATGCGGGTGGTGCGTTCGGCGGAGGAGTTGCCGGGGCTGTATCAGGCGGCGTCGAGCGAGGCGGCAAATGCGTTCGGCAATGGCGACCTGTACATGGAGAAATTCATCGAGCGGCCGCGGCATATCGAGTTTCAGATCCTGGCGGATGAGCACGGGACGGCGATGTCGCTGGGCGAGCGGGAGTGCTCGATCCAGAGGCGTCACCAGAAACTGATCGAAGAGGCTCCCTCGCTGCAGGTGACGCCGAAGATGCGCGAGGAGATGGCGCGAACGCTGAAGCGGTGCCTCGAGGAAGTGGGCTATCAGAACGCGGGGACGATCGAGTTTCTGATGGATGAGGATGGGTCGCTGTACTTCATCGAGATGAACACGCGCATCCAGGTGGAGCATCCGGTGACGGAGATGATCACGGGGATCGATCTGGTGAAGGCGCAGCTGCGGATTGCGATGGGCGAGAAGTTGTCGAGCGTGGTCAGCGAACCGGTGACCATGCGCGGGCACGCGATTGAGTGCCGCGTGAATGCCGAGCACCCGGAGAAGTTCACACCGTCGGCGGGGAAGATTACGGCGTTTAATGTGCCGGGGGGGAATGGGATTCGCGTGGACACGGCGCAGTATGCGGAAGGGGTGGTGCCGCCGTACTACGATTCGCTGATCGCCAAGGTGATCGCATTCGGCGTGAATCGGGAGGAGTCGATGGCGCGGATGCGGCGGGCTCTGGAGATGTTCATCGTGGAGGGAATCCACACGACGATTCCGCTGCATGAGCGGATTTTCCGCGATGAGGCGTTTCAGAGGGGCGAGTTCGATACGAAGTTCATGGAGCGGTTCTTCGAGCGGGAGAAGGCTGGGCGGGCGGGGAAGTAGTCAATTATCGTTGGACGACGCTAAGCTGCCTGTGGAGCGCATCGCTGGGCGAGACATGTTGATTGGTGAGCCGCAGTCCTTAGCTATCGAATTCTTCATTCGTGACGCATACCAGCGGGAAAGTTTACGCGCGCTCGGATACTTTGTAATCCACGTCTGCGGTCACTGTTACGGAGTCAAGGAAGCGGATGCAACTATGCTGGCGAACTCATTCGATAAGGTCGCGCGGCGGATCGCCGATCGGGGTCGTCATACGCCCGCTTTCAACGACTCAACAGACGCTGACGAGATCGCCACAGCTTACCTGATCTCGGAATACGAGGAAGACTTTCCGGGGGACGCGTTTTTGGGACTTAGCCGAGAGGAGTTCAGCAATGCTCTTCACGGTGCTCATCTCATCTGGGCGCCGGACGGAGATGAAGCGTTTGACGACGGAAGTCACATTCTTCAGTTCGACGTCGGAAATCGGGCGCGCCTGATCGCGTTTAGGCGTGATTCTGGACGACGAGGAGGAACCAGAGAACTGCATGAGACCTGGTTGGACGGAGAACTACTACGCCCTCCTTCAAGACTTTTGTGACAACTTTATCGATCAATGGCGAAATGCCCCGAAGCTTGACCTAAAGCCGTCGTGAACGCAACAACGGCATTTCGGAAGTGACCCGAGGAGAGCCACCCCGTCGAAACGTTGTTTCGACGGGGCCCCGGCTGCCCGCCCTCTCGCCCTGACCTTTCCTCGCTCGCGAGGAAAGGTCACCGGATCATTTTTGTGGCGAGTCACTCCCTGTGTCGAAGGTTGAAATCCAGGCAGAAGAGCAACCGCAGATTCTTCAGGCGCGCGTTGCGCGGCTTCAGAATGACAACATCATCAATGTCGGAATGACCAGCTGGCCTGGTTAGACGTCGCAGAGTTCTACGGCCTGGCGGAGGCTGGTGAGCGGGTCGCCGGTGGGCAGGAATTCGTGGGCGACGTAGCCCTGGTAGCCGGTGTCGGCGATGGCTTTCATCACGCCGGCGTACTGGATTTCCTGGGTGGCGTCGAGCTCGTGGCGGCCGGGGACGCCTCCGGTATGGAAGTGGCCGATGACGCTGATGTTCTGGCGGATGGTGTCGATCAGGTCTCCTTCCATGATCTGCATGTGGTAGATGTCGTAGAGCAATTTGACGCGCGGTGAGTTGACCTCGTGCATGACGCGGGCGCCCCACGTGGTGTGGTCGGCCATGTAGTCGGGGTGGTTGACTTTGCTGTTAAGTAATTCCAGGCAGATGTTGACGCCGTTGTCTTCCGCAATCGACTTGAGGCGGTTGAGGCCGGTGATGGTATTGCGCGCGCCCTCGTCGTCGGACATGCCGCGGCGCACGCCGGAAAAGGTGATGACATTGGGAACGCCGGCTTTGGCGGCGAGGGGAATGTTCTTGCGGAAGGCGGTTTCGATGGAGGCGTGGTTTTCGACGCGGTTGAGGGCGTCGGGGATGGTGCCGCCGCCGGCGTAGCCCATGGTGCAGATGAGGCCGAAGCGGCGGGGGATTTCGTATTCTTCGACCTCGAGAAGATCGACGCCCTTCAGGCCCAGTTGCACCGCCCACTGGCAGAGTTCATCGACGGAGAGCTGCTTGTAGCACCAGCGGCAGACGGACTGATGGATTCGCCCCTGGGCGACGGAGTTTTTCTGCTCGGCGGGCAGGGAGAGAGTGGAAGCGAGCGAGGCCACGCTGGCAGATTTCAGAAAAGTCCGGCGTGAAGGCATGACAGGAACAGGGTACAGCGAGCAGGGCGACGGGCACAGGGCACTGAGCCTGTGGAAGCTGGGTCCCTGGATTTCGGAAATTTCTGATGGCCGGCGCGGAGTGGCGGAAAGGCTAGCCTGGTCCTGTAGAATTCGCGCATGTTCGTCAAGGTCGGAGGAATGTTCTGAGCGTGGTGACGATGCGAGTTGGCTGTCTTGCTGCTGTAGTTCTTGCTCTTTCTGCAACCGGATTCACCCAGAGTTCGCAGGGACCGCAACCGGTTCCGATGCCACCGCCAATTGCGACTCCGGTGGACACTCCGTATTCAGGGACGATTGCGCTCGATGTGAACCTGACCAACCTGACGGACCGGGTGGTGCATGTGCACGAGACGATCCCGGTGAAGGCCGGCGATCTGACGCTGCTGTACCCGCAGTGGATTCCGGGCAATCATTCGCCGACGGGGCCGATACAGGCGGTGGCGGGGCTGTATGTGAAGGCGGATGGCAAGGACATTCCGTGGGTGCGCGATCGGGTGGACGTGTATGCGTTTCACATTGACGTGCCGAAGGGGGTTTCGTCGCTGGACGTGGATTTCGATTACTTGTCGCCGATCCGGCCGCAGGATGGGCGAGTGACCATGTCGTATCAGTTGCTGGATCTGTCGTGGAATACGGTGGTGCTGTATCCGGCGGGACATTTTTCGCGGGACATCGAGTTTGCGCCGACGGTGGTGCTGCCTTCAGGGTGGAAGTATGCGACGGGGCTGGAGACGGCGGGGCAGGATGGGGGGACGGTGCACTTCAAAGACACGCCGCTGAACAAGCTGGTGGATTCACCGCTGATTGCGGGCGAGTATTTCAAGCGCGTGGACCTGTCGACGGGGCCGGACAATCCGGTGTTCCTGGATGTGGTGGCGGATGAGGCGAAGGATCTGGAGATGACGCCGGAGGAGGTGCAGGCGCACAAGAATCTGGCGATCCAGGCGCAGAAGCTGTTTGCGTCGCATCACTACGATCACTACGACTTCCTCTTCATGCTGACCGATGTAGTCGGGGGCGAGGGGCTGGAGCATCACCAGTCGAGCGAGGATGGGACGCGGGCGAACTATTTCACCGACTGGGCAAACGGGGTGCGCGGCCGCGATCTGCTGGGGCATGAGTACACGCACTCGTGGAACGGGAAGTTTCGGCGGCCGGCGGATTTGTGGACGCCGAACTTCAACGTACCGATGCGGGACGATTTGTTGTGGGTCTATGAAGGCCTGACGCAATACTGGGGTCTGGTGCTGACGGCGCGGGCGGGGATGGTGACCCCGGAGCAGGCACGGGACGAACTGGCGGGCGTGGCGGCTGGGTATGAGGCGAGCCACGGGCGCGACTGGCGGCCGCTGGTGGATACAACGAATCAGCCGACCATGTCGCAGCGGAGGCCGGTGAGCTGGGTGAGCTGGCAGCGTCCTGAGGACTACTACCAGGAAGGGCAGCTGATCTGGCTGGATGCGGACACGAAGATTCGCGAGCTAAGCGGTGGGAAGAAGTCGCTGGACGATTTTGCGAAGACGTTCTTTGGCGTGCACAACGGGAGCTACATCACGGACACGTATACCTTCGAGGACATTGTTGCGGGACTGAATGCGGTCGAGCCGTATGACTGGGCGACGTTCCTGAAGACGCGCGTGTACGAGCTGCATCCGGAGGTGCCGGAGGGTGGGTTTGCGCAGGGCGGCTACAAGCTGGTGTACAACGACACGATTCCGCCGTGGGAGCGGGGCGGGAATCCGCGATTTGGGACGAGCTTTGCGACGTCGCTGGGATGCAGCGTGATGGGCGACGGGACGGTGGGGGGCGTGTGGTGGGGCAGCGTGGCGTTCAAGGCGGGGCTGGTGCCGGGGATGCAGCTGCTGGCGGTGGATGGCCAGGTTTATTCGGCGGACAAGCTGCGGGAGGCGATGAAGAAAGCAGAGAAGGAGAGCGCGCCGATCACACTGGTGGTGAAGGATCGCGACCAGGTGACGTCGGTGGCGCTCGATTACCACGGAGGGCTGCGGATTCCGCATCTGGAGCGGGTGGAGGGGACCCCGGGAAGGCTGGATGATGTGCTGGCGGCGCGGTAGAGCAGACAGTAGGGAATAGCCAATAGCCAATAGGGAATAGGGAATCGCTCAGCGTTCGGCGACGCGGTCGAGCAGGTCGAAGAATTCCGGGAAGGAAATGGCGGCGGATTCGGCGCCTCGGATGAGGGTGTCGCCTTGGGCGCGGAGGGCGGCGATGGAGAAGGCCATGGCGATGCGATGATCGCCGCCCGCGTCGATCGTCGCTCCGTGGAGGGTTTGGCCACCGGGGACGTCGAGGCCGTCG